>JAABUW010005680.1_pt1 | contig 16069 bp, 19 predicted proteins | sample 5560081 | NCBI WGS metagenome assembly JAABUW01 (sample SAMN10711882, study PRJNA513363) | rock metagenome | isolation source: Antarctica rocks | place: Antarctica: Victoria Land, Knobhead sud | reverse complement strand
CACCCGACGGCCACACCCACCGAAGCTCCCCACCATCGCGTGGATCAACCAACCCATCGAGGAGGTCGCACAGAGCGCATGAACACGACGTGTCTCATCCGGCTTGACAGATTCCGGGCCGGGCCGGTCAATTTGGTGGGGCCTCTCGATATCGGCCGCAACCTGGTGCGGCCTTCCTTCCGCCGGGGCTCCCCCGCAAGGGCCTGCCTACACCGCTGATCGTCTTGCTGGTGTGGGCCGGACATGCCGGAGCGCCCGGCCAGTCCACCATTGCGCTGCTGGGCTATCAGTGGTTCCTGATGTGGCCGTGCCTGGCTTTGGTGGCGGTGTGGTCGGGGTGCAAGCGAACCCACGGTTACTTCCTCGTCGTGGTAGCGACTGCGTGGCCAGCGTGGTCATGCAGCCGGTTGCCTGGTGGGGGCGGTACACCATCTATGTCGTCGCACCCGCCGCGGTCGCCACTATGTGGCTCCTCGATAGCCTCCGCCGCCGCCCCAACCCGGTTGGGCTGCTGTCGCCGCTGTCACTGGTACTCGTTGCCGCTACCGCCGTCTGGCCGGTGCCGGGACGGTTCTGGTATGCGCCGGCCGGCGTACCGACAAGTGCCTACGGGCCCGGTACCGGCCACTACCTGACCCCACCACAGCTCTTCCGCGACGCTATGGATCATCAGAGCCCAGACATCGAACAGGCCGCGCAATACCACTGGCTCAGGGGGGCGCCGCCGGGCAGCCGGATCATGGTCACCAAGCTCAGCCCCCACTTCGTCGGCCCACTCTATGGCCGCGACGGGTCCAATTCGGTCGTCCTCGTCGACGCGCACACCGCCACCGAAGGCGTCGTCAGATTGCTGACGTCACGCCGCATCGGTTACGCCTGGTTACGCCGGCAGGAACCCCTCGCCGTTTACGCTCTCGCGCACCCCACCGCTTTTGAGCTGATCGGGCAAGGGGGCGGAGCCGACGCCTTCCGCCTTTGCACAGCAGGCACCAGCCGGCAACACCAACGATCACAGGACACCCGACAGTCGGGGCTGGCGGCTGACCACACGCGACGGCGTCCCGGATGAATTCGCTGCCCACTAGGGAGCTTCTTGATCTTCGGTGCCAGCGGGGAGGTGCGGGGCTGCCAGTGAGCAGGGCCCTCGATGGCGGGCCCGGCCCAGACACATGTTGCCGGTGCGCAGGTCGGTGAAGCCGCATTGGCCTGACTGTGCGGCGGCCTCGTCAACATGGCAGTTATGGACGTCGTTGCGCTCGGCGTCAACCACGGTGCAGCGGGACAACAATGCGCCACTCCGCCGCGCCAACTGGCCCTCGCGACCACCCGGATCAGCCTTTATTATGCCGAGCATTCCGGCTCCCTGAGATTGACGGCGGCCGCTATTTGCAACGATGCCGTGCCAGTGAACGCCTCAGCATGTTCGGCCCACGTGAAGTCCCACACGTGAGAGACGTCCAGGAGTCCGGGCAGCACAGGCAGGGCGCGCTTCGCGCCGGTCGCACCGCGGCTCAGCTTTGGGCTGTACGACGCGCCCGAAGCAGCTCTATGGCCAGAGGAATGAGAGACACCACGACGATGACGGCAACTATCGGCAGCAGGTAGCGGTCGATGTGGGCGACGTGCGTACCCAGGAAGTAGCCGGCGAGCGTGACGCCGACCGCCCAGACGAGCCCACCGACGACCTGCCAGGCGGTGAAGACACGGACGGGCACACCAATTACCCCGGCGAGAGGGTTGAGGACGGTGCGTACACCGGGATGAACCTGGCCAAGACGATCGCTTTGGCATAGCCGTAGCGTTCAAATAGTTGTCGGCTGCGAGTTATGGCGGCGCCGGTGCGGCCGCGTCGCTGCAGCAGCAGGGGCCCGGCTCGATGTCCGATCCCGTAGCCGACCTGAGCGCCGGCCAATGCTCCGGCGACGGCAGCGGTCAGCACCCACGGCAGTGACAGGTGCAAGCTTGAACGCACGCTGGTCGAACTGAGCAGTCCGGCGGTGAACAGCAGCGAGTCTCCGGGGAGGGTGAACCCTATGAGCAGCCCCGTCTCGGCGAACAGGATGGCCGCTACCCCGACCGTCCCGAAGTCGTTGAGCAGCGAGCGGGCGTCGAGTGGGTCAACGCTCAAAAAGAGTGATCGCATCATCGGCTCTCCATCGGGCGGGTTCCGGCTCAGGTGTTGCGCGTGATTCAGGGCGCTGGTGCGGGATCAGCCGACCGCGAAGCGCAGGGTGCACAACGCTCCGGCGACGAGACAGTAGACGGCGAACGGCGTGAGCGTCTTCGTTACGAAGTAGCGGGTCAGGTATCTCACCGTGACGTAGGCCGCCGGGCCCGCGGTGAGCATCCCGACGACGACCTGGCCGTGAATGTGGGCGCCGGCCGAACCTGCCAGGCTGGGAAGCTTGAGCAGGCCGGCGGCAAGGATCACCGGGGTGGCCAGCAGAAAGGAGAACACGGGCGCACCAAGACGGAATGACCAAGGCTCGACACCGGGAACAGTTCGGTCCTTCGCTGCAGCAGCCCGATGACTACAGATTGAACGTAGGTGATGTCGCTCACGAATGGTCCTTCGACTGGGGACGCTGAAGGAAGCCGACCAGCATGCTGAGGCCTTCGACGACTTCAGGCTATTACGGCGTCGTCGCTGGTATGTCCGGCGAGTGGTGGGCGGTCCCGGCTGGTTGGCCGGCGTTCGTCCCACGTGACGGCTCACAACACCATCAGCTGAGACCGCTTCTGCCGGCCGCAGCAGGTTGCCGCGTAACCTCGCCGGGGTGGACTCAGCCAGCGTCTTGATCGTCGAGGATGACGACGCGATCGGATCGGAGCTGCAGACGGCGCTGGGTAGTTCGGGGTTCACGGTGTCGTGGGCCAGGTCGGGCGCAAGTGCCTTGCAAATGGCCGCCGAGTCAGAGCCCGACCTGCTGTTGCTCGACCTCGGCCTGCCCGACATGGACGGTGTCTTGCTGTGCCGGCGGATACGACAGCGGGCACCGGGCTCGGTGATCGTGGTGTTGACCGCGCGGACAGCGGAGTTCGAGGTGATCGTCGCCCTTGATGCCGGTGCAGACGACTACTTGACCAAACCGTTTCGCCTCGCCGAGCTGCTGGCCCGATTACGGGCGCATCTGCGGCGGCGCCCCGCCGCCCCGGACGCCGCCACTGAAACATCAGTCGGCCGGGTACGCCTGGATGCCGGTGCCCGCCGGGTGACCGTCGGCGGCGATGAGGTTTCGCTGCGGCCGAAGGAGTTCGACCTGCTAGCGGTGCTGATGTCAGCCGCCGGAGAGGCGGTGTCGCGTGAGCGGCTGATGGCTGAAGTGTGGGATGAGAACTGGTTCGGATCGACCAAGACGCTCGACGTCCACGTTTCAGCACTGCGCCGGAAGCTCAGCGATTGCGGCGAATCGGTGGACCGGATAGTCACTCTGCGCGGACACGGCTACCGCTACGAGTTGGATCACTGAGCCATGCCAACGCCTCTGTGGGAGGCGACGATGGTATGGGCGACGGGTAGGAGCAGAGCGAAGACCGGCGCGCGGCCGGGGCGGCGGACCACCAAGCGGCCGCCCTCTGCTTCGGCCAGCGAACGCGCCAGCGCCAGCCCAATGCCGTGACCGCCGGCGCTGACGGATCGCCGGGCAAAAGCGCCCTCCGGGTCACCACGCAGACCGTCGCCTTCGTCGCTGACTTCGACGGCGACGGCGTCACCGAGGTCGGCGGTAGTCAGGGTCACCGTACCCGCGCCGTGTTGCAGCGCATTGTCGAGCAAGACGTCGAGTATTTGCCGCACCGCCGCAGCCGATCCGGTGGCGGTCGGCAGCCCTCGATAGATCACCGTGAGGCGCCGATCGAGCGCACCGAAAATCGGCCCCCAGTGACGGTCCGTCTGGCTCAGCTCGGCCTCAACGTCGATACTGCCGGGAGAACCGTCGGCGTCACGGCGGAGCGACAGCAAGTCATCGACGGTGCCCTGGAGCCTGCGCCCGCGCTCCAAGGCGTCCTCAACGGCACGGTGCAGGTCAGCATTCGGACGGGTCAACGCCGATTCCAGCCCGAGGAGCAGCCCCGTGAGCGGGGTGCGGAGCTGATGGGAGGCGTCGGCGCTGAACGCCCGTTCGCGGTCGAGAAGGCTGCCCAGCCGGACGGCGGTGTCACGCAGTGCCGCGCCGGCAGCGTCAGCTTCGCTTATTCCGGACCATTGCGGATTGATGGCAAAGTTGCCGTCGCCCAGGGAACGAGCCGCTGCGGTGAGCCGCTCCAGCGGCTGCGCGATCCGACGGGATTGCCGGCGGGCGAGCAGTGCTGCCACGACGAGCACGGCAAGCACGAGCAACGCCATCGCCGCCCAGCTGCGCCTGGTGCGGGCGGTGACGACGGTGACCGGAACGGCGGCTCGGACGACCGCGACCACGGTGCTGTCGGAGGGGACCGGAACGGCAACGGTCAGCTCCCCCGACTCGACGCCTTGGTGGACCCGCCCGTCCAGCGCGGCTCCAGCAATCCCCGAATGGCCAGGACCCCGGCCCACGGCACGATCCCCAAGCCTGCCGTACAGGCCGATAGCCGTGTCGCCACTCGCAGAATCGGGCACCCGCACCCGGCTCGACGGCGTCAACGGATTGTCCGGGACCAGAACCGAGATGCGCGTGGCGTCGCGCTGAAGCTCGGCGATCTCCCGGTCCCGGTCAAGACGACCGACCGCCACGCCAAGCGGCAACGCGAACAGCAGGACCGCCAGCGTGGTGACCGCGAGAATGCCGCTGGCGATGCGCCGGCGCAGCGGGCGGACTCGCCGCGCTCTCAGGCCGGAGTCAAGTACCGACGACTCAGGCAACGCGACCTCCTCGGTCTGCGTGGCTCCTGCGTTTACCGTCCTCTTGCCTGGCCCTTTCTACGCTGGCGTATGCCTCGATCACGTCAGAGTCTCTTCGCCGGGCTCGCCGCTGCCGCCGCCGTCACCACGGCGGCGGTCGGGTTGGCCTTCAGCGGGGCCCCCGCCGCTGCAAAGGTCGCTCGGTCGGCTGCCGGCACCAGCTGTGCAGGCGCGGCGGTGCCCCGATGGCGGCATGTAGTGGTCGTCGTCCTGGAAAACCACGGATACACCCAAGTGATCGGTCACTCCCCCTACCTTGATTCGCTTGCCCACGCGTGCGGCCTAGCCACCAACTACCACGCCGTCTCCTACCCATCATTGCCCAACTACCTGGCCATGACGGGCGGGTCCACCTTCGGGATCGGTGACGACAAGCCCCCCTCCTCCCATCCGATTCACGCACCGTCAATCTTCGGCCAGGTCGCCTCGCGTTCGCTGGAAGAGGGCATGCGTGGCACCTGCTCATCGACGAACGGCCATCTGTACGCCGTCAAGCACAATCCGCAGGCGTACTACGTCCCGATCGCCAAAGAGTGCCGGCAAAACGACGTACCACTCGGGTCCGCCCCCGACCTGTCCGCTGCGTACACCTTCATCACGCCGAACCTGTGCCATGACACGCACAACTGCTCGCTCAAAGCCGGGGATCGCTTCCTGAGCGCATTCATCCCGCAACTGGTGCACTCAGCGCAATACCGAGCCGGCAACACAGCGATCTTTCTGACCTGGGACAGCGACGACCGGCACCAGAGCAACCACGTCGCGACCCTCGTGATCGCCCCCAGCATCCGTGGCGGTACGCGTGACCCCCATCAGTACAGCCACTACAGCCTGCTGCTGACCACTGAGCAGATGCTGGGCGTACCTGCCATCGCCAACGCCGCCAACGCTCGGTCAATGCGGCCTGGGATGCACCTGTGAGCCGGCGGCAAAAGTCCGCTCATCGACGTTCATTACCCGATCAAGGAGCAACTTCATGCCTCGTCGCAACGGGATGCGCGTGATTGGGCTAATTCACCGAGACCACACACATGCGGCGCTACACAGGCGCGAGCGCCCCTAACCAACGGAGGCCCTACACGGAAGGGATTTGCCACATGATCAAGTCGTCTGTGCGTCGGCCAGCCTTGACCGGGCTCGTCGCCGCCTCGGTGATCCTCGGCGGCGTGGTCACCGCCACCGCCTCGAGTGCGTCGGCCACGGCCACTCCGGTGCGCAGTCGCACCGTTCTCGTCATCTCTCCCACCTCGCTGGTGACCGGTCAGCAGGCCTACTTACGGAGTGTGGTTCACAAAACCGGCACCGGCGTCTCACCCACCGGCACCGTCACATTCCTCGACGGGACGACTGTTATCGGTACCACCCCCCTCAGCATGAGCACGAGCGGCACCGAGGTGGCGCAGCTCGCTCATCCCTTCACGGCAGGGCCCCACACGGTGACCGCCCATTACAATGGCAATACCACCTACGCCCCCAGCACGTCAGCGCCGGACACCGTCACCGTCGCGAAGGCCAAGACGCTGTCCAAGCTGCCCACCGTCAAAGCGACGAAGCCGGGGACCTACAACGTCGTGATCGCCGAGACCGCGGTCGAACCCGGCGATGGAGTGCCTACGGGGACGGCCAGCATTCAAATCGATGGCCACGCAGCCCAAACGGTCACGCTAAGCACATCCGGACACGCCCACGTCACCGTCGCGCTCAGTAAGGGCAGGCATACTGCCAAGATTGCTTACGGCGGCGACAGCAACTTCATCGGCAATACCGCGATCCTGACGTTTACCGTATGACTTCACGGTGACGTTCCGCCTCTGCCACGGCCCAAGCGTGACGAAGCCAGGACCCGGCTGAGCCAGGCCCGACTTTCCGCGCCACCGGGCCAAGCAGCCACCGAACTCCGGCGGCCAGTTCCCTCCCCCGTGGGATCTGGCCGCCGGGCGCATCTGGAGTGAAGGGGCCGGTTGTTCGACACGCAGGCGGCGGCTACGCCTCGGCTCATACTGCCGCCCGGGTTCCGCCGCTGGTCCCGCCTCAGCCGGGTCAGCGGGTCAGCGGGTCAGCGGGTCAGCGGAGAATGCCGGTGTGTCCGATCGAGTACCGTCCTGGCTGCGGCCAGACGCAGAGCCCGTGAGGCCCGCGGCCAACCGCCATCTGCCTGATCAGGTGCCCGTCGATGGTGCTGATCGCGTACACGACATTGTTGTAGCGCCCCGACAGCCAAAAAGTTGTCCCGTCAGCAGAGAGATTGCCCATGTCAGGGCTGGTCTTACCGGGCAGCCGCCACGTCATACTGGGCGTTCGGGTGGCCAAGTTGATGACGGTGATGCTGCCTGCCAGCCGGTTGGTGACGAACAATCGCGTTGACGTGCGGTCGATGTACAGGCCGTGCGCACCCCTGCCGGTGGCCAGGAAGCCGATCACCTTGGTCGCCGCACCGTCAATCAGGTATACCCCGTCGGCAATCATGTCTGCGACATAGAACGTTTTGCCGTCGGGGGACAGCTTCACGTCTTGGGGCATCCCGTCACCCCGCCGGGCAAGTGCGATGGTCCGGAGGACCCGGCGGTGGGCGACGTCGACGGCTATCACCCGGTCGGCGTATTCGCAGCTGGCCAGCAGGGTCCGGCCATCGGCAGTGAAGTCCATGTGGTCGACACCTGCGCAGGAGGGCACCGGCAGGGAGTACCTGCGCTGCCAGGTGCGTGGGTCGTAGAAGTCGAGGCGCTTGCGCGCCTCGGCGACCACGATCGCGAGCCGGCCGTCCGGCGTGAAGTACAGGTTGTACGGGTCGTCGATAGCAAAGGGGCGGCCCAGGGTGCCGGTGACCGGGTTGATGGGGGTCAGGCTGCCCGCGCCGGGGCCACCCCCGGCTGGCACGTAATCCGCGGCGACGTACAGAGTCTTCAGGTCGTAGGCCGGGACAACGTGTTGCGGTTCCCGTCCGACCGGAAACGTATCGATCACTTTCATGGTCTGCTGGTCGATCACGCTGACGGTGTTGTCCAACGTGTTGGGCACGTAGACCAGCGCCCGGTGCTGGCGGACGACGGGGCTGAACAGGCCCGGGCGGTCTGCCGCGTAGACGTCGGTCGGCGACAACAGCGGCGGCATGCCGGGCAGGCGATTGCTGGGGCTCTTCGCGCGAGCCGATGGCGCCGAACCGCCCCCGCCCGGTGTCTTGGCTATGGCTTTGCTCGCGCCGGGAGGGCCCGTTGCCGGCCGAGCGTTGGTGCAGGCTGCCGGCAGGAAGGCAGCCAACACAACGGCAAGGCCCCCAACGGCGTTCGCAGCGGACCTGGCTAGGCCCTTCACAGGTCGCGGAGCTGGGCCGGGCCGGCGCGGCCGGCCAGGCGGCCGAAGACGATGAGTACGGCGGCACTGGCACCCAGCACGCTGACGACGAGGACGGCAAGGTAGGTCCGGGGAATGGTCAACCCAGTAGGTGCGGGGTCGAAGATGCCGGTGAGGACTTTAACCAGTAGGTAGGCGATGACGGCACCGATCGCAGCTCCGCCGATGATGCCGCCGGTGAGCATGGCCCGGGCTTCGGCGGTGAGGAATCGCCCGCGTTGGCGCCCTGTCGCGCCCAGCGCGGCGAGCAGGACGAGCGCGCGTCGGCGCTCGGTGATGCCGAGTGCGAGAGCCAGCGCCGAGCAGGCGAGGGCGAGCAGCAGGCCGTAGCCGAGCTCGAGGCGGGACAGCCCGGTCAGGTCGGCGCTGGCCAGGCCCGAGGCGGAGGTGACAGCGGCGCGGTCGGCGATGATGTCGTGGACTTGAGCGCCGGCTGGCAGCTGCCGGCGCAGGGCTGCTGCGGTGGCTGCGGGGGTCGAGGATTTGATCAGGAAGGCGCCGACCGCGTCGGAACCCGTGGTCGTGGTCAGGTAGCTGGCATTGGCGATCATGAAGCTGTCCTTGGGGGCGGTGGGAAACTCTTTGACCGCGCCGATGACGTGAAAATTGACCTGGGTGTAGGTGTGGCGGGGGCCGGTTTGAAGGCGAAGGCGGACCGGGTCGCCAGGGTGCAGCTGGTAGTCGTGGATGGTTTCGGCTGATAGCAGGACGCCATCCGCGGTGCTGGCCAGGGCATGCAGGGCGGCGGTGACGGTGGAGCCCGGGACGAAGGAGTCGATCAGCGGTGCGACGCGGCCGATGGTGGTAGGTCGGATGCCGTAGATGTCCTGCAGGTCGGCACCGACGTAGGCGAGGCGGTGCTGGAGCGGTTCCACCGCCTGCACGCCCGTCGCCGCCGCGAATCTGTCACCGCCCTGGGGCCCGGCGGTTGCCCCGGGCGGTTGGGTGACGGCGACATCAGCGCCCACAGTGAGGGCGACGTCGAGGCGGGCCTGCGTGTCGTAGGTGGCGGTGAAGATCGCCGTGGATGCGGCCAGACCGAGGGCGACGGCCAGGCCGGCGGCGCTGCGTGAGATGAGCCGGCGGCGTCGACGGACCCCCGCAGCTTCCAGCTCCGGCGCCCGGCCGGGCCGCGAGGCGGTGAAGCGTCCATTGCGGTGGGCCAGGACGAGAAAGCTGACCCGCCACGTCAACAGAGCCAGACCGGGCCAGGCCAGGGCCGGGCCGAGGAGGGCGGCGTAGTTCACCGCGGCTACCGGTACGCCTTCCGGGACGACGACGACCTGGTAGCCGCCCCGAGCGGTCAGGTAGAAGACGATGCCGGCGCCGGCGAGCAGGACAACATCGAGGCCCAGCCGCAGCAGCCACGGCAGGCCGGTGGGCTGCACCCGCGCCGCGGCCGCACTGATGCCGTCGGCGGCGGGGCGCATCGCCGCCCGGACGGCCGGGCCGAGCTGGGTGGCGGCGGCCAGGAGGAGACCGATGACGGCGGCGGCAACCGTCCACGGCAAGGCGAGCCTTGCGGCGGCTGGCAAGGCAAGGCGGGCGGCGAGCAGGGCGAGCGGGATACCCAGCAGCACCCCGAGACCCCCGGTCAGCGCGGTCTCGCCGGCGACCATCCGCAGCAACTGTGCCGGGCGGGCCCCCCGCAGGCGGAGCAGTGCCACTTCCCGCCGCCGGCGTTCCCCGCGCAGGGCAACGACTTGGGATGCGACAACGGCGGCCAACGCAATACCGGGAATGCCGAGCAGCAAGGTGAGCAGCTGGGCGTACAGGGCGTCCTCACGAGCCGCGGAAAGCGCCGCGCCGAGGTTGTCCCCGACCAGGGCGCCACCGGCGACCTGCGCTTGGAAGTGGTTGGCCCGCGCCGTCATCAGCGCTGCCGCGGCCGCCGGGTCATGCGGCAGGCGGCGATGGCTGAACAGGACGTGGAACTGGGTGATGACCGTGGCGCCGCGGCTGAGCGCCGGGAACTGTGCAGGTGGCACCAGCACGACGTTGTCCGGCGGCGCGGTGGCACCCGCGCCCGCCGGAGCTCCGATCACCTGGAAGAAACTGTCCGCCTGAGGAAGGTCTGCCACCCCGTCGACGCGTACGGTCCGCTGCCCGCCAGCAGGCAGCGTGATGGTGACGGCGCTGCCCGGCCCGGCGGCTAGGTTCGCCGCGGTCTGCTGCTGCAGCAGGATCCCGGTGTGTGCGCCCAACAGGTAGCGGATCTCGGCCGGGGCGGCCTGCGCATAGGCCGGGGTGAGCGCGACAAGGTACGCCTCGCCGGTGGTACGGCTGCCCGTTGCCGAGCTGGACGTCAGCGCCGGCACTTTGGCCAGTAGCACCGGCAGCACGGCCCGGATGTCGGTGGTCTTGGTCAGCGTCGCCGCGACAGTGGCCGGCCGTCCTTGCGGCGTGACCTGCACCTGCCAGTCGATAGGCACCCGGACGGCAGCGCGGCTGCTCAGCCCGGCCCGGCTGTCGGTAATGAACGCGCCCAGCGCGGCGATGAAGGAGACGGCGAGGGCGATGCTCAACGCAGCACCGAGCAACTCCACCGGCCGTCGCCGGCACAACCCGGTCAGCCACGACAAGGACCTCACGCCCGTGCCCCCATCCTCAGCCGGCCGGCGTCCAGCACCGCACGGTCGGCGAGCAGCCCGGCAAGCTCGTTGTCGTGGGTGGCAACAATCAGTGCGCCACCGCTGGCCGTCACGTGGTCGCGCAGGGCGGCCAGCACGGCAAAGGCGCTGTCCCGGTCCAGCGCGCCGGTGGGTTCGTCGGCCAGCACCAGCCGCGGGGTGCCGGCGAGGACGCGGGCGACGGCGACCCGCTGTTGCATGCCACCCGACAGTTGCGCCGGCAGCGCGTCGGCCGCGTCGATCAGGCCGACCACGCCCAACGCTGCCACCGTGGCGGCGCCGGCCTGGGCGACGCTAGCTCCCCGCAGCCGCAGCGGCAACGAGACGTTCTCCGCGGCAGTCAGCTCCGGTAGCAGCGACGGCGCCTGGAACACCAGACCGATCTGCCCGCGGCGGGCGGCCGGGTCGGTCGCCAACCCGGGCCAGCGGACGGTGCCCCGCTGCGACCGCAACAGGCCGGCGAGAATGAGAAGCAGCGTGGTCTTCCCGCTGCCCGAGCGCCCGGTGAGGGCCAGCTCGGCACCGGGTTCTACGACCAGATTGGTGTCTGTCAGGACCTTGGTCGAGCCGTAGTCCAGACCGAGCCCGCTGGCCAGGACGACCGGCGCCGATTCGCGGTCGGCGGCTGATGGCGATGTCATAGCAGCTTCCCGTCGCTCATTTCCACGACCCGGTCGGCGGCTGCCGCCACGGTCGAGGAGTGGGTGACCACGACCGTCGCGCCCCGGTCGGGCCGGACCCGGCGAAGCAGGTCCAAGATGGCGGCTTCCTCGTCCCGGCTGACCTCCGCGGTCGGCTCGTCGGCCAGCAGTACGAGCGGGCCGCCGGCCAAGGCGACCGCCAGATTGGCCCGAGCGGTTTCCCCGCCGGACAGAGTCGACGGGCGCGCGCCACCGCGGCCGCCGATCCCCAGCTCCTCGAGCAGAGCCTGCGCGCCTTCCGGATGGGGTGAGCCGCCGAGCGGACCGCGCCCGGACCTCCGTTTGCCGCGGAACGAGGCGGCGAGCGTCACATTGCCCAGCACGCTCAGGTGCTCGACCAGGCCACTGCTCTGGGTCAGAACCCCAATCTGCCGTCCGCGCAGCCGGGCCTGCTCCGCCGGCCTGCGGTGGCTGAAACGCTCACCGTCGATCCACACGCTGCCGCCATCAGGATTGTCCAGCCCGGCCAGCAGGTTCAGCAGGGTGGACTTCCCCGAGCCCGAGGGGCCGACGACCGCCACCAACTCCCCCGGTGCGAGCGACAGCGACACGTCGCGGAGCGCCGCGATCTCCTCATCACCGCGCCGGTAGAAACGGTGCAGGCCGCGCCCTTCCAGCACTGCACATTCCCGGGCCACCGGTGATTCCACCGTCATGACAGCCGCAGGCTCTGCGAGATCTTCGTGTACGGGTCGACGTTGTCTGAACCCACCGCCCCAAAGAGGTCGAGGACAACCTGGCGGCCCGCCCGATAGATCTCATACCGGTCGACCTCGTCCCGGAACACCTTCCCGGTCACCGCGTCCGGGGCGGAATTGCGGCGGAACACGATGAGCACGCCATGGCCGGCCGGTAGGCTGACTGGCTTCACGCCACGCAGCTCGAAGGCGGCCTGGCTCGCCTGCAACCGCGTGACGTCCAGCCTTGCCGTGGCAACCGTGGGGGCGGCAGAAGCGGCCGCCGCGGTCGCAGAGATCCCATTGAGCTTGTCGGTGAACATCACCGCAGCGCCGCTGGCGACGGCCGCCCAGCCCTCCGGATGCACGAACCCGTAGCGCCCGGGGGCATTGCGGTACGCGACATATGCGACGTTGTCGGGGATGTCACCCGGCGGGCTGCTCTCCACCGGAGCCGCCGCCTGGGACGCGGCCGATCCTCTGACCGCCGCGGCCGACGGACTCGCCGCCGATGCGCCCGCCGCCGACTGGGTCGGCGCCGGCGAGGTCGGGCCGGCGGGCGGAACAGGCGTGCCCTTCGTCGAGCAGGCAGCGGCCATCAGAGCGCCCAGCCCAACGATTGCAGCCTGCCGCGCGAGGCGGCCGCCCTTTGATCCAATGCGGGCCGGCCTTGCGCGAGGCGCGCTTCCCTCACGGTGCACAGCGATGCCTGAGTGCGTCACAACAGCAACGCTAGGAACAGCACGGTTAACGCCGACCCAAGTGATGGCAACGGCGGCGCTAAAACTAGCCGGGAGCGGCGAGCCAGGGGTAGCGGTCGGTGTCGGCACCGGCGTAGTCGGGGTCGAGGTAGATGAAGCACCGCTGAATCAGCCCGTCGCGGACCTCGAAAACGTCGCACAGCCCAGACGACGTACGTCCTTGACGTCGCCCCGCAATACGTTGGCCACGTGCCGCTGAGCCGGTCATCGCGGCCAAGAACACCTGGAAACCGCAGGTACGCAACACCACAATCCTCGCCGGCCGTACGACCACGGAGCCGGGAGGCGCGGCGGTCCGGCACTCGGTGGCGGTGGCCTTCAGCTAGCCACCGGCAGGTCGACGTACATTCCCTCGACGGCCGCTGAAACGGGCCGGTGCCGGGACTGCTCCTTCACCATCAGGTCGATCTCGTCATCGGTACGCGACGGCGCATGGTGGAACAGCACCACCTCAACCGCCCTGGCATCGTCGCCGAGCGCCACGGCGGATTCCACCGAAGAATGGCCCAGAAAGACCTTGGCCGGAAACTCCTCGGCGAGGTGCTGGGCGTCATGGATCAGCAGGTCCAGGTTGTCCGCCAGCCGTATCGTGGCCGGATGGCGCTCACCGAGCCCGTCCGGACCGGGCCGACGCTCAGTGGCGCGTGGTCGGAGAGGTAGGCGATGGCCGTGCCGGCGTGCTCTACCCGGAAGCCGAAGGTGCGGCCGCCCTTGTGCGGGATCTCCTCGACGAGCACGTCGTAGCCCTCAATGCTCTGCCAGCCCGGCTCGACCGCCTCGAACGACCAGTTGCCCCCAGCTCCCGGGGGCGCACCGGGAAGTGCGGCGGGGACAATCCGCGGGACAACAGCTCCTCTGCGTCGGTGCCGTCGGTGGGCATCAGCACGCGCACGCTGTTGCCGGGCTGCAGCCCCGCGTCAAAGAACGGCAGTCCGTGCGTGTGGTCCCAGTGCAGGTGCGAGATGAGGATGGTCCCGACGAACGGCCGTCCGGCCAGCAGCGTTGACAGGCGCATCAGCCCGGTGCCGGCGTCCAGCACCAGCCGCGGCGGCTCGACGCCGTTGCCGACCGCGACGCACGAGGTCGCCCCCCCCATAGCGCAGATGGGAGCTGCCCGTCACGGGCGTGGAGCTACGGACCCCGCAATAGGTCACCCGCACCCGGTGCTCGCCCTCCCCAAATGAAGCGCGACCGTGCTCAGGTGACGCGCCGACTGCCAATCCCGATTGTGCCCTCTTTGCCGGTCGCTGTGGTGCCAGCCCGCCGATATCCGACACTCGCCGCAAGATCAGCTCTAGTCAGCAGAAAGCCCAAGTACGCGTACTCCAGACCTGTTAGCCAGTGCTTGGACCCGCGGTTGACGGCCGCGGCGTTTGGCATGACCGAGGGCGGCGCGGTGCACTACGTCACCGGCGCGGAGCACACGTTCGGCGGCACCTGTGAGCGTTAGGCACCGATCCGCATACGTCCGGCCGAACCTGTGCGCTTTGGCGGGGTGCAGGTTCGATGAGAGCGCGACCGAGCGCTTCTCATAGGCGCCCCCCTGAGAGGTCTCGCTCGCCTGGGGGGGCTCAGGGCTCGGAGATCACGAGCCGCAGCGCCCCGTCGTACTCGGGGAGCGAGCGCATCCCGGCGTGCGCCGAGTCCCACGTCCCGTCTGCGAGGTCGCGCGCCAGCCGGTCCACCATCCGTTCCTCGACACCCGGCGCCAGCCGTCGCCACGCGGACTGCGAGGCGCGCACAACGGGATCCAGGAGGGCCTCCGGTCGGGCGTAGTAGGCCTCGATGAACCCGTCGATGCAGTCACGCGGCACCGGGACGTGCTCGACGCGGATCCGCCCGCCAAGGGCGGCGCCAATCTCCCCCGTCGAGGGCATGAGCGGCGCGTCCGCGGCGACGCACTCACCCACGTACTCGTGCTGCCATGCCGGCAACGCTTCGAGGTCAAAGGTCAGCACCACGACTGGCCCGCGGGCGACGCGCCGCAACTCGCGCAGGCCCGCAGACGGCGGCTCCCAATGGTGAACCGTGATCATCGCCATCGCCGCGTCCACCGAGCGGTCGTCGAGCGGCAGCCTCTCCGCCCGTCCGTCGATCGCGGGAGCCGCCCCGGGCGGGCGCTGTGAACGCATCAGCGCGCTCGGCTCGACAGCAAGCACCCAGCGGTCAGACGGTTCGTAGGAGCCCGTACCGGCGCCGACGTTGACCACCGTCCGCGCAGAGCCCAGCGCGCGGTGCACCTGGGCCTCGATCCGCGGGTCCGTCCGGCGCTGGCCGGCGTAGCCCCCGCCGGCCAGCTCGTAGTCGACCCGCAGGCTCACGCGCGCAGAATACCGGGGTCGGGGAACAACGGAGCAGCCGGCGGCGAGGCCGTCGACTGTGCGTTCGCTCATCAGGGCGTGCTCGGCGATCGCAGCGAGCATGTGGAAGGACCGGCCGCCGCGGGTCGTGGTGTCGATGCCCTGACTGACCGCTCGCAGCCCGACCTGCTGGCCTGCAGGTCGTCCACCATCTGCTTGAGGTTGCGCATCGACCGCCCGAGCCGGTCCAATCAAGACCGTGCCCAAACGTGTCGTAGTTCACGGACACGAATCACGAGAGAGCTGCTCCTGCTCAGACTCCCGTCCGGTCCGCCGCGTCTGGTAAACGAGCATTCATACGCGGGCGCTTGAGGCGGCCGCACAGGGTGGGCGACCGTCAGCGGGCTGGGGCGACGCAGGCTCTGCTCAGGTGCCCGCTCAGCGCCGCCTCGCTTCCGCCAAGTGATCGTCAATCTGTTGTCGAACGCGGTGAAGTTCACCGAGACTGGCGAGGTCGTCGTCACGGCCAGCGCCCAGCAGCTGACGCAACAGGCCGAGGGGCCGACTCGAATCCAGGTGACGGTGCGCGACACCGGTATCGGCATCCCCGCCGAGGCGACACATCGGCTGTTCAGGTCCTTCAATCAGGTCGGCTCCTCCACCACGCGGGTCTACGGCGGCACCGGCTTGGGACTCGCCGTCAGTCGCCGCCTGGCGGAGGCGATGGGCGGCGAACTCGGCGTCGAGAGCGCTCCCGGTCAAGGCTCGAC
>JAABUW010005678.1_pt1 | contig 16071 bp, 14 predicted proteins | sample 5560081 | NCBI WGS metagenome assembly JAABUW01 (sample SAMN10711882, study PRJNA513363) | rock metagenome | isolation source: Antarctica rocks | place: Antarctica: Victoria Land, Knobhead sud | reverse complement strand
TTGAAGATTGATCTCATTGTTCTCGCAGTGCACCTCGCGGATCGATGTATTCGTTTCCAGTACCGATGCTAGGGTATTTGCACCTGGAAGGCTGAGCTGTTGATGCTCAATGCGGAGGACCTGGAGAGATTTGTTCTCTTTGAGGCCAGTCAAGGCATGATTCAATCCAATACCAAAATTGGCGACTTCAAGGTGTGCCTGTTCGCCCGACAGATTGATCTCCTCAAGGGTGTTGTTCTCAGCAAACATTACCCGCAACGCCTCACATGTGTCATCGCATGCGTTGTAGGGCAAGTTGGTTTTGGATATATCCAAGGACTTGAGCACAGTATTTGTTGTTACTCCCTCAACAAGCCTCTGAAAGTATTTCTCCTTATGATACTCAATCATCTGCATTGTCATATGCGTTGGCGTCGCAGATCTTCCAACGTCTTCCGCAAGCCTCTCGTGATCCTGCTGAAGCCTATTTTCATTAGCATACAGATGCAGATTCCGGGCATGGCCTGGCCTATTCATCGCACGAAGAAGAAGAGCTAGATTCCCACCGGTCAGCTGGGTTTGGTTAAGCCGCAATTCTCGAAGGGTGTCCGACTGTGAGCTTCTCAGATAGGTCGCTATTGCTTCTACTGTCGCCTCATTGAGAGTCGTCCGACTCAGTTCAAGTTCCTCAAGTTTCCATGCAAGTAAAGTCTCTCCAGCGACAAGGGGTTCTGTTCCAGATGTTCGATACATGTTGGACAGATTGAGCTTCCGTATGTAGCCAAAATTGCCCAGCTGTACGCGTAATGTCGTCGGATTTAGTCGTGCCATGTTTCCAGAAAGATCGATTGACTCCATCGTGGACTCTTGATGCATAAGAGCTTGAAGGACAGTATTCATAGATTGGTCCACCAAGCCACAACTTGCCAAATCTACTGCCCGGAAATGGCACGACTTCTGGATGGCAGCAGCATATAAGAAATCGATATCAACGTCAGCGAGCATTATACCATTTAGTACAATCCAGTCAACATTTGTAAGTTGCTTTGTGCACAGCGGGAAAAGCGCTTCGCAAATGCCACATCCTTCATCTCTTCCGCTATCATGGTCTCTTGGCTTCCTGGTCAGAGAATAGGCAAAGTCCAGTCGCCGTAATCTCTTACTCTTCAATGCCAAAGCCTGCACTTCTTGAATAATTAGCCATGAATTTTCTTGCATTGGTATGTTGAGTGGCTCCCCAGATCTTGTAGTCCAAGGTACATGGTCCTGACCTTGCGTATCACGTACACCGTGTAAGACGTCCAACTTGACATTGCGGAAAGATATGGAGACAAAGGTTTCGTTGTAGCGTAGCGCTCGCATAATGGCTAAGAGCTCTAACACAGTATACCTAGGCCGTCGTATATCATTTGGAGGAAGTAGCATGAACATTGGGGCATCTTCACAATGGTGATTAACCGTATACCTAACCCTCGAGGTGTCTAGTTCATAGGCAGAACAGTAGGCTGTCAATGTTCGATCGAAACTATGATAATCGTCTTCTTCTCCCGGGACAGATAGAAGCTCGTCATCAAGACTCTGAGGAACATTCCAAGTAAATGGCTGCTCAAGCCATTCAGGTCGAAGCCAATCAGCAGCCTGTCGGACCCAGAGCGCTAGGTCGTTGACAGACGAGGACGCCAAATACAGAACTGTTGGCTGTCGGAAGGGAATCCGAAAACTGAGTTGGAAGGTGTCATCAAAAGACTGCACATTCAAAGAGGTTAATGTGGTAATGCCGTGCGAACCTCCGTTCAAATCTGATAGCGACGTGCTTGATGCTGTCTTTGTAGACCTGGGTAAAGGAACAATGTGGATCTTGTAAACTCCGATAGCCACGATACAAATATTTGACATCAATTTTGACAAATCATCAGAAGATGATCGTCCGCCAGTTTTCGAAGCTCGTTGGACGACCTTGAACATCTGAAATCGGTTTGGATCGTAGTCGCGTGCGTGCTCCAATACTCGTGCGGTGTACTCAATCATGCCTGGGCTGAACTCCAAAGGGTCAGTCAGACGCGCTTTGGTCGCGGCGGCTCGGATGGTGGACATCCAAAGTTCGGATTCCCTTGGGTCATCATGTTGTATTGTCATTGCTGAAGGGTGATTCTCGTCTAGATGGGCAATTTCAACGCTAAACCATGGTTTTCCATCATCGAGCTTATAGACAGCAACAACTTGGTTCAGCGGAATGCTGTGGAAATTTTCGGACGGGGTAGATGATTGCAGCTCATGTAAAGACCCGCTTGAGCTCATCCGTGAATGTCTTATCGCATTGGCTCTTCCAAGTGAAGCAGGGATGCTTGGGAATGTCTCCGATGCTCTGTCGTCAAGATGCTGTCAGTTAAAGACTTAGAGGCGGTTGGAAAAAACTGGAACATGGCTGTACGGGATCAATGCAGGACTAGGGCATGTGAAGAAACGAACAGATAGTAGACAAGCCCAGATAAAAAGGTTTTCGAAGGCATAGAGTGATAGGAGGATATAGGGGTACGAAAGAAAAGAAAAGACGTGTAGACGTTACGGACCAATCGTAGAACCGTGATGCTCAGAGACAGAATTTATATAGAGTGACCTTTGAGATAGCGCCAGTGACACGACAGCAAAGATACCACTGAGGGAGTAGGAAGAGAATGAGTCTGCTACCTACCGGGCCTGATTCTTGAACCGCACCAAGTGTGTCTCCGTAAGGACAAGATATATGTTTCTCTTTCTGAACATGTTGCTCTGCAGCTGGACGTCTCCATGATGAAGGACCGTCTGACTAGACGGGTGAACCGCCCCAAGGCTGGGCGAGTGTACGGAAGTAGGCGTAGAGCTAGTGCGAGTGGGGTCGTCGTTGTCGTCGTTGACCGAGTGCAGGGAGCGGAACGAGCCAAAGATACTCGAAGGGCGGCCGGATCTCTGCAAGCTATGCGGTCTGGATTTATGGGAGAAGAAGCGATCAATGCTGCTCTTCGAACTGGTTCGCTCGAGCGGCGGGTTCGAGTGGGTTGAGGTAGGACTGGAGGATGGTTCTGAAGTGAAGAAGGACGCAGGGCGGCGTTTCTTGAGGTTCGCGGAACTTGGTACTGGTGGGTCGTCATCGTTGATCGGTGTGAGAGCTTTCATTGGAGGCCGGAATATGCTCAAGCTCTTCCGTCGTCGTCGTTCCGACATTGTGCTGTAATTCGCAAGAGTTGCTCAGACAGTGTGTGAAAGTAGAGGAAGAAGAAGACGAAGAAGACGAAGAAGAAGAAGAAGAAGAAAGATCATGACGAGACGTCCGGATTTTAATCTGTCGACGCCAGCTCGACACGTCAATTAAGCGTTGTTATACCTATACTCTTTAAGGTTGAAGAAGTCGCGAAGAGACGCAGAATGCCACCTGGGACTAATCTGGTCTTTGCGCAATGGGCGTGATTGGGAGCAGCTTCCATCTGATTTGATAGGGACAAAATTGATATTGCAGGTACTCTCAGGACTTCTAGTGCCTACGGAGATGCACGACAAGCATTAGAGAGCTAGAGAGAGGCTTAGATGCTCGTAAATCCAACGTTCGCCCGCAGAAGCGTGCATGCAATCCTTGCTCACCCGGTCGCCCTTTGTTCCGAACCAGATCCCAATTCCTCAATTCCCATGTCCCATGCCCTCGGATCACTCGTTTACCGGCGTCTCGATATATTGATCCTATTTAAAACACTTCCGGCAGGTACTGTGGTACACCGTACACGGCGTTGACGATTAGTAGCACATCATGGGAGCAGAAAGGGTGAGGCAACACACAAGCATGCCAAGCGTATCGGACTTGTAGGCTCTTGCCACACTTTGCTGCTTGAAGACCCTGATCTCCAACACCCAAAGGGGAGAGTCAGCTCTACCGCTCAAAACGCCAATCTTGAAGTTATACTCAATCATTCACATGCCGCCGCTATCTAAGTACCACCTGGGTGTTCAGCCCGCTGAGTCATAACCATGAGGCTCACCCGGGATGTGAATCAGTGATATCAGGCTGGATCTTTCGACAAGGTGCCTTCTTCCCATCAGTACCTTGCACAGTGTGACGCTCCGACAGAGAACAATCACATCTTTCAAGACCTGGAGGCTGCAAAGCGAATCATCAATGCGAGATCCATTGCATGCTCAGTCTGCGTCGAAGTGGGTTAGATAGTCTTGAAGAGGCTGGTGTTGGGTAGAGATCCACCAAGTTCCCAAAGTAGATTCTCAGGTAAGGTGGACATGACGAATGTTGCACCTAAATCTAATGATCATCCAAAGCACGCTGCCTCCTACAATATCACCGTTGCACCTTGAGCTAAGCAAAATGCCTCGACCGCCGAAACCTCGAAAGCCCAAACAGCAGCATCGGCAGCAGCAATCCCCTTTCCTCAACCTTCCCCCCGAAGTTAGAAATACAATCTACCGCCACGTCCTCACCAACCCGTCGCCCATCGACCTATGGCCTCACCTCCTCCACACCGACCTGACCGGCAACCTAGAATGGGAAGCCCGCATCTCAACCTGGTCGGAAAAGAGTCCCCTAGAGAATCTTCCCTTCAAAACCCGCAATCAAGCCAGCCTTACCTATGTCCGTAAAGAGATGGCCACCGGACTGCTAGGGACATGCCAGCAGGTGTACAATGAGGCAGCTATGTATTTCTGGACCGACAACTTCTTCCGTTTTCCTGGCAGAAGCGGCTGGCAAGGCCTGCTGCGTTTTTTTCTGACGATAGGGCCAGTAGCCAGAGCACGTATACGGCGTCTGGATGTTCATGCTCCGATCTACATGCGCTGGCCGGACAAGAATGGCGATGAGAGAGATCTTAACGGACGCTCGAAGAATTTTCCAAAGATGCATATGGACAAGATCTCTCCTGAAGGGCATCTTGACCGAGTAGCTATACAACGCGTATGCGCTATCTTGGCACAGGACAGAACGCTTGAGGAAATGAATTTTATAATTCCAGCCGACTTTCGAAATGGTGATGATACTGAGTATGGTGGCTATATTGAAGATCACGACATGGGAGCCGACTCCTATGAGCGCCTGCGGAAACTCTCGACGCTTGATTTTTTGAAGAAGACGGTCGTGGTGGAGGAAGGTGGATACTTGGCTGTGGAAAGAGGGCCCGAGCAAATCATGGATCAGGGGTGGGATTTGGTGTGTTTACCAGGGAGCGCTATCTATGAAGAAAAGGAAGGGAACGCGTCGAACATCTATGAGAAACATGAAGTCACTGAGACGAGAACGTGGAGGTCTCCAGCGAGGGAGTGGGACTACCTTCTCGGTGTGAATACATTATTTCAGGACTCCGAGAAAATGGACCAACATGCAAATGGAGGCAGACACACCAAGCCATCCCCGACACTGTGGAGGGACTTGAAAGGGTTCGGAGAGTGCAATTTCATCGTTCACGACGGCGCTATCCGGCCTTTGATAATATGGGCGCCCTCACGCCAGGAATGGGACTACCTATTGGGAGTATCACAGCTGTTTCAAGAAGACGTGAAAGTTGCTGAAATTTCTAAAAGAGAGAGACGGAAGAAAGGGGTAAGGAAATCGAGGGCGCAGAAGGAGTCGGTGGGGTACCGAGTTGAGTGTGAGGAAGGCTCAACGTCGAGGTTAAAGGGCTGAATGTGTAGAGGGAAAGAGATGAAGAAGAGACTCAGAAAATGACACTGAAGCCAACAGACCGCAGGACTACCCAGGGAAAGGCCCCATAGAAGAATTCCATAAAAAGTATTCGCACACATAGCACAAGCACATCCCACCATTTCCCCCAACAACAAACACCTCCACCACAGATATCCCACCAACACCCGATCGAAACAGCCACTAAAATATCAGATACCCCCTTAGCTACTGCGATTTACGCAGACTTCCATTCAAATTACCTTTCTAACACACTGAAATACGTCCTTCTCCGGACCGCCTCCCTATGCCCGTCCCTGAATACCAAGAACAAGCAACTCGCTCGCTTCCGCCATTCCCATCTCGCTTCTTCTTCCCCTCACGTCTGTCTTTTCCCCCATCCCATCCCATCCAATCTACCCTTCCTTCCTCCCCGTCCGTCCTCTCCGTACCCCTTGTCTTCATGCTCCTCTCTCTCTCTGCAACGCCCCTCCAATTTCCTTCGCGTCAACTGACGCAATCAAAACCATAGCTACCAGCGCCACGTCGAGGGCTAGGGAGGAGGCGAGTGAAGTGAGGTCGGGGTTTTCTTGGGGCTGGGTTAGATGGGGGGGTTTGAGACGGGAAGAGAAGCGGGGAGGGCGGGAGGTACAGTAGGAGTAGCTACTGTAGGGAGGAAGATGTGAGCGATCTAGCATACGAAGCTGCAAGTTCTTCCAAACTAAATAATAACTTCACCCCTATCCCACTCCCTCTTCTCACCTCAATCCCCCACACCTCTCCCCCTTATTTCCTCTGTCCCCCAGCCCCCCCCCCCCCTCCTTTATATCAGAAGCCGCGGTCTCAGTCAGACTATCTTATCTTTGGTTGGCTTTGATAACGTCGCTGCGGGAATAAGGGGGTTTGAGAGGGGGGGAAAAGGGGGGGGGGGTGGTTTTGAGGTTGGAGGTAGAGGTTGTGGGGTTTGCAGAGAGCGGGTGGGATAAGGTAGGTAGTTAGGTGAGTGACCGGGATGAGCGGGTGAGCGGGTACATAGTAGGGAAGTAATGGAATACATCCAAAGCGTCTTGCGAACTGCCGGCAGGGTGGGTAGGGTGCGTGATAGGACTGTTGGAGAACGCTGGATCAAGAAGCGGGAAAACTTGTAACCTTTATCGGGCTCAATGGTTGAGAGCTGTGGGTTGTTGTTTGTTTTTTTTCTCTGGGGGGCAGGAAGAACGGTGGTGGGTAAGGATTGGAAACTGTAGTATGAGATGCGTAATTGGAAGTGGATTCTTGGGGTTTATTATGGAGACGATGGGGAGATGGAGAGATGGAGGCGGGTGGTGGGGGAGATCGGATAGCTTTGCTGGATTAAAGGTACTTTTTGGTTTGGATAGGGGATGGAGTATGGAGGAAATGTCATGAAAGGTGACGGCGAGTTGGGTGAGAATATTACATTCAACGGTTTGGAGATTTCGGGCATTTGGGTCGGAGATTGTGCTATTGATGCGGTAGGAAGAGGGATGGGAGAACTAACATGATGGGCTTGGAGAGTAACCTCCTTTGATGTTTTGGAGATTCTTTGTATAAGATTGTGCTATGCATGCGATGGGAACAGAAACTTAAGGACCAAAAGGATGCTAGGATGATCATGTTTTTATGTACGTAGGCTTTAGTATCGAACATTCAACATTCAATCAACATGCTTACCTCTAGAACCAAAAAGCTCGATTCGGTGTCCTCATCCGAGTTAGCACAAAATACTTACCCCCTTTCAAAAATTTGGAATCGATTCCGCACGGGTGTTTGGAACCGGTTTTCGACTGAGATTTTCAATCGATTCCCGACTGAAGTCCGAAACCGACTTCTGACTCTCTTTTGGAATAGATTCGCGATTGAAGTCCGAAACCGACTCCTGACCCTCTTCGAGTATGCTACTAAACCTCTCCCCCCTATAATCTGGATGATAATGCTCCGTATACGGCCCCTTGTAGTTCGGATCAGTCCTCGGATCATTCAAGTACCATGGTTCCTCACGGATCAACCCAAACGACATCGTCCTCAACCGCTTGCGTATCCTATGTTCCTTCTTGTCTTCAACACAGTCTATGCATTCCATTGGGAGAGGCTGCTCGATCTGGGATTCCTCAATGTCCATGAACATTTTGCACCATTGGCCGGGGAGTCGGTCGCAGCGGTGGTAGTCGCGAGAGGTGTGGCCGCAGGAGAATGTTGCGAGGATCTGTTGACACATGATTTGGTGGGAAGGTCTTTTCGGTGGTTTTGTTAGTTTGAATAAGATCATGGGGTTTTGCGATGTTTGACGGTTAGTGGCTAGTGAGAGGAGATCGAGGGTAAAATAGGAGTCTGCGATATGAGAACAAAGACGCCATAGTGCTGAAAGAGGTATTGTGTCTTGCTCAAAGCCTTTGTTATCTTAAATAGTTGAGAGCCATTCTTCACAAAGAAGGCAAGGCGTGAAGAGGAGTATGATGACGAGACGACGATATTGCTGATAAAGAAATTGAGCAATTGGTACTGGAAGTAAGACCAGAAGGCAATATCTATCTTAAGATACGATGTTGGTCGAATTATTCAAAGGCTTTACTTGGAAACCAGTTGAAAGATGTCCAGGCTCGAGATAGCGAAGTTGTTGCCCTTTTCCTTGGACTCAGCATCAAGTTCGAGAGACCTGATAGATGACCACGACGGGTTCAATGTATATTAACTGCAAGGTCGAACCAATATATGTCCGAGAAAAGAACAGCTTTTCCATGTTCTCTCTTTAGCTACTTCTTGAGATTTTGCACTCGCGTAATGAATTGCATTTACTCTACCCAGCTGGCGAGATCGACCTCCTCCACACATTCACGTGAGTATATTTTATCCACACAGTGCAAATACAGTGTACCTCAAAATGAACCAACAAAGGTAATGAATAGCCGCTCATTTGGCTATTGCTAACATCTAAGGATGTACGAAGCAGATTTCTGCTCAAGCGTGGCATCGACAAGCTCTTTCCCGAAGTCTCTCCTTAGTCAGGTTCTGTAGTACTTGCACCTTCTCTAGGAACCGCGAGTATTGCTGAGTAAGAAGGTTCTATAGTCCTCGGTGCTTTGCCGATTTAACATTCATGCCACCTATCCTATCCTTCACTGACTACTGAAGCCGCCGTTTCTCTTTCTTAAATGTTCCAAAATCCGGCGACGGTGCCTTCCTTCCATGTCGTGGTCTTCGGAGAGCCAATGGCAAGTTCTTTGTATGACTCTTCCCAACGTGCGAGAGAGTCCCGGTCTTACCCACGAACGAGCCGGCGAGTATCACGACTTGCCCTCTTTCTTTGCCTCCTCCTCGATCAGCCCTTCCCACCTCTTCCAAACAGCCTCATCTTGCGTCCTTTTCTTCTCCCGCCTGGATCTGAACTCATACTCCCGTAACCGCCTATCAGCACCGATCATGCCGCCGAGAGTCATGCCTGAGGTTTGGATGTAGACTTTGAATTGCACAGTCAAATTGCGGTAATTGGGCGAGAGAAAGTAGCCGGCAACGCCGAGGAAGGTGGTTATGAGACCCCACTGATAAATATTTATTAGTAGTGCGTTCAGGAAAGAGTCGCATGGTCAGTTGGACGAGTGAACGTACTTTTGCGGCGCCAACAACGGCGCCCTTCGCAGCTTCGGAGGCTGCGCTGTTAATCTCTTCAGTAGTCTTTGTTGGGTTACGGGGCATTGTTTACCCCAAAATATGACGGGGGTAACAGCTGACTGGAGAAGCACTGCGCTGATCATTTGGGAATTTCTTAAGGTGTGTATGTAAGGTATGATAACTGGAAGGTAAGGTATTTACGAGTACTTGACGAATCAAATTCAATGACGTACTGGCAAAACACAATATCTAAGGCACTGGCACGCACAGGCACCGGGCATTGAATGTTCAATGCTCCTTGGATAAAAGATTATGATTAGTCTATAGGTAACTCGAAACCAATCGAAGTACAGTATTATGGGCCTTCTATATAGAATGGTCGGTTGAATGATAGGTAAGACCCTTTCATCTCGTTTGTGCCCTTTCGAGAAGCCTCAACGGCCGGAGGAAGCCTAGAATAGGTTGTACAATTCCACATAACCATACACATACAGAACGACCAAATTAGTCCTCCGACTGCTGCTCTGCGGGCTTGGTGACCTCTTCCCGTGGCGGCATCGGCTGACCCACAACCGCCACTTTCCTCCCTTCCTCCTTCCTATCCATCTCCTCCCTCCACAACGCTCCCTTCTGGCTCAATCCCCTCAATTGTTTCACATATTCATTGACCTTGTCATTCCCGTCTCTGTTTTCGAAGCTCTCTAGTTTTGTTCTCCTCCGTTGCTGGCATGCACGGTACAGACTCCACGCTCTTTTTGGCTTAGAGATTTCTTCTAAAGAATATTCGATGGACCATTTGTCATCCGGACTGATATTTTCCGGACGCTGGACGTAGTTGTCGTTGACTTTATTACGGACTGTGAGGGCCATGGCGAAGACTTCGGAGTCGGGAGCAGCGCTGTACTCATGGTCCATTTCTTCGAGGAATGAATGGTCGGCCCGAGTGTCGAAATTCTGGCTAGAAGAAGCCGGGTGCGCTTCAATATCCGACTGGCTGGTGCCCTGATCTGAGCTATCGCTGCCATGACCCGCCTGATCAAGACTCGAAGCCGCCTCCACTTCTGGCTCTTGGCCTTCTGCGACGATCTCTTGAGCTAAGATCTCAATTTCTTCTTCTTGCATCCCGCTTTCGTTCCCACCTTCTTCCCCTTGCATCAAACCGTCAAGTTCTGCCACGAATTCTAATCCTTCACTTGGACCGCTCTTGTCTCCTTCATCGTCCAGTCCTATTTCGACATGACCAACCACTTCTCCGCCCGCATCGCTCTCATTGACCTTGTTTCCGTCGTCAATGACTTCTTTGACATCCCCGTCGTCGCTGGCACCCCCGAAAAGCTCTGTGGTGGCATCCCAAGTACTCATTCGGGCTTGCTCTTCAACTTCGATCTTAGCCGAGTCGCCGGCTTTGTCGTTAATCTTTTCCTGGTCGTCGATCTCAATATTCTCAGCTCCATTTTCTTCTCCGTCTTCTCCTTCTCCTTCTCCTTCTCCTTCTCCTTCTCCTTCTCCTTCTTCTTTCTCTTCTTCTTCCTCCCCTTCGTCCTCTTCGCTTCCAGCAGCCGTTGCAAATTTATTCTCATCTGCCTGATCTAGATCTCTATTTCTATATAACGAAGCATCTTTGGAAAACTGAAAACCATTTGAGTCAGAGAACGACTCTTGCACAGCTCTGTCCGGCAACCCCTTTTCTTCGCTCCAATTACATACAGACATCTCGTCTCTAGCCATTGCTTCTTGCACATCGGCTTGTATGTCGGCCCATTTGTCTTCTTCTTTCTGCGCTGGCTCTAACTCCGAAATTTCATCGTCGAGGCCCATCAGTTTTCGCTGGAATGCTTCGACTTTTTCGTTGTTTTGCGTCTGTATTTCTTGTACTTGCTCTTCGGTGACGGGCTCTGCAAATATGTACATGAAAGGCGTGTCTACGTCTCGAGTCTCAAAATGGAGCCGTAAAGACTTCCACAATTAGCTAGCGTCCTCACTTTATTCCAAAGACCTTACTAACCTTCTCAGGGTATTTCTTCGTCGCTCTGTCCAAAGCCTCGTTCAAAAGCTTTAAGCTCAGCTTAAACTCCTGATCGCCAACCGAAGTGTCCCGCTGTCCATGCAAGCTAAAGTCCATTTCCTCAATGCTGATATATTGAAAGCCAAAAATCCTCTCTGTATTATGGTATGCAACGAAGATACCGTCCATTCTACCCATCCTGACCTGGAGAGAATATTTAAGGAAAGCTGCTCGGATCATGTCATAATATTCACGCTCGAATGATTCGTAGTCACCTTGACTTGATTTTATTTGATAGCCGACGCCAAGGTGGGGAGACTGCGGTTCCATACGTATGGATACCACCGCTCTTGTTTTCAGGTCGAACATGCCAGTGCCCGGTAAGCGGGAATCAAATGCATCTAATTGCGATCGCATTAAAAAGTCACCCATCGTTGTGTAGTGGAAAGACTCCGGCGCATTGCGCTCCTCTTCAGTAACCTGCTCTGGATTTGACTTGCGATATCTCTCAAAATCTGCAGTATCTAGGGTCATTAGTTTCTCCATGGACTTTCCAAGCATCATTAGTATATTAGCGGTATCGAACTGTTTATCCGCATCAATCGCGTATGAACCGTCCTGCCATGTCAAAAATATGGCCGAAGGGTTTCTTTGTAGCTCGGTGAAAGTCAGGTACGGATCCGGAAACGTCTTAGAAAGCATAGTAGTGTTGATACTTCGCCATTGTGAAAGTAGGAAATGAAAGTGGGCCAACACTCCAGTCATACTAGAACTGGAGCCCACATAACGCTTTTTATAAACCTGGGCAAGCTGCTTGAGCGATTGATCCTTAGAAGAGGTGATGTACTCTTTGAGGGCATCAAAATCAAAATCGGCGACAGGCATAATCTTTTGGAGATAAGGATCAAAATTGAAGACCTTAGATCTTGGGTCTTGCAGTTGATAAACTCCTGGACTATTTGTAGTTAGTCAACAATGCCCAAGGGTATGCGTTTGTGGCTTACTTGAATAAGACCCTTTCAAGCCCATAAGCCAAAGTGGGTACAGGAAGCCGGTTGGCCTCAATAGCTGGCAAATGTCAGATGTATTGCAATGCCCCTTCATGTTGAGTACTTACGTGTTAGCTTCAGGTCTTCGGCATTAAGTTTTTCGATTTCAGCTTTTGTAGTCTGGGTGATTCCTTCCTCACTCTTGGGCCGAAGAGCGGCTTCTAGAGATTCATGGCCTGCCACATTTTTGAGCCTCGTAGACGCTGGAGCATTTCGCGGGGTCACTTGTATCCGTCGTCTTGATCTAATCCTGATGGTTGGTCCAGCAGATTCTTCCTCTTTAACTTTTGTAACGACCATCTCTGGCTTTGGAGCATATGGCTCCTTAGTTGTGTCATTGCTAATTCTTCGCAGGACCATTTCCGATAATGTTGAGGGCTACGGCTCGCATATGTCAGATATTGGCAACAAAACGACGTTGCACAGCGTTTACCTCTGGAGATTTGGACACAGTACGTCTGATTTTGAGATTGCGCTCGTCCTTGGCCTTAGACTTCAAAGCTTTCTGCAACTCTGCAACATCAGATTTCAGTTTCGCCGTGAGTTCAGCCCCGCTTGGCCGTGTAGTAGCGCCGTCCTTCTTAGCACCATCTTTAGGCTTCTCGCCTTTCTTGACCTTCTCAGTTTTCTTCTTTGGAAGAACAATCTTTCTCCTCAATTTCCCAGCGTCTGATGCTTTCTGTGCTCCTATGGAATCCTTTTTGGGTCTCTCTTCTGTCCCCTGAGTTACATGCTTAGCGATGGTATTTTTCTTCTTTGGAAGTATAGTCTCTTTCTTCAACTCCTCGGCGTCTGAGTCTTTCTGTGCTTCTGTGGAATCCTTCTTGGCTCTCTCCATCCTATGAGCAACAAGCTTAGCGACGGTCCCGTTTTTCTTATTTCTCTTGCTGATGGGCCTTGAAGCCTCTGAGCTTGGGGCCACATCTGCATTCGTAGCCGTCGACGGCGTAGAGCCCTCTTGACGACGCTTCTCGAGGAACTTCTGCTGGAGCGTAAGCTGTAGCTGTTTCGCTTTCCGGGCGGGCAATGTATTCAGAACAGCATTTAATTCCTGGTTTTTGTCCCCTCGCCCATGCTTAGACACAATAGATTGGGGAGGCAGTGCCCGGTCAGCTCCATCTGGGAGCCTAGGTATGGAGTCGGCGGATTGGGTGGTCGTATGTTGACGCCGTAGATTTCGTCGAGCCTGTGAGAGGCGGCACTGCAGTCGACAGGACAGACAGACATACTCGTGGCTGGCTGTGAAACCTCCTCTAATATACCTGAGGCTCATTCAGAAATCTAAGGAAATGCTATTGCTTTCGGGAAATATCTAGAGTAACGCAGGGACAAAGACACGCCTTTCCGACTTCTCATGAACCGCGACGCCAAATTTGGGACATCTCTAGGTCGAGGGCACTCTTAGAGAATTTAGAGTATCTACTAGCTCCCTTTCTACAGAACCTCAACAGAATCCCAATCTATATAACCAAAAGCGCAAAATATCTATTTCCTTATATCTATCCTTTCCATTAATTATTTACTTTGCCTGACTTCACCTGATTATAAAGCCCACAATACAGCCCTGTGCACGACATTAGACAATATGCTTGGGATTATTCCCTTCCTCTGATATTGTTCGCTTCACCTAATATCCGCAAACTCTTGCAGGATTTGTTATGATATTCTTATATACAGAAAGATCTTACATATGAGCATCTCTTGTAAAGCTATTGGTATTCCGAGATCTTTTTTGTCGATCGTACCGCGATCTTAGCTTTCCCATACCGTTACTCCCCTATTTGCGTTCCCCACTGTGACCACAGAATCCACTTGAGTATTTCCTAGAGGGAAGATGTCCTAGAATTGATATTTGGTCCATAAGAAACAGGAACTGGGATATGATTTTCATTTTAGGGGACATGATTGAGCACCTCTGCGGCGTAGCATATGCTTCAAGGCATGTATAGAGTGATAGACCACTGCGATTCCAGAACATCGTATGACAACGTTTAGTGTCCTTATCGTGTTGAGAAGTTTCCAGAGGAGCAAGCGTAGCCTTGTATACCTAACCACTTCCCAAGACTATGATCGGCGAAGCATAACATCGAGCATTGAGGACCGCCAAAGAGCGGTGGTTGCCTCTTCCTGGTTTTAAGACCGCAATCTCCATACTCTTGACAGGTATATGATGCCCGCTGTTGTAAGCGCGTCCTTGGAAGACTGAATTGGGGGTACAGTCTCTTGGTAAGTGTGTAAGATAAGTGCTGGATATATGATTCAATATTAAACCTCCTGCTTAATCGCAAAACTGAGTTATTGACCCGCTACTCCTAGTCCCGTCCCAAGCCCGCCACCCCTGATCACAAACATATGCTCAAGTGCGATCACAACGCTAGATTATAGGTGTAATCGTCCTCCATATTTTGCGATACCCATAAAACAACAGAGCTGTAGGCTTGTTTAGTGATTGGACTGAAGAAATTGAAGAGCATAGACATACCTGAGCATAATAAGTCCATTGGCAATGACATTGGCAACCCCAAAATATAATGTGGGGAATGCGTAGTTCGGTACGACGTACTTGAGTACCAGGACAGCCTACACAAGATGAACGTTAGCATCTACTGAAAACCAGCATGAGATTCTGCCTCGACTCACCACAGACCCAGCCAACCCGCCCGCCATTAACGCAAACCCCAGAAATAGCACCAGCCTCGCTTTCCACGCCACTCCCGTCCCCGAATAGCTATAGCTATCCGCACTCAATCGCGTCTTCTCTATGGAGTTGATGACCAGCATGCCTAACGCCGAGCAGATGCCGGGTATCCAGTCAACAAACTTGATGTGGACTTTTGAGCCGTTTTTGGAGGAATGGGAGTAAGTTGACGCATCGATGAAGAAAAAGAAGCCCAGGGAGAACTTCCCATAAGTATTAGTCAGTCCGGTAGATAGATTGATAAGGGATTCACGAACTAATGCGCCTGCGAGGTAGACGCCTGCTGTCCGGGTATTAGGGCTATTCAGCCACTCCGGTTTTGGGAAGCGGAAGAGCCGATGGCTTGACATTATTTATGAGTCTCGTGAGGCTATTGATGCTGAACAGATCTGAAGAGAGCTTGAGAATGGTAAAGGGTGGGAGCTCCGAGCTGTGCACTTCGATCCAGCAGTTGTACAGAACCTTCGGAGCTGGAGGCGTAAGGTGCCAAGGCTGAATGCGCTAAAACCGCCGTGCTAGCGTGCGCGGCTCTAGTCAATCGAGGGGACATCACAGTATTTTGTCAGCTCTAAGGTATCCGACGTTCTGACCAGCAAGTATCTAATATTCTAACCAATGTCCAGCAGCACCAACAGCAGAACATATGACAACTCCGGATCCTCAATGCACGATTGCCGGTCTACCTAGAGCTCTACATGAGCGCTAGGTAGGACGACTGATAGACTTGACCTCAATTCCTATTCGATTGAATACAATCTAGATCATTTAATAAGGTTACCAAGGTCTTCAACTCGCTCCCTACACCTGAAGTATCATTTCAGCCATTGCGTAATTGACAAACCTAGGTGGTGGACGGGGTTCCGTTCAATCAAGCTGCACTAACGAGATTCAACGGTAAACTTCGTTTTTATACTCTATGTTCATTATCTCACCAATACAGAGCAGACGCTTTTATCACTAGACTGCTTACTGCATATGGAGTCGAAATCGATGGGACTGTAGCTATGAGCTGGGGCGCTTGTGGGGAGGTCCGAGCGTAGGTGTTATTGCTTACCTATAT
>JAABUW010005677.1_pt1 | contig 16074 bp, 17 predicted proteins | sample 5560081 | NCBI WGS metagenome assembly JAABUW01 (sample SAMN10711882, study PRJNA513363) | rock metagenome | isolation source: Antarctica rocks | place: Antarctica: Victoria Land, Knobhead sud | reverse complement strand
GCAGGCGATGATAGAATACCTCGACGGGCGGCGCATCACCCGGCGCGTCGGCGATGCGCGGATGCGCGGATCGGCGGCGCGCGACATCGCGCCTCGGAGCGAATAGTCGCTATAATACTACTGATGTGGCGCCTTTCTCGGTTGGGAGTTGAGAGTTGGAAAAGTTCACAGCGGTGTATGAGCGTGATGGCGAATGGTGGATTGGGTTTGTCGAGGAGTTACCCGGTGCTAACACGCAGGGTAGAACGTTGGAGGAGGCATGGGAGAACCTTGTTGAGGCTGTTCAGCTCGTACTCCAGGCGAACCGCGAGATCACACGCCGTGAAACAGAGGGGAAAAATGTGATTCGAGAAGAAATCTTTGTAACCCCATAGGCTGGACTCTTTTAAGGGGCATTATTGGTGTGATTCTGTGCCGTTGACTGGGATATTTGATGTGCTGCAAAGACTAGTGCCTCCTGTGTCTTGTGTTCTGTCTTTTGTGCTTGTGTTTTCCTCTGAGGTATGGTACTGTAGATGCATCGTAGTCTATCTCCTGAGCTTTCTATAGGGAGCCGGAATGCCGTTGCAGGAATTTACCCGTGCTCATACGAGAATCGCTGACCCTGAGCTGCGTATCGGCGTTCGGCAGAAAGGACGTTTGAGCCTAAATGCGAGTTCGCTCGAAGCTCTTGGTCATCCAACACATGTCGTTCTGCTTTTTGATCCCGATACGCTTGAACTCGGTGTGAGAGCGGCACGGTCAGCGGAGTCACATGGCTATATGCTTCGTAAAGATACAGGCAATTCTGCAAAAAGTGCTTCAATTGCTGCTTTGTGGAGCCATTATAAACTTAATACTGAGACGTACGTAGGTAGCTATATAGCAAAGAAAGTCGGTCCTTTGCTCATTATCTCCTTGCGAGGTAAGCATGAGGGTTGAATCTGCTCCTCGGAAGTTCACGAATGCCTTACTGTTATATTTGAGTCATTTGGCAATCTCATACTATGAGACAGCCGCATGAAGCGGCGTGCGCTCGAAAGTCATTTGAAACACCATGGTTGTGAGTTGTTGCGAGAAGGGGGACGGCACTCCGTCTTCTGGAACCCGGTAAATCGAAAGGTGATTATACCCTCACAGCAAGTACGCCTCGATTGACGGCGGTGCTATGCTTGTCGCATGAACAGGAATAAGCCGAACAAGCAACCGCGACCATCATATGAATCAGGCAAGTTACGTGATCCGAGCATTGAGAAGATGCAGGATAAGGACTTCACGCGGGACGATTTCTTACGGGCATTGAAGAAAGTCAGCACCGCGCCGAAGGGTGTCTAACGTCAACTAGTCCTCCGCCACAGGGTTTATGATGGGATAGAGGCGTTGCAGTGTCGTGCGCGCCTCCGCCACCCCGAATCGCCACTCCACCGTCGCCTTGGCCGCATTGCGCGGCGCTTCCCATGCCGCGATCTCCCGTCGTAGCGTCTCGATCTCCCCGATCCGCCGGTCGATACATTGGCGCACCAACACCGACCACTCGATCTCCATCTGATTGAGCCAACTGCCGTGCTTCGGTGTGTCGTGCCATTCTAACCGTTCCAGTATCCGCCGTGCTTCGGCGGGCGCGAACGCTTCGTATCTGCCCAGAGGGCACCCGCCGCACCCGTGTGCGTGTTCAGGTTGTCCAGCACGACCCGCACCACTGCCGCCTCGGGATACCACTCGTCCACCAGCATCCGCATCGCCTCGGCAAAGTCTCCCTTGGTGCGTTGTGACGTGACGGTGATGTGCCGCCGTCCAACCAGCGGTTCGAAACAGCCGAACAGATTACCGGTGCCGCGACGCACGTATTCATCGTCGTCGCGCACCGGCACCCCCGGTGCGCGCGGCAGCGGCGGGCGAGAGTCGTCCAGCAGTTGGTAGGGCAACTCGTCGAAACAGACGACCGGACGTGCCGGGTCGTAGGGTGCGGCAGAGAGATGCAGAACATCCTCCATGCAACAGACAGACGCCGCACTCACCTCAGGGATGCACCACTGTTTGTGTTGCCAGGGTTTACCGCCCCCCTTTTCAGCGTGCGCCGCACCGTCTCATCCGCGATGGACTCGACGATACCGAGCGTCACCAACCGATCAGCCAGCAACTGCATCGTCCATTCCCCTCGTCCCGGCGGCGGGTCGCTACAGGCGAGCGCGACGAGATGGGCTTCCTGCGCGCCATTCAACTTGCGCGCACCACCGGGACGGACGACCTCAGGCAATGCGCCGTGCAGGCCATCTTCGACGAACCGCTTGCGGATGCGCCCGACCGTACTCTCACTCGTATGCAGGGCAGCGGCAATCTCCGGGTCTGGCGTCCCTTCATCCGCGTGCAAAAGAATCTGCGCCCGATTGACCATCCGGGCGCGCGTCATGCCCGCATGGATGAGCGAGGAAAGCTCCTGTCGCTCGTCGTCCGTGAGTTCGATGACCTAGACCTTCTTCCGCATCGTCGCCTCCTCCGCGATGCGGTATCCTTACCACCAGACGAGGAGTATCGTCAAAATCACCGTGGCGGAGGACTAGAAACCGTCGTCCACATGACGGCGGTCGTACGGTATCGGGAGGTGCATCATGGTAACGGAGAAACCCGGGACACGGATCTCGCGGCACACCATCCTCGGCGGCACCGTGGCCACCGCGATGGCGGCGATCCTCGCGGCCTGCGGCGGTGGGGGCAGCGCGACCGACACACCGAAAGCGGCGCCCACGACCAGCGCCACCGCCCCTGGCGCACCTACCACGGGCGGTACGGCGAAGCCGGCGGTTCAAGGAACACCCGTCGTTGTGGAAGGCAAGAGCGACGGTTCGCCCGTCACGGGCGGATCACTTACCATCGCGTACAACGAACCGCCGACGCTCGATCCCCGCGTCTCCGGCGCGACGGATTGGTGGCGCGCGGGCTACGCGCTCTTCGACCCGCTCATCTATCAGGAAGCGGGCACGCTCAAACTCGTCCCCGGCCTCGCACAGTCGTGGCAGGCCTCGGACGATGGCAAGTCATACACATTCAAGCTCCGGCAGGATGTGAAGTTCCACGACGGGACGCCGTTCAACGCGGATGCCGTCAAGTACACCTTCGATAGCATCATCGATCCGGCGTCAATAGCCACGGGCATTTCGACCATTACCACGGTAACCAAGCCTTCGCAGACTGCGCAATCATCGCGACAGTATCGACGCGCGCCATGATGGCCACCAAGGGCGTCGCGTTCCTTGCTGCGCGAGGAGTTGGCGGGCGACCTGGCGGAATAACCGGCACCTGGCAGCGGTATTGCCGACGCTCGACGTACACCTGCCCAACGTGACGTTTCGACCGGCGCCTCGCCCTCCATGGCGCCCAATACACGGCCGAGATCGTCTCCTTTCGCGGGCGGCCATACCCCGAGCGATCTCTGCCTCCTATCTTCCCGATGTTGGGATTGCCTTCGCGGGCGACCTGCTGGCGGTCCAGGTCCATCCGATGCTACGGGGGAGCGATCCGGAAACGTGGTATGACATCCTCGGCCGACTGGCCGTGTCGAACTACCACACCTTCGTCCCGGGCCATGGTGACATCGGCACGCGGCAGGATATTCTCGATCAGCAACGGTACGTCACGGCTGTTCAGCGCCTGGTGGATGCGATGCGCGCGGCGTCGACCATCGCCGCGACCTCGACGGTCTGGTTGGTGCGTGAGGCCTCGATTGCGGCGAAGACCATGGCGACGCTCTTGATGTTGTCCTCGATCACCGCCTCGGGCGCCGGGCCACCATCCAGCCAGGTCACGAATTGATCGATGATCGCAACGTGCTCCTGATACGGGGCGTCCACCGGGGCGATCTCCTCCGTCTGCAAACCCCGCCCGCCACCGATGTGGTGCACGCGGACGACGTGGTCGCGGTCCACGACGACTGCGCCGCCCTCGCACTCGACGCGGTAGTACTCGTCGTGCCAGATGTTCTGCTGACCGGCGGCGGTCCCGGACCCCTCGTACGAGGCGCGCACATCATTGGTCATCTGGAGGACGTAGAGGTTGCAGAACTCCCCCTTCGCGCTGCTCCACGCCGGATTCCACTCCCAACCGGCGAGGCGGTGGCAGTCGCCGCCGCTCAGGTTGCGCATCATATCGAAGTGATGAACGGCGCCCTCGATGAGCAGGCTGTGGGGGATCTCGTGCCGGAACTTCGCCCCCCACGAGCCGTACACGCGATAGTCCTTGGCGAAACGACCGACGATGTAGTTGACGCGCCCGAGATCACCCCGCCGGACGATATCGCGCATGGTCAGCATCGGCGTGTAGTAGCGGTAGTTCTGGACGATCTGCATCTTCACATCGGCCCGCTGCACCGCCGCGTAGATTTCGCAACACGCCTGCCACGTATCCGCGATGGGCTTCTCGCTCAGGATCGGTAGCCGCCGCTCCAGCGCATGCATCACCGCCGCCTGATGGAAGGCTGGCGGGATGACGATCGCGCAGAAGTCGGCGCCCACCGCCGTGAACGCCGCGTCCATCATCGTGAACCGGCGGTTGGCTGGCAGGCCGAGGAAATCGCCCGACTGGGCGAGCGCCGCCTCGTCCACATCAACGAGGCCAATGATTTCCACCCGCTCCGCGTGCGGCGGGAAGAATTTGCGAATCCAGTTGGCGGCCATGCCGCCCGCTCCGATCATCAGACAGCGTTTCTTTGCCATGCTCGCACTCCTTCATGGGATGGCCGCCGTCATCGCCATGTTCGGAGTCGTGCGACCGCCTTCGCCGTGCAACGCCCTGCGGGGCGGCGACCCTATTTTACGATTGCTCGCATCTTGTCCGCCATATCCTTGATTGCTTGCTCGGGACTCTTTTGCTTCGTCAGCGCTGCACCGAGGTTCGGCTGGATGGCGTCGGCCGAGAACTGGCTGTAGTACGGCGTCACGGGGCGCGGCTTGAGGTCCTTGAAGGACTCCTGCGCGGACTTCGCGTACGGATACTTGGCCTGCACCTCGGGGTTGTCGAAAACGGCGAGGCGCGCCGGGAGACTGCTGGCATTGATGACGCGCCAGACCTGCTGCTCCTCGGATGTCAGCCATCGGACGGCCTCAGCCGTCTCCTTCGGTCGCTTTGAGAAGGTCGAGAGGCCGAGGTTCCATGTGCCGAGGCAGCCGGGGCCGGGTTTCATCCCGTCCTTGGATGGCAGGGTCGTGACGCCCCACTTCCCCTTGATCGTCGTGTCATCCTTGTAGAGGTCCGCGCCGCTGCTGTACCAGAGCCGAAGAAAGACCGCTTTGCCGGTGCGGAAGATGTTCATCGCATCCTGAACCTGCGCGAGGCCGAGGGCGTACTCGGGGACGATCTTATCCTTGTAGACGTAATCCATCACCTTCTGCAACGATTCGACGCCCGCCGTGCCCTTATCGAGGACGACATTCAGCTTGTCGTCCACGATTTCGCCGCCATAGCCCCAGAGATGCTCCATCCAGTTGATGACACCCTGCTCAATTTGCGGCAGCGGCAGGACATAGCCGACCATGTCTGGCGTCTGTAATTTCTGGCTGGCCGTGATGAGATCGGCGTACGTCTTCGGCGGTGGCAAGCCGGCGCCATCAAGCAGGTCCTTGCGATACCAGAGGCCGGGGCCGTTGTTGTACCACGGGATGACAAAAAGTTTGCCGTTGTACCGCGCGCCATCGAGCGTGCCCGCGAAGAATTTCGCTAGTTCCTCCTTCGGCAGGAGATCGTCGGTGGGGGTGATCCATCCGGCGGCGGCGAACTCCGAGACATTCGGCACGTTGACGGAGAAGAGGTCCGCGACCGGGTCTTTCGCCGCGCCGACGACGATCTTGTTGTGCAGGTCGTCGCTACTCGCGCCCTGCTCCTGATAATTAAGCTGAATGCCCTTGCTCTGTTTGTTGAAGTTCTCCGCCTGCTTCTGAGTTAGCCCGGTGGCATCGCGGCCACCGAACCAATTGACCGTGACCGCCTGGCCGGAGTTCTGAACGGCAGGCACGGCGGATGCGGCGGGTGTCGTGCCGGTCGTCGGGGCGCTCGTCGGCGACGCAGCCGCGCCGCCCGCAGTCGCTGCGGGGGGCGATGTGCTCGTTGCCGCGCCGCTGCCGCCGCACGCGGCGAGGATCGAACCGCCCGCCATCGCCGCGAGACCGGAAAGGAAAGCGCGCCGACCGAACGGCCTCGGTGTCGTTGCTGGTGTAGGCATCGGAGTTACCCTTCCCTATGATGCGTGCCGCGCAAGGAGATCGGGCGCATCCCGCCCGCCGATTACTGACTACTCAGGCCATCCCGAAGGAACCGATAACACGCTCCCATCGCCCCGATGAGTTCGCTGCCGCTCTCCTCATCGGCGCAGACCCAGCCGTCGTACCCGATCTCTTTCACGGCGGCGAAGATCGGCACGAAATCGATCTCACCCTGACCGAGGACGCGCCACTCACCATCCGCGTAATCCTTAGTGTGGATGTTGTCGATGACGCTGCGGAAGTCCCGGATGAGACCCGCGACATCCTCGACACCGGACTTGACCAGATGCGCGGTGTCTACGGTCAGCCCGACGCTCCCATCGGGCACGGCGTCGAAGAAAAGATCGAAGTCTCCCCGATGCATCACGACCTGGCCGTAATGGTGGTGCAGCGAGAGCCGCGTGCCCGCCGCGATCGCCTCGTTGCCGAGCGTCGCCATTGACCGGGCGGAGGCGCGAATGTCATCGTCGGTAAGCCCCTGCCGCGCGATATCAGGCCACAGGATGATTCGCTCCGCGCCAACCGCGCCGGCGAATGCGATCAGCCGCCGGAGCATTGCGATCCCCGCGTCGTCTAGTTTCCCGCCGTGGATCAGCCCGGATGCCATACCGGGATACATCGCGTACCGGTCGCGGAAACGCGCAGGGTCATCGAGGTAGTCGCGATACTGGCTGCTCTTGAGTTGCAGGCCGTCGAACCCGACGCCCCTGAAGTGCGCGAAGAGCGCATCCTGCTCCGCTGCGGTCCTGGTGGGCTTCGAGAATCCGAGTTTCATACCGGCGCCCCCTCGCGGAATAGCACCGGCCGGTGCTCGGCTGCAGAGCGATACGCGCTGTCGAGGAGCGCGACGGTTTTCAGGTTGTCCCGCCCGCTGTTCGGCGGCTCGGTCCCTTCGTCAATGCTGGTAAGGAGCAGATTGAGGTCGATGAACGTCGCCTCCGGCTTGCGCCCGCCGCGCAGGGGGTTCTCCCATCGGTCAATCGGTTCGCCGCGCCGGTCGCTCGTATACGTCGTCATGTCGTCGTACGTGAGAACGAGCGCGCCCCGATCCCCGGTGACGACGGTCTCAATCGTTTGGACCGGCGTGGAGAAGCTCTGCGCGTAGGTGACGATCACGCCACCCTCGAAGATGATCTGCACGCTCGCGTCCGTCTCGCCCCTGCTCTGGATCGCGGGTGACACCCGCGTCTCGCACGAGAGTGTGCGCGCCTCGTCGCCGAGCATCCAGCGGAACCCGTCGAACCAGTGGATGCCCATGACCGAGAGGGCGTGCCGCTCCTGCTCGACGCGCCAGCCCGCGTCCTGTCGGAAGACGAGTTCCCGATGGGCGATGCTCACCACGTTCCCAATCCGGCCCTCGGCAATCGCCCGACGCGCGGCTTCGAACGGGTAGTGGTAACGGAAATTCTGGTTCACCGCGAGGCGCACCCCGGCCGCCGCGCACTGGTTGACGATGCGCTCCGCCTGCGCGTAGTCGTCCGCGAGCGGCTTTTCGACGAAGACGTGCTTCCGGGCCGCGACAAGCTCCGCGACTGCCGCCTCCCGCACCACGGTCGGCGTGCAGACAACGGCGACATCCCAGCCCGTCTGCCGGAGCATTTCGCCGATCGACGCATAGCCGTGCGACACGCCGTAGGCTTGTTGCGCGTTTGCCACGCGCTCCGGGACCGGGTCGCACGCGGCGACGAGACGGATGCGCTCCGGATGCGCGATGTACGCCTCGAAGTGCATCCGGGAGACATTTCCACAACCAACGACGGCAACATTAACGACGCTCATAGTTGAATGAGAACCTCCTGAGACGGCAGGGTGGGCCACAGATCGTATGCACAGTTGTGCGGAAGTACCGCGTTCGTTATACAATCCACAATATGGTATTGTCAAGCCACTCGCTTGACCTTGTCGATTGTCGATTGTATATATTCTGTTATCTCATCGTGCGTTTCACCCGTTCTGGTACAGTTGTTCGGGGATGGGGCAGTGTGTGAAGTAAGGATGCATCTGTGGCGAAGTTGGAGCACTATACCCTCAATGAGCGCGTCTATCGGCGCATCCGTGAATCGGTCCTCATGGGCGCATTCATGCCGAACAGCCGCCTCGATGAGCAGTCCCTGGCGGACGAGATGGGAGTCAGCCGCACGCCGATTCGTGAGGCGATTGGCAAGCTGACCAAGGAGGGATTGGTCGAGCACCGCCCATATCAGGGCAATTTCATCCGCAGCTTCAACGCGACGCAGGTGAATGACCTCTACGAGGTGCGCAAGGCGCTGGAGGCGCTCGCGGTTCGTCTCGCCGTCCCGCACCTGACGGACATGCAGGTGGAGGAGTTCGGCGCGCTTCTCGATGCGGGGCAGCACGCGCTCGACACGGGCGATCTGATCGCCTACGGCACGGCGGACCGGCAATTTCATGGGGCGATTGCCCGATACAGCGGCAATGAGACGCTGATCGAGAGCCTCGACCGCCTCAGTTTGCAGATTCAGATCGTGCGTACTGCGGCGAATCACGACCCGGCGGTCGTCCGAGAGACGGCGCACCAGCGGACGGAGATCGTCGCCGCGCTGCGGGCGCGCGATGCGGAGGCCGCCGCGTGGCTGCTGGAGGAGCACATCGACGCCGTGCGGCGCAAGGTTGTCGCCCACATCGAGGCCGACGGAGCGAACATAGAGGGGGACGCATGAGCGCGGGAAATCTCGGGACACGCCAGACGGATCCGGTCATCGCGGTAGATCACGGCCCGGACAATCGGACGCCGTGGGGGTACATGCAGTGGCTGTGCAGCGGCACACTCTTCGCCGATGCGCAGCAAACGTTCGGGTACGTCGAGATCAACCCCGGTGAGAAGAACCCGCGCCACCTCCACCCCAACAGCGACGAGGTCCTGTATCTGCTCCAGGGTGAACTCGACCATAGTCTCGGCGAGGCCATTCACCATCTCACGGCGGGCATGTCGATCCACATTCCTGAGGGCGTCGCACACGACGCCATGAACCGGGGCGTCACCGTCGCGAAGATGCTCGTCGCGTACCCGACAGCGGATCGACAAGTCGTGATGTGCGAGGCGGGACAGGAATAGTAGCCAGTAGTCAGTAGTCAGTAGTCAGTGGCTAGTAGTATGAGAGGCAACATCGGCATAGAGACGAGCGCGGACGGCGGCAGGCATGCGCCCGGTCACTGACTACTGGCTACTCACGGAGGTGTTCCATGGCGAAAACGATCGGCATCATCGTGGCCCTCGATACGAAGGGGGAAGAGGCGGGTTTCGTGCGCGACTACCTCGCGGGGCAGGGTCTCACCACCCTCGTGGTCGATACGGGCGTGCTCGGTGAGCCGGCATTCGCCGCCGACGTGACGCGCGCGGAAGTGGCGGCGGCGGGTGGCGACGATCACGCCGCGCTCGTCGCATCGGGCGACAAGGCGCGAGCGATGGCGGCGATGACGCGGGGCGCGGCGGCCATCGCGGCGCAACTGCACCGCGCGGGGAAGATCGACGGGTTGATCGGCATGGGCGGGTCGGCGGGGACGACGATCGGCACGAGCGCGATGCGCGCCCTGCCCGTCGGCGTGCCGAAGGTGATCGTCTCGACCGTCGCGTCCGGTGACACCCGGCCGTACGTCGGTGAGAAGGACATCACAATGATGTACTCGGTCGTCGATGTCGCGGGGCTGAACCGTATCTCCGCCCGCATCCTCACGAACGCGGCGGCCGCAGTCGCGGGGATGGTGGTCGCGGAGCCGCCCGCGCGCGATGAACGGCCGCTGATCGCCGCGAGCATGTTCGGCAACACGACGGCATGCGTCGACCGGGCGCGCGGCACGCTGGAAAGCAAGGGATACGAGGTGCTCGTCTTCCACGCGACGGGCGCGGGCGGGCGGACGATGGAGAGCCTGATCGCGGATGGCTACTTCGTTGGCGTCCTTGACCTGACGACGACGGAGTGGGCGGACGAACTCTGCGGCGGCGTCTTCGCGGCGGGGCCGCACCGGATGGAGGCGGCGGCGCGGGCAGGCGTGCCGCAGGTCGTCGCGCCGGGTTGCCTCGACATGGCGAACTTCGGTGCGCCGGAGACGGTGCCGGAGAGGTACCGGGGCCGCAGGCTCTACGAATGGAATCCGACCGTCACGCTGATGCGCACGACCCCGGAGGAGAACGCGGCGCTCGGCGCGATCATCGCCGAAAAAGTCAACCTGAGCGCCGCGCCGGTCACGGTGCTGTTGCCGCTCAAGGGCGTCTCGCAACTCGACAGCCCCGGTGGGGAATTCTGGTGGCCGGAGGCCGATGGCGCACTCTACGATGCGATCCGGGCGAACCTCCGCCCGGACATCCCGGTCGTCGAGCTGGACTTGAACATCAACGACCCGGCGTTCGCGGACACCGCGACGGAGACGCTGCTCCGGTACATCGGCGCGAAGGCGGCGTCGGGAGGACGGCGATGAGGTACACGCGCGCGCAGGTCATCGAGCGGCTGCGGGCGCAGGTCGCGGCGGGCCATCCAGTTGTCGGCGCGGGGGCGGGCACGGGCATCTCTGCCAAGTTCGCCGAGGCGGGCGGGGCGGACCTCATCATCATCTACAACTCGGGCCGGTTCCGCATGGCCGGGCACGGCAGCCTCGCGGGGGTGCTCGCATTCGGCGACGCGAATGCGATCGTCAAGGAGATGGGGGAGCGGGATGTGCTGCCCGTCGTCAGAGATACCCCCGTGGTCGCGGGCATCATGGGCACCGATCCAATGCGCCAGATGGATTACCTGCTGCGTGAGTTGGATAGCCTCGGCTTCTCCGGCATCAATAATTTCCCGACGGTCGGGCTGATCGACGGGCGTTTTCGCATGGAGCTGGAGCGGACAAACATGGGCTTCGGCAAGGAGGTGGACGCGATTCGCCTCGCCCATGCGATGGGCTTCTTCACCATCGTCTACGTCTTCAATCCGGGCGAGTCCACCGCGATGGCAGAGGCGGGCGCGGACGCGATCATCGCGCACATGGGGCTGACCGTCGGTGGCACGATTGGATTGGACAAGGCGGACGCGATGCAATTGGAAGACGCACCCGCCGCCGTGCAGGCAATTGGTGAGGCGGCGTGGCAGGTGAACCGCGACGCGATGCTCCTCTGCCACGGCGGGCCGATTGCGACACCGGAGGACGCCGCGTATGTGCTCGCGCGGTGCGATGCCGTTGGATTCGTCGGCGCGAGTTCGATGGAGCGGCTACCTGTCGAAATCGCGCTCACCGAAACGACGCGGCAATTCAAGGCGGTGCCGCTCCGGGTGCGCGGCAACGAAACGACAGGGAGGCGGACGTGACGGACGGGAAGAAGCGATTTGTCGCGCCGGAGGATGTCGAGACGCAAGTCTTCGACTGGGGGATGCTCAAATGGATGTCCGAGCCGCGCGTCACGGACGCGGACCGATTCAGCGCGGGCATCGTCATTCTCGCGCCCGGCAAGGGGCACACGCGCCACAATCACCCCGGCGTCGAGGAGGTCCTCTACGTCATCTCCGGCCAAGGGATGCAGATGGTGGAGGATGACTGCGGCCAGCCGCTGGGCCGCACGGTGACGGCGGGTATGCTCGTCCACATCCCCGCCAATGTGTATCACGAGACGATCAACACCGGCTGGGAGCCGCTGAAACTCGTGGCAATCTACAGCCCACACGGCCCGGAGGCGATCCTGCGCGCCATGCCCGATTGCACCGTCCTGCCGCCGGGTGCGACGCCGCCAGGTTGAGCGTGCGCTATCGGAAGCTCCTTCAACTCTCTGCGGTGTGTCCGGACTTCAGCGCACGATGGGAGATCATCAAGTATAATGTTGAGAAAGTCGGGGAGTGTTTCCCCGAAGTCCGATCGCGGGAGGATAACCGCAGTGGCCAGCACACAAACAATCAGCCGGGACGCCATCATGGCCGCATTGCGGACGGTGGACGATCCCGAACTGCATAAAGACCTCGTGACCTTGAACATGATTAAGGATGTCGTCATCGACGGCGGTACCGTCGGCGTGACGGTCGAGTTGACGACGCCCGCTTGTCCATTGCGCGGCAAGATCGAGTCAGATGTCCGCGCCGCGCTGATGCCGGTGCCGGGGGTGGCGCACGTCGAGTTGCAGATGACGGCGCAGGTGCGCTCGATGTTCGGCGGCAAGCCGGGCAAGGAACCGATCCCCGGCATTCGGAACACCATCGCCGTCGCCTCCGGCAAGGGCGGCGTCGGCAAGAGCACCGTCGCGGTGAATATCGCCGCCTCGCTGATGCTCGAAGGCGCGCGCGTCGGGCTGCTGGATGCCGACATCTACGGCCCGAGCATCCCGATCATGCTCGGCACGAACGAATCGCCCGTGCCGACAGCGGACAACCGCCTGAACCCCGTCCACGCGCACAACATGACGCTGATGTCCGTTGGCTTCATCAACCGGCAGGACGACAAGCCGATCATCTGGCGCGGCCCGATGGTCGCGGGTCTGCTCACCCAGTTCCTGCGCCAGGTCGCGTGGGGCGAGTTGGATTACCTCGTCATCGACCTGCCGCCGGGCACGGGCGACGCGCAACTGACGCTGACGCAGGCGCTGCCGCTTTCCGGCTCCGTCATCGTTACGCAGCCGGCGCAGGTCGCGCTCTCGGACGCCCAGAAGGGCATCAACATGTTCAAGCAACTCGACGTGCCGATCCTCGGCATCATCGAGAACATGTCCTATTACCCGAATCCCATTACCGGAGAGAAGGTCTACATCTTCGGCATGGGCGGTGGGCAGCGTGCGGCGACGCGCTACAATGTGCCGCTGCTCGGTGAGATCCCGCTCGACCCCGAGATGTCCGAGTCCGGCGACGCGGGCGTGCCGCTCGTCATCAAGAACGCCGTCTCGCCACTCTCGCAGGCATTTCGCGATGTGGCGCGGCAGATAGCGGCGCGGCTCTCCGTCGAGTCGTACAACAATGCCATCCCGCTTGGCGTGCCGATCATCCTCGACCCGAATGGCGGGCAGGGGAATGATCCGAGCGGTGGCCATCGCCCGCTGCGCCTTTCCTAACCCCCAGCCCTGACATAATCCGCGCATCATATCATCAGGGAGCGCCGTGGCGGCGCTCCTGTTTCTTTATGCGCTCCTGTCCTTTCGTTCATCACAAAAACTGCACGTATGGACAGTGTGTGTATCGGTGCGGCACTGCATAATCGGTCACAGCGCAAAGATTCGGTACGGGAAGCATCACAAAGGAAACGTTTGTCGCGTTCAATCGTTGTGGTAATGGTTGATGGTTGATGGTTGATGGCTGATCGTCGTTGCGAGTGACGTGGGTCGCTCCGATAAACAAAAAAGGGTGGTGGGGACATGCAGATGGTACGACGGTTGCGGATGGTGGCACTCCTGGCGCTGGTGATTCTCGGTGTCGTGGCGACGACCGCCGCGCCGGTCGGCGCGACCTCGATCTACGTCGATCCGAACGGCAAGTTCGCCGTGGGCGTCGCGGACGGCTGGACGCAGCAGAGGCCGGACACGAAGGGTGTCGTCGCGCTCTGGACGGTCGATGGTGGTGCGGCGATCTTCAACATTGTCCGTGAGGATATCCCGGCGGGCACCACGAATGTTGACTACGCGAAGGCGAACATCGACGGCGTCTCGACCTTCAGGGACTACACGGAAATTCGGCGCGACTTCATCAAGTGCGCGGATCAGGATTGCCCACTCCTCGATTACACCGTGACCGACGAGAACGGCGAGACGCAGCGCCTTCAGCAGGCGTTCGTCACCAAGGGTACCGACGGCTGGGTGCTGACCTTCCGCACTCGTGCCAGCGACGCCGCCACCTACAAGAGCGACATCGAACTGATGATCTACTCCTTCTCGATCTAAACCCCGAACGCCCCATCCCTTCTCTCGAAGAGGTGGGGCACGAAAAAGAAACATGGATGAGGGACGCACAGACGTGCGCCCCTTATGCGTGCTCCGGCATCAAGAATTTTGCGGGGCCCCCCTTTCGAGAGAGGAACCGGGGGGTATAGTAAATCCCGCTATGGCACCGGGATCGTCGTGATGTTCGCGGCGGGGATTCCCTTGCCGATGAGGGCTGTGTACAGTGCCTTGTCGATCGCGGGGATCGGGTCCGGCAACTGGCCCATCAAGGCGGCGCGCGCGATGCCCGCCGCCCGCTTCGACGCCCGGATTTGGCCCTCCTCGGAGTAGACCGCGATGTGCGGGGCGATCATCACATTCTCCATCGCGAGGAGCGGGTTGTCCGCCTCGATCGGCTCGACCTCGAAGACATCCAGCCCCGCGCCGCCGAGGTGGCCGGACTTCAGGGCGTCGATCATCGCCGCCTCGTCGATGATCGGGCCGCGCGCCGTGTTGATGATCCACGCGCCCTGCTTCATCATCGCGAACCGCTCCGCGTTCATCAGGTGGCGCGTCTCCGCCCAGAGGAAGGCGTGGATCGTGACGTAGTCCGATTGCTGGAGGAGGTCTTCGAGCGGCATGAGCGGGATGCCGTACGACGCGACATCCTCCTGCTTCACGTACGGGTCGAACGCGACGACGTTGAAGCCGAGCGCCTTCGCCCGCTCCCCCGCGATCCGCCCAATCCGCCCGAAGCCAACGACGCCGACCGTCTGCGCCTTCGAGTTGTGGACGGTGATCCGTCCGTCGCCCATGTGCGTGCGCCAGCCGCCCGCGCGCGTGATCTTGTCGAAGGCGTAGAGCTGCCGGTTCGCCGCCATCAGGAAGGCAATCGCCTGCATCGCGACCTCCTCCGAGTAGGCGTCCGGCACGTTGCAGACGAGGATGCCGCGCTCGCTCGCCTCGGGCACATCGATGTCGTTGTAGCCGACGTACGGGCGCAGGATCATGCGGCAGGAGAGTTGATCGTAGATCGGGCCGTTCAGCACCATGCCGCCGGAGACGAGCACATCCACCTTCGTCAGCGCCTCCGCGACGCGGCCCTGATCGTCGTACAGCGGCATCGTGGTGGTCTCCGCGCCGATTGCTTGCAGCGCCCGCTGCACGGGGTTGGCGGTGCCGGAGGTGAAGTTGCCGATGCCGAGGGTGCCCATGCCCTCGCCCGCGTTCTGCCAGCGGGCGAGGGCCTTCTGCACAACGCTGTCATCCGGGGGTTGATTCATCATGCTTTCTTCTCCACCGGCGCGCAGCCGGCCTTGTCGTAGCGGTGAAACTCGCCGATGGCGCTGATCGCGACCCGAATCGCCGGTTTGTCGCCGACGACCGAGATGTGATGCCAGATGTCCTTCGGCGCGAAGACGAAGTCGCCCTGCTTGACCTCGACCTTCACGCCGTCCTCGAACTCCCACGTCTGCTCGCCCTCGGCGATAAACCACCACTCGTCCGTGATGTGGTAGTGCGTGTCGTTCGGGTGCCCCGGCGTTTGGCAGATCACGACGATGCGCGTCCCGTTCCCCTCGACGATCTGATGCGCCCACGGTGGCGGCCCCATCTGCTCCTTGAGCGCCGCGATACTTAATGACCGCTGCGCCGCTCCCAGTGCCATCGGACTCGCTGTCGTTGCCATCCGTCCCCTCCTTGAGAAAAATTAACCGCGAATACTGCCCAGAGGGCACCCGGAAGGACGCGAAGTGGGAAAATAAGGAAAGAAAAGGGTCTTGGTCTTACCGTCTCCCATTCTCTTATCCTTCTCCCTCCTTCGCGTCCTTCGCGCCTTCGCGGTTCAACAACCCCCCGTCGCGTTCCTGGTCCTGGCGACGCAGGGCGGCGAGGGCACGTTCCCGCGCCGCGCGTGCCGTTGCACTATCAATGTCCGTGCGGCTGGTTGTCAAGATTTCCTGCCAGCCCTCCGGGAAGATCGGCTCCGCCGCGAACTCAGGGAAGAGTTCCTCCGCGATG
>JAABUW010005676.1_pt1 | contig 16074 bp, 19 predicted proteins | sample 5560081 | NCBI WGS metagenome assembly JAABUW01 (sample SAMN10711882, study PRJNA513363) | rock metagenome | isolation source: Antarctica rocks | place: Antarctica: Victoria Land, Knobhead sud | reverse complement strand
GGGGAGCTGGTGGAGGATTGATCTGTGTCGGTGTCTGAGGCGGAGGTAGCGTTGTCTGTGGATTGTTCGGCTGGGGGAAGATTTGTTGAAGAGGGTTTGTCTGGGTTTGTTTCGGATCCCTCTCCTGGGTCTGAGTCCGAGTCTGCGAGGTTTATGGCGGGGAATTCATCTTCGTCGTCTATGGAGGAGGAGGAGGGGCTGGAGTAGTGCTGCTGCTTGCGAACTTTCTTTACGGGTTTAGCTTTTGGGAGGTCATTGAACTTGCGTTTCTTGAGGTTCGAGGGAGCCATTGTGCGTTAGGATTGGGCGCTGGTGCGTGTGAGAGAGTGGGCATGATGTCTCGGCACGTCGGGTGAGTAGAGAAATCTTGGTGCGGAGCAACTCCGCTCCGCTTTGCCAAGGCCCCACCCCCTCCATCCTCGCAACACTGTCCATCTCTTCAAGCCTCCAGATGGTGCCTCGTGAGCTTTCAGAACGGTCCGCCGGCTCGTCCTGACAGTGCTGTAAGATGGTCCTTCAAGATCTGGGCCGGCGCATAAGCACCGCCGTCCAGGATCTCAGCCGCGCCCAAAATTTTGACGAGAAGGTAGGCAGCACGTGAAATCAGATATTGATTGTCATGCTCACAGATGTACTCAGGCTTTCGATGGCATGCTCAAAGAGATATGCGCCGCCCTCCTCGAAGCCGATGTCAACGTCAAACTTGTAGGCACCCTTCGCAAATCGATCAAAGCCACCGTGAACTTCAAAGACCAACCTCCAGCCGTCAATAAGAAGCGACTGATACAGAAAGCCGTTTACGACGAATTGGTGAAATTGGTAGACCCCCATGCGGAGCCATTCAAGCCAAAGAAGGGCAAGGCAAATGTGATAATGTTCGTTGGGCTCCAGGGCTCAGGCAAGACTACAACGTGTACGAAGCTTGCGAGACATTATCAAACAAGGGGATTCAAATCGTGTCTGGTCTGTGCCGATACGTTTCGTGCTGGGGCTTTTGATCAATTGAAGCAGAATGCCACAAAAGCTAAGATACCGTACTTTGGCTCCCTTACATCCACGGATCCTGCTTTGGTAGCTTCTGAAGGTGTTGCTAAATTCAAAAAAGAGCGCTTTGAGATCATCATAGTAGACACATCAGGGCGACATCGTCAAGAGAAAGATTTGTTTGACGAAATGACACAGATCCAGCGCGCTATCACGCCAGATCAGACCATCATGGTTCTAGATGCAACGATTGGACAACAGGCAGAGGCTCAATCCAAGGCCTTCAAAGAGACAGCAGATTACGGTGCGATCATCATCACCAAAACCGACGGCCATGCCGCAGGAGGTGGAGCGATATCAGCTGTTGCTGCAACCCACACCCCAATCGTCTTCATAGGGACAGGTGAACACATGCTTGACCTTGAACGCTTCTCTCCACAACCATTCGTCAGCAAGCTGCTTGGCATGGGCGACATGCAAGGCCTCGTCGAGCACGTACAAGCCCTCAAGCTCGACCGAAATGAGACCATGAAACATCTAGCAGAAGGCGTCTTCACTGTTCGTGACTTACGAGACCAACTTCAAAACATCATGAAAATGGGTCCCTTGTCGAAAATGGCGGGCATGATCCCCGGTCTCGGCCAAATGATGGGTGGCATGGACGACGAAGAAGGCTCTATGAAAATGAAACGTATGATCTACATATGCGACAGCATGACCACCAAAGAGCTCGATTCGGACGGTAAGATGTTCGTCGAGCAGCCGTCTCGTATGACCAGAGTAGCGCGTGGTAGCGGTACCAGCGTGAGAGAAGTGGAAGAGCTGCTGAGCCAGCAGAAGGTCATGGCGGGCATGGCGAAGAAAATGGGCGGTATGGGTAAAAATATGGCTAAAGCGCAAGGGCAAATGGGTGGTGGGAATCGCCAGCAACAGATGGCTGCCATGCAGAGGAGGATGCAAAGTATGGGCCAAGGAGGTGGAGGGGGAGGTGGAGGCATGCCAGACATGGCGAGTATGATGAAGATGATAGGTGGGATGGGCGGTGGAGGAAGAGGGGGTGGGATGCCGGATATGTCGAAGATGATGGAGATGATGGGTGGGATGGGCGGACTTGGTGGTATGATGGGTGGTGGTGGCGGCGGAGGAGGCGGCGGCGGACGAGGAGGTCGGAGGTGAGCCTGAAGTAGGAATCTTGATTTGCATAGCGATGGAGTTGAGCGGCGGTCAGGAGGATGACTCGCATGTTTACATTATCAGAGAATCGTATCCATAAAGCCATTTCACTATCTAGCGATTCTGGCACCGAAAAGTATCATTCAGCTTTTGTACAACACCTTGTGGGCAGTAAGAGAGTCTATCGACTCTACCAGTTTCCTTCTAGGTGGATGGTATTTCTCAACGCAAGATATCTGCGTGAGATACAATCTATTGGCTTGTCATTGCGGTGTCTGTCTTAGCTGGTAGGGGAGCCTACTGTATCCCAAATCTTATGGAATGGTCGAGTTGGCGAGTATCTTGGACTAGTAAGTGCGAGGACAGCGCCACGTTTAGCTACTGGTAACAACAAAGACTTTATCAGGCTATGTGAGATCCTAAAGCCACCTGGAGGCTACTCCACAGCGCTAGTTCTAGCGTGCTGCGGGGCCGTCCGCTCCCCTGCAGCTTCCGACGATCTATAATTTTTCTGAACCTCGTATTTTTTCAACATCCGTGGTATCTTGCAGGAGACAGGATCAACCTGATCTCTGAACGATGCAAGGAGTACTGTCTATCTGGTGTTGGAACATCGGATAAAACACATCAGAATGGTACGACAACTTATGAAGACCGCCAGATGTATGCAGACGCCGTCAGGGTAGCGACATCCGTGTTACGCGCACTTCTACAAGGATTACCTGAAACTTAGCGCATTGACCCTACCCCTGATCGACACACCGACACTGTCCGCCCTTTGCCGCGTTTGACGTTCTCCTGCTTCGATCGGGACTAGGTTGTGGCACCTGTCATCACAACCCACATTGTCATTGGCACAGCTCAGCTCCTCCGTTGTTTTCTAGTCTCCTCAGCTGCTGCAGTACTTGCGTGTTCTCCGAGAAAGTGCGCAGCTGGGACGTAAGATTTTCGGAGAATAAGACTTCAGCCTCTTTGTGGCGTAGTCCTGCATCAATATCTGTAACATCACCGAAGAACCTTGGAGGTCCGGCAACAGGCATGCCATGGTATAGCGCCTCTTTTTCAGCCGGTGTCAACGTGGACCTGTCATATATAACACTATCGTGGAACACCATCCACTAGGTTCTGTTATTCAGGCTAAAGAATTTCAACTGAGATTTTGGTCTTTGCATTGAGATAGCTGATATCCACTCACAATCTGAGTACTAGTTACCATCAATTTCTTCCTTGGTATCCGCATGCTAATGCATGTTTTCTACATTGGCGGCCCTAAATTGAAGTCCGCGCTAGCTTCCACATAACCCTTGTTTCAAGAAGATCTATCAAAAACTCGGACTAGGAGCATATCCAGGTTGTGGGCTCCCGCACGTCGATGGTACGATCTGTCCCAAAGTTTCAGGTCGTTCCAAGAGTGCGGGATACTCGATGATTGGCTTCAGAACAGTCCTCAGTTTTTCATTCCTTGTTCTCCTCTCTGAGACGGCGCCGAATTAATCCACCGGTAGCTCAGAGCGACGTCTATTCTGCATATTTGATGGACCCCTTGTGCCGAGCTTCCAACATTTTGCAAGATCTAGAACAAACCATCATCTATTATTTCCTCTTTCGAGCAGCCTTGGCAATAGGCTTACCACTTGAGTCCTTCCATAAACCTCCAAAGGTTAGAGGAAGATACTCCTATCTCTGCTCGGGGACCTCAAGACACCACCTTATATGCAGCATGAATGCACACGATCGAGCTGTATGAGGATCGTGATGAAGCCAAGATGGATATTATCGTGAGAATGCGGATACTGAAGGCACTTCGAGAAGCCTTGACGGCTTTCCCGAGCGTAGACCTGCCAAAATTTCTGTCTTGGTCTTTCTAGAGATGTTCTCCAGATTTACAGCCATTCACAGCTGAGATCGACCGCGTCCGACAAGGCCATCTCAAGCAAGGGTATCTGCTACGCACTGCAAGCTTGCTAGAGGATCTGTATGTAGTTCTTTTGGAGGCCACCAGCCGAGTCTCCGAAATCGGCTCCTGATGAAAGAAAAGGGTGCTGGCCAAGGTCCATACGTGCCTTGAAATATCCTCTAAATATCCCCTATCACCCTTGTCTTGGAGAAGTCCTCATAAATCAGTGAGAATCTTTCCTCACGTTCACTACTTCCAACCAGACTCGGTACCTAAGGTCATCCTCCTACGCGTCCATTAGTATGCACGCCATCACTCATGTTGCCACCTGTGCTCTCACTCTTATAATCCCAGCCATGACGGAGGATATGGTACCTGCTATAGCACCCCGACCACCAGCTATCACGCCAACCACGCCCATCGTCCTCGGTACGGCCTACAGTGGTGCTCTCGACCCTCTCGCCACACGTCCACCAAAAGCTCGGCCTGCTGGGGCTAAGATCGCATTGGCTGGTGGCGGAAACCTCACTATAAAAGTCGTAAACTCCTTCGGCGAACCGCTTTCAATCTCATACGCTGCGAATGCCGGTGCACCCACCCCCATCGGCAACCCAGGGTCTGGGACTCTCACATCTTCGACGCAGCTAGTCCTCCCTTCCGGCTGGGCGGGCCGCATCACAATTGGTAAGAACTATGATCCCAAAGGCTCGAAGATCGAGGCCAGTTTCGTTGCTCCGAATTACGTGCCAGATGTGGATGTCAGCTACGTCGATGGCTACAGTGTTCCCATCTCATGCTCCTGCTCAGGTGTCGCGGTGACTGGCTGCAATGGTAAGTAAATCTCCTTTCACACCAAGATCATACAATTGACCAGAGGTACTTGATGCCACAGTCTCACTCTTCCACGACGGCCATGACTGCCTCAATCAAGGTCCAGGTCCTATCTGCTACAACCCCGAAGAGGACGTCGCTAGCGGCCCTGCTTCACCCTTCTTTGCCCCGTGCCAGGGCGCAGCATACACGTTTCCTTATGACGATGGGGCCAACTCTTACGGGCAATGCAGCTCTGGTACCATTGATTGCTGTGTGGGTCCACAGTGTCCTGGCCCGGCCCGGCAGCCTCAGCAGCAGGGGAAGAGAGCATTGGGTGATGTTGTCAAGCGATTCTATACTTGGATAGGCTGATGTAGAAGGAGATAGGAGACGTTCGCAATCAAGAGGGCTAGCAAAATCTCGCTCGATCCCCTTTACGGGCGTTGGCTCACTTCATGTGACACCTTCATCAGTATATTGTATGTTTCAACCCGAAGTCGTTAAGTTTGTATGTGCAAGACGTTCAGCTTTATAACGCTTTAAGACACTTCGTTTCTCGTATATGGGAATTACACAATTAGATTGGGACATGAGAATTCCAATATACGTTAGCTAAGGCCACCGAGTAGCAGAATCTAGGTAGATATTGACAGATTGCAATCGCCGCAAAATGCCAACGTCTCATGTTTGAGCGACTGAATTGTCCAATACATGCCTGCGGTTTCGCTCTTGAGACCGCAGACTATGATTTCATCAGTTGCAGCTCTCTGGCAATCACACGAGAATGGAAGGGATATACTCATACAGAACAGACGGGTAATTCATACCATCTCATGTATTTTCTGTGTATGCGATACTTCATCGATCGGAAAGATTGGATACTCGTTATTATACTCGACTTTAGTATACTTTTCCCACTATCATTACTCTATCAATCCACTAATCTGTAGGAAGTTGATCTCGGAGTAAATTGATAGATTAGTGAAACTAATTGAGATAATAACTCCACTTCATTATTATTTTAAAAGTGATTCCAGTAGCCCTGAAGGTCACATTTCTCTTTGAATGTCCCGCCGATGGAGGGGTAAATGACTCGGCACTGAAAAGCCTGTATGAGGAAGCCTTTAGCCCATTCTGCTTGCTTCCTTAGCAACCCCTTCAAAAGACTTCTACCCCTTTTCTCCCGCTTCTTTACGACTAAACGTCGTATTAGCTTTTCCCTACCCTCGTCCTCAGTATTGGCAATTTAAGTGGTTGAGAATGACGGGCGCCATGAGTACGGCAGCGCAGCAGTACGCGAAATGTTTCATACCCCTTGAGTCGGACCCTTCGGTGTTGAACGACCTCATGTACGATCTGAGAGTCTCAAGTACGCTTGCTCTTACGGACGTGGTGTCACTCGACGATCAAGCTCAACTCATTTTGGTATCGCGTCCTGTCGTCGCCCTCATCCTCGTTCTGCCAACCTCCGACGAATATGAAAGGCACCGACGAACAACAAAGGCAACGGTCGAAGTCCCAGAAGATCCAAGAGCAGAAGAAGTCGTTTGGTTCCGACAGACCATTGATAACGCGTGTGGTCTCTATGCGATCTTACACGCGATATGTAACTTTGAGACGAAATCCTTCATAAGTATGTCAGTTATATGTGCTGAGGACTTCTTTGCATTGACTGGGAGTCACCGAATTAGAACCCAACTCTTTCCTGAGCAGACTGTGCACCTGCTCATCTCATTATCGAGAGGCTTTGCTCAACGAGTCGGCAGATCTCGAGACAATTAACAGAAAAGCTGCCGTACGTGGCAGTACCTCGCCTCCACCGGCTGAGGATGAAGTCGATCTGCATTACGTCTCCTTCCTCAGATCTCCAAATGGCTCAATCTACGAGATGGACGGCGATGCAAATGGGCCAGTCAAGACAGATATTATCTTGGAGCAAGATGAGGATATGTTGGTAGCATCAGCACTTGAATGTGTGAAACGCTGCATTGCTAGAGGGGATGCAGATATGAATTTCAGTTTGCTTGCACTTTGTATTGAATCAGGCTAGAGTCATGGAACCATTCTACAGTATGATGCACTTTTCGCAACCACGATATTCCAACAATGAGGTCGTTCGAAGAAAAAAATTGCTCTAAAAAGCTCTTTCCTTGATCAGGTCTATTATATTGGGGCACAAGTAAATCATTAAACGGCTTCTCCCTGGAGATACGTATTTGAACAAGGCCACCTGCTCCCAAGTATTTTTTGCTGTCCGGAGACCTTTGTCATCCGCGTGCTCGGGTAAAAGGTTTCCAGCCAAATGCCCACGTGTTGTTCCTCTTGGGACCTGATACACCCTTTCCACCCTACGATCGTCGTAGACACTCTCCCTATGAGGGGCGGCCCTATGGATATGCCAATGGACACCTGCACGCAGCCGCTTAAGATAACTTAGCTTTGATTGGGGTTAGGTCTTTTATTGATCGCGAGACTAATGTGCGTTAAGTAGAGATCTACCTCTGTCTCTTTTGAGCTGAAAGATTGATCACTGGTATAGACTACGTGTTTTGGATGTTTCTCAAGCCTTTGCGCGATCTTCTGAGTCGACCAACTGGGTTTGTTGATATTACGAATGAGGGTCAGACTGGGTATTTAAATACAACTTTGCAGGTCTTTTACATGCTCCGACCTGTTCGAGAGGTGGGTCAAGGCGCTCACTTGATTGCCAAGTGAATATTGATGAGCCAGGTAATCGACCGATACACGCAAGACCTGTATGGCGGCTCGAGAGCGCGCTTTGTGATGGCTCTGCAGAGGCTGTTCGACGTCATGACACATTCAAAGGATGTCGCTTCCGCCCTGAGCTGACTAAGGCCTTCGAATGGGAAACAGAAGACTTATGTCAACCTAATGATCCGATGGAGATGATGCGTCTTCTTGTTTGACGGATTAGGAGAATACCCAGGTGGCGCTTTGATCAAGCGAGGCTTTATCACCAAGCTCATGCCTTCGTTGGGCTCAGTGAGCAGAATAGAAGAGGCTATGTGTCTGTGGCAATTTCTATAATGGTCTGTCCGATTGAGGAAGCTGACAATTGTTTACTAGTCATCTCGGTTGATGCTTATGGCAAGACGCATCTGTACCAGGGTCTTATCGAATGTTTGCAAGGAGGTTACCTCCGCACATCGCCGATATTCGTTGTAGAGATAAGAAGGTTGTTTCACAATATGGCCCACCACTAATTGCAAATGGTACGCTGACCCCAACCCCTGCACGCGTAAGCGTCGAAATGCCGGGTATGATGGAATATCTGGGTCAACCATAATAAAGCTCTCACCTCCTTTCATGCCGTCCAACATCTCACTTCCGTTGGCAGATAACCAGATTCAGGATAGTCCGACGTTAACCTAATTACCTGACAATGACGTCCTACAGGTACACACACCTATTACGAGTTCCCAACAGTCCTGGCGTTTGACAACGAAATGAAAGTTGACGTACATTGCGCATCCCCACTTCGTTATGAACTTCATGGGTAGAAACACTTTCATCTCTCGACCCTCGCAACACTCGTACTGTTGTCTAACTGACTAGCTGTTCTAGTGTAATGGTTCACCTGAGAGGTATACTTGGCAGGTCCTTTGTCTTTTTGAAGCCACGAAAGGACGGACATTCGATCAAGTTTAGAAATGAACATGTCTCGTTCGCCACTCCGAGTGAAGCAATCAATGACAATTTCGGGTCCGATACTCCTCCCAAGAGGCGTTCAACAACCTGTACGGCTCGAGCACTGATATATCTGCGGGAGGACACGCTGGACGAGCTGCTGTACTTCGTATGATGAGTAAGAAAGACTGATGGCACAGCTAGAAAGGAAGCAGGTCAGCTCAAGCAGATCGTTTGAAAAGGGGAAGAACGCGTTCACAAAGGATATGCTTTTTGGGAGTATATACTGGTTCTGAATAGGAGACTGTATTTCAGAGACATAAAGCTGAGCGGCAGAGGCGTTGCGATTATTGGGACAGTAGAACCAGGGATTTTTACCCTCCCAATCGAGGTTAGATGGCTTAGACGCCGGCTGATGCGTACTTTCAACGCTTTTTCTTTTCCTTAATTTCTTCCATCTATAGTTGCTCCCGCAATGTTAAAATACGAATAGAGCAATCAAAGCTCACAAGCTTACAACTCATTCTATCAGTCGTCAACAGTCAATCAGCATTATCGGAAGATAATCTATATTACGAATCGCGTGCACAGGCCACTTTCTCGAGGAAATGGAAGATTGATCAGTGCTTCCAAAACCGAGCTCTTACCACTTGATTAATCGCCAACGACAACCCGCTGTGGCAGATCCACATATTCTCCCACGTTACAGGCGAAAAGGCGATCAATCTTTTCGAGGTGGTCTAGACTTGCGAGCCCAAAGCTCAGGCCATTACTTTCCATCTTTTGGGGTCAATTGCGCTAAGACCTGAAGGCGAGAGCGAAAGCTCAGAAGGGAGCTTGGATGGTTTCTAGTTGACAGAGAGTGAGGGTATTATGATCGTTGAAAGGGAAAACCGGGAGCTTTTTGTTTAAATCTCCCTACCTCGACGATTGAAGCGGTGCCACCACATCAACGTAATGGGAGTGCTTAGGAGGGCTACAAGTACATGAACAGTGACTTTGACTAGTCAATATGGGCATGCTGTCGCTACGACGTGGCTGTCGCCACGTCGACGGCGCTGTCATTTTTCAATTTTGGTTGACATGACATATTGTCACGGTACGACGCCGGATCACGTGACTGAGTCTTGGCTTGGATGCTTGGCACGCTCATCTCTTGCCCGCAATCACTTACAACATATATATAAATATAATCACCATATTATTAACCACATCCACATATCCACGTCCTTCATCGTGACAGACTTACTGCCGAAGCATGAGATAGCTATATATAACCTCGGGTGTTACAGAATCTTAAGCTGATGCAATGGCGCGAGGCAATTGGGAAGATTCGGAAGTCCATACAGACGGCAGCAAGGGAATCGTGGCTCAGCAACAACGCATAATGCAGCAACAATCAGTGATGCAACAACGGCTGGAGGTAGCGCACAAGGATCAACTGTCAAATGGCGGGCTGGCGTCGAACGATGGGGCACCCTCAATATTTGAATCACCATCCCCACCCATTGATTACGGATGGCACGGCGCCACTCTACCATGTCATCCAAGTGTCCAGCAGCAGAAAGCTCGGCAGCAACCTCAAAATGCAAGACTACAAGCACAACAACAGCACCAAGCTCAACTGCAGCAGCACATAGCTCAGGACCTGCGGCTACAACGAGACCAGCAGGATCAGGCCCATGAGCAAGCTGAGCGATATCAACGACAACGGCTGGGGCAGGCACCTATCGACTCTATGGACTTGCAGCATCCAGAAAATCGTACACATAACAACCGGGTGGTCCTACCAGCTACGACGGCGAGATACGTGAAACATAACCTGCCCAAAGTGCCCAATAATTTAGCCTACGATTTCGGAACGGCTTCCACTATCCCTCAGACGAACCATAGCGACAAACCAACAAAGCCAGTCGACCTTGGTTCTTACACTCAGCCATTCCTCTCGTTCATTTCCGAGAACCCAACAGTCTTTCACGCTGTTGCTTCCGTAGCAGAACGACTTAAGTCACAAGGCTTCAAAAAGCTATCAGAACGCGACTCGTGGACGACTAGGCTCAACAGAGGAGGGAAATACTTCTTCGAGCGCAATGGCAGCAGCCTGATTGCGTTCGTAGTGGGCGAAGAGTATGAGTCAGGCGATGGAGCCAGTGTTATTGCCAGTCATATTGACGCTTTGGCTACAAGGCTGAAACCGATCTCGACGCTGTCGACGAAAGCAGGGTACGTACAACTCGGCGTAGCCCCCTATGCTGGAGCATTGAACAACACATGGTGGGACCGAGACCTGGGCATTGGAGGCAGAGTATTAGTGAAAGATAGCAAGACTGGCAAGATAGAGTCCAAGTTGGTAAAGCTAGGTTGGCCTATTGCACGGATTCCAACGCTAGCACCACACTTCGGCGCAGCAGCCAATCTGTCAAACCCAAACAAAGAAACTGAGATGGTCCCAATCATCGGCTTAGACAGCGCAGACTCTAGCAGTGGGTCGTCCGACAAGCCACAAGAATCTAGCGTGTTGGGCGGAGCAGGCACATTCACAGCAACGCAACCAGAGCGACTGGTCAAAGCGATAGCAAGGGAGATGAACATTCAGGATTGTGAGCTTCTTACAGTTCTCACTTGCGTTCAAAGACTAACAATACACAGACAGTACAATCATTAACTGGGAGCTCGAGCTTTTCGACACACAACCCGCACAACTCGGCGGTCTCGATAAAGAGTTCATATTCGCTGGCAGGGTGGACGATAAACTGTGCTCCTTTGCCGCCATCGAAGCCCTCATTGCCTCTAGCAAGAATCCTTGTTCCGATTCTAGTGCCATCAAGATTGTGGGCTGCTTTGATGATGAAGAGATTGGGTCACTGCTGCGTCAAGGTGCTCACAGTAACCTCCTGCCAAGCACTCTCGAGCGCATATGTGAAGCTTTCTCGGACAAGGGCTGCGGAGCAAACAAGGTGTCGCAAATGTACGCAAACAGCTTCCTCATCAGTGCTGATGTCTCCCATGCTGTCAACCCTAATTTCATGGGTGCATATCTCGAGAACCATTCTCCGCGCCTGAACACTGGGGTCGCTGTCCAGGCCGATCCAAATGGACATACAACAACCGATAGCGTCAGCACTGCATTTCTGCAGCGTGTGGCCGATAAGTGCGGCGCCAAGCTACAAGTCTTCCAGATCAGGAATGACTCTAGGTCTGGGGGTACCGTAGGGCCCATGCTGTCATCGGCAATGGGCATGCGAGCTATCGATGCAGGCTTACCACAGCTGAGCATGCACAGTATTCGTGCCACGATAGGCAGCCTAGATCCAGGGCTTGGCGTGCAACTTTTTAAAGGCTTCTTCGACCATTTTGAGGAAGTGGATGCAGAGTTCAGGTGACTCTGAAAGTATCAATCACAGTAGAGGATCACACACCAGTAAGGCATCATGTGAGACATCATTTCCGGCGTTCGTCCTCTCACGATAGTGAGATTGACACCGTTTAAAGCTTCGTAACTTCTACACAAGTATCACATTCTCGGTCCTTCATAATGCTTATCATCTTCTAGACTGGTGCGTATATACATCAACTGGAATATAGGACAGACGGTCATTATATAAGGCATTATACTTTGTGGTTCCTCTCTAGCGTACCCATTCCCCCCTTTTTTCTTGAACCATCAGCTCAACGCAAACACTTACTCATCCATACCATTCCACTGGCAACAATGCCATGAATTATCAATGAGAGCAGACACCGCAGTGGTCATCACACTAAAAGTCCACAGATAAAGCGGTAGGATTCCTATCGTCCGAACGAAAATACCTCAACAGCCAATTCAACCTGCATTTTATTCAGGATCACAGAAGCGCGAAACCGCAAAGCACAAGACCATAGAAGCGGGATAAGCAGGCAGCTTATCGCCCGTTGACGCGCGAGGTTCAACTTGCTCAGTCACGACTCTGCGTACGTGGATCTAGTCGACACCTGTGTATCCGTGATCTCGCGGAAGCCTGGTATGGACATACTTGCGTACTCTGTACGCTTCGGATGATACCATCCTGGTGTGGTTCGATACCTCTGGTCTCTGAAAACATCTTCATTCACCGTACTTAACGAGCTGTTGGCAGCTGGAGGCTGATATACACGCTAAGACCGACGGTGGGACTACTCCTTGACATCGTTGCCAGCATATGCGGGATCGGGAAATTCATCGCTTTAGACGGTTAAGCTTTTGTTCGAAATCGAAAGATTGGCATCTGGTTAGGTATGCTATTGAGCCTTGTTGATTATAGTGACTGCCTAATCTATTCTTGCTCTTACTCTTACTCTTGCTCTTGCTCTGTGAAGTTCCCCCGAAATGACCATTGCTAGTTCTGAGAGCCATCATGTAAGAGTGGACGTTCGTGTATATAATCACTATGCGTCCGTTCTTGTGGAAAGTATTTGCTCTTGATATGTATCAAGTGTCGAACTATCCACCCCACAATTTGGACCTGGGGATGCCAAGTGCTGTCTCTTGAGGCGGACATGTTTTAAGCTGTTACAGTCTACGCGAACAAGGTCCTAGATGGTGCTATGATGCATCCTGAGCCGATTCAAGCGCTTTAGGTACGGTTAGGAAAGACAAGTTCTGCGGAATCTTGACAGTTTGAAAGCATTTTCGATTGAGGGTTGATCTGATACTCGTACATGTATGTTTTATGCGTGTTGATGTCGGGAATGGGATCTTGGTGACAGTACAGGTAGCTGTCCAGGCGAGTCTGCTGCGCTATAGCATAGTGGTGCTGATGGTGTATCAAGAAATTATCAGGACAGCGGGCTTCGAATCCAAAAGCTGGCTGTGCTACCTGTGCAACCAGCCGATCGGAACAACGAACATGATCTTGATCATGTGGCTCTCGCCGTCGGGTTTTCTTACATTCTGGTGTTTGCCTTGTTCGGGATATGCAATTGATTGATCCTTTCTCGAATGATTTGTTGCGAGAGGTGTGACTAGCTGATGCATGCTTTCTTTGAGTCGCCGGATCTTTCTTGAAATGACATCGATGTTGGAAAATTCAAGTGGAGAAATTCTTGATTGCAGGAATGCACGTTGATACCATGCTTCCTCACGAATCCTTTGCACAAGAATATTGGATACGGCGGTGTGGTTGGAGTTGTAGTACATCGAGTATCAACGGGTGATGGGGTTGCTTGCTGATACGTCGTACTTGGTGGCAGCTGCCATCTTTGTGGTACTTCCGCATTCAGCTGCAACAGTTGACGAGGTGTTTGTGCGGATTGCTTGCTGTCCGAAAAGGGGTTCCGTTCGGATGGTATTGTCTATATGTGTAGAGGGCATACGGCTTCAGATGTAGCACAGCAGTCAAGAGGAGGATGAGTAGCAAGGCTGTATGAGGGGATGGATGTGCTATCTGTGGGCGGACGAGTTGGCGGTAGTCTATTGGGGCATAATGACGGTTTTCTACGTATGAAGTCATCGCTTCTACTGACACGGGTCTGGTGCTGTGATTCTGAGCATCTGTAATCGTCGCCATCTGTGGCGTGATGTTCCTTGTGACGCTCTCGGGCTGGGGAGAGCGTTTGCCTTGTGCGATAGATGGACTTTTACTCTTGATTGCGAACAGGAATGGGATGGGTTATGTAAGACTCGGGTCGGGATGTTATGTCGCATCTGAATTGAAGGATTTCTCTTGTGCTATGATGCTTGAGAGAAGTGGGGTGATTGAATTGAGTCTTAATATTGTTTATCGCATGCTTTGTCAAATCCAGGATCATCCCTTTTGACTATCCCCGACACTTCAAGTGTCACAAAACGCATGCCTGTCCCACCATAATCGATACAAGCTCAATCATCATCGGATATCAGCACCATCTCTTCCCACGTCCACCGCCACGGCTCAGCGCTCCCACCAATGCCGCCCGCTACGACGGTTACGTCGCGGGATGTAGGATCTGGAATAGGGACAAGTTGTTCGCCTACAATCGACAACCTCGTACCTCCTACTCCGACGATGGTAGACTTGGCTGCACATTCTTGGTTGCTGTTAGTGCTTTGGGTATGGTGTGAGGGAGGTCTGTGTGGTTCGGGCAAGGTGGATCACCTTGCTACTTAGTGTCGATTTCGTAGAAGGCTTGATGGGATGCGTGTGTGTATCGTAGGTTGACCAATCTCTAATATGGAGATCCTTTGGTGGCGTTGTGAGTCTCAGTGCGTAGACTCAGTTAAAGAACCGTAGTAATAATTATGGGTGGGAGGAGCGCTCGCTCGGTACTTGTACTCGAGCACAATTTGTGAGCTGGCCACTTTGCCCTGAACCTGGTATGATCATGCGGCTTTGAGCGTTTGCATTCGTCGCCTTTTTGCAGCTAATCTTGCCCTGGATATCCTCATGTTCGGAAATCCCAGCCATTTGCACGGGTCAGAGAGACACTGACTGTTGCATCCACAGCGGCAGGTCGAGTATGTCGCCACTCTTGAGTTCTCGACCTTTGGAGAAGCAAGCAAGGTCCCGGGTCGATCTATCCGGTGAGGCGGGAGGAATCTCGGGACGGCGATGGTCGAACGGTTGGTTCATAGCACACGCTTTGCTGGATAATAGATAGTAGGTCATGATAACGCAACTGGTCGCTTCACAGCTTGCTTCTATCTTTCTGTGTACAATACCTTCTACACACGACTTGTGTTGGAATTGGCGATAGTTTGTACTCGAGTATTCTGCTTGACTTCGCTGTGGATTGGAGGAAATAAGGCATTAAATATATGCTTTCGGAAACAAGGGCAAACACCATACTGAAAGTGACGGATGTTCTAGAGATAGGGGGGAAAACCGCCGAAGTAGATATGGCGAGCTGGAAATTCAACCATTGTGCATTTGAAGTATTCAAGAGCTTCAGCTCATGAGGATAACCTATACGTGTTCAGTGGGATACCAAAGGCTTTTCGACCACATACAAACGACTCGCCCTCCATCTCAGCTGTCCGTATATTTCCTCTTCCTCAGAAGATACCGCGCCATACACAAGAAAGGTAAGCCATATGCCAGTCAAGAGGCGATTTTAGGACCATTTAGACCGTCCTATTCTGACGGAAGAAGAAATTAGCGCCTGACGAGCCCGGGCCGCCGATTTTTAGCCAGACAAGACGGCCGCATCTGGGAACTGTGACCGGCAATTTGGCTGGAAAGTCAATGATTGCAAGATTGGCACGAGGTCAAACGGGATCGGTGTGGTTGCAGTCCATCGGAACGGAGAGACAGGTACATTGATGATGGTGAAAGCAGTCTTGGAAGGCGAGGTCTTTGCTGGGAGGTATCTGCGGACATAGGGATTATAAGTATCACAAGAATACATAACTGGCTTCTGAAGGCGACACGTTGAAGACCATCTGACCGGTGCCCTACGTTATCCCACGGCTCAGTCTAGCCTTCACTATCTGATCCGCCTGTATGCACTTTCTATACACCAGTGCACCCCAGCAAAGGAGCCTTGGCGTAGAAACATCTTACGATAGGAAAGAGAGCAACGTATACATTTAATACGCTTGTCCGAACGACAATGAGCCGGGGCGA
>JAABUW010005675.1_pt1 | contig 16074 bp, 19 predicted proteins | sample 5560081 | NCBI WGS metagenome assembly JAABUW01 (sample SAMN10711882, study PRJNA513363) | rock metagenome | isolation source: Antarctica rocks | place: Antarctica: Victoria Land, Knobhead sud | reverse complement strand
CAACATGATGCTTTGCATAGATTTGCTGATCAGCATCGTCTTCTAGTCTGAAAATCACATAGACAATACGAATCTTTTCAGTAGAGTAATGATTCGCGTTGACATCGAGCTTGTCAGCTATTTTGATGTTTCATGTCTTTCAGATAGAGTCATCTGTTTCGATGAAGATGAGTGAATTCAAAAGCTTGATGAACTTGTGATGATCATTTTCGTTATCAGATAGAGTAGAAGATTCTCGTTGAGAGCGAGCTTCTTCCTGATTGACTCGTTGCTCAGCTGGCTGAGTATCTTGACGAGGCATAAATCGATCAGCTTGACGTTGTTTCGCTCTGAAGTTCAATCACTCGTCTTGTAGCTGATTGATCTTTTTCTCTAGCTCATCATTTTTATCAAAAGCGACTTCTAGTTGTTTCGCTCTCTTTTTGTGATTGTCTTGTACAAGAAGTCAGTGTTCATTGAGTTGTAGAGTCAAGTCTCGCTGACTTCGAAGCTCGTTCAGCATATTGATGACTTCGTTGAGTTGATTGCTGACTCAATGAAACAGTTGTTCTTCGATGTTTATGTTTCATGAGGTGACAGCTTTCTCAGCTTCGACTGAAGCATCGATGAGTAGAAGTGAAACTCTTCTACTGACAGTGCTTCTAAGTAGACGAGTTGTTCAAGACTCAACTGACTTGATGTCGCGTGTCATGATGAGAGAAGGTAGAAGTTGTTGAGATAAGAGTAGATGAGAGGTTGATGTTTTGAATTAATGTTTTTTGATGAGTGAAAATTCAAAGAATTTCTTGTGAATTTCAGGTAATAATTGAGTGCTTTATTCGAAGAATTTCTTGCGAATAGAATGGTGAAAATGAGTGTAGAATCGAAGAATTTCTTGCGATCTAAAATGATGGTGCAAATTTGAAGAATTTCTTGCAAATTTTCCTTACTGAATAGATTGTTTCGTATCATCTATTCGTCGATAGCAGAGTAGTAAATGATGAGCATTTATCTAATGTTAGAAATCAGCATAGAGCGAGTCAATATGAGTGTCATTTAACTAGAAGATAAATGCTAAGAAAGAAAGATAGCTACAGAAAAGAAGCTGACTACATATGTATGTTTCTCAGTCAACGCTAGACTCAATAGAAACTAGTCAAGGTGATGAAGCGAGAATAGGTCTGGCAAGGCTAGAAGACTGAGTCTGACAAGACTAGAATCGTGACAGACTGCATGAAGTCTTTATCTCAAAGAGCAATCAAAGAGATCAGTCAAGAACTGCGTGAAGTCTTTATCTTGATGAGCAAATCTCAACAGTGAGTCTGCTTCAATGACACTCATCATCAATGCAATGACTCATTTACTCTCATCGCTCTACTCATCAGTGAATCAATTCGTCTACTCGTTCATGTGCAACTAGTGAGTCTGCTACAATGACATGATAATGTCTTCAACAACAAGCAAATCTTTGAGCTTGTTTCTATATCGAAATCTCAGTGAGTCTGCTTCAACGACATTCTCAATGCAATGATCTACTCACTCTCATCACTCTATCTATCAGTGAATCTGACTCGTCATCGAGTTCACATGCAACTAGTGAGTCTGCTTCAATGACATCTTTCGTCAATGCAATGACTCAGCTACTCACATTGCTCTACCAATCAGTGAATTGATCTGTCGACTTGTTCATGTGCAAATAGTGAGTCTGCTACAAAGATGTCTTCTGTCAACGTGATGATTTATCTACTCACATCATTCTATCTATCAGTGAATCTGGTCAAATGTTCACGTGCAACTAGTGAGTCTGCTTCAATGACATGATCAATGCAATGATCTACTCACTCTCATCATTCTACTCATCAGTGAATCTGATCAAACGTTCATGTGCAACTAGTGAGTCTGCTACAATGACATCATTCTACCTTGCATAGTGAGTCTGCTACAATAGACATTTCGATTCTACATAAAGCTAAGAAACATATTCATGCAAACATGAATCATTGAAGAGAAGAGATAATGTTACGATTCTAGTTACACATCTACATTGATAACTATGTTGATGACTATCGTTGATCACTCATCGCTAGACTATAGAGTTGTTTCAAGATCAACTTTATTCAAAATTAGCTTATGTTCTTCTGAGTCATATAAATAGTCGACTCTGCTCTTCTAGATACTTTTCTTTCTTAGCATTTATATACTCGTTACATTACACTCATATGACTCGCTCTATGCTGATTTCTAACAAGATTGAATAAATCAAATTACAAGATGCAAAAATTGCTCAATTAAATGAGAAACAACATCAAGTCTTAAACAGTATTATTTCAACAGTTATAAACTCGCTTAAGACTGCACATTTTTTCATTCATAATTTTGCAAACATTGAAAAGACGTTTTTATATAAGTGTCTGTATCATCACTTTTAAGCATAAACAAAGATCATTCTGTGCATGATCTTCATGAGCATTGCAGCTCAGTTACTGCTCGATGAAAAAACATCACATTCTTATTTCAAGATTTCTATTGTTTATCATGATACATTGATTTATTTCATCATTGCATGCTCAAAGCTTGTTAATTTACTGAAATGTATGATCTTGATCATATGAAATGAGATTTTTATGCAGCATAAACACAACTTCACAATCATCAATGCATCTTTATGTGACATTTTGCAGTTCAGCGATGTATTTGATGAAATATCTGTAATTCTTGAAGAAAACTTTGCACAAATCACTTTCGTGATTTCATGAGAAAATTAATCAGCGCAGATCAATGTCAGCATTTGCAGCTTCTGAATCTGAAATCATTTAACTGTGCTGAAACTGCATCAAAACATGCAAATTCAATCAAGTTTGAATAATCAACAATTTGTTGAGTGAATTAATCATATGTCATATGATTTTGATTTATATGATGTCAGATCTTTATCATTCATGATCATCAATTATTATGAAACATCATGATCATTTATTGATCATGTATATTCTTTGCATGATCTTGCACAAGCTCATACATCTTCAAATTTCTTCAAGAGCAAAGCTATACTGTGTTTTCACAACAACTTTGTTAATTTGTTGAATCAACAGATCATGAATGACTTTCTTGAATCTGTACAACTGTTTACGTTGATTGATACAATTGAAAACAATGATGTCAAAAAGATTGAGAATATCAATATGAAGTATTTGCAGACTTTTGAACTTTCTGAATTTTTCTTATTGCAGATGTATCTTAAAATAAAGACTTTAATTATGTTACTACATAATTTGCATTTACATGAGAAAATGTATAATAATACTTGATTGATTATTACACATCTGCATTGAGACTGTATTGAAGATTGCATCTTGAAAGATGAATTTGATGAAGACATACAATTGATTTCAAGAATTAAGTTAATCAGTAAGAAAGATGACTATTCATGAGTTTTATTGCACAAGCAGTTTTCTATTCATCTCTGCTTCGCAATGATAATTAACAAGTTGCAAAAACAGTTGCTGTTGATTGTAAACATAAATTTTTCTTTGTTCTGTTTCAGTCATAATCAATTATATGTTGCACTGTCTAAAGTTACAGATGTATGAAGATTATCAATTTTGTTTCATTCTTTTAAGAATTAATGTATTAATAATATAGTTTATTCAAAGATTTTGTTGTTATAAGTATAATTAAACTGTAGTTTTGAATTCTGTATTTAAAGTTAAATCACTATTACATTGAATTCATCTTTTTACAGCTCAGCATTGATTACATTACATTACAGCATAAGTAATTACAAGTTTATGTGCTTTTTGCATTGAGCTTTTTGACTAACTACAGAAATTTATGAGCTAGCTACTGCTGCGCATAAACGTAATCTACTGCTGCGCATTAATGCAATCATCTGCACAGATTCTTACTACTCATCTTTGAAGTCATACTTCTTTTCAAAACTTTTAAATAGAACTTTTATTATATGTAAAGCTTCTGCAATGATCAATGCTTGATCTGCAAGAAGATCATACACATCAAAAAGTTGTTTGAATAAATTAAAGATTGAGTTAAATTCATTGTTGTTGAATTCAGATGTTTTATACTTTTTTACAAAAACTGTACAAATTAGTAAAGTCTTTTCATCATTGATATGAATTCTTACTGCTTGATTCAAATTTCATGCAATCATATGCATTCTTGAACTTACTCTTTTTGAACATCTTTTCTTTGATACATTTGCTCTCTGCTTTGATTGTATTTGTACAGATTAGTACATTATTAAACTTTTTTGTACAAAAATTGTACATATTTGATACAAGATTGCATCAATCAATTCTTTTCTTTGATATTAAGCATGAAGCACATATTTTCTGACACAGTTTGAGAAAGAATTAACAGAAATGAAACATGTCAAAATTGTTGATGCATGACTTACATGCATTTGTTCTTTTATGAAACAGTTTGACATAACTCTGCAAAATTATGCTCTGAAAAATATACTTTCACTTTCAATTCTGTACAGATTAACAATATTTAATGCACATCAATATAAATCTGTACATGTAACATATATATAACTCAACATTTTTGTTCATTCAATTACTTTGCAGATTGATATTTTGCAATAACAATTATGTTGCAAGCTGTACAATCTTGATCAAGCAAAATGATTCTGCACATCTCTGTTTAACTTTTACAAGAACTTCATGCTTCTCACTTATAAACAGCTTCGTCTTAATATCAACATGAGAAGCAAGTGTGTATGAATCATTATTGCTTTCAATGAGAGCTTCAACATCTGAAACATCATTATGAATCATTTGCATGATTGTACAGATTTGTAATGTTAAAGTATGATTATGAAAGAATTTGTTCAGACATAGACTTTTCTAGAAAATTTGTATTGATTAGTAAAGCTGTGCACATCTTGATACAGATCAGTTCTAAGAGTTGAAAAAACATGAAACTGTTTGCATGATATCACACAGAATCAATACAGATAAATTACATGTTTAATCAGATGTGTAAAGACTTGAACAGAATGAAAGAAGTTAACATTTGATCTGAATAAATCAGTACATCTTTATACATTCTTACAAAGTCTTTTAAAATTCAAAAGTCAAGAAAATCTTTGAAAGTTTCAAAGCTGTAGAAAGCAAAGCTCTGCAATTACTGTTAACTGTCTTGAAGCTTTCATGTAAGAACTGTACAATTCAGTACAGTATTAGAAAAGAAAGAAAAACACTTGCACAAAAGCTGCAAGCTCGAATGATCATCAGTACATAGTGATACATAGAAGCGAAGATCTGTACAGAGATATCATTACATGTCTGTACAGATAGATCTGTAAGAACTTATCGAAAGAGTTGTTGTAAAAGTTACGTTTGAAAGATGCGATAGAAACAAACTTATGTTCAGAATCAATCTCATGATTCATCGCAGCAATTGCAGCAATCTCAAATTCACTGCAAATGATCGTACTGAACAATACATCACAGTAAATACTTTTCCATACATGCTATTTACTACTTACTAAGCGTAAAGGCAATTTCCATCGGAAATGACGACCCCCTCGTTCGAATGTACGGTATCACCACAAGCCATTCTGGCGTTCAGAGCACTGGGCAGATATCAGCTGATATTTCTATTCAGTCTTACCCTTTTAACAGTCGTTGGACGAGGGGGCGCTCTACTCGTAGCAACAACATGATGATTTTAGAAACGTCCGCCCACCGTGCCCCCATAGTTCTAGTGTTTAAAGCATAATCGGCAATTCCGCACTGCGGGTCTGCGGAGACTGCTTATGCTTCTAACATCGCCCTTGAATTTTCATTCTCGAGAGTAAGTAATGTTTACGTTGTATTTTTCTGTCGCCCTTCACAATTTCAGGACAAACGATGCTGCTAGTTACAAAAGACATTCCTGTGTCAATTCAGCTTTTCTGACCAGAGCAAGAAAATAGAAAGTTTGATCTTAGACTCTACATTGCTTGAACTCGAGATTTCTCCAGGAATTCGAGCAATAGGATTACAGTACTCTGTTATTGTGCTTTGTTCTTGACTCTACGTTGGCTCTACTCTGGTTATATTTTTCTAATCTCTTTTAAGCTCACAACTTCGTTCACCGGTGATCAAGCCTACGGAGAAAATCAAGTCACCATTGATCAAGATCAGAAAGCGCTCCTAAAAGCTAAAAGGAATCTGATGACCTATGAGCACGGTCAAGGCGAGTGGAGGAACCAGAATCACCCGAAAAAACAACACTTCGTCATCAAAGGGCTTTAGAATAAGAACCTCATCTACTGGGTTCTAGTATAAAGGAAAAGGGTCATAAATATCAGAGTTGAGGCGGCTAATGTACCAGCAAAAGGAGATGATATACACAGTCCAGAAATAAACGCACGGTAGGTCTTCACCATCAGTTGCCTCAAGCACCCAATGACTCCTTCCCACCTTCCTTACCGTCCTCCCCCACCTTCCACCACGAATCCGCCCCCTCCGGAATCCCCGGCCTCGCAATCCCCTCCCTCGCCTCCGCCTTCTTCTTATAACTAACCCCAAACCTCTCATCCCTCCCCTTCAACGCCCCTTCCAAATCCACCTGCCCCTCCCGCGTCAAGCTCCCCATCAACTCGGGCCATCCCATCGGCATCTCATCCCCACGGTCCACCTGCCAAAAATGCCACGTCTTCCCATACAACCCCACGACCTCCCTCATCGCCTCCAGCTCCGCCCGATCCCACTCCTTCGCATCCGCGCTCTCGGGTTTCGGCAAAATCAGCATCCCCGACTTGACTTCGTACTCGTGGCTGTGCCACAGCTTCTGCTCGTCGGGTGGGAAGGTCTCGTACACGTGTTTGGGCACCATGTACTCGACGCCGATGAGGCGGGCGTCTTTCTCGGGGGAGTCGTAGATGAGGCATTGGCGGAGGTCTTTGCGGACGTGAGAGCAGTAGTGGTTTGCTTGGACGAGGCGGGCGCGGCCTTGGCGGGCGTCGGTGGCGTAGACGTGGAGGGCGTTGAGAAACTCGCAGATGTTGGATAGGGGTTTGAATTCCGGGTTTGGAGACATGGTGGGCTTTGGGTGCTGTAGCTTGTAGGGGGTTCAGGGGGATGTTGTTTGGGGATTCAATATTCGGAAGGGTGTTTGATAACAAAGTGGGGATAGAGCGAGAGAGGTGTCTTTGAAAGCAGAGACGACGTTTATATACCCTTTCCTCTCTCACATGGTTGAGTCACAACTCCCCGAGTGAACTCTACCAAACGACACGGATATTCATGGAACACTCAACATTCCCCATTATCTTGATCCCCGAAGCCGATTTCCCCGGTTGCGAGTCGCTGACCGCATCTTTCCCCAAGAATTCCCCCTCCGATTCCTTCCGAGCGCAAGATGTTGACCGTTTTGATCCGCAGGACAGTGCGTATCCGTAGCCCCACTACGCTCGCCCCTCGCTTACGGGAGTCGAGCTTAGTGGGGCTACGGAGACGGATACGATTTCCACGGCATGGAAAGCCCCAACCCGTCACACTAAGGTAGCTAGAACTATGTATGCCTACAGCTTGAACAGGAACAAAAAGAAAACTTCCCAAACCCAACAGCCTCCCACCTCCCACCTCCTATCGAAGCCCCCCCTCACCCTCATCCCCATCCCCATCCCCATCCCCCATCTCCATATCCCTACCTGTCCCCGCAACCCAACCCCCCATTCTACCGTTCCTCACCCAAACCTCCACCCAAAATCCCCCATCCATGTGTCCGCTCCAATGATTCATCCGGGACCAGGGACGCGTCAGCTGGATCCCGGAATCTCGGCACGCGGGGCGAATTCCGCGAGGCGAGTTCCCCGCTGGCGGGATTTGGTAGCGAGGTCGCCAGTGGGTGGGTACGCCCTCTGAACACCTTGAAAATACTATATAACTTTTGGAATTTTTGGATCCATTCACAAACAAATCGAATTTGCTTAAAATTTAAGAGATTTATATAATCGCTTCATTGCTACAGCCTGGTTGTTATTTTTTTAACTCAATTGATGTAGTAAATGACTTTGCTTTGTTTTGGTTTAGTGAACGACTCTGAAATTTGAGATATTCGCTTATTTAGGGGGGCGGAAGAATTCTGTCATTCGCCTCGTACTGGGGGTTGGGGCCAGGGGGGGAAGTGGGTGATTTGCGATAGGGGGGTTTTCAGGGGGGGGTTGTGGGGATCATGAGGTCGTTTCTGCAGTGAGAAGTTTTGGGGGAAAGGGATGTGGGTGCGAAGGGGGTTATGTAGTTGGCTTCCTTATCCTGGCTTTCGTTGCATGCCAGTTTTATGGCTGCTCAGCTAGAGTGGCACGGAATCGGGTGAAGAAGATGGTTCTCCCATAGTGACAAAGACAACGTGAGGATGTGGAGAGGTGTGTAATCTGATAGACACATTCTTCATTCCATCCATCATTTGAGCAACGAGGCCAATCCGATACCCCCAATGAACATGCAAGCAACAGAGATGACGCTCGAAACGGAAAGCGCAGACATGCCGCTGATCCCATGCCCAGATGTGCACCCGCCAGCAAGCCTGGCCCCAAATACCATGGCGAAACCGCCCGCAAAAGCAGAAAGGTCCGAGATCTGGCTATCGGCTAGAGCCGCTGCTATCGGACTTGACTGTGGCATTGCCCAAGCTCCTAAAAATATACCGAGAGCAAAGGTCATGCTTCGCGTCGATGGCCGTGGTGCCTCCTGAGAAGACTTGGACTCAGTCGAGGAATCCCAAGCCCGCCAGAAGTATTGTCCGATTTCGCCATAGGTGCCTGAGCAGCCAACAGGCGTGCTAGTCAGAAGTAGCGAAGCTGTTTGAGCGCCTCCAATCAAGAGTCCGCCGAGAATTGCATGAAGGGATGTAAATGCGTCCCCTGGTTTTAGCAGTGTTGCAAAACTTATCGCGGCCAGGCACATGACTTCGTATCCCAGAAGAACGTGGTTGGCGTCAAAGCCGAACTTGCTCTGGACCGTAAGGTTGACGGAAGAATCAGTAGTGCTTTGTTTGCCGGAGCGTAGGACTGGGGAGAGCCTCGCATGCAGGATACCCCCTAGTACTCCACCGAGCATGGCGAGCCATCCGGAGCGTATACCGGTTGTAAGTTGGACGAGGACTGTGCCGGGACAAGCACCCGAGAGAGCCATGCCGAAGCCTATCAGGAGCCCACCAACGATGTTTGCATCGTAGTCGCTGAACCAACCCATCGAGGATGCTGATCTGGGTTGTGTCTTCCTGAGGCCCAGTCTATCGAGTGTGGCCATGACGAGCCTGAGGTCATCAGCAAAAAGCAATAGACCATCGTTTGGAGGTTTAGAGAGTCTCACGCGCTGGTGGCACTGGCTCCTAAGAAGACTTTGAGCATATGGAAGCTCTTCAGCTCCATCTGAGAGACAATGACCGATGGCATGTATACTCCTGAGAACTTAAGAGCGGCACCAAACACTGCTCCAGCCGCGCCAGTAGCTAAGACGTTGGTAGACATGATAGAAGATGTGAGGTAGAAGACAAGAATAACTTAGATGAGGAAGGAACTATGTACCTTTGAAAGATAGTAGTACGATTCGAGGAAAAATCCATCTTTACCCCAAATTCAGTTATATTCACATGATATATGATAGTGAATTCGGCAAAGGTGTGCCACATGCCGTGAATTCTATACGGCTACATCATGTTTTCGGGTTTTCTTTAGGGTTCGATGTCGTGTTGTTGGAATTTTAGACGCCGATGGTCGCCGACTTTATATGCGTGGTCGCCGATTGAGCGATCATTGCTGGATTACCAGTGGAGGGTTCTAGAGCATGGCTAGCTGTGCCGCGCCAACGGTGCAATTTATAGTAAACCCAAGAATTCTGTATAAAGGTTTGCAAATGAATGCTTTCGCAAACGGCCGGAAAGTTTTACCAAATAATGACACCCCTTCCGCGACTCCGACCGTCTGAGTCCAATCCCGGTTTCTTGCGAGGGAGTTGAACCATGACCACTGAAACAAGTTTCTATGAGCCCTTCCTTGAGATACCGCGAAACTCCTCACATATTGATGTTGGAAATAGGGGAGATAGTAATCTCCGCCTTCATAGGGCTGGTAGGGCTGGGGCCCGCTAGTAGAGTTTTCACCTTCCACCTCCTAGATAGCCTCCTAACAACAACAACAAATATGTCAATATGCCCTCATATGACCTCGTATTCCAACAATTGATTCCTCATTACCGTTCCCTGGCCGTGACAAAAGTGATATGCGTGATAGGATGCAACCCAATAGGTGCTCGGCAGATGACTGAACTTGTGTTCTTTATTTTCTCATTACGATTCGTTTCGTGATATGTCGGAAAATCAAGCTTCAGAGTACGGGTACCCAGCAGAAGCTTCATCAATAAGAACGAGAATGACTGGCGACTTGTATTTGCCTGCGCACGCTCCTTTGTAGAAAATTACCGATATCGCTATTGTACACTAAGCTCTTGAATTGGATTCAACAGTCCCAGGCCCAGACGAATTTCCATCACCTCCAAAGTAAATATCCAAGGGGGTTATGCCGACGGAACATAGAGTGTCAGCGACTCTCCTGTACTTTGGTCGTCATTTACAGTCGAGGCTCCGACCTTGATATGACCATTTCCTGGTGTATGCTGACTGGAGATTAGTGAACGTATTCGAATATCTTCCGGGAGCTTAAGACTAGTTGCCACCTAGCAAAGAAAGATGACATCTTGTAGGCAGTCCGCATAGGACGGAAGCCTAACATCACGCATTCATCTTTAGCGACCCCCTCCGTATCTTGAATCGTAACGCAGCGCGACCATGTAAACCTATCAGAGCCTTGCCTCCTTGCACCGTAGAGCCTCTTCCTCCAGTCGCGCTAGACAGCCACCGACTTGTCCAGCGTGATTGAGGCTGCGAAGTGACACAGCGCGCACGGCGCGGAAAGAAATGATAAAGAGCAGCGACTGGGATCATGGAGAAATGTGAGGAAATCAGTAAACATATCCCGTCAACTTGCTGTCACTTGAAGCCAATCATGCGGTGGCATTCCTGTTCTCTGCCCAATGTTGACCTTTGAAGTTGAATATCCAGTACGAACGTGTATCCTAGCTTGCCCCCTTACCCTGGCACCTGTAAGTGAAAATGCGTAGATGCTATTTCAAATATTGCTCGACCTAGAAAGACTTGTGCGCAAAAGACCATACTCAAGACCTTGCCCATGACATATAATCAGTATAAGACTGCAGTCAGTTAAATGCGATTAATTTAACGACCCACAGTTCGAGAAGAATATAAAAGATCAGTGCCTGAACTCGTTATAAGAAGCGTTCTACGCTCGCATAGCCTCCTACCACCATGAAATATTCGCTTTTGAACGCAATGAGGAAGGTAAAAGTTGTAAGGAATAAGAGTAAGAAGCTATGAGCTATCCAGGACGCTTCTTTGGGCATGATTATCATGCTAAATACTGCCTGGATCGCATCAGCTTTGTCTAGCGTACAGTATCGAGATGGGGGTTACTCACCGTGCCTAGGGTAAGAGGTAGATAGACCTTGCTTTTTTTAGTCTATTTGACAATATCAGAGGATCAGCATACTTCACTCACTACTGTCACTCTTGTGAGCCGGTCTATGTTATTGCCCTGAAGTGCAGCTACTTGACTTTCTACCATTGCAGAAGCGTCGACAAGCTTGATGCGTCAGCAAGGACCTCGAACGTTGTGGTTTAAGATGGCCTTACCCCATTTTTCATGAATCGAAGCTCCATCATATCTTTCTCAATACTAGCAACATAAGAGCCCCAAACCCTTCGATGCGTCTCCTGCTCATTTACCTCAAAGTACTGCATTTCCCCACCATCAAAGCATTCCCACGACTCGAGCACTTTGACGAGTGATCTATAAAGAAGGCGCAGCATTTCAATAGTGGATGTATATGCTAGACTTCGACTAAACCTCATGTCATCTACAAGCGACGCCTTCCGGGCAGCCTCGTTGAAAACGCTTTCTTCCTAGCAACTATCAGCAGTGATCAAGCGTTCCTGACTTGCAAATATGCTTTACATGGTACCGCAATCGGTCTTCCAAGGCGTCCATAATATTACTCCATTCCTTTGTGATTTGTCTGACTCGACAGGATAGTATAAGGAGGAAGTATTCTCTAGGATTCCAAATCGGATAATTGGTAGACTTCTCACCGCCTGTAGGCGCATCCAAGTCATATTCGTAGTAGTATAGCACTGTCTCCTCGCTACCAAAATGGATGTCGGTGCAGCAATCGGCAGTTCAGAACCATTCATCAACCCCTGTTATCAGTATCGATACTTGGGCTTCGTAGATATAGTCGGATGCATTGGGGTTTTCGCGGCTTGGAATGAAACTGCCACATCGCCGAAGACCTCGAGCATCTTCTTGCGGCGCAGGACTCCTCCGCAGCGCGTAGTAAGGGAGATGAAATTTGAGCGCAAAACCAAAGGACTTTTTCCTCCCATTTAGTATGAGCAGAAGAAAGGTACAACAACATGGGTCATACCATTGAAATTCCAAAGAAGACACGATAAGAGATGTAACGCTGTAGAAATTCTCGTAGGACAGGAGCTCGTATCCTCGATGCGGTCGAGACAATTGCAAGTCCGCAAAGGGGATTCATGTTTGAGAGGTATCTATATCTTATTAGAATTGGTTACAAAGGATTGGGTTGAAAACAAACAGGACTCGGCGCTCCGCGCCATCAGATAGTCTCTGACATTTCATCAACCTAAGGGAGTTCGTGGAAGTCGCTAGATTGCAAACTTACGCTTTCAAGCAGTTTGTTGTACAAATCCTTGGGGTTGAGCAATCCAGAAACCCTTTTTTCGCCCCGAGAAGGGTAGTTGGCGTATCCATCCCAATTCCGCGGCGAATGCTGTGTACCATTGATGTCTTGCCAACCAGTACCATCTCGTCTATCGTCAAGCAGCACTAGTAGTACGTTCCGGTTTGACGGTGTTGCGTCTTTGTCCCAAGAAACCTCACCAGCCGATTCGAGGAATTTCCGCAGAGCAACATAACTCACATGAGGGGGATCTAGCCTCGACCTTTGCTCTTCAAGGAACGCGTCGATGATTCTCTGCCCATCTGCGGGTACTAGATGATTGTCTTCAGCACGATATCTGATTGTTTGCCGTGCTGCGAAATTTTGATCCCATATAAACACATGATCATGTAAACGCTTTCTTGCTTGTGAAGAATAGCTATTCATACCCAGAATCTGGAAACTCGCAGAGTGCGAGGTAACTCGTAATAAATACAAGGGACAGAACCTTTAAGTGTTCGGTCATGATAGCAGTCTTCTAGTGCGACAGCCTCATGAAAAGATTCTCAAATAAGTAGTCTGACTGAGAGCATCAGTGCGGCGGTTACAGATCGATCAATGGAGCGACTGTCGTGCCCCTTAGGTACTCACTCCCCTGTTGGAATCTTTCGAAAATCCGCACACAGCATTTTCAAAGGTGACGACTGTTCGATTCATTACTGTAAAGCTACCTTGCCTCTTTACGCAACGCGCGATACTCATTGTCGTAGTCTCAAAGGCTCTTCTTCTATATTCAGGTAGGGTGGCCCACCAGAATGCCTTTGCCCATCGAGTCGAGTTAGTCAGCTCCAGCCGCTCTGCTCACCCACCCGCACCCACGGCACCGTCGCTTCACCCACTGCTCACCTTCGCGCACCCACTGCTCAGGCCCGGCTCGCCCCTGCTCTCACGACGTCCTGTTCTGGCGGCTCTTAGTGCATCCTGCGAGCTCGAACTCGTCAACTTTAGACGGCGAACCCCAGCACGATGGAGGGGAGCCAGAGCTGGCTCCCTCGGGAGCAGAATTGGATGCCAAGCCCACGCCATGCCTTCCCCCCTGACGGTTTCGCATAAAGAATCGTCTGCTGCCCTCGTTCTTTCTGTTTTGTTCTGCCTACCTGTTCACCTTGGTCACGTCGTTCTGCTGCTATTCGTCTCGCAGTACGCCTTCAGTGCGCCTTCTTTGCGTCTCGCAAAACGAGTGCTTGGACACTCTCTCCCTTCCTATCTCTTCTTTCCCTCGCCTCGTTCTCGTGTGCACGTTCTTCGCTTCGTTCAACCTGCTTCATCTGTCATCGGCAATACCGATGAAGAAGTTTCTCAAGGATCTCTTTCAGCGAGCTCGCGAGAAGGGTTCTGGCATCAATAAATCGATCGTCAATGGCACTGCAGTCAAGAAACATCTTGAAGACAAGATAAAAATGTTGGAAACAGGGAACAGTACTGTTACCCCTGTGGTTAGTAATCTCCGCATTCATCCGGCGCTAGTGGATGGGTATTTACCCTCTTCCCACTTCTTCCTTCCTCCGTAGTTCCTACCTACTAGATAGCTCGGTTAATATATCTATATGCCTATCTACCCTCGTGTCCTCGTATACCAAGAGGTTATGAGCCCGGGTTAGCTATTCCGCTACCCCAAAAAACCTAAGGGTAGAAGCATCGAACTCGCTGTCATCAAAATCGGCGGATATTTCCCCTATCGACCAATATCCCCTCCATACCTCAACCACAACGGAAGGTTCTGATACGTATCGGTTCCCTAAGCTAAAGGGGAGCGAGAATTACGAATCATGGGGGGTAGATGTAACCAGTGCCCTGAAAGCCAAAGGTCTCTGGTGGATCATCTCGGGGAAGCTGGGGAAACCGGAAATCCCAGAATCCAAAGCCGCGACAGCAGCCACAAGGGAGTACGCCAGTGCTATTAACCACTGGAAAGATAAGAACGACAGGGCCTGCGAAAATGCTCCCTAAAGAATCAATACGAACAGTCGGATCTTACTACTCTACACCTGGCAATTAGAGAGCTCACCCGATCAAAGCAATCGGACTTCAAATCTATACAGAACTGACAAGAAGTCAAAATCTTGATGACTACAGCGAATATACGACCACCTACCTACTGGAACGAAAATCCGACCTAAAAGGCGTACTTCGGAATTACCTGAAATTCATGAAGACTCGAGACACTTCGGTTCACCGACTACGTTCAGATAATGAAGGTGAGTATGCTGGTCATCAAATCATCGAATTGCTCGAAGAGCATGGGATCAAATGGGAGCCGACGGCATCATATAACCCGAGTCAAAATGGGGTTGCAGAGCGATGTTTTCGCACCCTTTTTGAACGAACCCGCGCTATACTCACTAGCGCCAAATTGCCAGCAAGGCTATGGGGAGAGGCAATAATGACAGTCATCTACCTGAAAAACAGAAGTCCTACCACTGCGTTGGACCAAATAACTCCCTATGAGGCGTGGTATGGCAAGAAGTCTGACCTTAGCAATCTACACACATTTGGATGCACAGCCTATCATCATACGGACGTCCGCTCGGAGCATCAGAATCGCTTGAGCTACCTGGCTCGCTTGATTCTAGTTCTGGTGGCCTGCTCCTAGCTTTCTGTGGAGCGGCTGGTGTTGTGGGTACGGTTGTACGTTCCGAAGTAGCAGGTGAAGTTCTTGCTGGGTAATCGTCGAGAATTTTCGCGATCTCCGCATTTTCAGTGCTTATTATCGGGGAAGGTTCATCATCGGTTTGGTCATCGAAGCTTATTACCGAAAGGTCTTCATCATACCCCCCGGCTTCGGTGACCACCTCGTCCCATTGAACGTGACTAGATATTAGTACCTTCTTACCGTTCCACAAGCGGAACTGGTTGGCTCCCTCGTAGCCCAAGAAACGACATTTCAAGCTCTTGTCATCGAGTTTCCGGCGAGCTCCCTCCATATGATGATAGGCTGTGCATCCAAATGTGTGTAGATTGCTAAGGTCAGACTTCTTGCCATACCACGCCTCATAGGGAGTTATTTGGTCCAACGCAGTGGTAGGACTTCTGTTTTTCAGGTAGATGACTGTCATTATTGCCTCTCCCCATAGCCTTGCTGGCAATTTGGCGCTAGTGAGTATAGCGCGGGTTCGTTCAAAAAGGGTGCGAAAACATCGCTCTGCAACCCCATTTTGACTCGGGTTATATGATGCCGTCGGCTCCCATTTAAAAAAAAAACGACGCGCGGGCATAGGCTTGTTAGCTGCAACGGATTCGTTCATAAACTAACAACGGATGA
>JAABUW010005667.1_pt1 | contig 16106 bp, 10 predicted proteins | sample 5560081 | NCBI WGS metagenome assembly JAABUW01 (sample SAMN10711882, study PRJNA513363) | rock metagenome | isolation source: Antarctica rocks | place: Antarctica: Victoria Land, Knobhead sud | reverse complement strand
CGCCGACGATGCGTAACGCCTCGGTATCAATGTTTGCCGAGAACGGCGTGTAGAACACCAGGAAACTCGGCCCCGGCGGGCCGTTCCGCATCGGCATGCAGGCTGCACCCGCGAGCGCCATCCCTAGGGCTGCGACAGCGCCGAATCGGCTGCGGGATTTTCGCATCATTGCTGGCGGCATTGCGGCGTCCTTCGAGAAGATCATTCTGCGTCTTAGTAGCCCCTGCCGCCCCGGCCGCGTCAACGTGCAACCTACCTGGACCAGTCTTTGGCCAAGACTAAGCCAAGATTTCCCAGCATTTTTCAGGATTTAGGCATTTGCAGGACCGAGTCCCGCCGCTCCGCACCTGGAGCCTACCGCGGTATGCATCAGGCCGCCGCCGCGACGGCGCGGCCGGTGGACAGGCGATATATGCGGTCCAGCCGCTCCACCCCCGTCAAGCGGTGGACGATCAGGATGACGGTGCGGCCCGGCGCAACGTCGTTCAGCGTCGTCAAGAAGGCACGCTCGGTCTCTGCGTCGAGCCCTGTCGCCGGTTCGTCCAGGATCAGCACAGGCGCGTTGGACAGCAATGTCCGCGCCAGAGCCAGGCGCCGGGCCTGGCCGCCCGACACCGCCGCGCCGCCTTGGCCGATCCAAGCATCCAGCCCGCCCGGCAGGAGGCGCACGACCTCTGCCACCTGCGCTTGTTCCAGCGCCGCCCACAGGTCCGCGTCTGAAGCATCGGGGCGGCCAAGCAGCAGGTTTGCCCGCACCGTGTCGCTGAACAGGTGCGTGGCCTGGCTCAGCCACGCGATGCGGGACCGGACCGGGGCAGCCGGTAGGTCCGCCATGTCAACGCCGCCCAACAGGATGCGTCCGGATGCCGGCGCCACGACCTTTAGCAGCAAAGCGGCCAGGGTTGACTTGCCCGATCCGGACGGCCCGAGAACCGCCACACGGCTGCCCGCCGGAATATCGAGCGTCAGTCCATCCAGTACCCGTGGACGGTCCGGCGTCCAGCCGAAGGTAATCTCCTCGAACCGGATAGCGTTGCCGGGGGGAATTGGCACTGGCGCTGCCGGGTCCGGCACTGGCGGCGGCGCGTCTGCTACCGCGAGCACCCGGCCTGCAGCGGCGGCGGCATATCCGGCCAGGGCGCCTGCCCGCGGCATTCCGGCCACAAGCTCAAATGCTGCAAGCGTCATGAACGCCGCGACAGCCGCCGCCGCTCCCGCCGGCGCGAGCACCAGAACTGCCAGCAGCGCCGCAGCACCGCAGGTGGCGGCACCAGCCTGCGCCAGTGATGCCATGCGCGCGACCGAGCGTTGCGCTTGGAACAGCGTGGCCTCGCGGGCCTGCACGGCGGCCAGCATCCGCCCTTCCGCGCCGTAGGCACGGACCTCGCGGAGTCCGTCCAACGTGTCCATCGTGGCGATCTGCAGCCCGGCCCTGGCCGTGGCAAGCCGCTCGCCCGCGCGCTGCGAGGCCACTGCAGCAACCAGGGGCAGCACCAGCCCTGCAGTCAGGAACAGAACCAGGACGACAGCAAGCGCCACCCAACCGTCTGGCAGCAGCACCCAGGTCAGCACCGGTATCGCCGGCGCCGCAACAACGCCGGGCACGAGGATGCGCAAATAGAGCCCGTCCAGCGCCTCGACATCGCCGACGATACGGGACAGGGCGTCGCCGGACCGCAGCAGGCCGAGGCCGCCCGCCGAGCGCACGGCTAAGCCGCGGAACAGCCAGACGCGCAGGGCCGCCAGGGCATGGAACGTTGCGGCATGGGTGATCAGCCGCTCGGCATACCGCGCCACGACGCGCGACGCGCCGAGCCAGCGCAGGGCGGCAGATGCAGCCAGCAGCGTGCCGGCCGCAGCAGACGCTCCGAATGCCAGCCGGGCCGATGCCACCGGCAGCGCCAGGCCGAGCCCAGCGGATACTACAGCCGCCGCCACGCCAAGCAGCAGCAAACCCTGCTGACTCCGCCAAAGCGTCAGGATGCGGAGCAGCGCGGTCATGCCGCGCCGCGGACCGAACGCGCCTGTCCATCTGACAACAGCAGCCGGCGGCCGCCAAACGCATGGGCAGCGGCGGAATGGCTAGCCAGGACGACCGTCCGCCCCAATGCGAGACGGCTGAGGCTGTCCAGCACGTCCGATTCCGTCGCGGGGTCCAGGTGCGCGGTCGGCTCGTCCAGCAATAAGAGTGGCGCGTTGCGGACGAAGGCGCGGGCGATTGCGATCCGCTGCGCCTGACCGCCGGACAGGCCATAACCTCCCTCTCCGACCGGTGTGTCGAGGCCGAGCGGCAGGGCATCGGCGAACTGGGAGATACGCGCGGCCCGGGCGGCTGCCTGCACGTCGGCATCGCTGGCGTCTTCGCGCCCGAATCGTATGTTGTCCCGGATAGTGCCGGCGAAGATGACCGGATTCTGCCCGATCCATGCGGTCATGCGCGCCAGCGCCGCGGGCACGATGCTGGCGATATCGGCACCATTGATGGTGATGCGGCCGGCAGCCGGCTGCACGAAGCCAAGCAGCAGCTCCAGGATCGTGGACTTGCCGGCACCGGACGACCCGACGAGCACCACCGTCTCCCCGGCCGGAACGCGGAACGACAAGCCGTCCAGGACCGGACCGCGTGCTGCGTCCCAGGTGAACGACACATCCTCGAACGCAAGAGCCACGCCGGATGCCGCGACGGTGCGCGTCGCCACGGGCGGGCCGCCTGCCTCCGGGGCCGCCGGCAAGGCTGCCACGTCGGCCGCGGCGGTGCTTGCCTGCAAGCGGTCCTGGTAAACCGCCGCAAACACGCGCAGCGGCGCGAAGAACTCCGCCACGAGCGCCAGCAGGAATATCGCGGGCGCCCCAGGAAGCGCACCAGGAAGCGCACCACCTTGCAGGGCCGTTGCGTAACGCACCGCCAATAGCACCAGTGCCGCCGCCGCCGCCAGATCCAGCGTCGCCGACGACAGGAAGGCGACTCGCAGGACCCGCAACGTCCGGCGCGACAACTCCGCCGCATCAGACTGCAACCGTATCGCTTCGTCCTCCGCTCGACCGGCGAGCACGATGGTGGCAATGCCCCGCATCCGGTCCAAGAACCGGGATTGCAAGCGGTCCATTGCCACGAACTGGCGCTGTGATGCTGCGGCAGCGCCGAGCCCGGCCAAGGCCATGCCGACGGGCACCAGCAAACCGGTCCCTAGCAGGATCAGCGCCGCCCAGGGATCTGCCAACGCCGCCGCAAGCAGGACCAGCGCCGGCCCGGCAACGGCTAGGGTTGCCGCCGGAAGCCAGCGTGCGAACAAGCCGTCCAGCGCCTCGATCCGGTCCACGGCCACCCCGGCCAGTTCGCCAGCCCGCCGGTTCCGAAGCTCTGCCGGCCCAGCCGCGAGCAACCCTGCAAACACCTGAGACCGCAGCCGCCGCCGTGCCGCCACGCCTGCGGAAAATCCGGCATCGTCTGCCGCGACGCCCAGCCCTGCGCGTAGCAAGGAGAGCAACGCGAACCCTGCCGCCCATAACGCTGGCGCGTCCACTGCCCCACCCAGCAGCCGCGCCAGAAGCATGGCGATGCACCATGCCTGCCCGATTCCGGCCGCGACCCCAGCCAGACCCAGCGCGACAACCGGTCGCGCGGCATGGCGTCCGGCCGCCGACTGCGCCGCCAGCCAGGCGCGGCCAGGCGCGACCAGGCGCGGCTGCTTCGCCTTTCCCGCCATCAGACGTCTGCGAGCGTCTGGCGTGCCGTTGCCGCCAGCCAGCCCGCAGCGACTGGCAGGATCTCGTCGTTGAAGTCGTAGGCGGGGTTATGTAATTCGCGCCCCCCATCCACCGGGCCATTGCCGATCCAGGCAAATGCGCCGGGCCGCTGCTGCAGGAACCAGCCAAAGTCTTCGCTCGCCATGGTCGGAGCCAGGTCACGGCGCACGACGGCACCCATGGCCGCGGCCGCGGCGGCGGCAAGGTCCGCCTCTGCAGAGGTGTTGATGGTGGCGCTGACGCCGGTATGGATGTCCACCTCCACCTCAACCCCGAAGGTCGCAGCCACCCCGGCAGCAACCCGGCGGATCGAGGACGCGATGAGGTCGCCGACCTCCGGAGTGTGATTGCGATAGGTTCCCGTCAGGATGGCGGTCCCAGGTATCTGGTTGCTGGCAACGCCCGCCTGCATCGTGCAGACCGACAAGACGGCCGCCTGCAGTGGATCCACATTCCGGGATACGATGGTTTGCAGCGCAACGATCAGGTGGGCCGCGGCCAGCACGGGATCGCGCGTCGCCTGCGGGATGGCGGCATGTCCGGCATGACCATGCACCTCTAGGCGCAGCCTGCTTCCCGCCGCCATGACTGGTCCGTCATGCAGCGCGACGACGCCGGCATCCAGCCCGGGCCAATTGTGGTAGCCGAAGATGCGCTCCATGGGAAACCGCTCCATCAGGCCGTCGGCCAGCATTGCCCGGGCGCCGCCGTAGCCCTCTTCAGCCGGCTGGAACACAAGTTGCACAGTCCCTGACCAATCCGGGTCCGCCATAAGCAGCGCTGCGGCGCCGAGCAGGCTGGCAGTATGTCCATCGTGACCGCAGGCATGCATGACGCCAGGGGACTGGGAGGCCCACGGCAGCCCCGTCGCCTCCGTCAGCGGCAGCGCATCCATATCGGCCCGCAACCCGACGCACCGGTTGCCGCCCCGGGCGATGGTCGCAACAACGCCATGCCCTCCGATGCCGGACGTGAAGGGAATCCCCAGCTCCTGCAAGGTCCGGCAAACAAAGGCGGCGGTGCCAGCTTCATTCAGCGACAATTCGGGATGAGCGTGGAGGTGGCGGCGCCAGCTTTGTAGGTGGTCTAGGGCAAATTCTGACATACGGCGCTCCGGCTGACCCGGGAGATGTGCCGTGTGCAGAGAAGTTCCGCAAGACTGTTAACTGCTGGTGCGCGCCGGGGCTGGCCGGAACACCGGACTGGCAATGCGCTCTTTCCGGAGCGGCATGCGAACCAGATATTCGGTTCCGTTCCCTTCCTGGACGTCGAGCGTGGCGCCAAGCTGGCGGGAGAAGCCCCTTATAAGCTGCAGACCGATCCCGTCCCGCGTGCCCGCCTCCGTTTCGACCCGCCCGGCTGGGATGCCGACGCCGTCGTCGCGAACCTGCAGCTCCGCCGTTTCGCCGTCGGTATTCAAATGTACCCAGACGTTACCGTGGCGACCGTCTGGAAAGGCGTATTTGACAGCGTTGCTGACCGCCTCCGTCACGATCAGTGCCAGCGGGACTGCTTGGTCGCTGGACATCTTCAGCTCGGTCGCATCTATGTGGAGTCGCACGCGCTTGCCGGGTGTCTCGCCCATGGCCTGGAATAGCTGCCCGCAAAGCTCGACTAGGAATTCCCGCATATCAATGGTGTGGACTTCACCATGGGCATAGAGATGCCTGTGCAGGGTTGCCAGTGCCCGCACCCTGTCCCGGGCGGACTGAAACTCCGCCCTTGCTTCCGGCAAGCGGATCCGGCTGGCCTGAAGGTTTAACAAGCTCGCGACAATTTGTAGGTTATTCTTCACACGGTGGTGAATTTCCTGCATCAATAAGTCTTGCTCGGTGATTGCGGCCTGCAACCGGGCCTCGTGCCGATCCAAGGCAAGAGTCGCGCGCTTGAACGATACGGCAAGCCTACGAACGTCACAGTGTGCTTTGTGGAAAGGCCGGGCATCAAACGGGTCGCCCGAACGCCATGCGTCAACTGCAAGCCTCAATCGCCCTAGATGTGGGTTTAACCACATGGCAGTGCCAAAACCCACTATGGCGACAGCCAGGAGTACATATGCCGTGGCTATGCCGGGCGACACTGGTTCGTGTGAATAAAGCAAAAGGCCACAAGGTAAGACGGCCACGACATACACGCATATGGTCCGAGCAACAGGCAACCGTCCGAGCGCACGTGACTTCTGCCCAAAACTCTTCCAAATCGGTGCAAGATGCACCATGACTACGCCTTACCTTAGCTTCCAACCGCGCCAGTCACTTTTCCCTGTGCTCCTCGATTAAATTGAGAAGCTCCTGTGGGATAGGCTCACGGGCGACATCATCGAAAATCTTGTGCAACCCTTGCTTGAGCCAAGTATCGAATGCCTTGTCGCCCGGTTTTTTTTGTCCTCCAGAATTGGCCTGGCTTGCCGGCTTCCGCACTGTCATATGCCAGGCCTGCAAATTGCCGTCAGGTCTGAAAAGGTAAGCAACTGGCACTTCGACAGCGCCGTAGCCATCCTGCCCGTAACCCGCCGTCTAGGTTGACGCTTGGGTCAAGGAAACGGACGTCACAGCCACACCGACTTCAATCAGTCGAGTTGCGCGCGTTGCAGTGCGGGGAGCCGGCTTTTCCTCACCCAGCAGCCAAGCTTCCAATTGCCGCCGAGCGCGGAATACGCGACTCTTGGCCGTTCCAACGGCGCATCCAGTGGCTTCGGCAAGAGACTCATAACTCATACCGTGTATCACGACCATAACCAGCGCTTCCCGCTGGTCAGCCGGAAGACGGGTCATCGCCTTGCCGAGTTCCTTCAGGGCCAACCTATCCTCGTGCGGTGCTTCGGATGCGAATGCTGACTGAGGCACATCATCAATGTCAGTCGTGTCCCGGCGCTTGCGCAGATTGGAGATGAACCGATTGCGCAGGATACGATGCATCCAAGCAGCAAAATTTGTCCCTGGGATGAAACTGTTGCTGGCGGACAACGCGTTGCAGACGGCGTCCTGCACCAAGTCCTCTGCCGCAGACCGGTTGCGGGTCAAAGCAAGCGCCTGGATGCGCAGCTTGGGGAGGATGTGGATGACCTGGTCATGGAAGGTTGTGCTCATGGTCCCGCCTCGTGTCGTCATACCGGGGCAATGACGCGCCGCCGCCTGCGTTGCATCGCCAACTTCACGTAATCGCGAGCGAAACCCACTACGGAGGTGCACCTTCCTGCTCAGCCAGGCGGGAGAGCGCAGCGCGCGCGCGCGACAACCGCGCCTTCATCGTGCCGACAGGCACCTGACAGATGGCAGCCGCCTCATCATGAGAAAGTTCCTGCGCCCCGACCAAGATCAGCGCCTCACGCAGCAGTGGCGGCAGGCGCCATATCAGCGCTTGCAGCTCATGCAGCTCGGCACGGGCAAGCTGCTGCGGACTGGCGCCTTCCTCGCCGACGAAGCGTGCGTCCATCGCAGCGGTTTCGCGTTTCCGCCGGCGGGCCTGTTCATAGAATTGATTTCTCAGGATCGTGAACAGCCACGCTTTCAGGTTCGTCTCCGGCTCGAACTGGTGCAGCGCGCCCAAGGCGCGCACCAAGGTGTCTTGCACCACGTCGTCCGCCATCACCCGGTCGCGCACCAAAAACCGTGCAAAACCGCGCAGGTCGGGCAGCAATGCGATGATCTCGCGCCGCAAGTCGGCGTCGCCCATGCTTCGTATTCTCCTGGTGCGCTCCGCCTGGCGGCACCGTTGCCGTGACGGACCGGGGCATGGCATCCCGATCACAACGCCTGTAATGCGTGCCCCAAGGCCCAACGTGCTCCAACGGCACACGCCACCTGGGGCCAAGACCATACTGTGCAAGAGAAGGAAGCTGCATGACCAGCCTGCGCCGCGAAGACCTGATCCGCGCGCTGCCCTACGCCCGGCGGTATGCCCGCGCCTTGACCGGCAGCCAGCCCCGGGGCGACGCCATGGTTGCGGACAGCTTGCGCGACCTGCCGGAGGACGCCGCGCCGGATGAAGATGCCCGCATCGCCCTATATCGCGCCATCACCAGCCGCTACGATGGCCTCACGACGCTAACCCTGCCCGCGCTGTCCGGCAGCTTGACCGCCCTCCAACGCAAGCTGCTGCTGCTGACCTCGCTGGAGGAGCTGTCAGTGGAGGCCGCTGCCGCCGTGCTGCAGATGCCGGTGCCGGAGGCTGCGGCCCAGGTCGCGGAAGCACGGGAGCACCTGCGTGCCGGGGCGGCGACGGATGTGCTCATCATCGAGGACGAGCCGATCATCGCCATGGACATCGAGGAGCTGGTCCTGAACTGCGGCCACCGCGTGGTCGGCATGGCCACGACCGAGGCTGAGGCGGTCGAGCTTGCCGAGCGCCACAAACCCGGCCTAATCCTGGCCGATATCAACCTGGGGATCGGCGGCGACGGCACCGCTGCGGTGTCGCGCATCATGAAGCACCACTATGCCCCGGTAATCTTCGTGACCGCCTATCCCGAGCGCCTGCTGACCGGGGAGGACTTGGAGCCCGCCTTCGTCATCACGAAGCCATTCGAGCCGCTGACCCTGGCCATTGCAACCTACCAGGCTGTCACCGGGGGCGTGCGCCTGGAATAGGCCGCTGTGGCCCCGGCGTTCCCAGGCATGTTCATCAGGCATATTCATGTTGCGCCGGGCAACTTAGCCGCCCAGAAGGCGATCTTACGGGCGGCCCGCGGTATAGCCGGGCAGCGGCGGAGGCACCATTGGACCAGAATGTGACCCCGGCAGTTCCAGTCAAAATTGCTGGTCCTTCAAGGCTTTCCATTGCCGAGCTGACCAGGGCCGAGTTGACGCCCGGCAGCATGCGCGCAGCAGCCGCCGCCGGCTTCGGGATGGTGCTTGTTCCCGCCGCGGGCATGACGGCCCTTCAGTCAACCGCTGCTGCGGGCCGGGAGGCGGGGATGGCCGTTCTAGTGGATTTTCCGCTTGATCGGGCTCCTGCCAACCAGGTCGCAGATGCGGGCGCCTTATTCACCGTGCTGCCTGCGCCGACCCGCGACCCACGGCGCCCCGCCGAACCTGCCAGTCACGCGGTTGCCGCCCTGACCGGCGCGGACGACGCTGCCGCTTTCGCCGCCTGGGCGGCCGGCGGGATCACGGCGGCGACGCGGACCGGTGCGGCTGGGGTACGGCTCACCGGCCTAGGCAACCTGCCAGGAACCGCATTGGGACCGGTGCTGGGCGGCATCAGGCGGCTGTGCGGCGACGCCGTCCTGTTTGCCTGGACCCACGGCTTATCGTGGGACGCCCTGCAAGCCATTCAGCCCGGCACGGTGGACCTGGTCGCGTCCTCCTTGCCCTTCTGGGATGGCGAGGGCGAATGGATTTGGCGTGAGTTGGACCTTCTGCGGCGGATCGCCCCCGTCGTTGCCCCGGCTGGGGCGTCCACTGGTCGTTACGCCGCAGCCTCCGCCCTTCTCGCCGACGGCTGGATGGCGCCCCTGCATGGGTCCGGTGCCAGCATCGGGACGACTTCAGACGCCGCGGGCTTGAACCGGTTGCGCTCCTCGCCGGGTTTCGGCGCGGGACCAGGCCGCCTTCTGACGGCGCCGGGCAACGCCGTGATGGCCATGTTGCGGACCGATACCCTGGACCCCCGCCGTGCTGCACGAGGGACGTTGCTTTTGTTGAACACGTCGGCGCAGCCCACCGCCGCCAGCTTGTCCCACCTGCTGCCTGAGGCTGGCGCCGCATTCGGCCCGTTCCAGCCCGTGCTGCCTGCGGGTGGTCCTGCCCTTGGTGTCGGCGCCGTGGTTTCGCTGGAGCCGGGCGAGGCGAGGCTGTTCCAGGCGGAGGCGCTCCCGCTTCCCGCTGCCCGGCCACTCGGCGCAGAGTCCGCTATGCAGGCCGCAAGACGACCACGGCTGGCGATCGAGGCGCCGACGCCTAGCGTAGAGGGCGGGCGCTTCCCGGCCCGGCGCACGGTGGGTAACCTGGTTGCGGTGGAGGCCGACATCATCGGCGACGGCCATGACAAGCTGGCTGCTGTCCTGCGTTGGCTGGCGCCCGGCGGCGAGTGGCAGGAAACGCCGATGGCACCCATCAACAACGACCGCTGGACCGCTTCCTTCCCGCTCGAAAGCTTGGGCGTGCACAATTACGAGGTACATGCCTGGCGCGACGCTTTCACGACGTATACCGATGAGCTGTCTAAGAAGCATAACGCCAGCGTTCCAATCGTGCTGGAGCTACGTGAGGGTGCCGCCCTGGTTGCCGCGGCCGCGGCGCGGACATCGCCGGCCCAGGCAAAGCTCAAGGCCGCAGCAGCCAGCCTCAAGATGCTTGATGCCGAGGCACAGCGCACACTGCTGTTGTCGCCCGACCTCGCAGGCTTGATGCAAACGGCGGATGACCGGCCACATGTGGCGGCCATCGGACCGATCCCGGTGCAGGCGGAACGCACGGCGGCAGGTTTCGCAAGCTGGTACGAGGTGTTCCCGCGCTCGCTCAGCGACGACCCAAACCGGCACGGCACCTTCCGCGACGTAGAGCGCCATCTGCCGCGCGTCCAGGCCATGGGCTTCGACGTCCTCTACTTCCCGCCGTTCCACCCAATTGGCCGCGTGAACCGTAAGGGCCGCAACAACACTCTGACACCCACCCCCGACGACCCCGGCAGCCCCTATGCCATCGGCTCCAGCGACGGCGGACACGACGCGCTGCATCCGGAACTGGGCACCATCGAGGATTTCCAGCACCTGCGTGCGGCCTGCGCCGAGCATGGGCTAGAGCTGGCGATGGACTTTGCCATCCAGTGCTCGCCAGACCACCCTTGGCTGAAGCAGCACAAGGACTGGTTCACCTGGCGCCCCGACGGGACCATACGCTACGCCGAGAACCCGCCGAAGAAGTACGAGGACATCGTTAATGTGGACTTCTACGCCCCGGAGGCCGTGCCGGGGTTGTGGGTCGAGCTATGCAGCGTAGTGTTGTATTGGGCGGGACAGGGAATACGGCTGTTCCGGGTGGATAACCCGCACACCAAGCCGATGCCGTTCTGGGAATGGATGATTGCCGAGGTGCAGGCGCGGTATCCCGACGCCGTGTTCCTCGCCGAGGCGTTCACCCGGCCCAAGGTAATGTATCGGCTGGCGAAGTCGGGCTTCTCCCAATCCTACACCTACTTCACCTGGCGCGAGGCGAAGTGGGAGTTTGAGCAATACTTGACGGAGCTGACCGCGGGGCCGCCGCGAGACTTCTTCCGCCCGCATTTCTTCGTCAATACGCCGGACATCAACCCCGTTTACCTACAAGGCGCGGGACGCGGGGCTTACCTGGTTCGCGCCGCCCTGGCGGCCACCCTTTCGGGGCTTTGGGGGGTATATAATGGCTTTGAGCTTTGCGAGGGCTCGCCGGTGCCAGGCAAGGAGGAGTATCTCGATAGCGAGAAATATCAGCTCCGCGCTTGGGACTGGGACCGGCCCGGCAATATCGTGGCGGAGATCACCCAGCTCAATGCCATACGACGCCACAACCCGGCGCTGCATAGCCATCTGGGCATCACGTTCCTGCCCGCCAGCGGGGAACAGGTGCTGTTTTTCGAAAAGGCTTCGCCTGACCGCGGCAACGTTGTCTTGGTCGCGGTCAGCATGGATGCCCGCACGACGCAGTATGCGGACCTGACCGTGCCGGGCACGGACGCGGTGGACCTGCTGACCGATCGTCCGGTACATTGGTCCGACCGCGTCCAGCGCATCGCGCTTCCGCCCGACCGGCCCTACGCCATCTGGCGCCTACGTAGCGGCCTGTGACGTTACTCAGATTGGAAACCATGAACGACAGCCCCGTTGACCTGACCGCCGGCACCCTGCCTGCATCAGCCTTGCCCCGCGCCGAAGACCCGCTCTGGTACAAAGATGCAGTCATCTACCAAGTACACCTCAAGTCCTTTTTCGACGCCAACAACGATGGCGTGGGCGACTTCCAGGGCCTGATTCATAAGCTGGACTATATATCGGAGCTTGGCGTCACCGCGGTTTGGATGCTTCCGTTCTACCCTTCCCCACGCCGCGACGACGGCTACGACATTGCCGAATACACCGGGGTGCATTCGGATTACGGCACCATAGAAGACGTCCGCCTTTTCATCGAGGCCGCGCACGCCCGCAACCTGCGTGTTATCACCGAGCTGGTCATCAATCACACCTCGGACCAGCATTCTTGGTTTCAGGCCGCGCGCCGTGCACCGCCCGGCAGCCCAGAGCGGGAACGCTACGTGTGGTCCGATACCGACGAGAAATACAACGGCACCCGCATCATCTTCGTCGACACCGAGACCAGCAACTGGACCTGGGATCCCGTCGCCAACGCCTACTATTGGCACCGCTTCTACTCGCATCAGCCAGACCTGAACTTCGACAACCCAGCCGTGCTTGACGACGTGCTGGCCATCATGCGGTTCTGGCTGGATATGGGCATTGACGGGCTGCGCCTGGATGCCGTGCCTTACCTCGTGGAACGTGAGGGCACCAACAACGAAAACCTCCAGGAAACCCATGACGTCCTGAAGCTGATACGCGCCGAGATGGACCGGCACGCGCCGGGCCGGATGCTGCTTGCCGAGGCGAACCAGTGGCCGGAGGACGCGCAGCAGTATTTCGGCACCGGCGACGAGTGCCACATGTCGTTCCACTTCCCGCTGATGCCGCGCATGTATATGGCCATCGCACGGGAAGACCGCTTCCCGATCACCGACATCATGCGCCAAACGCCGGAAATCCCCGCGAACTGCCAGTGGGCGGTGTTCCTCCGCAACCACGACGAGCTGACCCTGGAAATGGTAACCTCCGGCGAGCGCGATTATCTGTGGAACACTTACGCCGCCGACCGTCGTGCCCGCATCAACCTGGGCATACGCCGCCGGCTGGCGCCACTGCTGGAGCGTGACCGGCGCCGCATCGAGCTGATGAACGGCCTGCTGCTGTCCATGCCAGGCACGCCGGTCATCTATTATGGCGACGAGATCGGCATGGGCGACAACATCTTCCTGGGCGACCGGGACGGCGTACGCACGCCGATGCAGTGGAGCATGGACCGCAACGGCGGCTTCTCCCGCGCCGACCCGGCGCAGATGGTATTGCCGCCGATCATGGACGCCAATTACGGCTTTCAGGCCGTCAACGTCGAGGCGCAGGCGACCGACCAGCACTCCCTGCTGAACTGGACCCGGCGCATGCTTGCCGTACGCGGCCGGCACAAGGCATTCGGCCGCGGCACGCAGCGCTTCCTATATCCCGGCAACCGCAAGGTGCTCGCCTTCCTGCGCGAGTTTACCCTAGAGGATGGACGGGCCGAGACCATCCTGTGCGTCAGCAACCTGTCCCGCACGGCGCAGGCGGTGGAGTTAGACTTGTCGGCTTTTGCCGCCCGGGTGCCGGTGGACATCGTCGGCGGCTCGATATTCCCGCCGATCGGACAGCTCAGCTACTTGTTGACGCTGCCCGCTTATGGCTTTTTCTGGTTCCTTCTCGCATCCGACGCGCAATTGCCAAGCTGGCACTCCCCACCGCCGGAGCCGTTGCCGGACTACGTGACCCTGGTGATGCGTGCCGGGCTGGCCGATGTGCTGGCGCAGCAGGGCCGCGATGTGCTCGAGCGCGAAGTATTGCCGGCCTATCTGCCGCTGCGGCGCTGGTACGCCTCAAAAACGGACAAGCTGCAGAAGGTACGCCTGGCTTACGCCGCGCCCCTGCCCACCACGGGCGGGGCTGTCATGTTCGCCGAGGTCGAGGCGAGCCTCCCGGACCGGACCGAGCGCTACGTGCTGCCGCTCGGCGTTGTCTGGGAAGACGAGAGCACCGGCGCCCTGCCGCAGCAGTTGGCGCTGACCCGGGTGCGGCGCGGGCCACGTGTGGGATATCTGACCGACGCCTTCGCGGTGGACGCCATGGCCCGTGGCTTGGTCGGCGCGCTACGGAACAACGCCGTCGTCAAGCTGGACGACGGCGAACTGCGGTTTATGCCCGGCGCCAACCTGATCGCGCTGGAGCTGCCCGCCGACGCCAGCATCCGGCGGCTGTCGGCCGAGCAGTCCAACTCCTCGTTGATCGTGGGCGATGCCCTGGTGCTGAAGCTGGTCCGCCGCGTGCTGGCCGGCGTGCATCCCGAGGCGGAGATGACCGGCCACCTGACGGAACGCGGCTTCACCAACACCGCGCCGCTATTTGGCGAGGTCGTGCGTATGGGCGCGGATGGCACCCCGCATACGGTGGCGCTCGCCCAGGGTTTCGTCCGCAACCAGGGCGACGGCTGGGGCTACACGCTCGACTTCCTGGCGGGCGGGGTGGAGGCGGTGGCGCTGACCGGGCATGAGGAGACGGACACCTTTGCTGCTTACGAGGTATTTGCCCGTGCCATCGGCACCCGGCTGGCCGAGCTGCACGGCGTGCTGTCGCAGCCGACTGACCGGCCGGAGTTTGCACCGGAGCCGGCCAACGCCGCCGTGCTGGATGAGTGGGCATCCGGAGCCATCGAGCAGATTGACCGTGCGCTGACCATGTTGGCCGGCATCACCGCCTGGCCAGACGAGGCGACGGCAGCGCAGGCTCAACAAGTGCTGAGCCATGCGGAAGCACTGCGCGAGGCGGCCCGCAGCCTGGCCCGGCAAGGCACCGGATCGCTGCAGACGCGGGTGCATGGCGACTTCCATTTGGGCCAGGTGCTGATCGTGCAGAGCGACGCCTACATCATAGACTTCGAGGGCGAGCCGGCGCGGACCATGGAGCAGCGCAGGGCAAAGTCGTGCCCCATGCGAGACGTGGCAGGGCTGCTGCGGTCCTTCGACTATGCAGCCGCCGCGGCAGCGCCAGGCCGGGTCGCGACGTCCGAGCAGGCAGCGGAGCGGCGGCAAGGCATCCTACAGGAATTCCGCGCCAAAGCTGGTGCAGCGTTCCTGGAAGCCTACCGCGCCGTGCTGAGTGTTGCGGAGCCGCGCTGGGTGCCGGAAGAGGCTGAACCGGCATTGCTCGATTTGTTCCTGCTGGAGAAGGCGGCCTACGAAATGATGTACGAAGCCGCGAATCGGCCGACCTGGATCGGCATACCTCTTGGCGGCCTGCACGCGATCGCCGCACGCCTGGTCGGGCTGGAGCAGGCGGGATGACGGGCTTCCCCGACCCCGGCGCCATTGAGGCCATTGTCCATGCCCAGCATGGCGACCCCTTCGCCGTTTTGGGCCCGCATGGGTCCGGCCAGGACCGTACGATTCGGACGATGGTGCCAGGGGCAGAGGCTGTCACAGTGCTGGACCGCGCCGGGCACACGCTCGGATCACTGCAGCGGCTGCACCCCGATGGGTTCTGGGCCGGGTCCGCTCCGGGCGACGGTTCGTATAAGCTGCAGGCCAGCGGTGCCGGCGGCACCTGGGAGCAGGAGGATGCCTACGCTTTTCCGCCGACCCTAGGGAACTTGGACCTGTACCTTCTGGCGGAGGGCCGCCACCTGGACCTCGGGCATGCCTTGGGCGCGCACATGTCGGTTATGGACGGCGTCGCTGGAGTGCGGTTTGCCGTTTGGGCGCCGAACGCCAGCCGGGTTTCGGTGGTGGGAGACTTCAACTTCTGGGATGCGCGGCGTCATCCCATGCGCCGGCATTTCGGCGCCGGGGTATGGGACCTGTTCATCCCCGGTGTCCAGGCCGGGGCAGTATACAAATATGACCTGCTCGGCCCGGGCGGCGAAATTCTGCCGCAGAAGGCAGACCCTGTCGCCTGGCAGGCCGAGGTGCCGCCCGCGACAGGCTCAATCGTGGCCGGCAAGGAGGAGTGGCGCTGGACGGATGCGGCGTGGATGGCACGACGCGGCGCCGCGCAGGCATTGGATGCTCCCATTGCCGCCTACGAGGTCCATGCAGGGTCCTGGCTGCCTGCCGCAGAGGCGGGGAAATCGGGATGGGAGGCGCTGGCAGACCGGTTGGCACCGTACTGCGCCGGGATGGGCTTCACCCACGTCGAGCTGCTGCCGATCATGGAGCATCCGTTCGGCGGCTCCTGGGGCTACCAGCCGCTCGGCCAGTTCGCGCCGAGTTCGCGGCTCGGGCCGCCGGAGGGCTTTGCCCACTTCGTGGACCGCTGCCACGCCATGGGCGTCGGCGTGCTGCTGGACTGGGTGCCAGCGCACTTCCCAGCGGACGCACATGGCCTCGCCCTGTTCGACGGCACTCCGCTTTATGAGCATGCCGACCCGCGCGAAGGGTTCCACCCCGACTGGAATACCAACATCTACAATCTCGGCCGCAATGAGGTCCGCGGGTTCCTGATTGCCAACGCTCTGTTTTGGTTGAAGCACTACCATGTTGACGGTCTGCGCGTGGATGCCGTCGCATCCATGCTCTACCGCGACTACAGC
>JAABUW010005666.1_pt1 | contig 16109 bp, 15 predicted proteins | sample 5560081 | NCBI WGS metagenome assembly JAABUW01 (sample SAMN10711882, study PRJNA513363) | rock metagenome | isolation source: Antarctica rocks | place: Antarctica: Victoria Land, Knobhead sud | reverse complement strand
CCCATCGGTGGATCGAGGCTTAGCGCGGTGAGCAGTTGCGCGCCCGTCTCCAGTTCGGTCCGCTTGATGCGTAGCCACGTCTCGGCCTCGGACTGGGTTGCGAAACGTGCGGGGCGCTTTCGACTCCCGCGCCTCATGCGTGTATCGGGCCTGCCAGCGCCCGGAGGACAGCCGCCGCACGCTGCCGAACCGCTTGGCGGGCGCCATGAGCCCTCCGCTCGTGCCATGAGATTGCCACGAGCATAGTCCATTCAAGTCATCTTGTGTCCTGTTACGTCCGGCGTCACAGTGTGTAGAGCAAGCAGGTCAGACGGCTTATGTCCTGGCCATGAACCCGAGGGGGGAACGCCGCGAGACAGGTTCGAATCCTGTTACCCCGACCCACCCGAACAATCGGTGCGGCACGGGTGCGCGCAGGTTCCGCACGCCGCGCCCACCGTGCACCATGGGCGCGACGGGGTCGAGGCGCCTTCGGCTGACGTGGCGCGGGGAGCACGGTGCGCGGGAGGAGTCGAGGTGCGCGCGGCGTGATCAAAGTGCTCGCACTCACGAGATCGCTCGGCAGTGCCCGATGTCAGGGCTGCCCGGGCTGCGGTCCGGGGCCCGGCGGGCCGTCGCCCAGGCCGAGGGTTTCGTGCAGCCCCGTGCGGGCACCGTCCTTCTCTAGGGCCGTGACGACCCGGTCGACCGTCGAGCGCGACGGCCACACGTGCAGAGCGATGAGCAGGAGCGAGACGGCGGCGCCGACAGCGAAGAGCAGCCAGGACGTCCCGGTGGTGACGAACGCGAGGAGGATCCCGAGCAGGGCCACGCTCTCTGCCAGAGCCATCCGCACCATCATCAGCGAGCGGAAGACGCGCATCGACAGCGCGCCGGCGTCGCGGGTCGGCGTCTGCGGGGGAAGTGGCTTCGCGCGGTAGCCGACCGCCACGATGACCGTGTGGGCCCCGAGACCGATGAGGAGCAGGACGGCGACCGCCCACAGCGGGGGCGCGGTGAACTTCAGGATGAAGGCCAGGGCCACCCCCATGAGGGCGATGCCGCCACTGATGCCGCCGACGAGGACCTTGAGGGACGTCATCACCGGTGCGGTCCAAGACCGTGTCTCGTGGTCCTCGGGCGGCTGGGAGGGCGTCGTCATGGCCGTCAACCTAGCCGCCATTCGGTCCCGGGATGCCCAGCGGCTAGCATGGTCCCTCGGTGCGGCCGAGCGTCGGGTGCGTGGGCACGCAAGCAGCCGGGCCGCCAAAAGACACAGACGCGGCCCTGTCGTCGTCCCATCCACCAGGTACGGAGAACCCGCAGTGAAGAGTGCGCTCGAGACCCTCAACCCGACCCGGGTCAAGATGACCGTCGAGGTCTCCTACGAGGAGCTCAAGCCGAGCCTCGACACGGCATACGCGACGATCGGCCAGCAGATCCAGGTGCCCGGCTTCCGCAAGGGCAAGGTGCCAGCCCGGATCATCGACTCCCGGGTCGGACGGGGTGCGGTGCTGCAGGAGGCCGTCAACGAGGCGCTGCCGAGGTTCTACGGTCAGGCGATCGACGAGAACAAGGTTCGCCCGCTCGGTCAGCCGGAGATCGACGTCACCGAGGTGCCGGGCGAGCAGGGCCAGGACCTCAAGTTCACCGTCGAGGTGGACGTCCGTCCCGAGATCGACCTGCCCGACTACAACGGCATCGAGGTCGAGGTCGACGCGGTCGCCGCATCCGACGAGGACGTCGAGGAGCGCCTGACGACACTGCGCCAGCGCTTCGGGACCCTCAAGGGCGTCGAGCGCGCCGTCGAGGACGGCGACTTCGTCTCCCTCGACCTGCGGGCGACGATCGGCGACCAGGAGATCGACGCGGTGACCGGCGTCTCCTACGAGGTCGGTAGCAAGAACATGCTCGAGGGCCTCGACGAGGCGCTGCTGGGCATGGGCGCCGAGGAGACCAAGACCTTCACCGCCCCGCTCACCGGCGGCGACAACGAGGGCGAGGCGGCCGAGTGCGTCGTCACCGTCCAGTCCGTCAAGGAGCGCGAGCTGCCGGAGCTTGACGACGAGTTCGCCCAGCTGGCCTCGGAGTTCGATACCCTCGAGGAGCTGCGTGCCGACGTCGTGAGGCAGGCCGAGCAGGCGAAGAAGTTCGAGCAGGGCATCCAGGCCCGTGACCGGATCCTCGACCAGCTCATGGACTCCGTCGACGTGCCGGTCCCGGACAGCGTCGTCGAGGCCGAGGTGCACTCCCACCTCGAGGGCGAGAGCCGACTCGAGGACGAGGAGCACCGTGCCGAGGTCGACGCGAGCACCCGCAAGGCGCTCAAGGCCCAGCTTCTCCTGGACGCGATCGTCGAGAAGGAGGAGATCCAGGTCGAGCAGCCCGAGCTCGTCGAGTACATCGTCATGTCCGCGCAGCAGTACGGCATGGACCCCAACCAGTTCGCGCAGACCATCGACAAGCAGGGGCAGGTGCCCGCCATGGTGGCCGAGGTCGCCCGGCGCAAGGCCCTGGCCCATGTGCTCGAGCTGGCCAAGGTCGTGGACACGACCGGAGCCGAGATCGACCTCAACGAGGTCACCGCTGAGCAGACTGAGGGCATGGCGGAGGGCGACGTCCCTGCCGACGACCTCGCTGAGGCGGGCGACGAGGCCGTCCTCGAGGGCCGGTCAGAGGACCAGCCCGAGGGTGTCCGGGCCTGACCCGACCCACCGGACCACCGCACCGGCCCGCCGCCTCAGAGCCGCCCGTTCTGCACCGGCACGCCGTGGAGTGCGCTCAGGGCGAACACCGCCCGTTTGGGGATTCCCCGGCGCAGGGCGGACGTTAGGGTCATTGACAGGCTCACGCTCAACCCGCTCAACCTATGACGATGGAGACCAAGGTGGCTCACAGGAACGCGATCGTCGCTGCCGGTGAAGGTATGACCGGCGGGCTCGACGACCACATCTACAACCGGCTGCTCAAGGAGCGGATCATCTTCCTCGGCTCTGAGGTGCGCGACGACAACGCGAACGCGATCTGCGCCCAGATGCTGCTGCTCGCCGCCGAGGACGCCGAGAAGGACATCTGGCTCTACATCAACAGCCCCGGCGGCTCGGTGACCGCGGGCATGGCCATCTTCGACACCATGCAGTGGGTCCCCAACGACGTGGCGACCGTGGCGATGGGGATGGCGGCTTCCATGGGCCAGTTCCTCCTCAGCGCGGGTACCCCGGGCAAGCGGTACGCCACGCCCCACGCCCGCGTGATGATGCACCAGCCGTCCGGTGGCATCGGCGGCACGGCCAGCGACATCAAGATCCAGGCCGAGCAGATGCTCTACATCAAGAAGCAGATGGCCGCGCTCATCGCCGAGCACACGGGCCAGCCGCTCGAGCAGATCGAGAGGGACTCCGACCGTGACCGCTGGTTCGCCGCCGAGGAGGCCAAGGAGTACGGGTTCGTCGACCACGTCTTCACCCGGGCGGAGCAGGCTGAGGGCGGCAAGCCCCAAGGTGACGCCCCGCTGACCGGCGACAAGGCGGACTCGTCCGACGCGACGTCGGACGAGACGTGACAGCGCGGATACGGACCATTGGAGAAGCCATGACTGTGAACTCGTTCGGACGCTCCGCAGGCGGAGCAGAGGTCCCTCAGCCCTCGAGCCGTTACATCCTGCCCCAGTTCGAGGAGCGCACCTCCTACGGGATGAAGCGCCTCGACCCCTACACGAAGATGTTTGAGGACCGGATCATCTTCCTCGGGGTCCAGGTCGACGACGCGTCGGCTGACGACATCATCGCCCAGCTCATCGTGCTGGAGTCCCAGGACCCGGACCGCGACATCATCCTCTACATCAACAGCCCCGGTGGCTCGTTCACGGCCATGACCGCGATCTACGACACCATGCAGTACATCCGCCCCGACGTGCAGACGTTCGTCGTCGGCCAGGCTGCCTCGGCGGCGGCCGTGCTCACCGCAGCAGGGGCACCGGGCAAGCGGTTCGCCCTGCCGAACGCCCGCATCCTCATCCACCAGCCGGCCCTGGCCGGTGGTGATTACGGTCAGGCCTCGGACATCGAGATCCAGGCCAACGAGGTGCTGCGGATGCGCACCTGGCTCGAGGAGACGCTGGCCGGCCACACCGGGCGCACCCCCGAGCAGGTCAACGAGGACATCGAGCGGGACAAGATCCTGTCTGCCGCCGAGGCGCTGGAGTACGGCCTCATCGACCAGGTGCTCACCTCTCGCAAGACCTCGTTCGAGAAGTAGCCTGCCAGCCGGGTCGACGTCCCCGCTGGGGTCGCCGACCCGGCTTTCGGTATGCCGCGCCAACCGGTCGTCGCTGGTGGCCGGCCCGGCGACCCGGGCCCCTGGAAGACAGCCGGCACACAGGGATGTCGTTTGTCAGCCGACAGCGGAACCAGCCCTCCAGACGTGCGGCGCGCGGGACGCTCCGCGTGTAATAAGGGGCAGGCGCCGCAGCGGGAAGGTAGCGTCAGCCCAGCAGACCTCGTCCAGCACCAGGGCAGAACGCACCAGGAGGCATCACGTGGCACGCATCGGAGACGGTGGCGACCTGCTGAAGTGCTCCTTCTGCGGTAAGTCGCAGAAGCAGGTCAAGAAGCTCATCGCCGGCCCGGGCGTCTACATCTGTGACGAGTGCATCGACCTGTGCAACGAGATCATCGAGGAGGAGCTGGCGGAGTCCTCGGAGCTCGGCCTGGACGAGCTGCCCAAGCCGCGGGAGATCTTCGACTTCCTCCGCAACTACGTCGTCGGCCAGGACGTCGCCAAGAAGGCGCTCGCGGTGGCCGTCTACAACCACTACAAGCGGATCCAGGCGGGTGAAGGCGGCCCGTCGAAGAAGGACAGCGACCACGTCGAGATCTCGAAGTCCAACATCCTGCTGATCGGCCCGACCGGGTGCGGCAAGACCTACCTGGCCCAGACCCTCGCGAAGATGCTCAACGTCCCCTTCGCCATCGCCGACGCGACCGCACTGACCGAGGCCGGCTACGTCGGTGAGGACGTGGAGAACATCCTCCTGAAGCTCATCCAGGCCGCGGACTACGACGTCAAGAAGGCCGAGACGGGCATCATCTACATCGATGAGGTCGACAAGATCGCCCGCAAGAGCGAGAACCCCTCGATCACCCGGGACGTCTCCGGCGAGGGCGTGCAGCAGGCGCTGCTGAAGATCCTGGAGGGCACGACCGCGTCGGTGCCACCCCAGGGCGGTCGCAAGCACCCGCACCAGGAGTTCATCCAGATCGACACGACGAACGTCCTGTTCATCGTCGGCGGCGCGTTCGCCGGGCTCGAGAAGCTGATCGAGTCACGCAACGGCAAGAAGGGCCTGGGGTTCGGGTCGGAGCTGCACACGCCCAAGGACCTGGCGCAGACCATCCACGAGGTGATGCCCGAGGACCTGATGAAGTTCGGGCTCATCCCGGAGTTCATCGGCCGGCTGCCGGTCATCACGACGGTCAGCCCGCTCGACCAGTCGGCGCTCGTGCAGATCCTCACCGAGCCGCGCAACGCGCTGATCAAGCAGTACCAGAAGATGTTTGACATCGACGGCGTCGAGCTCGAGTTCACCAAGGATGCCATCGAGGCGGTGGCCGACCAGGCGCTGCTGCGGGGGATCGGCGCCCGTGGGCTTCGGGCCATCATGGAGGAGGTCCTCCAGCCGGTGATGTTCGACGTGCCGAGCGAGGACGACATCGCCCGGGTCGTCATCACCCGCGAGGCCGTCCTCGACAACGTCAACCCGACCATCGTCCGCCGGGAGGCGCCCGCCCGGGCCAAGCGCCCGCAGCGCAAGCAGAGCGCCTGACCGGCTGATGCGTCCGGCACGATGAGGTCATGGTCGAGCCCTTCCGGATCCACCGCGGCGACCGGGGCCCGGTCCAGCAGTCACCGGTCACCTGCGGCTCCACGTCGCTCATCGTGGCCCGGATGCTCGTCGATCCGGTCTGTGCCGGGTGGGTCGTCGAGGGTGGCCCGAGCCACGATCTGCCGGCCGGCTACGCCTTGCCGGGCGGGCGCAACCTGCCGAGCGGCCGCGAGCGGCCGGTCGCTGACACGCAGGACCAGCGACTGGCCGCGCTCGAACAGGTCGTCCTGACCCGCACGAACTCTGTTCGCGGCCCCGGAGGGCGGTTGCAGCTGCCCTGGCCACGGCGCCTGGGGACCCCACCGTGGGGCGCCCGCTCGGAGCTGGAGAGTGGGGCAGCCGAGATCGGCGCTCGTTACGAGCTCGCGTGGTGCCGGCTCGGCGGCGAGGAGCGACTGCGCCGCCACCACGACGAGCTGCGCCAGCGCGTTCGCCAAGGCAGACCAGCGATCCTCTACGTCGGCAGCACGTGGGTCCCCCGGCACGTCGCCCTCGTCCTGCCTGCGGCGTCCGGAGGGGGTGTGGACGTCTATGACCCCGCGACCGGAGGGGTGCAGGCCCTCCCCGTGGACACGTTCGTGACCCGGCGCCTCGAGCTGGCCGGTTGGGACCTGCCGTGGTGCCTCGTCCTGCCTCGTCGAGAGCCCCCAGCGACTTCATGAAGCGTGCCTCCGCACCCGACCCGTATCGGCACCCTTGACCCGCATCGGCCAGGGCAGGGTCAGCTGTCGACGGCTGAGCCGGCATCACCCTCGTCGCGCCATCGCCCGACCCATACCCATGCAGCAACCGCGAGCATGGCGGCGGCCGCAACCAGGACCTGACCGTTCAGCTCGGCCCGAAGGACCAGCTGCGCGGACGCTGCGACGAGCAGGGTGGCCGCGGTCACGATGCCCACCCGACGGGCCTGGCGCACCACCGTCGCACCGGGCCACCGAACCGTCTTGGGCGCACCCCCGAGGATCGAGGAGGCGACGTGGGCCAGCAGGGCGCTTCCGGCCGCTGGCACCGACCACCAGCTGAAGGGCCCAGGCACCTGGACGACCCAGATCGCCCCGAGCAGTGACCAGAGACCGAGCGGCACGAACGAGTCGGCCTGGGCGACGAGCAGGACGAGCAGGGGCGCCAGGACGAGCAGCCACGGGGCAATGGCGCCGCCAGCGAGGGCGGCACACGTGAGGAAGGCCACGGGCGCCGCGGAGATGACGAGGCCGAGCACGACCTGCTGTGCCGCGTACTCGTCGGAGGAGCCCAGCCGGAAGAGACGACCTACCCCTGTGGGAGAGGGTTGCCATCCCGGGAGCCTCATCGACGTACCAGCCGGGGAGCTCGAGCCCGCCGGGACACGTCCCGAAGCACCTGGTCCAGGCTCGCGGGTCCGATCCAGGGCACGACGGGGATCCCGGCGGAGGTGAGCTGGTGCACCTCGCGTTCGCGGGTCAGTCGGCGCACTCGCCAGGCCAGTGCGTGGTAGGGGTCGGCCCCCCCTGCCCACAGGTGGTCCGGCATGGTGTCGACGACGACCGTGGTCATCCCACGTGACCCCAGGCGGGCGACGATCTGGATGATGGAGGGGTCGACGAGGGGGGACAGGACGACGACCAGTGCCCCCGCACCCAGCCCTCCAGTGGCCCGCTCGCCGTCGTCCTGACGCTCCGTCGCGGGCTGGATCAGGGCCAGCGTCTCCAGCACGCGGCGCAGGTGGGCCCGTCCCGACCCCACCCGGAGCCGGGGGACCGACGAGGCACCCACGACCCGCAGGCTCACCCGGTCGCCGACGGCGAGGTAGTGCTCGGCCATCGCACCGGCGGCGCGCACGGTGAGGTCGAGGCTCGTCGGGCGCCCGTCGACTCCCTCGCGCGGGCCGAGGTCGCTGAACGCGTCCACGAGCAGGACGACGTGCGAGTCCTCGTCACCGTACGTCGAGGAGACGTGGAGGGTCCCGGTGCGCAGGGACACCGGCCAGTGGATCCGCCGCAGCCGGTCGCCTGGCTGGAAGGACCGCAGACTGTTGAACTCGCTCCCGCTCCCCGGCCTGGCCGCGCGGCTCACTCCCACGAGGCCCTCGGGGTGCGGCATCGGGGCCGAGAGGTTGAAGACGGCGGGGTAGGGCAGGGTCGTCAGGCTCTGCGCGCCCAGGGTGGACGGTCCGCTGCGGTAGGCGCCCCACGCCGACGACACGCTGCAGACGGCCGGGCCCACGGGGCGCGCCCCCCACCGCGTCGTCCGGAACCCCACGACCGCGCGGACCCCGCCGTCGACCGCCTCCTCGACCGGCACCACCGTCGTGCCCAGCGGGGGGTCGTACTCGAGAAACGCCCCCGGCGCCAGGCCGACCAGGACGTCCTCCGCGCCGTCCGGCAGCTGGACCGTCGCGACCCAGCGGCTGGCCTCGCCCTCGCGGAGCGAGGTGTGCGCCATCGCTGCCTCGAGGGTCGCCCGCCGCGTCGGCCGGGCCAACCACGCCCACGTCGCGACGAGCAGGAACGGGGTCGCGAGCACGAGGAGGTCCGGCCGTCGCAGGACGACGGCGAAGAGCGCCCCCACCATGGCGAGCACCACGGCGCGAAAGTGCGCCGCGGTGGCCCGCCATGGTGGCAGGGGGCTCGGGCCTGACCGGTCGCTGGGGCCTGACCGGTCGCTCATCCCGGCTTGCCGTCCTGCCGTTCGAGCGCCGCCGGTGTCGGCACGTTCGCCAGGATGCCCTGCACCACGGAGCGCCCGGTGACGTTGCTCATCCACAGCTCTGGCTTCACGGTGATCCGATGGGCCAGGACCGGGACGGCCACGGCCTTGACGTCCTCCGGGGTGACGTAGTCGCGGCCGCGCACCACGGCATACGCGCGGCCGCACAGGAGCAGAGCCAGGGAGCCGCGCGGCGAGGCTCCCATGAGGACGTGCGGATGGGCGCGGCTCGCGGCGGCGAGCGCGACGCAGTAGCTGCTGATGCCGTCGTCGACCGTCGTCGCCTCGATCGACTCCTGCATCGCGAGGAGCCCTTGCGAATCCGTGACCGCAGCGAGCTCGACCTCCTCACGCCGGCGTGCCATCCGGCCCCGAAGGACCCCGAGCTCCTCGTCGGCGGTGGGGTAGCCGAAGGAGACCCGCATGAGGAACCGGTCGAGCTGGGCCTCGGGGAGCGGGTAGGTCCCTTCGTACTCGACGGGGTTCGCCGTGGCGAGGACGTGGAAGGGTCGCTCGAGCGGGAAGGTCTGGCCCTCGACGGTGACCTGCTTCTCCTGCATCGCCTCGAGCAGGGCGGACTGGGTCTTGGGCGGCGTGCGGTTGATCTCGTCAGCCAGGAGCAGTCCGGTGAACAGCGGCCCCTGCCGGAAGGCGAACTCGCTCACCCGCTGGTCGTAGATGAACGAGCCGGTGAGGTCGCCCGGCAGGAGGTCCGGTGTGAACTGGGCACGCTTGAAGTCCAGTCCCAGCGTCTGGGCGAAGGAACGTGCCGCGAGCGTCTTGCCCAGCCCGGGAAAGTCCTCGAGCAGGACGTGACCGCCAGCGAGCACCGCGCTGAGGACCAGGGTGAGCGACTCCCGCTTGCCGATGACCGCGTGACCGACCGCGTCGAGGATCCGCCCGCTCAGCTGCGACACCTGGGACAGCTGCATGCTCACAAGGACTCGATTCGGTCGAGGAGGTGGGACAGGGCGGCCGGCTCGGTGAGCCGGCGCTCGTCGGGTGGGCCGAGGACGAGCCCGGCCAGGTCGGGCGCCAGCAGCTCACGCGCCGCGGCCGGGTCGGTGAGGACGTCCCGTCCGTGCCGGCGCAGGACCCGGTCGGCCACGACGACGACGAGCTGGGCGTGCAGGTCCTGGGCGAGGTGGGCGCGGGTGCCCTGCGGCGCCTCGGCGACGGAGGCTAGGCGGCGGGCCAGGGCGGTCGCCTTGTGGTCGCCGCCACGGCCGAGCCCCACGGTGGAGGCGCTGGGCGCTGGCCACTGCTCGGGCTGGGTGTCGGCCTGGCGGTCGGCGACGAAGGCCAGGACCGAGACCGCCGCGACGAGGAACGCGGCAAAGAGGGAGGGCGACGGTGCGAGGCCGAGGGCCCCGAGCGCGAGCAGGAGGACGACGTATGCCGTGAGCCCGCCGATGAGCCGACGTCGCCACACCGGCTGGCGGCCGAGCCAGGAGCGGCGGTCGCTCATCGCGCACCGATCGCTGCTGCTGCTGCGGCTGCCGATCGCGCCGCTGCGCGTTCGGAGGCAACCCGGCGCAGGTCCTCGTGCAGCCTCGTCAGCCGGGCGATGGCGGCGGTCCGGTGCTCCTCGGTGAGGCCGTGCCGGGAGAAGCGGGCCTCCCGGTAGAGCTCTGCCAGACCGGAGAGGGCGTCGGGCGAGATGTCCCAGGTGGACAGGACCCTGGTGGTGTACTCGGCCGAGGTCTCGGACGGCTCGCGCGGCAGGCCGACGGACCCGGCAGCCTCCTCGAGGTGGAGCCAGCAGGCCACGATGGCGTTGCGTGGGGCGCCCGCGCCGAGCAACGCCAACCGGGCGTCGGCCGAGCGGGTCAGCTCCTCGGGGACGTCCGGCAGCGTGGTCATGACCGTCCCGCTGCGCACCCGCGACCTCCAGCGTGGTGCGTGCCGCCACCCGGCCCGCGCGAGCAGGACGAGGAGGAGGACGACCACCGCCCAGAGCAGCACCTGGATGAGCAGGACGACGAAGGTTGGGAGCGCTGGTGGGCTGAGCTGCGTGGGCAGGCCAGCAGTCGTGAGGCTCGACGCGGGCGTAGCCGGAGAGGAAGAAGGCGTGACGGTCGGGAGGGTCGAGGTGACGGGCGGGCTTGAAGCCGTGACGAAACCGACCGGGCCCGAGGCCGACGCGACGAGCACGAAGCCGAGTACCCCGAGGACGAGGAGCGCCGCGGTCAGGCCGGGGACCCGCAGCGTCCGAGTCCCCCGTCCGGTCATGCCCGCACGCTACCCCGGTCCCCCGGCCGGTCGGTGGCCCGGCGACCAGGGCGGGTCAACCACGCTTCCTCGGCTCGGGCGGGATGATCTGAACGTCGCGGACCTCGAGCGCATCCCCCTCGGCATACGTCAGGCCGCTCACGTGACCCGCGGCGCGGAGGTCGGCCTCGGCCGAGCGGACGTGCTCGAGCCGGGCGGGCGGCCCGACCAGCGTCATGGAGGGGATCTCGGCCCGCATGCCGACCCTGGCCTCGGACTTGGCCTTGCGCACCCCTGCCAGAGCCTCCCCGACGGCGGCGAGCACGGCCGGGTCGGCCGCACCCAGACCGCTGAGCTCGGACCGTTGCGGCCACGGGGCACGGTGGATCGAGCCCTCGTTGAACCACGACCACACCTCCTCGGTGGCGAAGACGACGACCGGCGCGAGCAGCCGCAGCAGGATGCTCAGCGCCAGGCGCAGGGCCCCGCGGGCCGACGCGGCCGACTGCTCGCTGACCGGCACGTCACGCCCGCCGTAGGCGCGGTCCTTGACGAGCTCGAGGTAGTCGTCGCAGAACGTCCAGAAGAAGGTCTCGGTGACCTCGAGCGCCCTGGCGTAGTCCATCGACTCGTACGCCTTCGTCGCCTGGTCGACGACGTCGGCCAGGGCTGTGAGCATGGCGCGGTCGAGCGGTTCCGTCACGACCGACGCCAGGTCCGCAGCCGCCTTCCCCTCACCGAACGACAGCGCGAACTTGCTCGCGTTGAGGACCTTGATCGCCAGCCGCCGGCCGACCTTCATCTGCGCGGTGTCGAGGGCGGCGTCGAGGCCGAGCCGGGCCGAGGCCGCCCAGTAGCGGACCGCGTCCGTGCCGTGCTCGACGAGCATGCCGATCGGCGTCGTGGCGTTGCCTTTCGACTTGCTCATCTTCTTGCGGTCGGGGTCGAGGATCCAGCCGTTGAGCGTCGCGTTGCGCCACGGGAGCGTCCCGTGCTCGAAGTGGGCCCGGACCACGCTCGCGAAGAGCCAGGTGCGGATGATGTCGTGCCCCTGCGGCCGTTGGTCCATCGGGAAGACGGCGGTGAACAGCTCCGGGTCGTCAAGCCACCCGGCGGCGATCTGCGGCGTCACCGAGGACGTCGCCCACGTGTCCATGACGTCCGGGTCCCCGGTGAAACCACCCGGCTGGTCCCGCTGTGACTCCTCGAAGCCTTCGGGAGCCTCGGCCACCGGGTCGACCGGAAGCGCGGACTCCGGTGGCACGATGGGGTGCTCGTGGTCGACGCCGCCGTCGTCCCTGACGGGGTACCAGACGGGGATCGGCACACCGAAGAACCGTTGCCGGCTGACCAGCCAGTCGCCGTTCAGCCCGCCGACCCAGTTCTCGTAGCGCGAGCGCATGAACGCAGGGTGGAACGAGAGCTCGCGCCCCCGCTGGATCATCTCGGCACGAATGGTCTCGTCGCGCCCCCCGTTGCGGATGTACCACTGTCGCGAGGTGACGATCTCGAGCGGCTTCTCGCCCCGCTCGTAGAAGTTCGCCTTGCGCTGGGTCGGTGTCGGCTCGCCGTCGAGGTCGCCCGACCCGCGCAGCGCCTCGACGACCGCCGCGCGCGCCGCGAACGTCGTCCTGCCCACCATCTCGGCGAAGACGGCCCGGCCGGTCCCGGACGTGACCCACTCCGGCGTCTCGGCCCGGATCCGGCCGTCGCGGGTGATGACCGACCGGGTCGGCAGCTGCAGCTCGCGCCACCACTGCACGTCGGTGAGGTCGCCGAAGGTGCAGCACATGGCGATGCCGGCGCCCTTGTCCATCTCGGCGAGGTGGTGGGCGACGACCGGCACCTCCACGCCGAACAGGGGCGAGGTGACCGTGGTGCCGAACAGCCCGGCATACCGCTCGTCGTCGGGGTGGGCGATGAGCGCGACGCACGCGGGGAGCAGCTCCGGCCGGGTGGTCTCGATGAAGACGCCTGCAGCGTCTGCGCCCTCGGCGTCGTGCTCAGGAAGGTGGAACCGGATGCGGTGGTAGGCCCCGGGGTAGTCGCGCGCCTCGAGCTCGGCCTGGGCGACCGCGGTCTGGAAGGTGACGTCCCACAGCCCCGGAGCCTCGGCCTGGTAGGCCTCCCCCCGGGAGAGGTTGCGCAGGAAGAACGCCTGGGACACCGCGCGGGAGCGGTCGTCGATCGTCCGGTAGGTGATGTCCCAGTCGACGGAGAGGCCCAGCTGCCGGAAGGTCTCCTCGAACGTCACCTCGTCCTTGACGGTGAGGACGTCGCAGAGCTCGATGAAGTTGCGGCGGCTGATCGGCTGCTGGTCGCCGGCCCGGGTGGACCTCGCCTCGCCGCCCGCCTGGGCCGGCGTGAAGCCCTCCACGTAGGGCAGGGTCGCGTCGCCGCGTACGCCGTAGTAGTTCTGGACCCGCTTCTCGGTCGGCAGGCCGTTGTCGTCCCAGCCGATCGGGTAGAACACCTCGAGCCCCGCCATCCGCTTGTAGCGGGCGATGCAGTCGGCCTGGGCGTAGCCGAAGATGTGGCCGATGTGCAGCGAGCCGCTGGCGGTGGGCGGCGGCGTGTCGATGGCCCAGATCCCCGGACGACCGCGGGCGAGCGCGGCTTCGCGGTCGAAGGTGTAGGTCCTCTGCTCCCTCCATACCCGCGCCCACTTCTCCTCGAGGCCGTCCACGGAGGGCCGCTCCGGGATGTGGGTGCCGCGGACGGGGGAGTCGGTCGTCATGCGGGTGATCCTCCCAGACCGGAGGCGGTGCACTCCAACCGGAATCGGCTGTCACCGCGCTCGCCCACGGTCCCGTAGGTTGTCGTCCATGGAGCCGGTGTACTCGTCCGTCATCGCCGTGGCCCGCGGCGTCTTCGCCGTCCAGGGCCTGAAGTTCACCATGACCGGCACCGCGAACGTCCCCCGCACCGGCGGGGCGGTGATGGTGATCAACCACACGGGCTACATGGACTTCACGTATGCCGGGCTGGCGGCGGTGCCCTCGGGGCGCCTCGTGCGCTTCATGGCCAAGGAGTCGGTGTTCACCCACCGGGTCAGCGGCCCGCTGATGAGGGGGATGAGGCACATCCCCGTCGACCGGTCGGCCGGCGCCTCCTCGTTCGTGCACGCGGTGCGCGACCTGCGCGCGGGCGAGATCGTCGGCGTCTTCCCGGAGGCGACGATCTCCCGCTCGTTCGAGCTCAAGGAGTTCAAGAACGGCGCCGCCCGGATGGCCAGGGAAGCCGGCGTCCCAATGCTCCCCACGGTGATCTGGGGCTCGCAGCGGGTCTGGACCAAGGGCCACCCGAAAAGGCTCGGCCGGACCAACGTGCCGATCCACGTCGCCATCGGCGAGCCAGTCCACCTAGCCCCCGGCGAGAGCGTCGACGAGGCCACGGCCCGGGTCCACGCGGTCATGGAGACGTTGCTCCGCACCCTGCAGGAGGGCTACCCGCCGATGACCGGGGAGGACCTCAGGTACCTCCCGGCCCGCCTCGGCGGCGCCGCGCCGACCCTCGAGGAGGCGACGAAGGTCGAGGACGACGAGCGGCGCGAGATGATCCGCAGGGCGAGCGCGGAGCGCAAGGCGGCCCGACCTCCGCAGCGCTGACCCGGGCCACGACGTCCGGTCACGCTCGCGCTCACGCCCGGTCACAGGGCCACTCGGTCAACCGGGCACCCGGCATACGGCCCGTATGCCGGGCGAGGTGCCCGCTCGCGTAGCCTCCCCGCCATGGCCCGACGCGTTCCCGAGGGACCCACCCCTGACCCGGCCGTGCAGAAGCTGCGGGTCCGGTACGCCAAGCGCGGCCGGCTCCGGTTCTCCTCGACCCGCGACTTCCAGCGAGCGCTCGAGCGCGCGCTGCGGCGGGCCGACGTCCCCATGGCCTTCAGCGCGGGCTTCCACCCGCACCCGAAGATCTCCTACGCGAACGCCGCACCGACCGGGACGGCCAGCGAGAGCGAGTACTTCGAGATCTCGGTGACCGAGCGGGTCGACCCCGGCGCGGTCCGGGCCGCCCTCGACGAGGCCCTGCCCGACGGGCTGGACATCCTCGAGGTCGTCGGAGCCGGTCCGGGCGCCCTTGCCGACCGGCTCCAGGCCAGTGACTGGGTCCTCGCCTTCCGGGACGTAGGGCTCGACCGGCTCCAGGAGGTGGCTGAGCGCTTCCTCGCGGCGGAGCGGGTCGAGGTGACAAGGACGTTCAAGACCGGCCCGAGGACCTTCGACGTGCGAGCGGCCGTGGTGTCGCTCGAGGCGGCCCTGTCCGACACGGTGACCGGCGCGGTGCCGCAGGTCGTCCCGGCGGGCACAGGCAGGTGTGCGATACTTCGGGCGGTCGTACGGCACACCACACCGGCCGTGCGCCCCGACGACATTCTGAACGCGCTGCGTGCAGTCGCCGATCTGGAGCCGCCGACACCTCCCCTGGTGACCCGGCTGGCCCAAGGTCCGCTGCAGGACGCAACCGCGAGCGTGGCTGATCCACTGGCCGCCGACCAGGGCGTCGACGGCAGCTGAGCCGGTGCCGCGCACACCGCGAGCCGACCCTGCTGTAGCAAGACGACTTCCGTCCCGCCGCATCCGCGGGGGTGACGACTGCGTACCGCCAGCTGCGGGATGATGGGCCGAACGGCCGGGTGTGGGTCATCACCGCGGAGGCGGAGAGGAACGCCAGATGGCTTCCACGGATGAACCCACCCCCACCGCGGACGGCGCGGCTCCCAGCGCGGAGGATCCCGCTACCAACGCCGTCGAACCGGCCGAGAGGCTGAGCACGAACGCTCCCGCAACCGACCCGTCTGGTTCGACGAACGGCCCGGAGGGCACCAACCGCGCCGCGGGCTCAACGAGCGCCCCGCGCAAGGCGGCACCGAAGACGACCCGCAAGCGCGCCACCCGGAAGACGGCTGTTGCGACGCTCCCGGCCGCCGAGAGAACGCCAGCCGACAGCACGGAAGACGCCGTCCCGCCAGGAGCAGGAGCACCGTATGCCGGCGAACCGGACGACGGTCCGGCCGGCGAGCAGGCTGGTCCCGCTCCCGCCCAGAAGGCCGCTCGCGAGCGGGTCAGCCGCAAGGCAACGGCTCCCTTGGTCGCTCCCGAGCCGGCCCCGACGGTCGCGTCGACGGATGCTGCCGAGGCCATGAGCTCGAGCGACATCGAGGACGGACCCCACCTCACCGGTCGGGACGCGGCCGCTGCCAAGGACGATGTGGCAGGCCCACTGGCCCCCGCCGGTCGGGCCCGTCGCAGCCGGGCGTCCTCCCGGGCAGCCGCGGCTCCCGCTCCCGCTCCCGCTCCGGATCTCTCCCCGGCCGGCGTGGAGGACACCAAGGCCGAGACTCGGG
>JAABUW010005665.1_pt1 | contig 16109 bp, 4 predicted proteins | sample 5560081 | NCBI WGS metagenome assembly JAABUW01 (sample SAMN10711882, study PRJNA513363) | rock metagenome | isolation source: Antarctica rocks | place: Antarctica: Victoria Land, Knobhead sud | reverse complement strand
TAATATATAATATCGATTATATTTAAATATAATATTTTCTAGCGAGTTAATATATTTATAATACTTTAATATAATATATAAATATAGTAATATTTTACTCGAGAGAATAATATATTATTTTTTTTTTTAATTCTTTATTATTTTAATATATATATTTTTAATTATTAAGCCGAATAAATTAATTAAATCTAATTTAAATATCATAGACTAGCGCTATATTTTATAAATATAGTATACTTCTATTTATAGATATATAGTACGAGATATAAAGGATAAAGAGTAGATTACCTAGAATCCTTAACTAAATATATCGATATCTTTACCGGCGCTGGCCCGATTTAGATAATTTTTATATTTTTGAAATCAGCGCTAAAATACGCATATTTCATACATATAAAGTGAATCATTATTCCGAACTTTATTTTTTGATGTTCCTCGGGCGGAAGCGCTAAACGTTAAACCTAGTACAGGAATTTCAACTTTTGACCCCAAGTTAGTAAATTAATAACTTTATATCCACTCTACGGATTCTTATAAAAGTAGGCGCGTTAAAAAGGGCGGACTTCACTCTATAATCGCTGAAATTATCATGGTTTTTAGTTCTATTAATATTAAGTAATTTAACTTAAACGTGCACATGGATTCCGCTCGAGAGGGCACATGGATTCAGGTCCCCCCGGCCCGGAAAAACTATTGTTCCCACATGGATCCAGCCTGGATCCATCAGGGCATTTAGGTTAGAGAGGGCCGAAGTAGGTAGAAGGAATGGATGAAGGCGAGTCGGAAGGTAGTAATTCTTCCGCTAGTAGTAATTCGTCTATAGGATATCGATATAGGAGGATAATAAATCTATAAAGTCGTAATTAAGTATAGTAGAGGTTAGGGAACTTATATAATATAGGACGACCGACTTTAATAGGGAATAAAGCGATAAGAATAATAAATTAAGAGTCACGTATTCGATCGCGATACTAGAAAGATAGCTCCGAGTATTAACGGATAACCTTAACCGTCCTAATTATTAGGGGGGTTAGGGTTATCGATAGTTAGAGTAGAAACTCGCGGCTTTAATCCGTATCTAGGGAATATTATAATAAATAATAAAAAGTACTTTATAAATCGTATCCGCGCCCTAAGATAAATTAAGAGACGAAAATCCTTACTATTAAAATTATCTAGTAGCCGGTATTAGAGAATAGGACTTTCGAAATAAAAAAGGCTACTATTACCTAGTTAAAGGGCTCTATAAATTACTAAAATACGTTTTATTAAAGTTCTTAATTATCGACGAGTAAAGTTTCCTAGGTAGGTAGAACTCCCCTCCTAATATTTTATAAGTTTAATAGGTATTAGAAGTTCTCTTAAACGCGCTTATATACCTTTAAATTTCGACTACGAATTAACGACTATATTCTCTTTATCTAGCTCCGAATATTTACCCCTTTATAATATACTTTTATCTCTACCTAGGCTTTTAGAATCTAGGGCCAAATACGGTTTAAAAGAGTATAAAGTATATTTACCGTAGCCTCCCGAGGAGGTAAAATAAAAGTTAAACTACCCGCCTACGCCGAGTTAAGCGTATTAATATCTAGTATATTACGGATAGTTTATCTTGGACGATATAAAGAATACCTTCGAGGAGAGTCCGTGGAAGGATATGAAGGGTACGAATATAATTAAACTTTTAGGCCCTTTTACCTCTAATAAGTTTTTCTCGAATAATTAAAATCTAGTATAATTACGAATTTGATCTAGAATATATAGGCTATGTATTTAAATTTCGTTAAACCTAGCCGGATTTAACTTTAAATATTATTACTCGGAATATTATCCCCGACGCCTCGATTTATTAATTCCCGCTCTATTATCCTTTCCTAGTTATTAAAGTCGGAGTTTCTAAAGATATCGAATATATAGAGGAGAAAGCGGAGGTCTTTACTACTAGAAATAAGGGTTATTTTATAATTCTAATTATAATTAAATTATAGGAAGATAAGCTAAAGGTAAAGGGAGATAAAATTACCGAATATATAATTAAAGTTAATATTTATCGGATCGTATAGAAATTTATAGGCGGTACCCGTTATTAATACGAGCGCGAGGCTATTATAAATATAAACTCCGAGGTATTTCCTAAACTATTATTAACCAAGTTATATTAGGAAATTATACGACGAGATCTTCTTAGGTAGGACGGACGTATATAATTTAATATTTTATAAGAGTAGAAAGCGGCCCTAAAGGCGGCCGAGAGTAATACGATTTAAATCTCTATCTATATATTAGAGTATTTAATAATAACTATAATTAAGTTTAAAAAGGGCCGTGATTTTTTTCTAAAAATAAAAGCGAAGGGACTAAAGGAGGATAAACCTACGGAGGATTTTTCGAGTCCTCCGTATTTATAATAAATCTAGACGAGTCCTATATTATCGCCGTAAATGTAGCGCTCTACTACGGTAGGGTCTTTCTTAACGGGGGTTAACTATAATAAGGAGGGAGATAGAAATTATAACTCTAATAGACCCGAGTAATTAGGTAATATTTATAGTAAAAATAAATAAAACTAGGACGATAGAATAGAGGGCTAGGCGATATAATATTTACTAAATTACTAATTTATATAGGGACGAAAAGCGATATAATTTAATACCTACTACTTTATACTCTAGTCTAGAACGAGTATAATAATTAGAATATATTATATTTACACCTATAGTTAGTTTACTCTACGTCGATAATTAGATTATATCTTAGGTAAATTACTAAATATAAATTACTAAATATTAAGGACGTTAGTTTTAATAATTTATAATAAATAGAGTATTAATAAAGGCTAGAAAATATTAACCTTATAAATAGGGATATATAAAGTCGTTTTAACTAGAGCTATATTCGTAGTCTAAATTAAACTCGACTACCCTAATAGTTAAAATTATATCGTCGCGACGGTAATCTATTAATTTAGGAAAGGTTTTTTACAATTTTTCAAGAGAGTAATACGAGAGTTAATATAAATATAAATAACTTTAGTAGAGAAACTTAGTACGTAATAATTAAAGAATTATATAGGTATAGATAGATTTAGTAGAGAAACTTAGCGCGTAATAATTAAAGAATTATATAGGTATAGATTAATTTAGTAGAGAAACTTAGCGCGTAATAATTTATTATTTATATAAATATAGATAAATTTAATAGAGAAACTTGGCGCGTAATAATTTATTATTTATATAGGTATAGATCGATTTAGTAGTGAAATTTAGTGTATAATAATTATTATTAAATAATAAAAATTTAATCGCGGTAAAGTTTTAAAGTTGAAGTAGTAGCGGGTAATAGCGATTATCACGAATATTAATATTTTGAGATACTATTATCTAGTATAGTAATTTAATAATATTAGATAATTATATTCTAAAACGGAGAAGTTAATTATAATACTATTAAGTAAGATATTTGAAAGTTTGGAGGAATTTAAGGGAAGTATTATTTAAACCTAATATACTCTAGGGTAGTAGAGTCATGGCCCACGACTAGTATCGGACTCGCGTACGCGCCGCCGGCGCTATTAGGTATCGGAATCCGTCGGCCTAAAAATATAAATAGGGTATCTTTCGGAGGAGTATAATACTAACGGTAACTTTATTATAGGGAGTATCTTTATAGCCGAAGTCTAGTTACTAATCGGTTAGAGGGAACTAGTTATTATTATAGTAGAATATAACGTCGAGCTCGCCTAGGAATTTATCGCGAGCCTTTTATAGAGTATTGTTTACTATATAGAGCTTTAGGTTATGGCCGGAGATAACTAGGAATAAGTCTCGGTATATTAGAGGAGTAGTCGCGGTATCGCTAGTAGTCCGTCGTAGTACCGCCGCCTATATTTCCTATAGATCCTTCTCGGGAATAGGGTAAAAGACGTTAATATTAACCCTAACGCCGACCGTGGATAATTTCTCGCGTTTAACTCTAGTTTTGGCCCGAGTATCGGCGAAAGTATAAGGATAATAGTATTTAATAGAGGCCTTATAGACTTCTTCGATAGTAGGGAATATAATATTATTTATTTAACCTATTTACTCTTTATCGCTAAAATAGACTATAAGGTCGATATTAGGCCTCCTATTAATATTTATACGGGTTTCCGAGGTAGGTCGGACCCTTCGACGAGGTATATAAAGAAAGAAGATATAATAATAGAAACTAAACTTTTACGACCGAAGACTACTCCTAAAATATATTTATTTTAAGGTATAGATAGCCTCCCTACGAAACCGAATATAAGGGTTAAAGGTAATCGCTTAAAGATAAGTAGGTCTTATCGATAAAGTAAAAGTAGTTTTATAAATAATAAAGGTAATTACCTACGCGAGAAAATTATTTATATTTTAATTACGACTAATCTTTAGCTATCGAGTATTATTCGATTATAGGAATTAATCCTCGTATCGGGCGAGGTTAAGATTAAAATTAATATCGCCGTTATTACTTTTAATTAGAAGATATTCCTATATCCTTTAAATATAGAGTTACTCGCTCTTTTTTTAATTTATTAGACGTCCCGATTCGAAGATAAAAAGAATTAAATAATCCGATAAAGTATATTTAAGGACGAGGTCGCGCCAATACCTATTTATTTCGGCTATCGTATATTTAATACCTTCGAGGGTAGGGAGGTCGTGGACTACTCGTAGTATTAACGATATTTAAACCATAGTCGGCTTAACGTACTATCGTTATAATAAACCGCCTAACTTTAGGATAGGATTATACTAGTATAAACTAGTTAATCTATAAATTCTACGTCCGTCTTTTAAATTTTAGATAGAATTCGGCGAGAACGGGTACGCGACTAGAAAGCGGAGGGGGAGGAGGTAGCGCTCGAGTTATTACTCGTCTCATCTATAGAGCTTAGATAAAATAGACCTTTATCGCTACTATCTATTCGGATAGGATCTCGGTAAATCTATTCGTAAAAGGGTAGGGACGCTAGATACTCCCGTTATAACTACGTTAATAAGCTATTATTAACTATAGTTAACGTCGGGCTCTTATATTCATCTTTAATTAATTTAATTAATTATCTCGATAGTTTATAAGATCTTTATATACGAGTAGAACGTCGTAATCTTTCGCGACCGCGAATACGGGATATAGACGGTGTCTAGATACCTCTAATATCGGTATTAAGCTACGTCTCGCTATCGCTACTATCGAAATAAGGTTTTCTCTCGCTACCTTTAATACTAGAGATAAGTAGTAGGCCTAGACGGACCTCTAATAAGCGGGAGACTAACGATATCGTAGATAAATTACTATAATAGGGCTTTTAAAGACTAAACGAGGGAATAAACGGTTTAGTAGTATTATTACTAAAGTCGAGGGTTTCTACGGGAGGTTAATAGATCGCTAGAGTAAAATATACTAATAGATTAAAAAGAGGGGAGAGAGATCGAGCCTATATATACTTCTTCTTCTCTTAAGCTTTTTATACTCGGCGAATATTATTAACCTTCCTCTTAACCTAAAACTTCTAGCGTATAGGTATTAGAAGAGAATTAGAAAGAAACTAACTCCGAGTTAATTTATAAATAAACGGTAGTCGAAGTATATATATCGCTGAGTAGAAGAGAATTAGAAAATAAAGGGGGGATTTAGAAAACCCTATATAGAGTATCTAAACTATATCGGATCCACTAATATAATTAAGAGAAAGACGACGTATAATTCTACGATAATATAATAGTAATAATAAGCGAGGTAGTTAATATTAGGTCTCTAGTAATCTTAAAATAAACCTAATTCATTACGAGTTAAATAGTCGAATCTTAAGAGTATAAATATTAATAAAGAGTAGAGGGACCCCGATATAAATCCTATACCTTCGGTAGATAAAGGGTAGTAGAGGGAGCTAGCCGAATTAACTAAAATATTTAAAAATATTTTATAATAATAAACGTATCTAGCGGGTAAAGTTTAGTTATATTTTATTATAATAATTCTCTCTTTTTTATATAGTATCTTTATTATCGAGCTCTTTATTTACTTTACTTATCTTCTCGGCTTATAATTAGATAGTCTATAATATACCTACGATACCTAGTTAAGCTAGGATACTAAGGGCGTTATATAGAGGAATCGGATAAAAATAATATAATTAACGGGAGATCCTAGCGACGGAAAAGATAATTATTTATTAAATTAGGCTTTAGAGGCGTAGCTGGCGCGTTTTATAATCTAATAATTCTAAAAGTAGTACGTCGCCCTAATTAATCGATTATTACTACGTTACTTTATTAAATATATTACGGGACAGCCGAGGCCGATAAAGCCTCGGTAGTAATAATAACGAACCCGTTACTATCTTCTAAAATAGAGGAAATTATTCGATTAATAAATTAATCGGATACCTATTAATACGCTAATTTAATCTCGGGATAATATTATATTAATAAATATCCGATTAATTAATTAGCTCTAAGAATTAGAGTGCGAACGGGCCGCGACTTAAGCGCGAATATTAAAATTTAATACTAGGATTATTACTTTACCCGATAACGAAAGTAGATAATATAAATCTAATAATACCGTTCGATTCGCAGCGTGAATACGTATCTTTTATATACAGGAACTTTCTTGATCCGACGTAATCGTATTTACCCGGAATCGTGATTTTTTAACTAAGTCCCTCGTATTCTACTTTAATTAAAACTAGTAACCCTAACTCACGGCCACCTATAATAACTTAAGTTTCTCCTTATTTAAACTCGTATATTATAGTTTCTTTTTTCTCGGTATTATAGAAATATACTCTATAATTTAACTCCTCGGCTATTTATTATATTTTTTTAATAATATTATTATATATAATTACTTTCCTATCGCTATATTAATTTATTTTAATATCGATATATTTATAAATAATTTATTATTATTCTCCCTCTATTATTATAGCGACTTTATATACGAAATAATAAATATTATATCGTATTATATTAACTCGAAATAAATAAACTCGGTTAGGGCGGAATTATATATAATCGAATAATACTCTTTCCTAGTTAGGTAGTAATATTATAATTAATAATATTATTTATATCCCGACCCCCGTTAACTAGCTTTATTTTTATAAACGTTTATAGAAATTCTTCTAGTTATAAAGTATTAAATAATACTTGTTAATAATAATTTAATTTAGTTTTTAACCTATTTTAAGCGATTAATATAAATACGGAAATCGTTATTAATAACGAACTCGGGAGTAATTAATATTACTATAATATTATTAAAAAGCGACCGATAATTCTATTTTTTATATAAAATCTCTAATTATTAATATCGACGTTTAATATCTTATCGTAGTATAATTAATAGTATTATTATAATAGTAGTATCTTTTTACTCTATTTATACGGGTAGTATAAATAGTAAACTTTTCCTACCTCTTATATTTATAATAATAATAACGGGACTCTCCTTTTATAAAATAATATAAATAACGGGTTTTTATACCCCTCGGAATATAGTACCGGGCCCGACGATAACTTTTAATTTTAATTATATATTAATATAACGTAAACGCTTTAATTATTAAATACGCGAATTATTTACTTTATTATCGAATACTATAACTTAATATTTATCTTTATAACGAGTATCGTTATCGACGGTATTAATTAAACCTAACTATATATACTATATTTCGTTAAATTAACGAAATTTAACTCGCTTCTCGGTTATATACCTAAATAATCTTATAATTAATTATATATAGATAGCGCCTATAACGTAGGACGTATAACCGGTTTATTTATTATAAATATTATTATAAACCTTATTCTTTTATATTTAATTTAAATTATTATCGTTATATTTAAATATTTCTTTCCGCGGTAAATAACGACGATTAATAATAATAATAATCTCTCGATACGATTAAATATTAATAGAAATATTTATATAAATTTAACTAGCTCGCTCTAAAACTTTTCGTATATAATCGCCCGTCTATTCTCGCCCGCTAGTATTATCGGGTTATATATACTAGGAATATTTTATTTTCTAATATATAGTAGCCTCTAATTATCTACGAAATAGTAGTATTAATTATAAATACTATATTATTAACTCGCCTACTTCGCGGGGTAAATATCGATAGATAATTTTAATATCTTTATTTATAATATACCCTTTATAGTAATAGGCGACGAAGATAATAATTTAATTTTTTATAAAAATACTTCGATATTCGCCTTAAATAGTATTATTATAATAGATATTAAAGAGTTCGGGGGCTTGTACGGGCTCTCTATTAATAATATATACTATAATTAATAATAATTTAAGAAATCTAGAAATATCGTTTATATATTTCTCTACCCCATAACGATTTTATATAAACTCGGGGCCGGATTAACTAAATTAATAATATAGTAATAAGAATCGATTAATATAATCGAATAATTATTACTCCTCTAGTTATATACTAGCTCGGTTATAAATATCGCCGATAATATTAACCTATATATTATATTTATTATAAAGAAAATTCTAATTTAGTTATTTCTCGACGGGATTTTTATAAACCTAAAATTATAGAATTTATAAAGTACTAGTAGTATCGCTAAATATTAATATTTTTATTAATATTTATTTAGCTTCGTCGATAACTTTATAGATTATAATACGAAAATTAATTATATTAAATTATAAGTTTTTATATATAATCTCCTCGCTACCGTTAATTTAATTAATATAACTAGTTATAATAATATTATAATAGATCTTTATCCTATATATCCGTAGGTCTAATATCTACTATATAGGTCTATAATTACTATATATTATAAATCGATTTATTATTTTAGTTATATATACTAAACCGCCCGAATCTATAATATTATTTATATTATTTTATTATAATCTTTCTAGTACCTATTAAATTACTAGAAACTAGTTAATTTTAATTATAGTTAATAAAATTAGAGGATATTAGTCCGCTTTTATTTATTTTTATTTAATAACTCCTAATATAGTTATTATATAAATTAACGGGTAATTATATTCGGTACGTTAAATCTTTTAATTTAATAACGTAATATAAAATAATAAATATATTCGTTAATAAATAATTAATTCTATAGTCTTCTTTATAGGTATTAATAGATACTAACTAGATTTAACTACTTTCGTAGGATAACGGCCTAGATATTTAAGAAATTTATTAACTAAATCCTCCGTCGCCTTCTTTAAACTAACGGCTCTAGCGGCGCGGACGAATCGGGACTATACTTTCTATTATTTAAAATTAAATAAATATTTCGGGTTTTCCTACTTATATTCTTTCTAGGTATAAATAAAAAATATAATAATTCATTATTATAATTTTATATACTTGGTTAGTTTAATAGGGTTTATATATAGTTATAGTAATTAATATCGAGTTTAATACTTCTCGGTACAAATCGCCTCTAGACGGATAAATACTTTAATTTAAATAATTATACTATATTAATAATACGAAATTAATTCCTTAATAATATTTTATATTATAGTCGTAATAAACTCTACCTCGGTATCGGGTTTATTAACGGATTATATTATTTCTTAAAGATCTAAACTCTTTAAATATAGAACCTATTATATTCGCTTTAATTATAAATTTATTTTTATAAATTACTCCGCCTCGATAATATTTTCTTTACTTTATACGATATCTTTATATATTTAAACGATATTATTTTAAACCTAGGTTTATACCGGTAACTCGGATTCGGATTAAAACTCGTCGTTACGGGGTTTTTATATTTTAAAATACTCGGATCTTTTACTCTAAATAAAGAACCGTTAATAATAAATATTCTCCCGTTATAATTAATCCGTGGGTAAACCGGTTTACTAACGATCTTTAATTTTAAAACCGCGATATTATTAATTAATTTAATTATATTTCTTAGAGTAGTGGGATTTAATACCTCGAATTATTCTAATAATAAATTAGTATAGAGATAAGTTATTATCTTTTATTTAATATTAAAATCTATTCTTTATTAATCGTAACCTTGAAATAAGCGGGGGAATATTTTAAGGGAATATAAATTACTTTAAATTATTCTTTATTTATATAAATTTAGGTTAATTATTAATATATTATTAAATTTCTATCCGTATCTCGGGTAAAAAGTTATAGTTTTTATTTAATAAATAATTATCGAGTCGGCTAGGTATAAGAGTAAATATATATAATTTATAAATCTAGACCCTATATACCGGTACTAGAGTTAAATACTCGATAGATATAAAGGTTTCGGCCGTCGCGGTCGTAGGCGCGGGCGAATTAGAAAGTAATTTAATTAACTTAGGTTTAAAATTAAATATTAAACTCGTTATTAAATTAAATTTAAAGTCTATAATAAATATCTATATATATATATATATATAATACGATATTATTAAAATAGTATATTAATTAAAATCTCGAATAATAATAACTAGTTTATTCGAAGTTAATATAGTAAATTAATATAGATTAGCCGACTATTAACCGATCCAGGACTATAGTCGTATTTATTATATTTATTTTTTATATTTTAATAATATTATATTATTCTATCTAATTAATTTAATTTAAATATTATTAAAAAGTATTAAACTAACTTTATAAATTATATATAAATTAAAGAAAATTTAACCCTATTAATAATTAGGAATTTAAGTCGGAAAGATATATAGATTCAACCTCCCCTAGAGCGGCGGAATTTATTTATTTAATATAGATTTAGCCTAGATCTATCTAGTTATTTAAATTAAAATAATTAAAATTAAAATTAAAAAAGAGTATAAGTTATTATTAACCTTAATATAGATTTAAAATAAAAATATTATCTACGTTAAAATTTCGCGTTAACTATAAAGTTATATTTAAAATAAAAAAATAATATAAATTAAATTATTTTAAAAAAATCTTTAGTCGACCGATAGAATTATATTAAATAAAATATTAAAGAAAGTAGGGTTAGTAATTATTATATATAAATTAAAAATTAAGTATACGAGTTTTAAATATTTTTATAAGTTAGAGATATTCTTAGAAGCGAGCTAGATTTTTAATTATATTTAAATAAATTAATAATATTTAGGAGTTAGAATATAATATTACCCCGCTTAAACCGATTTAACCGGTTTACGAGTATTTAGAGCGCTCAAAGCCTACTTTATATTTTTATAAATATTTATTAATTAAAATTAATATTATTATATAATAGGTTAAATTAAATTTAAATTAAATTTTTATTAAATATAAAAAATATACCGGGGTTAAAAGAGAAAAAAAGAGTATTATAAAGATTTATAAATAACTAGATTCTTATTTCTATTTTATTAATCGAATCCGCTATATATTTATAAAGGGGTTCGTTATAATAAATATATATAAAATTATTAAAAACGGGGTTAGCGCGTAAAAAAAATTATTATATAAAATTTATTTAATAAATCTAGTTATATATAAATCGTAAATATTTATTAATTTTATAACTAGATTTAATTTAAAAGAAATAAACGGGCTCTTTAATATATTCGAAGTTTTAAAAAAATCAATTAAGAATATTAATAAATAAACGGGCGGGGCGTAGAGGTAGAAAGTTTTAAATATAAATAATTAAATCTAATTAAATAATAATCTTATATATTTATTTATAGAATAGGGTCTAGGTTCGTTATAAATTAATATAATTATTAAAAATATATAAAGAAACTTTATCGTAGGCGAGGTAATAACTATATTCGAAATAAAAAAAAATATAATAATTATAATTATAATAGAGGAAGAGAGGAAAGATATTATATAAATAAAAAATAAATAATAGAGAAATAATAAGAATTTAAAGAATAGTAATTATAACGGCGGTTAAATTATAATTATAGAATTAAAATTAATAAAAAGCGGTATTAAAAGTAATTCGAGAAATATAGAAAATAATAGGGGGTAAATTAAATTAAATTCTATTTATATAAAAATAGAATTAGGTTACGTCGTAGATTTAATTAAAAATTAAATTAAACGGGAAAGAATTAAAATCGAACGCGATATTAACTCTTTAAAAAATTATTTAAAAGACGAGGCGATCCAAGATAATAATATAATATAAAAATACTCGTAAATAATATATATAAAAAATTAAAATATAAAAATAATAATTAAAATATTTTATTGTAAAATAAAAAAGTTAAAAAAGTATTTATATATAATTCTAGAGTATATAATTAATTATAATTAATTAAATTAAACTCGATTATAAATTAATATTTATATATAATATAAAGATTTACGGACTAGATTATAATTATAATTAATATTAATAACTATTATAAATAATTTAAAAACTACGAGATTAAATTTAATTATTTATAATTTATAATTTTATAATTTATAGAGTAAATTTAAAAATTATAATTATATATAATTTTTATTATTTAAATTTAAAATATAAGAAATTATTAATATAAAATTAATAAATATTATATATAATTATAGAGTTTATAAATTATTAATATAATATATAATTTATAATATTAAAATATACGAAGTAAATTTATTTATAATAATTATTTATAATATTTATTAAAATTATTAAATTTAATTATATAAAATATTTTTTTATATAGAAATAATAATAATTATCTAAAAATCCTAATTAAAATATATATCGAATATATTTATTAAATTTTATAAATTATAAAATAAAATCTTTTTTTATATATAATTATAATTAAATTTTAAATTTATAAATTTAGTTATAAAGATTCTATAAATTTAAATTTAAAAATAAATTAATTAATATATATATATTATTAAATTTATATATAAAATTATATATTTATAAAATTAAATCTCTAGAATTATTAATATTAAACCCCGTATTAAACTTTAATATATAATATTTTTAATATATAATAATATAAAATAATTTTATTAATTAACGCGTAATTAATAGATTTAAATAATATTAAAAATATAAAATATTTACGAGATTTAAAATAAATAAATTAATTTAATTAAAAAATTAATTTTTAAAAATCTAAAATCTAAAATATATTAATTTAATATATAATTATTAAAACCTCTATATATTCGAGACTAGTATATATTATATCGATATATATTTTGAATATAATTAGAATTAAAATTATATAAAAAGATAATATAATAATATATATAATATTATACTTTAATAAATAGATACTTTATTATTTATATTCGAAATTATATTATTATTTTAAATATATATTAAATATTATTATAATAATTTATATAATATTCGCTCTATTTAAAGAATAAGAATAAAAATAAAAATATATTTTATATTTCGAAAGAATCTTTATTATAGAGAAATATAAAATTTATAAATTTAATTATATATTTTTTAGAGATTTTTCTCTATTTCTTAAAGTATTAAAACTATTATTTTATTTTTATAATTATTTTATTATCGATAAGAGTCTAGTTCTTTATTTATTTAATCTAGTTTATTATTATAAACTAGATATTATTATATTTAATTCTATTATTTATTTATAATATCTAGAATTTAGTTCACGATCTTCTCGCTTATCCTTAATGTCTTCTTCTTTAATATTTTTACTTTTATAATCTCTTTCCTCCTAGTAAACGCCGCTCCTATCGCTCTCTTTAACGCTAACTCGCTCTCACTAGAATTATCTACCCTTACCCACAAACCCCGCGACACCCTCTTATCCTAGCGTCACCTACTCCTATCCTCTAAACGCTCTTCCTCTTCCTCTCCCTCTCCCGAACACCCCATCTGGCCGACCGTGGGAGGAAACAGCATCGGAGGATACACCGTCGATGGGAACACCGGGCCAGCTGAGAAAGGCAATTCCTCCACCACCGACACCTCCGCCCGCCGACGTACCACCAATCGACGCACGATGGGAGGGAATAGAGTTTGGGATAGGGTTTAGGGGATATAGATACATATACAGAGTCTATAAGTACAATAAAACACGGTTCTCAAAGCATCTGTCCTATCCATCGGTGATCTTTGCTGGACCTCAGAAAGCCATGCATGAACTACTAGCACACAGGCTTCTACTCGTACAGTACACATAACATCATAGCTAGAACCGAAGTCAGCAGCCAATTCGATAGTACGGCGTTGCCAATGAGCCCTCGGCGACACGTGCGCTGTCCAGCATTAGATTTCACAGTGGTGGTGACAGTAGCCTGCTGTATTGCGGTCGGCATAGTTGTCGGCGTCTCGAGGCTAGTAGAGATGGAATACGAATAGGCTGATATTGAGGGAAGCGAGAATGAGGGCGGGCCGTAAGAGTATGGCAAGGGGTCGGTCTTGCTAGCAACAGCCAGAGATGAGACTAGTAGTTCTGAGGACGATATAGCTACAGCAGAAGGCTGGACTGCCTGTGACCCTTTGGCCGCAGTACGAGCAGGGGGTATTGGCTGTGACGCCGTCACCGGAGCGGGAGGAGGGGGCACTGGCCGTGAGGGTGGTACCACGCTGGTAGGGTCTGCAGCCGCCGAGGATTTCGGCGGAAGACTGCCGGTCAGCGACATGACAGAGAAGACGTTCGTATTCGATCCGCAAAGGGTTGCCTGGTAGTCGCAAGTATAACCGAATTCGCAACAATGGCCACTAAAGACGCCTGAGCAAGTTGGGCCGCCGTTACATTTAGCTATGCAGAGCGGCACGCTGCTTGTGTCGACGGTGCAGGCCTCACCGATGCCACAGCAGCCTGGTAGGCCGTCGTGACAGGAGGTGAGTCCGGCGTCACAGGTAGTGATCTGGCGGAGGAAGAGGGGTGCGGCGGTTGGAGCTGGTGCTTTGGCGCGGATATGGGCTTGGGCGACGAGGAAGGGTAGGTGGGGGAGGAAGAGGAGGAAGAGGAGGTGGAGGTAGGTGTGGAGCTGTAGTGCGTGCATGATTTATGCTATGCCCGGTGCCGAATGCTATCTTGTGATACAGTCGCCGGAGATAGGTAGTAGCACTGAAGAAATGAAGAAACAAATGATCATCTTGTCAAAGGGAAGAGCAAGGAGCAGGATGAAGCATTTATCTATACAGCCTCACAGCCTCATTGCAACACGGCCCGAGCTACGGCGAAGTTCAATTGGGGGCTCTCGGGGCTGTTCGTGCTAAGCAAAAGCCACCATACCAAGCGACCAGGCTACTTGTCGGATCGACTGCGCAGGATGAAGCTCAATGAAGAAGGCAGAAGAGTGGTGGGGGATAAAAGATGCCTGCGGCGCTGCACGACATTCGTGTGCCTTCACCCTTGTGACATTGGGGTGTGAGGGGGACAAATTCTGTAGCGACGCCTGTTGTCCAGAAGTTTTAGTAGTTCTATAACATTTTCTCCCAAAGCCTATGCTGACAGGTAGCGAGTGAAACCAATCCTCGTAAAGCGAGTTTCTATCAGCGCCAAGGAAAGCGGAAGATTTAGTGGTACGCCTGTACGCCACCAAATTTTTGCGCTTTGACCCCCGTCCATGGCCTGCCCCCCTTATAGCTATGACCCTGTCGCTGTCGCACCCCGCCATATATGCGCTTTCGCATTGCCCGCGCAGTGCTATCGCGAGGATTTCCGGCGAATCGACCGATTCCGGGCATGAAGATATGTTAGCGTTAAGAGTGGTTCCGAGGAGTCGTGGCCGTCAATAGAGACGATTATAGAATATTATTATATTATATATATACGTATATATACTTTATTACTACATCTACAAAAGTGTAGGGCAGGCTCTGAGCGCTATGAGCGCTCGTGAGCCGGTTGAGCTGGTTTGAGCGGGGTGATATTATGTCTTGACTCTAGAGCGATATGAGCGCCCCTGAGAATCTAACGCGCTCCTGAGAATGTTTTTGGCTCGTGAGAATGCCTAAATTTAGAATGCGCCACCAACATGGCCCCTATGCATGGCCCCACTTATGGCTATGGCCCTATTCCATTCATGGCCATGGCGCATTCCATTCATGGCCATGGCGCATTCCATTCATGGCCATGGCGCATTCCACTCATGGCCATGGCGCATTCCACTCATGGCCATGGCGCATTCCATTCATGGCCAT
>JAABUW010005664.1_pt1 | contig 16111 bp, 12 predicted proteins | sample 5560081 | NCBI WGS metagenome assembly JAABUW01 (sample SAMN10711882, study PRJNA513363) | rock metagenome | isolation source: Antarctica rocks | place: Antarctica: Victoria Land, Knobhead sud | reverse complement strand
GAGGTAGCTGTTGTCAATATTGCTGGTGTCGTGGCGGTATTCCAGGCGGGTCGTGAAGTTGCCGGCGGGCTTGTATTCATAAGTGCCGGTGAACTCAAATGGCTTGGGGTTTTTGGCCCCGTCCGTGTGCAGGTTTTGCTGGTAGCCCGAGACGCGCAGGGCAAATGCGGTCTTGGGGGTCAGCGTCTGGCGATAATAAGCCGCGTAGCCGTTGTCGGTCGTTTTGGGCAGGTCTGCCTCGGGCTTCAATTGGACATAGGTATATTCGGCGGCAATCAGCTGATTGGCGTTGAGGTTATAGGTCAAGTCAATGTCGGCGGCGGTGTCTTTGCTGTCAATACCCGTCCCGGAGATGCGGTCTTTGTTGTAGCCGTAGGTGCCGATCGCGGTGTACTTGCCGTTGGGGTCGGTGTAGTTGAGCTGACCGATCAGGCCCCGCTTGCCGTTTTCGCTGTGCACGCCTTCCGTGGCCGAGTTGAACAGGGCATTGACAACATAGCCGGTCGCCACAAGGCCGTGATACGACCCTGTGTAGGCCCGAATGCCCGCATGGTAGAACGGCACGAGGTTATAGTCTAGCGAGCGAGTGTAGTTGTAGTCGGCATTGGCTTCGGTCACTTCGTAGCCGAAGGGGGTATAGAACTTGCCCACGTCGATGCCGCCGCCCACGCCTGCGAACGCATAGGTGCCATAGAGCTGCTGAATGTTCTTGAACTGCGCTTCCCCCCCGCTGCCGACCGAGCTGCCGGTCTGGTAGTTGAAGTTGACGGCGTTCTGGTCGGCCGTGTCCCCGGCAATCAGGGTTGTCTTAAAGGCAAAGCCGCCGGGCTTCGGGTTGTTGAACACGTTGAGTTCCGCAAGCTGCAGGGTCGGCGTCTTGATGCGGGCATTGTAGGCGCCGTTGAACAGGCCGCCGGTCGGGCTTTGCAGCAGCGTGCCGTGCGGGTTGTTGGCCTGGTACTGGATGTAGCCGTCAATGAGGCCATTGTACTGAATTTTGTAGTTCGGGGGCGGCGCGGCGGGAGCGGCGGGTGCCGGGGCGGGCGTGGCACTGGCCGTGCCGGGCGGCGTGGGCGCGGCAGGCACCTGTGTCGGGCCTGGCTGGATCGTGCCGGGGGCGGGCGGCGGCTGGGTGGCAGGCCCCGGCCCGGCCCCGGTGGTCGCTGGGGGCGTGGGGGTTTGGGCAACGGCGGGGCCGGCGGTCATCCCCGCGCCCAGGGCCAGGCAGGCAGCGCCGAGAGCGGCGGCAGCAGAAACTGTGTCCTGATAGTTGCGTTTGCTGAAAAGGGTTCGCAAAGTTGGTTCCTCCTGAAGAAACGAGAGCTGCTGAGCGCGCCGGTGCAGATAAAGAGTTTCTGCGCGGCGTTTTGCCCCGAGGGGCATAAGATGCATGAAGCGGACTTTCCGGCGGTTCCCCGCCGTTCCCTTGTGAGGAACGGCGCACGACCCGCCGCCTTTGTAAGACGGCTTCGCCCGGAGGATGGGGTAAACGCAGGAAGAAAATGGGCGGACTAAACTTGTATCGCGACTGAATTACATGCCAAGCTCGCTGGCGAGAATAATTGCCTGCGCGATTTCATGCGGCGCTTTTTGCAGTGCCTGACTTTGGGCCTGGATACGGTAGAATGCTTCGCGCTCGGTGAGCTGATGGCGCTCCATCAGCAGGGCTTTGGCGCGACCGACGACCTTGCGCGCTTCCATTTTGCCTTTGAGGTCTTCAATTTCCGCCTCTAGCCCGCGCCGCTCCCGGTCGCGTCCCAGGGCAATGGCAATGGCGGGAGCCAGGTCTTCCTTGCGGAACGGCTTGCGCAGGTAAGCCAGCACGCCCGCATCGTCGGCGCGCTCCATGATGAGGTCGTCGGAATAGGCAGTCAGCAGGGCGACGGGGGCGAGGTTTTCCTGCCGTGCGGCGCGGGCCACATCCAGGCCGTCGAGCTTGGGCATCATCACGTCCAGGATCAGCAGGTCGGGCTGGAGAGTGCGTGCCAAAAACACCGCCTGCTGCCCGTCTTCCGCCTCGCCGAGCACCCGGTGGCCGAGTTCTTCCAGCGCCAGCTTCAGGTCCAGGCGCACCAGGGCGTCATCGTCGGCAATCACGACTTTTACAGGCTGCATCAAAAAAACCACTTTCTCTTCTCAAGATTGCGCATGCTGCCCGGCGGGCACACAATAAGCCAGACAATAAAAAACATCGCTGCTTTTTGGCGACAGCGATGTCGGCTTGTCTCATTCGTTGAGAAAAGGGGGTCTCTTTGCAGAGAAGGGGAAGCGCACGGAAACCGTCCGGCCCTGAAGCAACTATGCCGCAGGAAGGTTGGCGTTAGTATAGACAATGCCTGGGGGCTTTGTCAAGGGCCTGCCGAACTTTTTTTAAGGCACCCAGCCAAATCCCGGTGTTTTTTGGGGTTTGCTCCCCCTATAGAGGCAGTGGAGAGATGCCGATACTAAGAGTGTCATTAACAGTAAGTTCTGCGGAGACGGCTTCCAGAACAGACGCGCACACTCGTGTTCGCACCCGCATCGCCCCCCGCGCATAGGAAATGCGCCCGACAGAAAAAGGAGTTTCTTTTATGAAGACGTTTCGGTTCAAGAAGCCTGCCCAGGCTCAAGGCTTTACATTGGTCGAGATTATGATCGTTGTCTTGATCATCGGCATTCTGCTTGCCATTGCCATCCCGAACTTTATCCAGGCCCGCGAAGCGTCCCGCGCTAAAGCCTGCGTTGCCAACCTCAAGCAGATTGAAAGCGCCAAGCAGCAGTACATGATGGACAACAGCGCCAGCACGTTCACCAGCAACACGGCCCTGTCCAAAACAGCCGACAGCGGCCTGACCAAATACATCAAGACCATTCCGTCCTGCCCCGGCGGCGGCACCTACGCCACCGGCGATGCGCCTACCTCGGCTTCGTGCAATCTTGGCACGAACCTGGTCAACGGACAGACCTACCCGCACACCCTGCCATAACACAGTGCCCGTGCTTTTCAACCTCGGCGGCGGCGGTGCATTCTCATGCCCCGCCGCCTTTTTTTGCGTCATACGCCCTGCAGAAAATACCGGGACGCGCCGATAACAAGATTAAGACCCTCGCCCCTGAGCGCGTTTTCAAGGACTTTCACCAATGCTTACTCTTTTGCAAAAACGGACGGATGTGGTTTTGACCGGGCTGCTTTGCGCGCTTGTTTTATGCGTGTACGTGCGAACGCTTTGCCCGACCCTCTACTGGGGCGACTGCGGAGAGTTGGCGTCGGCAGCGTACACGCTCGGCATCACCCACCCCACCGGGTATCCCATCTGGACCATGCTCGCGAAGGGGTGGTCACTCTTATTTCCATTCGGCACGTTTATCTGGCGGCTCAATGTGCTGAGCGCATTGATAGGCACGGCGGCTGTCGGGTGTGTGTTTGGCGGGGCGCGGGCATTGGGCCTGTCCCGGCCTGCGGCCTTCATGTGCGGCGGCGTGTTTGCCTTTTCCAGCACCTTTTGGCAGCAATGCTTGTTCGCGGAAACGTACAGCCTGACCGCTTGTTATTGCGCCGTGCTGCTGCTGCTGGCGTTTCGCTGGCACGTGCGGGGCTGCCGTCCCGCCGACCTGTCTCCCCTCGCGGTCGCGTATGGGTTTGCCATGACCAATGGGCAGATCAACACGCTGTTCCTGCCGGGCTTTTTGGTGTTCGCGCTGTGGAGCGATCCTCTTTTGCGTCAGTGGCGACTTGCTCCGACGCGGCGGCTGTGGCTGCGGCTGGCTGGCTTGGCCTGCCTGCCGCTGCTGAGCTACGCGTATTTGCCGCTGCGCGCGCGCACTCACCCCGCCGTCAATTGGGGCGACCCCAGCACGCCGTTCGCCTTTTGGTACCATGTGACGGGCCGGGCTTACGCCCACTTGATGTTTCATGCGCCTCATGCTCAGGTGCGGCTTATGTTTTCGGTGTGGGCACGCAATCTGAATGGCGAGTTCGCCTGGCCTTTGATCGCGCTGGCGGTGTACGGGCTGGTCGTGCTGGCACGGCGCATGCCTCAAGGCGCATTTCTGCTGGGCTGGGTAATTTTGGCCGATGTCGTTTTCACCATCAATTATCCCATTTATAATCACTACATTTATTTCCTGCCCTGCTATGTCGCGATGGCCCTGCTGTTTGGCATCGGCGCGGACGATTTGGCACGCAAGAGCGTGCTTCGGGTTTCCCCTGAGAAAAAGCGTGTGTTTGAAACCGCAGGCGCAGTGTGCCTGCTGATGCTCGTGCCTTTTCAAGCCCTGGCGCACTGGCAGGGCAACGATCTGCACAATGCCTGGGCCTGCTACGACTATGGGCACAACATCCTGTCGTCGGTTCCGCGAGACGGCATTTTGGCCGACAACGGCGAGGACACCAGCCAGGCTACCATGACCTACTTGCAGACAGTAGAGCATTTCCGGCCCGATGTCACCATCGTCCAATGCCAGGTTTTGGAAGCGATCTACGATAACCACTCTCGGCACTGGGCCAACCGCTGGTACTGGGATCAGCTTACCCAGCATGATCCCTTGCTGGCAAAACTGTATTCTTCCCATGCGCTGACGCGGCACGAAGTCGCGACCGACGGCATTTTGCGCCGCCTGATCCCTTGCGCTCTCGCCGCCGGAAGGCCCGTAGTGATAGCGGGCCTGGGCCACAAGCCGATGATGAGCGACGGTGCGGGGCACGAGTTGCTGATGCAGGACTATCTGGCCCGTCACTACGACATAGTTCCCATCGGCCTGGTCACCCGCATCTATCCTCAGCACGATTTGCCTGCCCGGCCCGTTCTGCTCGCCCAGACGCAGGAGGTGTGGCGCCACTACCAACTGCGCGGCTTATCGGGCAGCCTTTACATGCAGGACGACTTCTTGACCCCCCTGCTGGTGCAGTATGCCGATGCCGCCCTGACACGCGCCCGCCTGGCCTATCGTCAGGGCGACTACGATACAGCGGAAACCGCCTATCATTTTGTGCTGCAATTATTTTCGTCCGGCGAGGCCGCCGTTGGCCTGGACAGATGCGCCGAGGCACGCGCCCGCCGCAAGCGGGTTGCCTCTGCAATACGCCCGGCTTGAGGCGGCTTTGCTTGGGCGGTGCAGCGGCGTTTCTACGGCATACCAACGACGGAACGATTTCTTCCGTCGTTGGTACACGCTGGGAAAGCCACTGCAAAGGGTGTGCAATGGCTTTGCTGCACGGGGGAGAGACTCCGAAAAACCGGGAAAGGCCGCAAGCCAGGCGCTGCCCGCCAAACCCGATACAGTTGCCGGGTACCTAACACAGCTCTTTCTGCCGACAATCAGATTAACGAAGACCGACAATCAGATTAACGAAAGACCGACAATCATGTTGACGAAGAAAGGGAAGGCGCGGGGCAGCGTTCCGTACTTCGCTTCAAAGACAATGCATACCATGCTTCACCAAAAAAGACGCCGCCGTGGGTTTACCCTGGTGGAGATCACCATCGCATTTTCAATCTTCACGCTGATGACGCTGGCGTGCGCCGCCGTGTTTCCCGTGGCGATGCGCGCCGGGCACGCAGGCGGCAGCTACGCACAGGCAGCGTTGATCGCGCAGCACAAGATTGATCAATGCCGCCAGCAGGGCTACTCATCCATCTATGGCGGCAGCGGCGCTGTTGTCGCCAAGCTGAGCAGCGTGGGCATCGTTGACGCCGGTTCCGGTCACGCCAACCCGGCAGGCTACCCGGCAGGCTCGGTTTCCTATACATTTACCGCGGCAGACGATTTTCCCACCTCCAATCTGCCGCCGGGGACGACCGGCACCCTGGTGGTCGGCCCTCTCAACACGGGCACAACGCCGGCCTGGACGCCGGTCGGTCAAATCGTGCAGGCGACGGTGGTGATCGCATGGCCTGCTGGAGTGCAGGCGGCCGGCGGATTTACAGCGCACACCCTGATTATCAACCAATAAGCGCGAGCCGCGAAGTGCCTTCCCGGAAGGTCATGCGGACGGGAGAGGTTTTGATGACAAGCATTCTACGGCGAAGGCAGAGCAGGCCCGGAAGCAGGGAAAGCGGATTTACCCTGGTGGAAATGACCATCGGCAGCATGCTGCTTACTTTGCTGCTGCTCGGCATGTTCAGCATTTACACGGCCATGATGCGCCTGTGCGCCAGTGTGTCCGCGTCGGCCTACGTGTCTTCCGATGCGGCCAACGCCGTGCAGCGCGTCACCGGCGACTTGCGCGAGGCGCAGAACTTTGAGATGATGGACGGGAATGGAAGCGTGGACGGCGCATCGTTCGGCACGGCCTATGATGCGATTGACGGGGGCACAAACGCCGTGATTTGCGTCACGGGCATCCGGCTGTTTTCGCCCGCCGTGTATCAGTCTCAGTCCCCTCCCCCGGCAGGCTATCCGCAGGGAACCGTTGGCATTAGTATCAACGGCAGGGGCGGAACCACAGCGCTCACAGGCACGGCAGCCCCCTGGAACCATAACGCGGCAGGCACGACGCTGGACATCTACCGGGCCAGCTACAAGCAGAAAAACCCGGACGGCAGCCGCATGGCGGATGGAACGGCGCGGCCAAACGACGGCGCCTGCCTTTGGATTTCGGGCACCGAGCAGGGGGCCAGCCTCGGCACTCTGCCCGGAGGAGCCATTGCCGGTCGCCCCATTGTCAAAGACATTGCCCCAGTGCCCAATGCCGTGCAGTTCTTTCAGCCGCTGACCAACCCCGCCGACCCGGCCAGCCCGCCCATGCCCAATGCCGTCCAGATCAAAATCACCTGCGGTCAGTATGATTTGACGCACAACGGCGCCACTTCTTCCGATGCCGCCTTTGGGGGCGTCAGCCAGCTCAGCGGCAGTTGCGTTTACATGCGAGACCATACTCCCTTCAGCGCCACCAACACGGGCGTCAACGGCCATGCCCAGAACTAAGAAAGATACTACTCCCCATGCCGCATCAGAAAACCCGGCTTCCATCCAAGACCTTTTTTTGCCCCGCCCGCCGCAGCCGGGCGCAGCGCGGCATGGCCGTGTTTACCGTGCTTGGCCTGATGGCCTTGATGTCGGTTGCCGCCCTAAGCGTGCTCAGCCTCGTATCAACGGTGATAAAAAGCGCGCAGCGTCGCGGCGATATGACGGAGGCGTTCAATATCGCGGATTCCGGCGCCGACCTCGGGCGTCTCTGGCTCAGCCAGAACAGCCTGCAAAACGGCCCGCCGAACGCAGCCGCGCTGGACTGGAGCACGAGCAATAACTTTTACGGCACCAACGGCACAATTACCAATCCGTTCAACAGCAGCCCTGGAGCGACACTGACCGTGCGCATCGACCCGGATACGATCAACACGGACAGCACGCAGACCCAGAAGAGGTACTTGGTCGAGGCACAGGCGCAGATGCCCAGCGGGGCCACGCAGACCGTGCGCGAGTATGTGCAGCAGATTAGTTTTGGCCATTACGCCGTCTTTGTGGATCAAAACCCCGGCAATGCTTACTGGGCAAACAATCACCTCAACGTCTTTGACGGCCCCGTCCATTCCAACAACTCAAACAATGGCACTCCGCCGCAGCCCACCGGCGCGGCAAACAACCTTTTGTGGAACAGCGCGGCAGGCGCTTTGCCCATCTTCACCTACAATGGGCCGGATGCGTTTACCGTCTCCGGGTCCTCAGTCACCTACTGGAAAGACAGCGTCGGCAGCGTCGCCGCCCCGACCAACGAGACGGACTGGAAGAAGATTGCCGTGAGCGGCTCCACCGGCATCAAAACCGGCACGCCCATGATCGGCTTCCCCCCGGTCGGCAATCAGCGCACGCTTCAGCACGACGCCGCCCTGGGCACGGCCAGCGTCCCCGCCGCGTCCGGCGTGCTGGTCAGCCCTAACGGCGGCATTTATGTCCACAGCAAAGTCTCATCGTCCCCCGGCAGCACGTCCCCGAGCATGAACAACGACGTGCAGACCATGAAGCTGGTTTCCGATGTAAGCGGGCACCAGCAGATTATCGTCCGGCAGGGCAGCGACTACAGCCATTCCACCGACAGCACACAAGAATTTCTTGTCACCACTGTGACCATCATTCCCGGTGTCGGCGTCACGACGTCTTCCGGGAGCTACTATGGGCCAAACCCGCCTGACACTGTCGGCCTCACCAATTTAGACACGACAAAACCGCATTCGCCAATACAATCCGGGCAGCTCGCGGCATCGCTTACCAGTGGCGGCACTAACGGCGTCGTCTACTGTGACGGCAACATCGGCCTGCAAAACGGGCAGGATGCCAACACCGCAAGCACCGGCGGAGGCACAGCCGCCAAGACAGGCGGTTTGTGGGGCACGGTCGCCGACCATCAGGCATTGACAATCGCCACCGACCCTGCCAAAAACTGCAACATCAACGACAGCATTGTTTACAACACAGCGCGCCAAAAGTATCAGGCAGGCGACACCCTCCCGCCCGGCTATGCCGTCGGAGACTACAAGCCGGAAGGCGTAGACACAGGGAGCTTCAAGACGCAGGCCGGTACATTGGGGATTGTGTCCAACAACATTGAAGTGACCCGCTACACCGACCTCGCGGGGACTAAAGAACTCACCAATCCCGAAGTGGATGCCGCCGCATTCGCCTACGGCACTTATGATGCCTGCGATTATGCCAACCGTCCCCTCGGCACCATGCTGAACATGGGCAGCTACCTTGTCGGCACGCGCGGGATTTTCAACCAGCCTCCGCATGGCATTCCCTGTTCGCGTCTTTACGACAACAGGCTCGGCAATGCCCCGCCGCCTTACTTCCCGACCACCGGCAACCAGTATGAAGTGATCTCCTGGCAGCGGGCAGGCGGGCTTTTGTGACAAACAAATAGCAAACAAATAGCAAACAAAGTGCCCGGCCTTCAGACACTCTGAAGGCCGGGCGTTTTAGTGTTTTGCTTTGACGTCAATCTATCCCAGCATGGCAAGCTCGACCGGCGTCACAAAGATGCCCATCGTGTTGATGTCGGCAATCGCGCGCTGGATTTCGTCCGGGTCGCCGTTAAAGGCGATCTGCATCCACCCGGCTTCTTCCGACACGTTCGCCCGCTCAATCACGGTGACCAGCTTGTATTTGCGGCCCAAATTATAAATAACAGGCTGATTGCTCATCTGCTTGGAGAAGGTTAAATTGTAGCGCTCAATAGCCATCAGCGCCCTCCCCCGCCTAAGCCATCATTTAAGCTGTTATTTAGGCCGCCCGCAATTGCCGGCACAATGGAAACCTGGTCGCCGTCTTTGAGCGCCGTGTCCGCCCCCTGCAAAAAGCGCACGTCTTCATCGTTGACATAGATATTGATAAAGCGGCGCAGCGCGCCATCGTCGCCCTTGAGGCGTCCGCCCATGCCGGGGTACTCGCGCTCCAATTGCTCAACAAGGGCACTGACGGTGTCTGCCTGGACATCCACCGTGTCCTTGCCCGCCGTCAAGCCGCGAAGCGGGGTCGGGATTAAAACGCTCACTGCCATGATAAGTTGTGTTCTCCTGGTGTCTTAAAAAAGCATCTCTCTGCTCACACGCCGCTGAGGTGCGCCAGCAGCGTGTCTGTGTCCTGCTGCGTGCAGGTGAAAATCGGCGTATCGCGCTGAGTGTACAAGCTGGATTGGGTTTCGCGCAGGCCCTGCACCAAGTCTAGAAAGTCCTCGGGTTTGTTGGTTTCAAATGCCACGACGAAGTCCTGGTCATCCAGGCCAAACGAATAGGTCGTGTTCAGCTTGACCGAGGGAAACTCATGCCCAAAGCGGATATGCTCGCGCATGATATTCTGCCGCTCTTCTTTGGGCAGCACATACCACGCGCGCGTCTTGACAAACGGGTAGATAAAGAGATACTTGCCGCCACCAATCACGATCTTGTTGCGCGTTCCCTCTTGCCCTTCGTGGAAATGGTCGTCTACATAGATAGACGTCTTGGTCATGGCGAGGAACGAGTACGGCGTTTGCAGATACGTGCCCATCAGCGTGCGCCGCATAGCGGTCGCCATCGCCTCAAAGTCGTCCAGATCATAGGTGATACGCCAAAGCATAAAGTCCGTCTCGGGCCGGACGCCGAATGTGGTGTACGGGTAAATGAGAAACTTGCTGCCAAAGTCGTTGATGACGGCGGCCAGCTCCTGTGCTCCGGCCTCGCGCGTCGCCTTGTCCAGCCGCAGCCATGCGGGGTCCACCTTGTAGAACGCGAAACTGACAAACTGGCGCGGCTGCTTCGCCGGTTCCAGTTCCGGCTGCGCTTCGGGGCTGGTTTCCTGCGTTTCCGCGCGCTGCCATTGTGCGATTGCTGCCATAGTTCTTGTGACTTTCTAATATTGCCGGCTGCTTGGTGAGGTTCCTACACCAAAGCAGGAGCCGCGTCTGCCGCAACACGCCCGGCGGGAAGGGTGTGCGCGCGCGCCGCCAATGCTTCTTCCAAAGAGGCTAAACTGGCGCTGATAGGGATGGTCTGGCCGATCTTGCCCATCACCGCGTCCATTGTTTTCAAGCCATTGCCGGTGATACAGATGACCAGGCTTTCGTCTTTGGGGATATACCCCTGCGCGATCAATTTGCGCGTGACGGCGATAGTCGTGCCGCCTGCGGTCTCGGTCCAGATGCCTTCCGTCTGCGCCAGCAATTGGATGCCTTCCACGATCTCCTCGTCCGAGGCATCTTCGGCCCAGCCTCCCGATTTGCGGCAGGCTTCGGCGGCATAGTAGCCGTCGGCGGGGTTGCCGATGGCGATGCTTTTCGCGATGGTGTTGGGCCGGACAGGTTTCATAATCTCCACCCGCTCTTTGACCATCGTGGAGATAGGCGCGCACCCGGTCGCCTGCGCGACATACATCTTGGTCGGGACACTGTCAATCACGCCAAACTGCGCGAACTCGTTCAAGGCTTTGTAAATCTTGGTGACTAACGACCCGCCCGCCGACGGGCAGACGATATGCTGCGGCGCGCGCCACCCGAGCTGCTCGGCAATCTCATAGCCAAATGTCTTGCTGCCATCGCCATAAAACGGGCGCAGGTTGACATTCGCCAGGCCCCAGCCGTACTTGCCCGCCACTTCCGAGCACAGCCGGTTGACTTCATCGTAGTTGCCCTGCACCGACAGCACATTGGCGCCGTAGATCAGCGTCCCAACCACTTTGCCCTGCTCCAGGTCGTGCGGGATAAAGATATACGCCTCAAAGCCCCCTTCGGCGGCGTGGGCGGCGACCGAGTTCGCCAGGTTGCCGGTCGAGGCGCACCCGACAGTCTGGAAGCCAAACTCGCGCGCTTTGGACAGGGCGACAGCGACAACCCGGTCTTTAAACGACAGGGTCGGGTGGCTGACCGCATCGTTTTTAATATACACTTCGGACAGGCCCAGCGCGCGGCCCAGGTTCTTCGCCCGGACAAGGGGCGTGAACCCGACTTGCTTGCCGACCGTCGGCTCGCCGTCCAGCGGCAGCAGATCGGCATAGCGCCACATGGACATCGGGCCGCTTTGGATCAGCTCGCGCGTGATCTTCGGCCCCGCGGCGTAGTCGTACTGGACTTCTAACGGCCCGAAGCACAATTCGCACACATGGATCGGCGCTTTGTCATATGTCTGCCCGCACTCACGGCAGCGCAGGCCCACTACTTTACCCATTAGATGTTGCCCTTCCCCGGCACCAGCCCGTCAAAACAAAAACCCTTCGTCGCTTGGCCTTCCCGCATGCCCAAGTTCTCGCGAAGGACAGCGGACAGACAAGGACGAAAGGCGCGGGGCGCGGTTCCGTGGTACCACCTTGTTTCGCGACACGCCTCACGACGCGCGCCTTGGCGGGTACAAGTAACGCGCAATTGCTGCGCGGCCTTTCTACCCTGGCCCTGTCACGGGAGCCCCCCGAAGCGCACTACTCCTTGTGGCCGTGTCGGCCCAAGTTTTGCACGCCCAGCTCAGAAGTCATTTCCGCTCTGCTCGCCCTGCCGGTTTTCAGCGTGTCCGGCTCTCTGGAAGGGTCTGCGAAAGCGTACTTCTCTTCGTCATCGCTTTTCACTTGTTGGAAGTGAGTATACCCCGGCACATGCCCAGGATGTCAAGCACGAGGTACCTTGAGGAAATATCTGTCAAGCGCGAGGCACGCTGCCTCAGAAAGCCTCTGTCCCGTGGTTTAGGAAGTCCCTGAGGCGTCCCTCCCCCGCTCGCCCGGAGTGCCTAAGAGTCCCTCCCGTGAATGACCGCCGGGGCAAGCCCCGGGGCTTCTCCGCTTCTGCGGGAGCCACGAGCGGAGCACCGGACACTCTGCTCGCCCTTGCCGCACAGACGTGGCGGCCCTGATGACGTTCGCCGCTCACGCCCAGAGCGGGTTTCCGGTGGCTTCCTTGACAGCCCCGCGCCCTACTGACGTAAGGGCGAGTGTAAGTTTGACCGGGTGAACGAAGCACCCCTCCCCTGTGTACCGCCGGGGCAAGCCCCGAGGGTTCAAGAGCTTCTCAAGGGGTGGGGTGCCTATGGTATTTGGTTGATCTCTTCGGACATTGGTTTTGTGTCCTTCTAAGGTTTGGCAGAGCAGGACGCTTTGTTCCGTTGATCAACTTATTGACACAGGCACCCCACCCCTGCACTGGCAGACCCGGAGGGCTTTAGGGGAGGGGAAGCCTGAGTTTTACGAAGGCGGGGGAGGGACTCTTATGCGGACCAGGGAAGCCGTTTCCCACTCTTTCTTATGGCTGATCTACGGCTTACCAACGACGGAACAGTTTCTTCCGTCGTTGGTACGCGCTGAGAAAGCCGGGGCAACGCCGGTACGCCGGGGGCGCGGCGAGGGAGAAGCGCGAAGGAAGCGGGAAAAGGCCGCCCTGTTTTAGCTGCGGGAGGTTTTTCCCAGGGTTGACTTACCTACTTTGTGGGCAGAGACGAAGGAATAACAGAAAGCCAAGCGATACTCAACTCGCATCACAACGGGCGCAAGGAACTTCCATGAAGAACACATCTCCCGCGGGCGCGCAGCCTGCTTATCTTTCCCCCCGCGTGCCGCGACTGCGAGGCGCCCGGTGAACCCCTGCCGCATTCTACATGTCATTTCCTCGGTGAACCGGGCGGGGGGCGGGCCGATTGAGGGCATTATCCAGCTTAACCGCGCCCTGGGCGGCCTGGGCTGCAGCACGGAGATTGTCACCACGGATGAGCCGGATGCGCCCTGGCTTGCCGAGTTCCCTGTTCACGTCTTCGCGCTGGGCGGGGCGAGGCTGGGCTACCGCTACTCGCCGCGCCTGCGGCCCTGGCTTTTGGAGAACGCAGCTCGCTACGACGGCCTGATCGTCAACGGCCTGTGGCAGTACCACGGAATGGCGGCTCGCCAGGCCGCACGCGCGCTCGGCCTGCCCTACTTTGTCTACACCCACGGCATGCTGGACCCGTGGTTCAAGCACGCTTATCCGCTCAAGCACCTTAAAAAATCGCTTTACTGGCCCTGGGGTACGTACCGCGTGCTGCGCGATGCCGCTGCCGTTTGCTTCACCTGCGAGGAAGAGCGCCTGCTGGCCCGGCAGTCGTTTGCCCGCTACAAAGCCAATGAGGTGGTGGTCAGCTATGGCACGTCTGCGCCGACGGGCGACCCGGACACTCAGCGTCGTGCGTTTTTTGCCGCTTATCCTGCCCTGCAAAATCAACGCCTGCTGCTGTTCCTGAGCCGTATTCATGCCAAAAAAGGCTGCGATTTGCTCCTGGATGCATTCGCCCGCGTCGCCGCCTCGGACCCTGCCCTGCACCTGGTCATGGCCGGGCCTGACCAGACCGGCTGGCAGGCCCAATTGCAGCAGCAGGCGCGTCGTCTTGGCATTGCAGAGCGGATTACGTGGACGGGCATGCTGGCGGGCGACCTCAAATGGGGCGCGCTGCGGGCCGCCGAAGCGTTCGTGCTGCCTTCGCACCAGGAGAACTTCGGCATCGCCATCGCCGAGGCGCTGGCCTGCGGCCTGCCCGTCCTGATCTCGGACAAGGTGAATATCTGGCGCGAGATTGAGTCCGACCATGCGGGCCTTGTTGCCGCAGATACAATTGAGGGCACAACGCACCTGCTCCGCGCCTGGCTTGCCCTGCCCGAAGCGGAGAAACAGGCCATGCGCGGGCGTGCCGTCCACTGTTTCGCCGAACGCTTTGAGATCACTCAGGCCGCCAAAAGCCTGCTTCGCGTGCTGGCCCAAAATGGGGTGGACTGCTTTTCCTGACACGGGGCGGGGAAGAAGATCGCCCCCCGACCCCAATTCTGGGGGGTAAGAGTAGGGCAAAGACAAGACTGTTTGCCTGGCTTTCCAAAATGGGGGGCGGGCAGCGAGATGAAAGGACATTGCTTATGGAAGGCGGCAGAAAATATGTGCGCGGTGCCTCGCCCGAACTGCATCGCCTCGCGCAGCAAATGCGGGAGAACCCGACACCTGCCGAAGCAGCATTGTGGGCCGCGCTGTCCGGGAAAAGGATGTGCGGGCTGCGGTTTCGGTTCCAGCATCCTCTCGGGCAGTTCATTTTGGACTTTTACTGCGCCTCCTGCAAGCTGGCTTTGGAAGTGGACGGAAACGTTCATGCCGGACGGGCCGAAGAAGATTCCGCCCGCACCGATTATCTGGAAGCTTACCATTGCTGGGTCATTCGTTTTACCAACGCAGACGTGTTGGCAAATATAGAATGGGTGCGGGAGCAGGTTCTCATTACCGCAAGTCCTGCCACTCGCCTCCAATCATGCCCTGGTGTGCCTGAAAAGTCGGGAGAACCAGAGCCGGAGAATAGCCAGAAACCAGACAAAAGCTCAGTCCTTCTTTTCCTCTCCCCCCAGAACTTTAGGGCCGAGGGCCTACTCTTACCCCCCCCCAGAATTGGGGGCCGGGGGGCGATCTTCTTCCCTCCCCCGCTATGCCCGGAGGGAATCTTACGCAAAGCGCGCCTGCTAAACTCTGTTCAAAAACAGGCCTAAATAAAAGATTGCTCAAGTACTTGACTAAACAAAGTTTAGTTGATATAATGGCATATTGCTCAGCTTCCACAAGGGGCCGCTTTACAGTCATTCTTTAATCCTTAGTAGATGTTTTACTAATCTCTGCCGGTCACGGCGCAAGGAACCCTTTATGAAACCCACATCCACTGCTGTCACGCGCGCGCCCCAAAGCCGGGGCATTTCGGCTTCTCTGCGACGCTTGGCTTCGCGCCACGCCGTCGGAACACTGGCCGTCGGCCTGGCGCTGGCCGGAAGCCTGCACTCGGCGCAGGCCGCCACGTTCACCTACACGCCACCCGCCACGCCGGATGCGACCAACTGGTCGGCGGGAACTGCCGGTCACTTCAGCGCCATCCCCGTCAGCGCCGTGACGACGGAAATCACGTTTGCGCCTGATTGTGACTACGGCCCTCGCTGCCGGCGCGTACACGTCCAACAACGACATCGCCACCGGTCTTGGAACAAACGGCGGCTTTCTGCTTAATATTCTTGACCTGAATGGCCTCGGCCCGGCGTCCGGCACGACAGCGGCGACAGTCAATGTCACGGGGACGCCGCTGGAGTTTGCCACCAACGGCGCGACCGCGCCCGTGGTCAACCTGAATGGCCTGGTCGGCACAGGCGGCCTGGCTTACGTTCTGGGTGCAAACGTGGTACTGGACAACAACACGACTTTCCAGGGCAATGGCACGGGGGCTTTCAGCGCAACAGGCATCGTCAGCGGCGCGGGCACGCTGATCAAGAAAGGCACAAGCACGCTGACGCTCTCCGGTGCGAACACTTATACAGGCGGCACTACGCTCACTACCGGCAGAATACTGGCAACGAACAGCACGGCGCTGGGCACGGGAACGATCACGACCGGCAACAGCGCGAACACCGGCCTTTTGCAGGTCTCAAACAATATCGCTCTTGCAAATGCCGTAGGAGTTGGCGGGCGAAGCAGCAGCACCAGCGTTTCCATTGAGAACGTCAGCGGGAACAACACCCTGAGCGGGGCTGTCAGCTATAATGGCGGCGGGGTAAATTACAATATTGCTTCTACGTCCGGCACGCTGACGCTCAGCGGCACGCAGAACCTGAGTCAGACCGCGACCGGAAACCGCACCTTGTTCCTCAACGGCGCGGGCAATGGGGTCATCAGTGGGCAGGTCACGCAAGCCGCGACGGG
>JAABUW010005663.1_pt1 | contig 16111 bp, 21 predicted proteins | sample 5560081 | NCBI WGS metagenome assembly JAABUW01 (sample SAMN10711882, study PRJNA513363) | rock metagenome | isolation source: Antarctica rocks | place: Antarctica: Victoria Land, Knobhead sud | reverse complement strand
AAGCACATGCGGAATGATGAAGCACGCAATGCTGCAAGGCATGCTTATGTCACGTGTGCCAACTTCTCACGGCAAGGAGAGATTGTAGCTACATACAACGACGAGGTACATATTGTGCAAAGCTGCACAAGCACTTGCGTCTGCAGCCCAACAGCCTCTGACATCATCCCCTGGCAGATAGCATCATCCGTGGCAGAAAGGATCGTCACCACACCCACAGTGTGCATGCTGCAGTGGGACAAAGCATTGAGTATTTACATGCCAGACTCCCCAAGCTGTAAGCTCTGCCATTCAACATACTTCTATGTGTATGCGCTGCAACACACTGCACCCGCCTTTCACCTGCTCAGTCATCCCCTTGCTGTCAGGCTTTGTTCTGTTGCTTGTGATGCACAAATGCACAAATCAGTGTGGGACTCAAGAATCCTGAGTGTATCCGGGATATAAAATGTACTTTTGTGCAGAAAAGGTTGCAGAGACTTTGGAGACAAAGGTTTGCAGGAAATGTGTTTGTTTACAGAAAATCTATTTGTTTGCACCTGAGGGGTCGACCCAAGACCGGGGCCGCTCTTGCCCCCCTTCAGCGTCTGTGGCCTCCCCAGCCAAGCGTGCCAAAACAGGCAACCTCGATGAGGGAGAGCAAGAGGAGCAGCTGAGAGGAGCAGGCGAGCCTAGAAGAGAAGAGCGCCAGACCCAACAGGCAGACGCTGATGAGATGGCAGCCGAGAGGTCATCCACAAGTGCGAGCCTAACATGCAAATGACAGCCCCTACTGCTTGCTGTTTTACTGAGCACACAACAGGACATGCTGATGACAAGGTCCAATCACCATGTGAATAAGTATACTCCACTAGTAGGTCATGTTGATTTGGGAACTGAGTTGCTGGACATCTGCAGCTCACCGCTGACTCATCAACCCATTTGTTGACACGCGGTTTTATTTCAGGTGCAGCAATGGAGCATTGGCGCAGCTCTCTTATAGATGATGAGGTTGTCCAGTCTTACTCAGGTATGGATTGCTATGCTTACTCAGGTATGGATTGCAATGCTGACAGTGTTATACTGGCAAGACTTAGACACATAAACCCAGTGCCATGTCCTGTCTGTCAAAATCCCTGACTGACAGACAAGGCATGTTACATGCATGCAGGGCATCTCAATTCAGAGACTGTGAAAGGGGTTTCCTTTATGGGAGTGGCAGACGAGTATGTTGTGAGTGGGTCAGACTGCGGCCATGTGTATATTTGGAGCAAGCATGATGGCAAGCTTCAGAAGCTGGTGAAAGGCGACCGCAATGTTGTCAACTGCTTAGAACCACACCCATACCTGCCAGCTACCTTAGCAACTTCAGGTGAGTGTGCAACCATCTGCCAATATTCACACGTCTGCACATGCTCTGTGAGGTGATGAGGTTCACATGGTTGAGAGTATATCTCAGTGTGTCTGACGCGTCAGCACAGAGGCCCACATGTGTTTGATGACAGTGGTAGCAATTCACATGCCATCTAAAAATGGCCAAGGAAATGGCAAAAAAGGGCAGAAACCAGTAAGCACTCGATAAATTACAACAGCATTGCGGTCGGTTGATTTGTTGATGTATGTGTCGCACATATTGTGGTTTGTTGTGCAGGCATTGAGCATGACATCAAGATCTGGACACCAACAGCAGAGCAGGCGCGCCCACCTGGCAAGGAAGCAGAGGAGCTCATGGCTAGGAACACAAGCCAGGGGGCTCGGGACTCCAGAGTCAGAGTGAACCAAGTCATGCTGACACCCCAGATCATTGCTCAGCTGATGAGGATGCAGGCCATGCGCCGTGTACCCAGGTCTTGTCTGCTTGCCACTCCAACACATAGCTCGTGAACAAAAGCAGCATGATGACTCATCTTTACCTGGACACACCGGCATGTGAAGTTGTCAAGAGGCCTGTGCAAATGATAGCAGTGCATAATGACATAATGGTTGAATGCTATAGCGATGCCCTGTTTTCTTCGTATGCAGCGCTGCACTGGAGCTGTGTGTTTGTGGTGACTCCTCAACATGTACTGCATTCTGACTGCCTCTGACAAGCTGTGCTCAAATAGTATGCTGTGCTAGGTGTAACAGCCTGGCTGCCTTCTGAGGCAGCATCATTGTCACTGTGCATATCAGGAACCACCTTGTCAGGAAGTCTGTATCAAACTCCAGAGTCAGTGCTATATGTTTAGATTTAAGATTCAGTTGCTGTTGTCATTGCAGGCGCCGAGCTGAAGGCAGAGAAGATCAGAGTGACCACGAGGAAGAAGAGAGTGAAGAGGAGGATGATGATGAGGATCCTGCCAACTCGAGGGATGCGCCTGATCCTCGAGATTGCACTATCTCCTGATCTGTCTGTGAGGTTGCTCGACATCCGTTGAGCGCATGACATTGCAGTGCTGTGAAGCCAACGGCTAGTGATATCTGGACAAGCTGTCATGCCACCTCATGATGCAGCATGCATTATTAGAGGTGCAGCGTCCTCTGAATCATGTGCTACGCTAGCTATGTGACTTGCATGCATATCTGCTTGTGTGAACAGTGTATATCAATGAGTTTTTGCATGTATTATCGACATTGTGTTTTGACCAGTAAGGTCCCATGTGTATGAGTTGTTTGAATAAACATTCTCACATTTAATTTGATTCATAAATGGTCGCGTCATCTGATTAACTTTGGAAATTTTCTTGAAAAAGCTATTCCTGTGCTGATTGGCGTAAGGGCTCCAGCAGCACGTTTCTTTGCTTGCTCAATCGCGATAACAGTTCTGGACAAAATCGATGTCTACCTTGCGTATGCAGCAGCCTACAAATACAGTAAGACAGTATACATGACTGATACGGAACGGTAGGGTTGGGCGTGCCTAGCTGGCACGGGCGATTGTCAATGCCCGGAAGTTGCCAATTAGCTAGGCGCCAAATTAGGACTGGACCGGCAATTCGGGCAGAATCCGCGAGGAAAGCAATACTGAAGTTACGCGCTCGGCAACCCAGAACATCTGGTATCCACGAACACGTTGAATCATGGCTGATGCCAATAACAGATGGGTGGAGTCCTATCTAGACGCCCTGGTATGCGACTCAGTCAATAAGAGCATGTCACCTGGTATCTCAAAAGTGATCACTCAGCTGGGTTTGGTCTGCAGTTGAGCGAGGGCTTGTCCTCTGAGTACATCAAGAACCGCAAGACAGAGGACGGTGATGTGGACGAGGAAACCGCTAAGTTCGACGCTGATCGACAAGTCAACTCCAAGTACTTTGTCAATCAGATTCTACAGCAAGGCGAGGAGGGGCTACGTGACGCATGGAGCAAGGTCGGTGCTCAACGGAATAGTCGCGTCTAACCAGCAGTAGAGCTGCTTGTGTGATCATGTTGAGGCCCCAGGTTTCTGACCCATCACTTGAGGGTGTATATGCTGACTATGCTGGGAGTATGACCCACATCATACATCACCTGCAGGCAACTTCTGCCAAGCATTATGAAGAGAAAGATGCACGCCTGGAGTACCTCAGCTGGCGTGTATGGTTCATGAAACGTAACCACGCCAGAGTGAAAAGGGAGGATGCCAAGACCCTTGCTGCAGAGAAGGTTGATCTGCCGGAAGACGATCCTGTTCTGGATACAGAGGATGCATCTGATGAGGAAACCCCTCTTATTTTTGACCCTACAGCATCCCAGAAAGCAGCAGGCACCACCAAGCCACCCCTATCTGAGTCCTCCAAGCGTCCACAGCCATCTAAAGGCGTCAAGCCTGTGGCTACGAAGTCAGACCGCAGGACCCTTGATGATGAGGATGTCACAAGTCCAGGCGATGTGTCAGCCTTCTTTGATCACCGTGTGGATGGGCTGTACATCATTTTGATCAGTTTGCATGGGCTGGTCCGTGGGCAACAAATGGAGCTGGGCAAGGATCCCGATACTGGAGGCCAGGTCAGAAACATCTTTTGTCAGCTGATGTCGGATTTGATAGCTGCAGTGAAAAGACATCCCCTGATGCTCTTTGTACACAAACGGTGCAGCCTCACCTGCATCATCTCGCAGCTTCACTCTCAAGTTGCTGTCTTGTCAGCTGTACATTGCATCATCACCCAAAGTTCAGCACAGAGTCTGTCGCCTGTTTCCCAGTTGACTCATTCATGAAGTTGAGTTCCACCAGCAAGCGTCGATGCCTGTGCATGCTCAGTCGCATGTCCATGTAGCAAATTGTCCAAGGACAAGCAGGAATGAAGCGAGGTGTTCAAAAGCATGTTGCGCATGCTGCCTTGTCTCACTCCTCTTGCCAACGCCTTTATAGGTTTGCAGCTGATGTAGCACAGAATTGCAAAGCAGCATAGCTCAGAAAGCCACAGAGCTATGCTGCGTTACAAATTGTGTGATCAGTCAGGTCTTTAACACCTCCCCATGGCATGCTGCAAGTGTCCACCCCACTGGAGCATACATGCCACCAGGAACTACTATGACATGACAACATGTGAGTGCGTGCAGATCAAGTATGTGGTGGAGCTAGCCAGTGCATTGGCCAAGCACCCTGCCGTGTATCGTGTAGACCTGCTGACTCGATTGATCAAGGACCCCAAAGTGGCGAAGGAGTATGGGCAGGAGGAGGAGTGCATCTTGAAGCCTGAGGGGGCAGAGAATGATTTGGGTGGAGCCTATATTGTGCGCCTGCCCTGTGGGCCTGTAGATCAATACATCAGGTATGCTGCCCCTGTCATGTCAGGTGTCTGATGATCTGATGGTCTAATCCGGTACCCCTGCACTTGCAGTTTGTGTCAGTGATGTCTGATGCTCTGACCCTGTACCTCTGCAGTTGCAGTTTGTGTTACCATGCAATACATGCGTTGACGATGCATGCAGTAATGAGCATGCTGATGTCTCAAGTCTCTTGACTCTGAGCAGTGGCTGCACAGCAACTGTATATGCTCTCAGCATCCCTGGAAGGTATCACCATGATGCCTGCATTTTGCTGCTTCACATGCTCTGGTGGGCATCTTTGCAACCACATTTGCTGATTGGCTTCACAGGAAGGAGAAGCTGTGGCCTCATGTACGTGAGTTTGCAGACCGTGGCATTGCTCATGCCAAGAGAATGGTGACAACCCTGGCAGAGGCAAAAACTCCCTGTGAGCTGTATGTCATCCATGGGCACTATGCAGACGCTGGGGAGGTGGCAGCCCTCATGTCATCCACTCTGGATGTTGACATGTGCATGACTGGCCACTCCCTGGGGCGCAACAAGCTTGAGCATCTGTTGGCGTCTGGCACGGTGAGCAAGGCTGAGATTGAGTCCACCTACAAGATCAGCAGGAGAGTGGAAGCAGAGGAGCGGGCTCTGGAGTCTGCTATCATGGTCTTCACGTCTACCAAACAGGAGATTGATGAGCAGTGGGGCTTATATGATGGGTTAGCTTCCTGTGCTTGCAATTTTTGCCTTCTGTCTGGTTCCAGTGAGCTGACTGTGTGGCAGCAAGCTTACTACACTACATGTTCAAGCTCACTTGCCATATGTTTTGGATGCATCCACAAACATCCCTGGCTTGGTTTGCATCCACTATCATGGACGCAGGCAAATCCAGCTTTTGGCCAACACAAGGCACCAGTTCTGGCCATATTTCAGACAGGACACAAGGTTGCCATTAACTCTGCTATGCATACTTCAAGATCCAACCTCTGATGCGAGCCCTTTCAATGACTGAAACGTGATGCAAAAGGTTGCCATCTACACTGCCATGCACCTGCAAGCCTTGACCTGTACATCACACCATCACCGGCTAGGCAAGAGCTGACTCCTTGTCAAATATCTGCAATCACCTTGATCTGCGGCATCTGCCATGCTGACTCAGCTGCGCTGCTAGGCATTTGAATTCAGGACCTGGATCAGACTGTTTTCAGATATCTTTAGTTGTTGCCTTTCTGATCTCGAATTGGTTTTGCATGCTTCTGTTGATAGCCCTTCTGATCAAGACAGCATGCTGTGTAGGTTTGACCCATCACTGGAGAAGGTCCTGCGCAACAGGCGAAGGACTGGGCGGCACATGCCTTACATGAATGTCATTCCTCCCGGCCTTGATTTCAGCAACCTCAAGGTGGACTTACCAGAAGATCCAGTGATCAAGGAGATGCAGCAGCACAAGCCTGCCTATGGGGGCTCCACCCCCAAGGCTCCCCAGGACTCCCCCAAAAGCGGGGGTGGCAGGACCCCCAAGAACATGAGTGAAAGCAGTAAGCGGCAATTGCTCCATCTCAGCTGGTCTGTCTCAATATGCTGATGATGTACAGCTGCAAGCATGCAATAGTGCCTGTGGCAGACTTTCGTCATCAACGCACATGGCAGTTGTTCAGAATGTTTGGACTAGCCCTTGCACTGTTGCAGATTTCTGCTGTGTAATCAACTGTCAACATCACTCATCCAACACAGCAGATTGACCTCAGCCTGGTGCTTGAACCTGACAGATAATGCCTTCCCATTGTTCATCTTGCAATTGTTGTGTTGCACTGCAGCTGCTTGTTCTTTGAGTCCAGGTTTATGTCATCATTGTGACGTCGCAGCAAAGCCACAGAAGGGCGGTCAACACTCGCATTGGGTGGTGTGCCTGATGGGTATTATGACTGTACGTCAAGCATGCCCTTCATCGCCTCGGATTGTGTCTGATGTTGCACTGACTGTCTGTCCTGTGTGTGACTGCAGCTCGTGATTTTGGGGACCAACCTGAGCCTCCAATATGGAAGGTGAGCATCCTCTTCCTCTCTCTTGCCCAAAACTTCAGACTGAAACAGCAGCACAAATCTGTTGGCAAAGCAATGTGTCAATTTGGTCCCAACCTTGTGCATGCAACAATCCTACTACACCTGTGCATACCAGATAAAGAATTGGAATGACATTGTAGTGACCTGGCTTGCTGTTCCAGCCATTACTCCTTGTTTGGTATTGCAGGAGATCAGTAAGTACCTGAGGAACCCCCACAAGCCGGCCATCCTGGCCATGAGCCGGCCGGACCCCAAGAAGAACATCACCACCCTGGTGAAGGCCTTTGGGGAGAACAAGACTCTCAGAGGGCTGGCCAATCTGGTGCTCATCATGGTCAGTTGCTGTACTCTTTCTAATTGTATGTGTGACAAACTCTTCAGGGCCATTTTGTTCTTGATACTACTTTCTTTTGTTCCTGGTTGATTTGCTCCCTTTAGCCAGCATCAACAGAGTCAGGAGTGCTGCCTTTTGCTGCTGAGAAGGCTGTGGCAGGGGAATTGGACCGGGCTGTTTCAGTCTGTGTGCCTGTGCTGTGCTTGCTTGTGCTTGGACAACGGCTGGCATGTGCAATGATGTTTTCAGTACAAGCAGCAGACCCACGCCACTCTGGATCAGCCTGCCATTTGTAACTGTGTTGACCCAAGATACTTCCCTGCAGGAGAATGCTGAAACTAGTCCCAGCGTTTCCGAGTTTGGATTCACACGGGCATTTCCCAGTTAGCGATGTTTTTGTATCCGACTTTGTATCCACAAGAGCCTATGCAATCTTCATACCTGTTCCTGCAATTGCACGCAACATGCAGTCACCCCACATACCGATGGGTGCTGCAGTCTATTGGTCAAATGGTCATAGCTGACCCAATGACCTTCAACATCTAATGAATACATGAATGAATGCAGGGCAACCGTGAGCTGATAGACAGCATGGCAGGAGGCAGCGCCAAGGTGCTCACTCAGGTCCTGAAGCTGATTGACAACCACGACCTGTACGGCTCTGTGGCCTACCCAAAGAGGCACACCCAGAAGGACATCTCAGACATCTATCGCCTCTGCCTTGCCACGCATGGTGTCTTCACCAATGTCGCTCTCCAGGAGCCCTTCGGTCTAACTGTCATTGAGGTCTGTGCTTGAGCCAATAGGAATCACTTGAGAACACAAGATCGAAAGCAAAGAAGTCAACACAAACCCGTAAACCTCTCTCGATCACTTCCTGATGCATATGAGGCTGTTTTGTTGCACCTCACGACTTCATGGAGACTAGAGCTTGCAGAGTCTTTGAACATATGTACATCTGACTGCAACCTGCTTGCCACTGTATGCTTTTCACAGCAATGATGCCATAGCGACTGTCGGACATGCGGTGCAAACTCTGCTGGCGCATTTTAACAACCGTCAGGACACTTCGTGCATGTTCTAATCATCAGTCTGCTTGTAACATACGCTGACTGTGTGTCACATATGCTGACTGCGTAGGCAGCGGCACATGGGGTGCCCACTGTGGCCACCAAGAATGGAGGTCCAGTAGACATCATGTCCACCCTTCATCATGGTTTGCTGGTGGACCCCAACAGCAGCAAGGAGATTGCTGATGCCTTAGTCAAGATCCTGACTGAGCCCAAGGAGTGGGAGGAGATGAGCAACAACGGCATCAAGAACATCATGGCTTACAGCTGGCCCAGTCACTGCAAGCAGGTGCTTGAGAGCCTGGAAAAGGAGAAGCAGTACACCAAGACACACACGGTGCGCTCACATCATGTATAAGAAATTGCAACTCCGTGTGGCCTACAAGCAGGTGCTTGAGAGCCTGGAATAGGGGAAGCAGCATAGCAAGACACACACATTATGCTCACACCATCTGACAGAAACAGCATTGTGTTGTTGCGTACGATTGGCTTGTGACTGCGTTCAAGTTTGGACAGATTGTAGCAGGATGCCTGAGCTTGTCCACCCAACACTCATTGCGGTGCTGTTTGCGGTGATGTGACAGCTGTCTCTCCATTGCAACTGCTTCTGACAAGCCTGCAGAAGCAGAAGCAGTATTGCAATATGCCCATGTTAGATAGATCACAGTATCGTGTCTGTTGCAGAGGGTCTGCCTCCACTCCTATGCTTGCATAGTCAGAGCAGCCTATGGCACGATTTGGTAGTTGTTTTTACAAGCTTAGGACAGAGTGCACAGGATTGGCAGTCTGATCAGTGACCTCCAAATTCCCCTCAAACCACAACCCACATGCACAGCAAAGCTCTCTGGCATCTTGTTGCTGACAATGGTCATTTGGGTGCTGAAACCACCGTGCTGACAGCTCACTTTTGGGCTCGAGAGCTGCTTGATATCTACCAAATTTGGGTTTGGGTTGAACCCTAAGATACTAACCCAATATGGGTTACTGCAGAAGCACAAGGGGCGGTTGAGTGGCAGCCTGGATGTGAGTAATAGGGGAGCCATGGACCGCATGATGAGCACGCCCCTGGCTGCTAAGGAGAGGGGTATCACCCACAGAATCAGCAAAGACCGCGCTGACTTCTGGAAGGAGGAACAGAATCAGCCCAAGGACAAGAAGGACAACCACACAGGTCTGCTCACTCACAGCATGCCTGCAATACACTGTGCCTCCCACTCACAGCATGCCTGCAATACACTGTGCCTCCTACTCACAGCATGCCTGCAATACACTGTGTCTCAAACACACAGGAATGTGACACAGGAATGTGGTTATTTTTGGAGGACGTTTTGGTCCAGTTGCAGACGCTGCCCAGCGTCACCAGCAATCAAAACACCTGCAAGATCTTTTCTCAATGTTTCTGTCACCTGAAACAAGGAACGAGGCAGTATTTTCTTGGAAACCTGCATCTTTGGCTGTCACTGTTTCAAACATAGTTTAGGAGCACCTCTGGGCACGCCCGTGCTGGATCACTGGCCTTCTTCTGCAAGTTTATCACCTGAAACAGAGGACAAGTTTCAACCTGCTGCACCTTTCGCTGCCACCGTCTCAAGGCAATTTAGACACACCTCAAGTTCCTGCTGGTAATGTGCGTGTTGGGCTTGCGTGACTGGCCTGTTTCTGCAGGTTCCAACCTGAGAGGGCAGGACAGGAAGCACTTTGTGGTGGTGCCTCTGGATGGTGCCTTCAGGGTGAAGGATATGGCCCCTTCTATCCAGGCCGTCAAGAAGGCAGCAGCTGCCAGCAATGGAGCCGTGGGCGTGGGCCTTGTCAGCATGATGGGCTTTGAGCACACCAGGAATGAACTGTCGGTACGCAACCAATCCTGTCTTTGGGAGTCAGCAGTCGAGGCGACAGACAATAACTGTGAATTCTGAGAAGTTTGATGGAGACGGCTCATTCAGTTCTGTTTTGGACCTCAGAAAGGTGCAAGTTTCGTAGGTGGAATCAATGCAAGGCTCATGCAAAGGCAAGCGCACGTGTACATCAACAGGCTCTGGCGCTGCTGTTTCTGCTCATTTTTACCATTGCCCTGGTCCAAACTGATCTGAACAAACAACGCAAGGTCATTAACTTTGTCAAAGCAAGCAATCTATTGCTCCAAGACTGACCAGCAGCACATTTGGTGATGCACCATTGATGTCACGTTGCAGGAGGCAGATGTTGATCTAGATGGGCTGGATTGGATTGTCTGCCACTCTGGTGCCGACATCTGGCATGGCCAGCAAGACGGGCAGTGGGAGGCTGATGAACACTGGGAGCAGCTCATAGACTTCAGGCATGCTCTCCCCCTGTCTTGTACACACAGTGGCCTAAAGACCATTGCAAGCATGGCAGCTGGCTCAAGGCAGCTTGTTGGCTTGATCAAGAGTTACTGTGGCATTTTGAACCCAACCTGAAGCCTGTGGCATTACTTGGATGCGGTTCAGAGTGCGACTTGGCAAGACCGCTTTCCTGTCATTGATGTATGCGTATTCTGCATATGTGCCAATGGCACTGCCTGGGGTGCCTGTCAGGTCCAGAAATGCTGATCAGTGTGCCGACCAGGCAAGCAGGGGAACACCATGCAGCTTGCGCTAACTGACTGTCTTGGGAGTCAGCAGAAGCATGTCCTGCTGCCTGAAGCATAGCCTGATGCTGGTGCCATTTTTGTGTAAGGCAAGGAGGCCAAGCTGGGTGGTGTGACTGTGCAGATGGGACAGAGTGTCACTGCAGCGTTTGCTGACTAAGCTGATGACAGCCCCCACCCTGCTCACCCCTGCCCCCAGCATGAAGGGCCTGTCCCCCCTGGCAAGGGCCCTGGCCAGCATGCCTGACCCTGACAAGGAGGAGAAGGGGGTGCACCCCCAGCACGTCTGCATCCAGCTGGATAGGGAATCCAAATCCATTCTAGGTACCCTACCTGCCTGCTCTTTGCTCACTCACTGCTTGCCACAATCCTGCTGCAGTGCATACGCATGACTCATTACAATGTCCTGTTAAGTATTCACTCTTGTGCTGCCTGATTGCTTGGTGGATTGTCTGCCTCATCCTACATCTACAGCGTTCACTATGATGCATCAGGGGTTTCCCGCCTTGTCAGAGGACCATACAAGGCCAGTATCATCACCCCAGTGAAGGCCATCTTCACTAGCCAAAAGTGTCGCACTCCTACAGCACACTCACACTCTGAGTCCTGCTAGCAAACACCAGCAGCAGCATGGCTAATTTGTTACTCACCACAACACCTGAATTCTGTTGTGTGCATGGCTGCAGGCCAAGGCACAGGCAACCACAAGCTGGCGGTCAGCACAGCTGTGGTGGATCGCTTGAGGCGGCGCCTGCGCAGCAATGGTTTCAGAGCACATCTCACCCTGCAGATGGTACCAGAAGATGATGATCTCATTTCCAACGTGCACATCACCCCCCTCAGAGCCAGCAGAGCCCTGGCCCTGCGTTACCTGGCCAACAAGTTCAATCTGGACATGGAGCGCATCACTGTAAGATCACCACTCTGCCGTGCAGTATGCATGCAAGTCTTTGTGGCATGCTGTACTTCCTGTTAGATGGTTGAGAAAGACGGGGCATCAAATCTGCGCTGTATTCAGTCTGCTTTTGCTGCCCTGGAAGTCTCAGTGAAGGCTGAAATCAGCAGACTGTGCTGAACAGCAGCCCACATCATGGACACTAGCATTCTGAGCTGTGCTGTGCTGTCTGTCCAGGTGATTGTGCTACCTCCAACAGTGTCTAAGAAAAACGAGATGTACCAAGTGGGCTCATACACCAGCGACCTGGCAGAGTTGGTCAGTGGGCTCAACAAAGTCTTCATTGAGATTCCCAAGCAGGACCAGGCCTTCGACATGTCAGGCCTGGATTCTGGTGATGTCATGTCAGTGGAGAAGCTGACCATCAAAGTGGGGCCCAAGCTGTTTGGAGACAGAGTGCAGTTCATCAAGGAACAGGAACACCTTGATGATGTTGTCAAGGCTGCAAAGGTTTCCAATGACAGTAAATAATTGTTGAAGTTCAACGTTATGAAACATAAAGTGGGCTGTGGGAGCCTGCTGCAGTATCGGTCACTTTCACAACAGTGCTTACCGTCGTAACTTCAGCACTTTTTGTACACCTTTGTAGCCGTCGTCAGAGTTTGTAGGAATGTCTTTTGGGCAGCTCATGCTGCTCCTGCAGGAAGAATTTTTGCAGTAGCGTCAAGCTTAGAGTTGTTGATATTGGTTGCAATATTAAATACTGAGTCAAACCATGCGCCTGCATTTGTTAAGCATAGCAGTTGCGTTGCTTGCATGTTTCTTCTTTATGGGTATTGTGCCAGACATGAAATCTACTGAGCTTTCTGTGGCTACTGCGATTGCAGCATGCAGTCGCAAGGCTGGAATGATGCGATGCGAACTATATCCATGTACGAAATGTGCAGACCAGTCCAACACATGACGTAAGTAGGTATTCCTAGCACTGCAACTCAGGACATCGTATGTTGCGAAATGTTCGTTTACATGCATACTGATTGTGTGTGTGCACCGCCATGGAACTGGTACACAGGTAGATGACGACAGTGATATTGCTCATACATGAGCAGTAAACTGTGTACTTCACGGGCATGACAGCCATTGCCGCAGCAGCAAGGCTATTCATCTGCCTCTTCCTCGTCCTGCACAAAGCACATCTAGTCTGAGCAAGCGTGGACGGACATGGCCAGCACCCAAATGGTCTAATACACTGGAGACCTGCATGATGCAATGATGACTGGAGTCTGTGCAAGCAAGCTGACACCCATGCATGTGTGTTTTGCACAACATACCAATCATCAGTACTACACATCAACAATGCTGTTAAAGCAAAAGTCACCAAAAAGCTTATGTCAGATCTTACATGCCTTCAAACTGCATGCCAGCATGTACAGGGGCAGACACTGCAGGATTCCACCAAAGCTTCGGCTGTGAATGTACTGTAGAGAATAGGTTCCAGATGAGTGCCAATGATCAGTGTGTCCATGCATACAAGCTCACAATCAAGCAGTACAGCTGTTTAAACAGCTGGGTAGCATGCTGACCTCTTCAGGGATAGCAGGCATCTTGATGTCCTGGCCATGAGTCCCGGCAGTGTCTTCCATCTGCAGCCATATCACTCTGTCACCTGCTTGCTTGATGCCGCCAGACTCACAATGCAGATGCTCCCACTACGATGCAAGTCCAGCGAGTAATGTGCTGGAACCACAGTTACTGTAGAAGTCAATCAGGATGGGCCACCAATTGTCAGCAATGCACCTAGGAAGACATGATGGAAACTGCAAAGGAGCAAGACTTCCACAAATGACGCAGCAGAATTCAGGCTGCTGCCAATGCACAGCATATCTGCCACAAACAAGCAGAGACCACATTACGCTTTTCAGCATCAAGTCTGGAATCCCGAATGTGGCATATGTTGCCCCTCTTCTGCGGGGTGCTGCTTAATGGGAGATGCAGTTACTATCCTTAGCCTCTGGCCTTGTAGGTGTTTCACCGTACTTTCTTCTGTGGATAAGTATTACCTTGGAGAGGTCGGCAGATGCAGTGGACTTGCGGCTTCTTGTTGAGAGGGCGGGCGGGGCCCCTTGCCCAGCACCAGCCGTGCCTTTGCTGGCAGTCCTGCCACTGGTGCGCCTCACACTGCCACTCCTCACTCCATTGTCAGCCTGCACTTGCAAAACTCTACATTGCTGCTTGTGTTGCGGCTTGGCAGCCTCTGTCTTTGTGTGCAAAGACCAGGCTGACAAAGTAAAGTAGCATGCTTGTTGCGCAGCACACCCGGTGTGGTGGTCTCATCCATGTGATACTGTGCGGTGTGGAGAATGAAAGCGCCCTGTTCTGCTCATGGTGCAAAAGGCTGCTTTGAGGAGCGCCTGTGTCACTGCTTCGGCAAGCTCGGTGACAAGGCAAAAGCCTGACAGTGCCCATGCATTGCTGGTAAGCGTCAAAGAAAGATCATACCTTGGTGGAGGTGCGTGGCTTCTTTGCGGCTGTGCCTGAGGTAGTTGAGCTGCTGGTCCTCTTCCTGGACCCCTTCTTCACCTCCTCACCTGGTCGCTCCTGCAAGGCATAGGCAAAGCTGATGCTCACTGTTGACGTATTTTCTCAAGGATGCACAATACCTGCAGCAGGCAAACCAGCAGCAAACCTGCACACAGCAGGTGCAGCAATGCAATTCTAATCCATTTCACAATGAGCGCGGTGTGACTGTAATGGCCTAACTCAGATGTTGTTTCACAATAACAAGACAGCTGTGCTGTGCTTGTGCCCTGACTCACATACAATGGAGAAGGTTGCCTTCAAACCTTGACACCGAGTCACATGGACACCGTCAAGAGCTCAAGGGCCGCAGGAAGTCAGCAGATTCTGTGTTGTCTATACAGACAAGATGCAACACACACCTGAGCGGCTGCTGCTGCTGCAGGTTGCTTGACACGGGTGGGGGCCTCCTGCTTCCTGGCCCTCCCTCCATTGGCCCTAGCCCCACTGGCCTTTGGTCCTGCCTTGCTGGCTTTAGGAGCCTTGTCACTGTCTTGCCCAGATGCTGGTTCACCAGCATCACCAGAACTTGCGGCGTCAGTGCTCGGGTCAGCAGCAGATGGTTTCTCAGAAGCAGCGGTGGCAGTCGTGGCTGCTGCAGCAGCAGATGGCTGCTGTTGAGTTACTGCCTGCTCTCCTGCTGCCTTCTGCTTTGCAGCACGCTCAAGGTTGGATTGGCGACCCCTCTTCCTGGTAGTGGGAGGGGAGGGGGCACTGCTGTCTGGCAAGGCCACAGCTGCGGCAGCTGCAAGGTTGGCGGTGACAGCTGTGGCAGGCTCAGTGGGCGTATGAGACGGGGATGATGGTTGCTGGGATGACTGTTTGGCTTGCTTTGCAAAGCGGCCACCAGAACTCTTCCCAGCAGGTTTGCCCTTGGCACCCTGACAGGCAAAGCCGGTCAGTCAGACAGGTGAGAGCCAATGCAAATCCCCTTGTGAGCATCCCAGAGTGGGCAGATGCTGATCATGTCGGTACATGTGCCTCAGGTATAAATAAATGGGCAGTACATGCCAATGTATTGTGCATTCAAAGCAGCTAGGCATGCAAAGGGGTGCATGATCAAACTGTTTACAGTTACAGAATGCAGATAGACTTGTTTTTGTTGCACACCTCTAAAGCTTCATTCCCTGGCGCGTTCAATCCAGATGCAGCTTGTGCCGCAGGTGCTGCATGAGCAACGACTTCGTGAGCTGCCTCAGCAACTGCCACATTGGCTTCCTCAGCAGCAGCTGCTGCCTCAGCTGCTGTGGGAGCCGCTGCTGCTGCATCTATTACTGCCTGAGCTGCCGCGTCGCCTGCTGCTTCCACTGCAGGATCCAGTGATGCACGGGTTGCGTTGGCCAGCCTGTGGCGCTTTGGGGGGCTGTGGACCGCTTCCCGATACTCCACAAACACCTGCACGACGCACACTTGATTGTTGTCTGGTTTGCCAATACCTGTGATGCTGAACTGGACCTTGATCAATGACTGGCCTGCCACAATGACATTGTACTGATCTGGAGGGCAAGAGCAGCACCGTGTCATGCATAGGACAACTGAGGTGCAGCACTCTTGGAAAGACAACCATAGCTTGGTATGTCAAAGAGATGCTGAGCTGACATTGTCACACTAGCGGCATGCACCAAAATTGTCAAGACTGTATTGCACAAGTCTCCACGTTGATGCTATAATGTGGAACACAAAAACCCATGCCTTGGTGTGCGCACAGTTTGCTCTCTGAAAACTTAAGTGCAGGTGAGTTGTACCTGCCGAAGCTCATCTGCTTTCCTCTTGTTGCTATCAGTAGAAGCATCAGAGGCATGAGAGGGAGCCCGTTGATGCACCTGAGGACTGCCTTCGCCACCGGGCCCTTCTTGCATTGCATCA
>JAABUW010005661.1_pt1 | contig 16116 bp, 16 predicted proteins | sample 5560081 | NCBI WGS metagenome assembly JAABUW01 (sample SAMN10711882, study PRJNA513363) | rock metagenome | isolation source: Antarctica rocks | place: Antarctica: Victoria Land, Knobhead sud | reverse complement strand
GCATGGGACGCGTCGAGGAGGAAGAGATCTCTGCCGGCTCTGCCGACTCTTTGAAGGGCATAGCTCACAGAGTTCCACGGCCAGATCGTCGAGTTATTGATTGGCCAACCACTGAAAACACCGCCCTCATCCCATCCCGCCGATCTTCTGTAGTCGATGCCAGTGCCGCCGCCCGTCGCATTCGTGCGTAGAATGCTGGGCTTAATATGTTCGAGGGCCTCGAGCGTGCTGTAAGTCAAGGGTTCGTCGGAGCCTAGGATACCATCCACTCTAGGTATGTGGATCACCTTTGCCTGTAGATCCCCGGCTTCAGATCGAAGTTCCACTCTGTCTCTCAGGATGAAAGACCCGGACAACGGAGATCTCGAGTTAACAATAGTTTCCTTGGAATTCAGTGAGGCGCTACCAGAGAAGGGACCTTTGGCTGATATATTTGTCGTCCCCGATACTGAGAGGCCCCAGTGATCATAACCCGCTACTGATCCGATGTTCACGGCAAAGTTCTCGGTGGAGATCTCGAAGTTTTCAACCTCGATGGTGATGTAGATGCCGACCCGAAGGTCGACACGTGGCGCCTGCTCTCGAAATTCCGCACGTAGTCGCTCCTGCATCTTCCGATTCCTGCTGGTCGGGCCATCGTCTGCGATGAGACGTGGGAGTTGCAAATGCAGTCCTCTGTCACCACGCGTAATCACAGGCGATGCCGCTTCCCAGAATGGGCTGACAGCAACGTTGGACCACACCTCGATCGGCACTTTCTGTGCGACTGGTGTGGGTCCTGATATCGATGCGTCCTGTCAGCGAGCCATTGGTGAATCTCGGGATTCCTTGCACTACGAGTGATTCAGTCAACGAGAAGTTACCGGAATAGCCCAACTGAGTGTATGAGAAACCGCTGTATGAGGCCAGAGGCATGTACGGGTGGTATATGTGTGGGTTGGATTGACGTGGATGATCTTGAAAATAATCAGTGTGGGTCTCATACCACCGGTATCTTGGCCGCCTAGTGGAGGTCACGATCAAGATCAGCACAAAGGTGAACGCTACGTTAGCGAGCAGTATCGTGTGCCAGTTCTGACGCACGAACTGCCTTGTAGTTTTGTTGTCGATTTTCGAGCGGCCCTGGTGTAGTCATTGTCGAGTTTTGCTGGGAGCTTCTCCACATATTCTCGGAAGGCTCGCGCAGCAAGTTCAGCTGAGGAGTCGGTTTCCTTGGAATGCTCAAGCTGCTCGAGCTCCAGTCTGACATTCGTGTATGCTGGGTTCTGCGTTTGAGACTCCAAGTCCCGATGCTCGTTGGTGGCCACTTGAGATCCTTGCTGCTCGCCACCAACTTGTTCGTGGTTCGGAGCGCGCTGAACATGGCCATTCAACGGCGCTGGTGATGCACGCCATGCTGTCGCTGCCTGATAGGTCGGTGGAGGAGCAGGGCCCGCGTCCAAGATAGGTGCGCGGGATAGGTTTCCATGGGACCTTCGGGCTGAGTGACCAGATGCAATCGATGCTGTATCGTCTGCTGTGGGCTCTCGCTCGGTCGCGGCCTCTATAGCTTTTGACGCCTGTGCCGCCGCCGATCCTTCAGCGATCACGGTATGAGTCGACTCGTCCCACAGAGACTCGGCATCGTACTCGCTGGCTGCAGCCAAGGTTAGCACTTCGCTGGCAGAGTCGTCCGTGACCACGTCCGTCATCTTTCCAACCGGACAAGGTAGAGGTTAGACATGATACATGTCGAGTGCAACATATTTGCCAACTATTCAATGTTCCAAAGTCAATGGATGAGCGGTTATTTAGGCAACGGGTTTTAGCTGAGCACGTGACTCTGTGCCTGAGGCATACAATGAATCTCATCTTCACATGAATTTCACCAGACTAAAATCAAATCCTTCCACTCCGAGCAATATGGCGCCGTATACAGGGCGCAACCGCGCAAAGGACTTCGAAGATGTAGTTGGGTCTATACCTCATGGTATGTAAACAACTAGGCCTGGCATGCTGGTCTCGCTTACACCATACCAGATTTCGACCCAGAAGAGGACGATGGCCAGACAGGCTTCGACGATACCGATGCCAGCTCAGTAGACGACAACGATGCAGACGACGGGCGAGCACACTACGAAGATGTATCGAAGAGCAAGCTGCGGAAGTCGAAGACAGCAGCACTCGGCCCGCAGTATCGTGGGTCGAAAATAAGCAGGAACGCTGCGCTGGATGATGGGGAGGAGGATGATCCGTTCAGCAGAGGGTTTGACGAGGAAGGCAGTGATGGAGATGACGGCCAAGACCTGGGTGAGGATGTAGGAAGCTCCGAGGACGAAGACATGGACGGCATGGAGGACGAGACATCAGATACGGACGTGAGTGAGGATGGTGATGCGGCTGCGCTGAAGCCTGGAGCGATGGGTTCTAAGGAAGACCGCGCGGAGCTGTTGAAGGCGGTCGCGAAGGATCAGAAAGCTGTGGCATCATCCCTAGCACAGTCTACTAAGGCGGATGCGGAGAAGGGCAGAGCTGTGAAGAAGCAGAAGGCAGGATTCGACGCACTTCTCAACTCTCGGATCAAGTTGCAAAAGACGCTTGTGGCGTCGAATACTGTCGTAGGCATGTCACGAGATGATGTTCAGGCCCAGACGGGAGAGGCAGTCGATGCTGTTGAGGCAGCTGAAAATGCGGCATTTGCTCTCTGGTCTTCACTGAACGCATTCCGCGATCAGATGATTGCCGCGCGGACAGGGGAGAAGCGCAAGCGAAGCACTTTCGACAGCGACACACCTACCGGCGACTTGTGGAGGCACATGCAATCACAAGAGGATTCATGCCTACCGTACCGCAACGCCACTTTGAACAGATGGGCAGTGAAAGCACGAGGCGCCACCGCCTTACCAGAACGTGGTGTCATCAACAGATCAGCGCATCAGTCAACGCTCGTCGACGCACTCCAGGAGCATCTTTCCAACCGGGACCGCCTTCTTGCGAAAGCACACACTCCCCGCTCCTGTGCACCACTCCAGCTCGCAAACGGACTCACAGAGGACGACAAGATCTACGACGATGCTGACTTCTATGGCATCATGCTCAAAGAGCTGCTGGAGCGGAAGAGCCAAGACTCTGTTGCCGCTTCGAACATTGACCTCAACTTCAATCTCAAGCGTGAGGCCAAGGCGAAGAAAAATGTGGATACCAAAGCTAGCAAGGGAAGGAAGCTGAGGTATACAGTTCACGAGAAGTTGCAGAACTTTATGGCGCCCGAGGATCGGAGCGCGTGGAGTGAGCGACAAGCGGATGAGCTGTTCGGAAGCCTGTTTGGTAGGAGGATGGGGTTGGGTGATGAGAATGAAGATCATGAACATGCCGTGAATGGGGTTGAGGAGGAGGACGTTGGGCTGAAGCTATTCGGAAGTTGAGAAGTGAACGGAGTTTCACGATTGAACATCGAGATGAAGTGAGGTCGAGTATAGGTGCGTGTCTGCCTGGCTTTGCGCTCGTCCACAGCCACAAAGTGGTGTGGATAGTTTGAAAAGTGGAAGGACCAGGCGATCGCAAGTCGTAAGCAGGGCTGTATGGGCGTCGCGTCACGCACTCAACTTCAATTTCCACGAATTTGCCCCCATGCCTCACCCTTCGCTCACCTTTCAATTGAGGCGGCGAGTGCACCACTTCTGCTGAAGTCCACACACCACGATGCAAACGCCAAGAGATGTGTGGCAGGAGATCAAAGATGATGCTGATCTTGCAACGACGAAGCTCATGTTTGAAGTTGAGCACTCGGACGTGAAGTGGAGGGTCGAGGACGGCCAGCGTCTGAATGGAAAGGTAAGTCAATGTCGAGACACAATATGCTGCTCGCTTTCACTGACTGGATGCGAGCAGTACCGCGCTGAAAACGCGTTTGGCCCGTATACTCGCTGGGAGCTAGGATTATCGTCATCGCTGTCATCACCCCTGATGACCACGCCACATAAGCGGGCTGCTTCGAAGGAGATATCTGAAGAGCCTGCCAAAATTCTCAAAGCTGAGAACCACCACTTCACCTGCATCGTCTGCCTCGATAACTACGATCTGGAACAAGGCGTTCATGCTCCTTGTGGTGAGTTCTACTGCGACGAGGACCTGACTGAGCTCTTCCGCAACGCTATGACGGAGGCACCGATCCATCTACCACGATGCTGCGGGCAGGTGGTACCGTATGAAATGGTAGGCGACCACTTAGAGGTGAATCTAGCAGAGGCGTTCTACCAGAAGATGGAGGAGCTCGGTGACCGGAGGCGAGTATACTGCCACAAGTGCTCCACTTACATCAGCGAGAAGAATCGGAACGCTATCCTCGCGACCTGTTCAATCTGCAGGGCGGGAACATGCGTCCTTTGTCATCGAGCTACGCACGCTGGGCCGTGCATCATCGGGAAGGGGGCGGAAGGCTTTCTACAACTGGCAAAGGCCAAAGGATGGCAAATTTGCTATTCGTGTGAGACCATGGTTGAGCGAGATGACGGCTGCAACCACATGACGTAAGTCCAACCCTCAACATCGTTGTGGTGCGTTCACTCACAACCTATTAGGTGTTTCTGCGATGCCCATTTCTGTCATGTCTGCGGCACGCCATGGCTCAATTGTGGGTGCCGTAAAGACGACGAGGTGCGCCTCCTCAACGTGAGTCAAAAGAAGCTCGCCCGTAACAAGTTGAAGGACGTCAACAAGGTAGGTACTAGTGTACACAGCTACGCTGCGTGTGAGAAACATTGGTGGCATTACACAGCTGGTCCAGCCAGTTGCGATCTCTGTGGCTGCGACCAGCCAAAATACACCCTCCGCTGTCTCAGTTGTCGGGTGCGATTCTGTACGAAGTGTGTGAGGAATCGGATCTGAGGGTTCCCCAATGTGTGGAGCACGCTGGGATCAGGACAGGCGGCGGGCGATGTATTCACTGCTGGTGATGATTCAGGAGATGATCTGGAGAGTGTATCGTTAGCGAACTTGTATCGCGTGGGAAGACTATGGTTCCGTGGGAGAGATGAGGCCACGTTACTACTGTCGTCAGAATGGAAAAACGAACCCTGCAAATGAAACGAGATCGCGTCAGAGGGTGTGTACAGATTTTTGCATGTGAACGGCTTGGCAGTGGCCTTTTCTCGAATTCGCGGAAACTCCCATAACTCACACCTTCAATGCCAAATTGAGGCTCTCCTTTTGTCGACAGCGACAGTGATACACCATTGTCGTTAACATCACCACCCGCCATGGCCGCCCATGCGGAGACCTGGCAGAAAGTGCTAGACGGCACTGACGATGAGACGATGAAGCTCATTCTCCAACTCCAGCGCGCGGAGGCGCGGACGTGCGATGGGGATCAACCATCTGACTTCGAGGTCGCACGTTCGCTACACATTACGGAGCTGGAACTGTACCGCGCCAACAGATATCCTGGAAGCCCTGAGCCCACGCCACCACCGTCGCCTTCGCAAATAGCGCCTCGATCTCCCCCACAGCAAGTATCTGTGCCGCTTGCGACTCAACCGTCGCGTAAGCGAGCCGCCTCTACTGAAATCGGAGAACAGCCTGCCAAGGTCTTCAAGACTACTCACAAGACTACTCATGAGGCTGCTAAGCAGCTCACCTGCGTGATCTGCCTGGACGAATTCGATGCGAATGGCGGTCTGAAAGTCACCTGCGGACACTTCTATTGCGCCAGCCATCTGCAACATCTGTTCAGCCTGGCGATGAAGCAGCAGGTGTCATACCCACCGCGTTGCTGCAAGCAGATCGTTCCCTACCAAGATGCCAGCCTGTTCCTGGACCCGAAACTGGCCGCGGAGTTTTCTAGCAAGTCGGTAGAGCTCGACGACACAAAACGCGTGTACTGTCATGTCGCATCATGCTCGGCTTATATCAGACATGCGGACAGAGACGGAACGCTTGCAACTTGTCCAAGCTGTGGGATGGAGACCTGCATTTCCTGCAAACAGGCGAAGCACGTTGGAGACTGTAAGGCAGACACCGCAGTAGAAGGTATAATGGCTCTTGCGAAGAGCGAAGCATGGCAGCAATGTTACAGCTGTGAGCGAATGGTCGAGCTATCACATGGCTGCAACCACATGACGTAAGAATTCCCACCGGCCCACGCTTTGAAACTCATGCTGGCTGACTGCTCGTAGTTGTCTCTGCAAAGCTGAGTTCTGCTACGACTGCGGCGTTCCGTGGAAAGACTGCCCGTGCCCGAAATGGCATGAGCATCGTCTGCTCGCCCGCGGGCAGCAGATCGTCGCCCGTGAAGGTGGCGGTAACGCCAACGTAATGGTGGCACGGCTACGTACCTATTACGACTGTAATGTGCACTCCTATGAATGGGTTAGGGGGAGAGCGACCTGCGAATATTGCGAGGGTGACTTGTGGGTGTACATCTACCGTTGTCGCAACTGCCACGTGCAGTCGTGCAATTGGTGCACGAACGCTGGGCACTAGGACCAGGCAAGGCTTCTGAGTGGGAGCGATCTCCGGGCGGCGAGGTGGCTCAATGAGTCTATAGCGCCCGTTGATGTTCTCTGCTTGCTGGGACGGTGGAGAGCGATGGAGAAGTGGTAAGGCGCTGATACTGAGCTGCACACTCATCGGAAGCACTCGTGGTATATCTGGGAAGATTGCTGTGCATGCTTTGGTCCGGGTGAATGTTCAGGACACTGAGCTGTACGGAAGACTGCCGAATGTTACTAGCTCTTATCTACCTCTGCACTCGGTGACCTCGAACGTCCTGCTAGCTTTACCCTTCGTGTCACTGCAGAGCCCATCGATTGTCCCTTGCGGCCACTCAACGAAGATTTCATGCCTCAGGCCGACCACGCGTTAGTCTAAAGCCACCATCTGCAGCTAGGAGAGGCTCGCAGCTTTCGTCGTTTCATCAACTCGGCGGAAACAACCACAATCTCGGTCTGGTTACAGCAGGCGCCGACAACATGCAGATCCTGTTCGTTCTCGCGTTCGTGGCGTTTGTGGCTTCAATGCCCCTACTCCCTATGCGTCAACATCTACAACAGCACTGTCTACTACCTTCCAGTAAGTCTGACTTCTCGAGCAAAACTAGAAGAATGATCTCTTTGCACCCAGTGTGACCGCGACCGTAATGGGCAGGGATAGACCGCGATTGCTCAAGGGCGCTTAGAAGTGGTATCACTAGTCAGGTGCCTGTTATGAACTGAAGTAGTTCCCTTACCTACAGCCGAGGGTTTGATCGACTTCAGGGTGCAGATTAAGCGCTATATGCTCCCACGGGAGGCGGCGGGAGCTGCGGCAGGCACCATGATAATGGTAAGGTCTTCCCGCCAGCATGCAGACCCGATGCCAGGCTGTGCCGCAATACTGCCCGGGTTGGCTGTGCTTCTGAAGTTTACGCGCCCATTCGGCCTTGTGCAAACATCCGAAATCAACATACTCTTCGAGAGTCCTTGTGCATTTTTTTTATTTGCCGGTACCAGGATGACTTGAATCTGGCATTGGGACGAGATGAGAGCCCACGACGAAGGGCTGCCGGAAGTGCTTCAACCGCGGACGAGGATCTTCGAACCACGCGGACTTTCCAGCAAAGAAGTGGCAACCGGAGAAGGAATAGAGGCTGTGCCTCGCGATGAGCAAAAAGAAGCAGTGAACGTCTATGCGACCAATGAGTGTTTGGAACCCGAAGATGGCTTCGAAGAGCCTAGTAAGGACACAGATGCTGGACAAAATCGAAGTTGGCACCGAAGACCACTGGCTCTGGCCTTTATCTTATCATTATTCCTCGTACTGGGCGTTGGACTTGGTGTTGGGCTCGGGGTAGGACTTCGCAGCGGAGAGTAAGCTATTCCGCTCTATTCGCAAGACTGACAACGCTAACAATACAGCGAATCGCACGTTGCAGCACCCTCAGCAACAACATTCAGCCAGAAAGGCACATTCGGACTCACGTATCTCGCAAGTTGTTCAGGCCAGAATCCGATCAACGCGGTGTGGCCCGGCCAAGTCGCCAGCAGCGATAGTAGCGTACTCCTGTTCTTCCAGCATCACACCGGCGAGCTCCGCTGGATGCTGAATGCATCACCGGGGCAGTGGCTGGGAGGCTCCGCTTCGGATGTGATAGCTACCGATGCGAAGAACAACACTCCAATCAGCGTCCGGTGTGCACAACCTGGATCGTTTACCGGTGCACATCTATTTTGTAAGGCTGGTGACAGTTCTTACCATGACCAAGCTAACAATGCCTTTTGTAGATGTCGATAAGAACAATCTCGTCCGACAACGAGTCATCAACAACCTTACGTATACGTGGTCGGACGGCCCTTTCAACGATCTCAACGTCAAGGCTTTCGACTCACCCTCAGTCGGCTTGCGAGCAGCATTCTATTCTGGGCCAATATATGGAGTCGATCTCACCGGAACCGATCTATACACTGGCGTGCGAGTGTGGGTAGCAACATCTAGCTCCACATTCGTTCAATACTCATGGCGAGCTGGCATGCCTCAGTGGAACGAAGATCGAACATGGGAAGGTATGAATGGAGTGGCTACGCCTGCCAGTTTCGGGTGGTTCACTCAAACGTTTTACGTGCTCTTCATGGACGAGACTGCTACCGCGAGGCTGTACTGGTAAGCGTAGCATCTTTGTTCGAGTCTTGATAGTTCCGCCGTTAGCTGACTTCCTCGTCTCTCGCATATCAGGGAGGATGTTTCTCAGACCAAGACGAGTACAAATGTACATCCGATCAATGTCTGGACGGAGAGTGAGTATAATTCACCCCGAGCTTCGATCACGAGTCGTCTCTCCAACGGACCTCTGCAGGTAGTTTGCAACTTCTCAGCTGACAACTCCCTAGCACCAAGCTGCAGCATCCCCAATCTTGACCCTACCACTGGCCTCAGTTTCCGCGGCACCCTCTACGCCAGACCTGCTGACAGCGCCTCCATCCATGGCTGGAATGTTACCACCAACGCCGAGAATAGCACATTAGGTTCCGCGACGCTCGCTGAAGTCGGTGGCCCTCCCATGATCCCTGGTTCTAGGTTCACAGAAGATACCACCGTTCTCGAAGACGGCGATACCGCGGTGCGGGTTTTCTATCAAGCTGTGGCGGATCAGATCACGGTGTCCGTGGGTCTTGAGAGTACGGGTGTGTGGAATAGCTCTACAGTGCCTATACCCGATGCATAATCCTTTAATGAGGGCCGCGTACGATGTTACCACTCCACTGTTTGTATACATATCAGCGTTTCAGGAACATGAGTTCCTTCAAGCCTGAGGGCATCTGGTGTGGCTGTGCACCCTAGCAACTCCCAATCATCTGCATCCAAACAAAAGTCGCAACTTTTTGACGTCCCGGACACGGCAGAAACAACCACGACCTTTTCCTTGTTATAGGTACTACATATGGAGAGCCTCGTCGGTTCTCGCAGCTCGTCGCAGCTTGTGGCTGTGATCGCCTTTCCCCTCTGTCGATCTATGCAACACCATCCTTCAGCTCGTCTCGACGTTACTCTCAGCTAGGCTACTGCTGTCTTGGCCGCAGAATCAAGCAGACGGTGAGGTATATATCCGCGGGAACGGGGAATCTCACCATGAATCAGACATCAGACATCCTTCTCTGCCACTGCCTACTTGAGCCTTAGTCTTTCTACTGTACAGCTTAACTGTTCTCTAGCGAATGGGTAAGTCTTGGAGGATATAAGCTTAAACAGAGACTCGACCTTGTGCTAACTACAGCCATAGGTAACCTTTTATCGCACACGTCCTTCCTCGAGCGGAAGTCATGTACCTCTGCCCGACTACGGTAGAGATGAAGAGAACGACTCCTTCAAAAGCTCAGATCATGCTAGCGCACGAATCTATACCACCCTCGTGGTCATGAGTCTTATCTTCATCGTCCTTAACATCGTTCAGATCTCACTCATTTACAGTTACAACAATTACTACTGGACAGTCCTGTTTCCTGGTCTGCTGCTCATTGTTTTCATCGCGATTTTGTGTTATCAATGGAGATTGTACAGAGTCGGACGGAGGTTCCAGCGATCTGCATGTGAGAAGATCGGCATTGCAGCGACCTGCATCCTTAACATTTTGGCCGTGGAGTTTGGCTACCTCAAGGGGGTCGCCGTGCCTGCTGCCCATGAGAAAGTATGGCACACTACGATAGATTCGCATCAGTCGCTCCCACCATTTGCGATGGCACTTACCCAAGGAGATCATTTCGAGAAACGAGCCATGCTAGCTAACGATACGAACCAACTTGACGAGCTCTGGCGCAACCAGACCGCAGCGATTCCCGCGAATCAGCGAGCCTTCACCGACTACATTTCTTACGCACCTCCAGATATACCCGGCGTAGTATCTGCTGGACAGTCACATTCCGTCTTTTTCAACGGCTCCTATCCTACCGAGCTTGCGGCGACCGATAACCTGAATCTCGCCTTCCTTTACTACGTCAACTCCGACTTTGAAGAAGCCGGGTCACTGGGGTTTGCCGTCTTCGATCCGAAGTTTCTTGCCAAAGATCTGTTTGAGACCGCGCTGAAGTACGGCATCATTGTCGGTAATCTATTCTCTGCGTACAGGTAAGTATTAATGGTCAGAGGGTTCTCGGAAACACAATCACACTCCATGAGGTGCTCTGAGACCTTTAGGCTGTCTACCTATGCCGAGACACTTGCTAACCCTTGCGCGCGTCTTGCAGCCGGAGCCAGCTAAGCCTCGAACAAGTTGTTATCGATGACAAAGTCGACGCCATTGACTACTCCAGCTACAACCCTGATCCACGTATCGTGAAGGAGTTCAGGCATTACATTACTTACCGACCGCTACTGTTACAACACGGGGATACCCCTGGCCCCCGACAACATGTGCAATCGCTGGAAACTCGGTGCCCAAGGATCCAAATGATCCTGAACCATGTACTGGTGCGATCTCTACCCAGTTCGCAAGTTGCTAGTCACGACGCAGACGAGTCGCTATAGCAAGGACAGGGTTCAGATGCTGACAGACGAGGGCGGAATTCTTGGCGCGGTGATGTTCTTGACATGGTTCTTTAGCATTGTGACTCAATAGATATGAGTGACTATCGTGGCATGGTCGAAATATCCAGCGTCCGAAACCTCCGCCTAATATATCGTCAGTCCTAAACTGGGGCTTCTTATCCGATTGCGCTCCATCATCACTTCAGTGCCTTGCTCGTTACGACCAGAGCCTCGCGGTATGATTTGTTCTTCACAGGGGTGGGAAGAAATTCGTCAATTGTCTTGATAGCAGCGACATCGTCGGGATGGTAGGTCTTGTTGCATTCTGGGGTGTCAAAGTGAGAGGTTACTTTTGCCTTGCTGCGCACGACAGTGACGACGCTCAATGACTCCGCTGTCAACTCTGCGACCAAATGGACCCCATCCTCGTTGACAGACCGCTCGTGAATCTCGTCGACGTTCACCATCATTGTTGGCTTCCATAGCGGAGTTAGCCCTGGCCTCCGACTAGGACTGAGTCGTTCTATCTGAAGTACCTCGGGGTTTGGGCTGCCGTTGCGAAAGGTCATTGCATGCGCTTCATATGGCTCAAGCGCATAGTAGGAGTGTCTGAGGCTGGGATCAACACCATTGAGTCCAGTGCCGTTGTTGGTGACTATGGTTACTTCCTTCAGCTTGTCGTTGTCTCTTTCGACCACGATCCAAAATCTTCCCTTCTCTACAAAAGCTATACCCTGATCGTAGACGACGTTCCATGGCGCTTTGACACTCATCGGATCGCCCTTGCATAGGCGTCGTTCAAGGTGATGCACGATCTTTCCCGGGGTCAAATCAGACAGGAGAACGCCTTTATTGTTACGTCGAACAATGAGGCGATTGTTCGCCTTTGTTCGTTGCGCGGAGCGCGTTGTTGGGTGCGCCAGTGACTCGTTGATTGACGGGTATTCGATGTTGTAGCCAGATGTGTCGCTTCGCTGGGACTGTCTGGTTCCAGTACTTGTCATGATACTTGGTTGATGCATGTCGTTTTGCTGAGCGCCTCGTCTGGCTCTGTCAACACGGACCCACGGGCTCGGGGGAGTATTGGTGGCTGCTGAACCGTGTTGTTGAGCAGCTGGCAATTTGGGTCCGGGCTTTGCAGCTATCCGCACCACAAGCTCGTTCACAGGCGTCTTGTCTTCAGCTCCCGAGTTGTCAGATGAGTTGCCGGCTTCGCCACCGCCCTCCTCTGCCAGCAGCGTATACCTGTTGTTGGCAGCATCGTTGATAGTCGACCGGTGTCCAGACATGACAGCAGCGGTCGTGTCGTTGTGCATGCTAGTGTGGCTTGTCACCGTGCAAAACGTGCTGTGGTTGAACGCTTGACGCCGAACTTCTTGAACTCTGTCAGAATGTGGCAGAGAACAAGGTGAAGCAATGTTGACAGCCTTTTCTCTTCCGGAGGGCTGCCCGAAGCATCCTTTCTATTGTCCGGACTTCAATAGCAGTAGCAGCTGAACGCCAAGGAGGAGTGAATGACAAACGGTGTCCTTCATGATGAAGCAGAGCAGGAGAGGAAGACAGAGCCACTCTCACTCGACTCCACAGCCAAAGTCGGGGTCGCATCGAGGTGATGGAGTATACAGCTTTTTCAAGTTGATATAAAGTAGAAAAGAAATGCGGGTTTGCAGTAACACCATATTCTCTTTCGTAAGTACTGGCTGCTCAGCTGCCAGCATAGCCCACAGCAACAGAGTCAGCGTGGACAGAGAGGAGACTTGCTGGCAGTTAAGGTGAGAGACAGTCCCCATAGCGCAGAGCATGACGAACAAGCAGGAGGACGAGATACTGCCCTGATGAACAGGCATGGCTGTGACAGTCTCGCGATGTTGACTTATCTTATGGTGTCGAAGCAGGAGTTTGCTACAAGGTATATGTCTCTTGCAAGCACACCACTGAGGAAGGAAGTACATTGTCGGTAGCAACCACGGGCATACTTATGACCAAAGACACAAGGCAATGTGTGCCAAACACAATCTTGCAAAGGTCTGCAAATATCGCAAGCAGGGTCCGACCACCAGCATTGTTGAACATTGCCGCGGCGGCCAGGAGGCTATGACTCTGCTGGCGGTGCTATTTCGAACTGTAAGTTGAGGGTATGCAGGCACTGACCATGGGATAGGTGGTTATGATGAGGCGAGCGGAGTGTGCATGTGGGATCGGCCGATGCAGGATGTGCGAGCTACTCTCAGGGTAGCATGATCACCGCAGACTGCTGAGGGAGAGCCGGAGCTACGGCGATTTATTACTCGTCGTGTGTATGCTCTCCGGAGTTGTTAAAGGTAGTGGAAGTCGTCTTTGCAGGAGCTGGAGTCCATTCTAAGGAGGCGCGGGATGTGGAGATACTGAGCCATTACAAGGACTTCAAGCCAAGATGACGGCGAGGATATACGTGTAGCCTCGTACGGTATCTCAAAGTGAAATAGAGCGGTGAAAAATATGTGTCAGCACAGGGCATTTCATTCTGAGTATGTAGCAACTTCTATCTAAGCCGATAAGAATATCACGAAACCTGTGCTGCAGCGTTGCGTTGCCGCCCGTCTCTCACATCATCGCTGTGATGTGTTACATGCATCCTGCCGTCCATACCAGCGCATGTCCACATCTCCGTACCTTCGGTGCTTTGCCTTTCCAACAATGGTCTTGGCCGCTTCACGCCGAATTTCGATCGCCACGCTCCATTCATTTCGATTTGGCTGTTCCCATTGACTTCGAAACAGCATATTCCGTCGATTCCTTGCGCAACGTTCCGATAACTTTGAGCACTCCAGGGTAGTGGATGGTACGGACCTTCACCTCACTCATGTTTGCAACCATGGTTTTTCGCTGCATCGGTTGGCCCTGGATGGCGTCGCTGATCCAGTCGGCTTGGAGAACCTCGTTGCCCGGACTGAGATTCTTGAAGGTGTGCAGTGGCATGCCGTGTGGGCAAACGGAGCAGTAGTGGCGGTGCGCCGACTTCGGGATCTTGGCCAAGCCAGTGTCGTCGTTCGTGTAAATCGCGACCTCCGAGACCTGACGATCGTCGGCAGCAACCACTAGCCAACACCTCCCCTTGACTTTTGTGAGTCTGCTATCCGGCTGCGTGACAGGCTTCCAGCCGCCAGTCGCATCTTTAGTCGTGCGGATGTTGCGGATGTCGGGGTGCCGGAGGATTGCGCCTGGGGCTTGCGAGCTGTAGGGTACTCCGAAGGGAGTCCTGGGTCCGTGTGTGAACGTGCCCTTCGTGAATGTGGTCTTGTCCATCCTCAGCTCACAAGTCAACTCGGTCAGCTGCTTGCCCAGCTCCGGCTTGTTCACGCGCCAGTTGTCGTCTTTGCGGATGATTTCTGACTTTTGTGCAGAGATGCTTGCAGCAAGACCAAGACCGAAGGCCTTCGATTTCTGGAAGAAGGCTTTTGGTGCTGGCGGTCCGTTGGTCGAGTATCCAGAAGATCGTGGTGCTACGGAAGCAGCAGTTTGGTGTGGGAGGTTTCTCGACGGTGCGAACGATCTTGGTGCTGCTGTACTAGCCGCCGCTGCTCTAGTCGCAAAGCTGGTATTTCTGGGAACTCCTGCCGTGGTGCTCTGGCTCGCTGTCGTTCGTGCTGTTGTTGCTTTGCCTTTGCGTCCGCGAGTAACAAGAGTGAATTGGTCTTTAGGATCCTCATGGTCCTGGAGAGTCGCACGATTCTGCTCGAAGATAGCTGTGGCTTGCGGACGGCCATGATCTGCATTGCTGGGGGTACTGTCTGGGGACCCAGAGTTGGTTTTGTTAGAAGACAAGTCATTCTTCGTAACCTGAGTCTCAGCGACCTCACCTGATATCTTGTTGCTCTTGCTTGGAGCTTTGGTAGAGGTTGGCTCCGCAGGCCGTGGCGACGGTGTGGCTTTCTGACTCGGATCGAGGTTTTGGAGAACGCGACGGAGGACAGTGGCGCGTACAAGATTTCCGGGGCGTAGAGGGTTGCGAGTGGGTGCTGCTGGAGGGGTTGAGGGTGGCATGGCTGTAGAGCCTGCTTTTGGTCGTCGGTACATCCTCGCAACAGTTCGGGTGGGTGGGAGGTGGAGAACAACATCTCGAGCGGCAGCAAGTTTTGTGTATCGACCAAGGCGGCCGGCAAGAAAGTGTCGTGACCGTGAATCTCGACATCATGGACGTGGTATTGGTCGTATTCGATGAAGAATTCACGCAGCCACGACACTCGGGCACAAAGGCCCCATTCACCATCGTCTTTCGAACAAAGCCTTTGTTCCAATGTGTCGCGTCGTCATTAAGGTTTGTCCACCACTATACTCTCGTAGATAAGTCAATATATTCTGTACTGTACACTGTTATCGCAAGTCTCGACTCAAAACGCCCACGACATACCGAGCCTTCACACCTCAATTTCCGAAGAACAGTGCATCTCCGAACCAGACCTGGTACTCACCATCATATCAAGGCCATCAGTCGAAGAGAAGGAAGGACAGAAAAGCAGAGACAACACCAATATGGGGTTCTTCGATGTGAAAGAGGCGAAGATCAAGATGAGAGGGTGGTGGTGTAGGCTGAAAGCAAGTGGGTGCGTTCGTGGGTGGGAGAGGAAGCACTTTGTGAGACATGACGCAGAATGCCCCGAGTGTCCCAGAGTTGGCTCGGCAGCGCAAACACGCAAGCGACTGCAAAAGCGGAGAGCGGCCTTACCTCAGCATATCGCCGAAAAGATGGGAAAGAAAGTACCAACGGCAAATGAAGCCATGCGACCCACCAGCAACACCTGTGTTGAGGACCGGAGCCGTCCAGCCACCGATGGTGATCTTCCACCGATGTGCACGGACGCCAACAACGCTGTCTGCACCAGCATGATGCAGAACCAGCCACTCGTCGAACAACTCCAGAAAGCGATCATGCAGAATCGCGAAGTTCGAAAAGAGGAAAGGCAAGCCGGCCCACGCTTGGACAAGCTCGATCAGAAAGTGCTTCGTTACGACTTTCGGATCCAGACAATCCAGCAGGAAATCGATGATCTCGAGGGTGGTAAAGAAGGCACTTCAACCAGCCAGCTCGCAGATCTACAGAACAGGCTGCTCCACGCTGAGAAGAAACGAGATGCCTCCAAGGCCATGAGTCTGGAGGTCGACATA
>JAABUW010005658.1_pt1 | contig 16125 bp, 18 predicted proteins | sample 5560081 | NCBI WGS metagenome assembly JAABUW01 (sample SAMN10711882, study PRJNA513363) | rock metagenome | isolation source: Antarctica rocks | place: Antarctica: Victoria Land, Knobhead sud | reverse complement strand
CTCCTCACTTCGTGCAGTGATGTTGATCGGGAATGGTGAAGTCATGGTGATGACATATGGGTTGACTTCGTATCGTGGAATATCACCCTTGGGGCTGATGTTGAAGGACCAGGCGAGTGCACCGAAGAGAGTGAAGAGTTCGACGTTGGTAAGGTCGACACCGGGGCATGCACGCATACCGTAGCCAAAGGCGATGTCACCGCGGATGTGTGGGAATTCAGAGAGGGGCTCCTTGTATGTTGGGTAAGACGGCTCCACCCAGCGCTCAGGAACGAACTCGTTGCCCTTGGGGAATTGCTTAGGCTCGCGGGAGATCAGATAGTTGTTGGCGTGGCAGATGGCGCCCTTGGGGATATGGTAGCCCTCGTAGACGTCATCCTCCAATACGGAGTGCGGTACACCAAGTGGGGTCGACTGTCTCCACCGGATGATCTCCTTGACCGTGGCGCGGAGTTTGGGCATGTTGGGCATATCTTCTTGAACGGGCAGGCGGTCACCGCAGACACGGTCAATTTCCTCCTGGAGCTCGGGCAGCCAGTGCGGCTTCATGCAGACGGCGAGGAAAAAGGCGTGGAGAGGACCACCGATAGTGGCGATGGCAACGAAAGCGCTGGAACCGATGGCGTGTGCGGCCTCATGGTAGTCGAGCTTCTTCGCTTCGCTGCCCTTGTTGTCCGTAAGCCAGAGCAAGCTCCAGCACTGTTCCACAGATCCCTTCTTGTAGCGGTCTTCCACATCGTTAAGCGCCTCGTAGAATGCATCCTTCATCTCCTTGTTGCGACGAGCCTCTCCCGTCTTCCAGTAAGACATTTGCCACGGGAGGATGCTGAGGAAGCTGAGCTTGTTGATGATAGGACCTGAGAAAAGATTAGCTTTCGACTGCTAGGTCGACATCGATATCACGAGTTTGAACATACCCGCTGGAGACACAGCCTTCAGAAGTTCCGGAACGATAGTCAAAAGCTTCTTGCCATGCTCTGGGTCACCCCAAGCAACGCCCGCAATTGTCCTCGCGCAGTGTACAATCAAATGCTCCGACCAACGATCCGGGTTCTCCAACAGACGCTTCAAGGTCTTCTTGTTCTCGTCCGCTGGCCACCCGTAGAAAGAAGTGGGCACAGAGTTCTTCATGATGAAGTGCATGAAGTTCTTATACCGCTTGAATGTGTCGCTGAAGCCCATGAGAGGGAGGACCTCCTTCCCCTCCCTGATGCCGACAGCAGCCGGAAGCTCGTTGCGATCGCAGTACTTGCGTTGGCGCATGACGAAGAGTTCACGGGCGATCTTGTCAGTCTCGATCCAGACATGGACGGTGCCCATGACTTTCCACGCGTAGATTGGGCCCTGGTAGGAGTGTCAGCCTATTGCCTAGAACGTGTGCTCTGCTCACGTGGGAGATTTACAAGTTTCTTGTGCAGGGCACCGAAGTGCCACGCCGACGCGATGCCCTCCGAGGGTACATCCCAAAACCGTCCGGCCCACGGTATGCTGGCCTGTTGTGGAAGCGGCTTGGAACCCGCGGGGAGCTTCTTGTTGGGTCTCAAGATCTGGCTGAGGACAAATGCCACGAAGATAGCCAAAACGATGGGCAATTTGTTGTTCGTGAGTGTTCCGATAATGGAGAGCTGGGAAGCCGTCGTCACTTCCGGCGAGATGGAGCCGGAGATGTTCTGAGCAGCACCGTAGGCTGCGTCTACGCCTTCGCGCATGGAGGCCGCCATGTTGTGCTGAATATCAGAATAACAAACAGCAAGAGAAGAGTACAAGCGAAAGACGAGATGGCGTGGCGTGCGAGGAAACGAGCGGCGTCTATGATGGGTAGGGGGCTACCGGACCATTTATTAATGATTTCGGCCCCCCACTCAAGTAAGTTGCTGTGTGCTCGAAATAGAACTGCATGGCTGAACCTGGACGGCTGAGCTCAGCTACTAATCGGGTTTAGACCGTAGATCTTAGGGATGATACTCGATGCTGTGCCTGTGCTGATCGTGGAAATTGGTGGCCAAAGCGGTTCGAATTGGTGAGACCAAGGAACCGGAGTGCGTTCTCGCCCTCGCGCCTTCAAAAGGGCCCCCGAGCCCCGCAGAAGTACAGTACTTCGAGAACCTCAACTCGGCCCCGGGAGTGCTGCATATCCGTGCTTCCAATGAATTTCAGCCGTCACGAAGTGAGAGTGGATGAGGTGCGGATACTCCGTATTGTCAGAAGCTTTGTGTCCATCTTCGTGTTCGAGCGAGGCGGCCGTTCTCTCAGCCTGAGAATCAAAAGAAGCAGGTCTCAACCCTTGAAATGCACAAGGTCATCACGCCTTGAGACCGAAGAGAGCAGGCACGAGCATGTGTATAACACTATCACGCTGAATCAGCATCCATCTTTGGTCAAAATCTACACGCTGTCTTGCACCACTATATAACATTCTTCAGGCTCTGCCCGGCGACAAAGCGACGCAAGTTTTCTGCGATCAACGTCTCCGCTCCTTGAGGCCTGGCACAGGAGAAATCAGCATATGCACCATTCATCGACCTCACGGTGAACTCGATGAGACGACCTATCGGATTGGGGCGAGAACCCTAGGGCTTCAAACGTACCTGCCTCCAGCTGCATGGGGGCTGACCACGACATTCTTCTGTTTCCAATATGGTGAGCTCTCCGGCAGTGGCTCAGTTGTGAAAACATCAAGAGCAGCTCCACCAATCTCGTCCCTGTCTAAAGCAGAGATCAATGCTTCATCATCGACAGAAGTACCACGTCCTTTTGCCCATGAACCCGTCAGCAAACATCTCGTTCTCTTGAAACCGGGACGGGTTCTGCTCAAGATCGTACTCACCGACATTCACGATCCAGGCATGGTTCGGTAGCTGCTTCAGTCGCTCGGCGTTTAGTACATGCTTCGTGGCGTCCGAGCCCGGCAGTATCATAACCAATGCATCCGTCTCGGGTAGAAGCTCCGACAATTTGTCTTCGCTGTAGACCTCGACACCATCTCGTATACCTGCGTTGCGAGCAATTCCACGGACGTGAGCACCGAGCGAGGTAAGCCATGGTGCGCTGTTCAAATCTCAGCAACGTACATATACGAAGAACAAAAGAACCTACAGTGTTTTGGCGATGTTACCAAACCCCCATATCAAAATTCTAGCATCTCTCAATGTCGTGAACTTGCCAGCAGGGCGGTCAGGCTGCGGTCCGCCAAGATGGCCAGGCCATTTGCCTTGCAGCTGGTAGTCTCTCATTTCATGGAAACGTCTGGCGGCAGTCAGAAGCAGGCCTAAAGCGTGCTCTGCCACTGTTCGGTCGTGCAAGCCGGATCCGGTGCAGATGGTGAGCTCGGAAGCAGAGAAGCCAGCATTGAGGACATCGTTAGGTCCAGCAGCGAGCGATTGGATCCAACGGAGCTTTTTCATCCGTTTCGCGGCATCCTTGAGGTTGTCTGGCGTGTTAGTCCATGTGACAAGGCACTCAGCGTCAATGGCTGATTCAGGAAGTGGCTCCTTCACGTCGTATGCTACGAGTTCGACACTGAAGCCTTCGAGACTCTTGGTGTCAAGTTTCAGCGAGGTTGGATACGAGAGCTTCATGTTGCGGGTCTTGTCGGTATCGTGGTCCGGTTGAGTTGTTGCTTGGTGTGTTGAATGAGGGCCGCTGGTTCTGTTATCGAACTGTAGAAGCTGCAGTCTTGAGATTGCTTTCTGGTAGCTGTTTTGACTTCCTACAAATCTGCCAGAGATCATGTTTAAAGACTGCCCTCATTTCATACGCTCCTTGACGACATCGGCAGCGGCAATTATCGGCATTTGTGCGCTCTCGGCAATGGTTTTTGGTGACGCCGTTGTCATAAACACTCCTTACATGTACCTAGCTCACCTCATACTATGACCTACTCTCACGCCCGATAAGATGTCCTCGAGAATGCTATGAGCATCGAGTTCTTACATCTCCTGCTTCCAACTGCAGCCGGCAGCAGGCTGTTGACAACCTTGTAGGTGCATGATTGATCAGTAAAGAGCATGAGCTCTTTTCCCTATAATTCCATTCTGCTTATCAATCGATTGCTTTCATCGGACAACATAAATCAAACCCATTTTGCCATCAATAGGTAGACTCAATCATCTCCAAAGGGCTTTTGATACGCCATGGCATCGATCGACAAAACAGCGCTGAAGACTCTGCTCGCGAATGGCCCCCACCGCACCCTTGCAGCTGGCAAAGAGGTGACACTGGCTCTTGGGAATCTCTACATCGTCACGACGACTATCATAGCCACGGCACTGCTTGTATGGGAGACCGAGTCGGGGTACTCCCGCTACTATGTGCCCGTAGAGTCTCTGCATCAGAGCATCAAAGCTAGATTGGACGCAGACACCAGCCGCAGTGGCGAGCAGAATGGCGAAACCCATGTTGGGCTCGAAGTGTTGGACACCGTCAAGGGCGATAACGGCTCCCAGGTTGTTATCGAAAAGTTGACTGTTGGCTCCAAATCAACGACTTGGGTGCGCTTTACGGAAGGTTCTATGCAAGGCTACATACGTTTCGAGCGCAAGGAAATTGGTGAGTCAACCTCAGCATTTGTTGCTTTTACTGCTGCTAAAAGTATGATAGACGAGTGGTTCGAGAACGGTGCGCTGTTCGTAGGGATCAAGAATCCCTACAAACGCATCGATACCACGCCTGTGGCTAGACACGTAGTCGTCAAGATTGATGGTCAGACGGTCGCCGAGACGACAGTAGCTGTACTGCTTTCTGAGACTGGCCTGAAGGAAGCATATTATCTACCAGCCACTAGCATCAAGGATTGGAGCTTGACTGAGAAAAGTGATTGGCGAACTACTTGCCCGTACAAGGGCGAGGCTTGGTAAGTCGACATCAGTAGGCATCTGGTATCAGTGTGACTGTGCTGACCTTCGCACTCCATGATCCAGGTATCTCAACATCAAGAAGAAGGAAAATTCGATCTGGTACTACCCGTTCCCAACTCACGAGAGCGCTGGCATTGAAGGCTTCATCAGTTTCTACAACCGAGAAGGCACCGATATCGTCGTGGATGGCGTCAAGGTGTGACGGTGTGGCTCCATATGTGGTGATGTGGTCTAGTGTTACCTAGTTATCGCTATTCAATCGGACTGAGACGAATATTACCTCGACGTCGGGGGCAGGACTGCGTAATGCTGTACCTCATGATGACTCGCTTGATATACCCTGGTCAAAGCTGTAAACTAAAGTCCAGTCATGGGGCCGCTGTACTGCACAATCCTTTGCTGATCATCAGTCTCTCTGGTTCCCGTGGCGGCAAATCTGTGAGAAGCTACTCGACAGAATGTTGCTCCTCTACCTCCCACTCTCGCAGCACGGAGAGGAATCTTTCAAGCCCTGTCTGCAGGGCCTTTTCTTCCACTGTAAAGACAATGCGAAACCAGCCAAGCTCTTCGCTCATGGATCGAGACCCCTTTGCGATCATCACACCTTTGCTGAGCCAACGCTCGCTGAGTTGGACTTCTTTTGCTTCATATTCAGCGGCGTTCGCAGCAGTCGCTCGAAGAGCAGCCGCCCCTACGTTAAAGTCTGCTAGTAGCCATGCTCGGAGGTCGACCCAAAGGAACACCGCAGCATTACCGCCACGAAAGTAGAGTATTCCATTGTCGTTCAAGAAACTGGTCAGAATGGCGTAGTGCTTTGCGAGTCGTTTCTGGTTCTCCGCGATGAAGCGGTCCAAGAAAGGAGTGTCTTCGAGCAATCTCGCCCACATATCTTGGACTATATAAGCTTTCCACGAGAATGTTCTGACATTTGCGTTAGCCAGGAGAAGCCGAAGATGGAGCGCGCTCCTTACGTGATGCTCAAAACTGCCTTCCGAAGCACATCGCTTCGTGTGTGAAACGCACCTAGGCGTAGGCCGTTCGCACAAAAGTCTTTCGCGGCTCCGTAAAGCACATGCACGAGGTTTGGATCAATGACTCCTTCAATAGCTATCGAGAGCACCGATTTGAATGGCGTAGCGTCTGGGTAACTATCGTTCTTAAAGACACTCGTAGCGTAGATCTCGTCTGACAGATAATGCAAGTTGTGCTTTGCGCAGAACTGCATGATAGCTAGAATCGCTTGTTCTGACTGTGTACGGTCAGCCTATCGTAAAGTGAGGCACAGTCTGGCGACATACGTAACACTTCCCAAGAGGGTTGTGTGGGCTCAATCTATCAGTCACTTTCTCGGTGTGCCGCAGTGGAAACGTACTTCGTGATCATTACACCCTTGATCCTGACCGCCCTTCGTTGACTCTCTTGGTATGCTCGCTCGAGACATCGTGTGTTAGCCGTGGCATCGAAGACGTCATCGAGAACGATTGAATCATCTTCTCTCGCGAACGAGACGGGCACGAGCTTCCCTCTCGACCTAGTTGGGATGTCGTTGGTAAATCCCGTGTATAGTGGCTGCGGTAGGAGAAGTCCTTCGCCTTCGTTGCAGATCGACCACGTAACGTGATCGATCATTGCTGTCACACCAGCGGTTATGATAAACTCCCCGGCACTCGTAGGTTGCAGTGGCATGAAGCGACTGTTGAAGAAACCTGAGATGGCTTTGCGAAGTCTCGGAGAACCTTGAGGTCCGTGGCCGTAGGTGAAGTGGAAGGCTGGATCGACTTCGAACTGTGGCAATTAGACATGCTCTGTGCATGGGACAATGGATACTAACATGGTCTTTTATGTGGTCCTGAAGCTCGGTATGCATGAGATTGTTCTCTGCTATTCCAAGTATAACCCTGTGAGCGTGGTCAGCCTCGTGATATCTTCATGGTCTTCCTTGAGTTTCTCACTTGCCGTCTGCATTTGCAGGGCTCCATGGGTTAGACATAGCATTCACCAACGGTGCCCAGTGATCTTCTCCGTCCACATTCTCTCGTGCTCGTTCCGAGATCGTGTTCATGCTATCGAGATCTGCCATAGTCCAGTGAAATGAACAAACCTTACTCTCAATGCTTCGGTTGCTCTGAAATAGTTGCACAGCTTGACAGCAGGACAGCTACTTACAGCCGCCCTGTGGTTCCCAAGAGAAACCTTAAAGCTGCCGATCCTACGCCCTGTCGACAAGCAGTGAGATGCTGTTGTACCGGCAAGCATGGGATATTGCCCCAACCATTCTGGCTGTGAGTCAAGAACGAGATGCACGCAATGCGACAGCATTCTCGACGGTAGTCTAATCATGCTATCATCACAACCGAGCCTTTGCAGTTCTCCATACTTGGACACTATCATCGCGGGGCCAGGATGGACCGAATAACTGTGATCCCAGACTCTTCTTCTGGACTTTCCCGGTTGGTCCTTTCGGGAGCTCGTGATCCAAAACTCTGAGAAGCGTGGGTAGTTTGTATGCTGGCAGTGACTTCCGCAAATCATCTCTTAATTGATCAATGCCCAAGGTCCAGTCTTTAGAGCTCGAGACCATCGTGATAACAGCGGCGACACGTTCGCCAAACTCCTCATCTTCGATACCCATGATGCTGGCTTCTCGAACGTAAGGTAGCTCAAGGCACACCTTTTCCACCTCTGGCGCACCTATCTTATACCCGCCGGACTTAATGATATCTATCGAAGCTCGGTCGACAATGAAGATATACTTGCCTTCACGACGACAGATGTCTCCAGTCTTGAACCAACCTGCTCATCGTGAGCGGCGATGGTCGCCTCCTCGTCGAACAGATATCTGGAGAACGTGATGTAAGCTGGAAATGGAAGAAAGCTGGAGTTGGAAGAGGAGACGGCTATTACATACCCCGAGAACATAAGAGGTGACTTTATCAATAGCTCACCTTCACTATCAATCTCGATGTCAACACCAGTTGTTGGACTGCCAACGCAGCCCTCGGGTAAGTTAAGGAAATCAGTGTCAGCAGAGACTCTGATACATCCTGGGACCTCGCTGGAGCCATAGCGAACATAGATCCCAGGCTTGCCATTGTTCCTTAGTCTGGTCCAGAAGTCCTGCACTGGCTGCTGGAGGGCACTCGATCCGCACAGAAGGCACCTAAGTCGCTGAACACCAGCAGCGTACTTATATCGTTCTGACGCAGGCAGACCAGCAAGTTCTTTTTGGTGATACCACATCAAGCGCAAGTACATAGTTGGAACTCCGGAGAAGACGGTGATTTCGCCATCTCTGAGCCGCCGCCACACCCAAGCAGGATCGAATGAGCCGTGAGTTCGGAACTCGATGCAAGCACCGGAAATCATCCAAGGGAAGAAGCTTGTGCCTAGACCAGTTGCATGGTGCACTGGTAGTGTATGAAGCAGTATATCGTTGTGTGTTATGTCGTAGCCTTCTACGACGTTTAGTGCGGCCTCGTGAATGTAGGCACGCCGCAGTACTGATCCTTTGGGTTTGCCAGTGGTACCTGAAGTAAATATCACGACGCCTGCTGCGTTATCGTCGAGATACCGATCAGATGAAATAACGACACTGAACGGCTTCAAGTATGTCGATCTTCCTATCGCCTCAGAAGCCACGAGATGTGGCAGTGATCGGCCTTGCTGAGCACAAAGACCTGCGACTGATCGAGCAAGACTGCTGGCGGTGGCAGAGGAGAGGATTGCGATCTGCTGCGACTTGTTGACGAAGTATTGGACCTCTTCGGCAGGATTGGCAACACCTATCCATATCAGCTCCAGGTACTGACTTTCCAGCCTCCCAGCACGATACGTACTCATTGGCACAACAGCAGCCCCAGCAGCCAGCGCGGCGATCATGGCTACTGCGAACTCATAGCCGCCGGCCGCCAGAACTCCTACATACAGTTCATCGCCACGTCGCAATATTCGAAGGACATCTGGGGCGAGGCTGTCCTCGAGCACGGATCGCAAACCAAAGCATCGGATAAGAGGTCCGAGTATGTCTTCTCGACGCCAAGGTGGTGATCGCGTACCGCAAGCCTCTCCCGATTCGCGTGCGGCAGTAGTTTCGTGAAGAATGGATTGCTGGGCAGCACATTCTTGCCTACTTGCGATGGAAAGATCCTACTGCGGTCGGGAGACTTTGTCGCGGGCTCCATTTCGTGAACGATCGTGTTGGTCGCGGTCGAGCCACTTTGCTCTCAAGTATGCTTGTCGCTGTATAGTGTGAACACAGCCCCCGAATGATCATGTTTACGGTGATGAGGCGCGTCCGCGTTGTCTGTCGAGGAGCGAAGTCGGAGGCCACATCAGATGCGGAAACGCCGAACTACATGTATGCACCACTTTCACTCCTCCCCTCTGGTCAAATAAAAAGGTACGACATCATCTGGTCTTCGCTCTTGCGACAAGACACGTGAACAGTGCAATTGGCGTTTAGCACACTTCCAACCAGTTGAACCGGGAGCTGCAAAGAACTCCTGTTGGTTCTCCAGCTCTATACGAGCTTCGCGCTTTCCCCAGCCATACGGAGCGTTTTCTGTGCATGTCTGTCTGTTACCGAACCCAACACCATAGCATCGGAGACATTCAAATTCACTATGAAAAGGCAACCCTTCGAGCATGCAGCTGATAGCAATTTGGCAAGTATCTCTCATTTCCTTCGCCGTTCTCCTCTCTGCTCCACAGAGGGAAGCTCTCTAGAAGCAATGAAGGCCATCCAAGCAACTGTCCTCGGGGAAGCAAAAATCGTTAATATACCAGAACCGGAGCTCGAAGCCAACACAATTTTAGTGCGCCCAACCTACGTCGGCAACAACCCCTGTGACGCCTTCGTCACCGATGCTCCTTCTCACTGGCACAAAGATCAGGTGCTTGGCTGTGACTACGCCGGTGTCGTCGAGAAGGTTGGGTCGGATGTCGCAACAGATTTGAAGCCAGGCGACAAAGTCGTTGGAGTCCTTGCAGCCGGAACAGCTTACGGCCACAGCAGGGGAGCCTTTGGAGAATTGCTGCCCGCCTATGGAGACCTGTGCTTCCCAATCCCGGACGGCATCAGCGAGGCTGAGGCTGCGACTCTTGGGGTAGCTCTTTCGACCATCGCTGTGTCGTTCTATAGTGATTTTGGCCTCCCTTTGTGGGACGAGGATCCGAACTTTGGCCAAGGTCAGCCATTCCTCATCTACGGTGGAAGTGCCACGACTGGCCTTTGGGCCATTCAATTTGCCCGGCTGTCTGGATTCCGCGTGATTGTCACATGCTCTCCTCGCAACTTTGATCTAGTGAAGGTGTTTGGTGCGGATGAAGCGCACGATTACCACGATCTAGACAAGTGTGCGGAAGCGATCAAGTCTTCGGTCGGCGAATCATTGAAGTATGCCTATGTCTGCGCGATGGGCGAGGATGCTCCCAAGGTAAGCTCTGCGTACTCGGCGGTCACTCGTATCTAACCTTGTGTAGCTTTGTGCCCAAGTCCTCGCACCGACAGGAGCAAAGTTCGTCACCATAGCCAGTCCGACACCAGATCGAGCTGGCATCGAGAGCAGCTTTACGTTCGGACAAAGCATAATGACCGAGTCATACAAGACGTTCGCTGGTAACACCCCACGCACACCAGAGCGCAAAGAGCTCGGGGCACGAGTGTGGAAGATGGCCCTTAAGCTGCTGGAGGAGGGCAATGTGAAGCCTCCACCCGTGGAGGTGAGGGAGGGCTTGGAGGGTGCACTGCAGGGTATTGCAGATCTGAGGGCTGGCAGGATAAGTGGCAAGAAGATTGTGAGCCGCATAAGCTAGTGATAGGTCTGGTTCATGCAGTCCTCGACCAGCGTCGGACTGTCGTAGCCCAAGTAGGAGGAAGATTCTTTCAACAGCCTGACCGCATCAAAATGGTGCCATTCGCTCTTCCTTCCGCCTCTCCTGCTTCTCCTCTGTAAACACCCGATAATGGTTCTCAGCCGAATTGAAAGCCGCAGCACCAACCACAAGACCACCAAGTGTCTTCAAATTCTTCTTGTTCTTCTCGTCGCCCTCCTTATGCGCAAAACTCCGCGCCGTTATGGCACCAATGGCAGCGCCCGCAGCGGCAGCAAGTAGCCCATCATACGACGAATCAAAGTGACGTTCCAGGAAGTTGCAGTCCTTCCGCGGCTTCCCGCTATACCACAGTATACCTTCGTCGTCGCTCTCAGGCTTTTGCTCTGCAGCGGGCACCGCGCTTCGAGTACGTCTGTGACCATCTCGCCGCCGTCTTCTGCGGTCAGAGTCTGACTCGCTGGAGCTGGCGCTGCTGGAGGAAGGGCTGCGTCGCCGGGATGCACCGCCTCTATAGCTCCGCGCTCGTTGTGGCCGGTAGTTGTCTACCGCGAGTAAGTCGTCGGTCCGGCGACCCCGAGGACGCATGTAGTAATCGTCTTCGCGGCGGTAGGAGTAGTCTTGGTCCTGCTCGCGCCTCGGGGCCAGGACCATCTCCATCTCCCGCCGTCGTACATTGTCGAGTTCATAGTCGGGGATTTCCTGTATACGGCGCTCTCGGAATCGCTGACCGGTACGAGGGTCTTCGTACGTTACATCGACGACTGTGCTGTTGGAAGGCATGGCGAGTGGTGTCTGCAGATTGCAAGGCTAACGTCTGCCAACAAAGTATAAGAGGGACAAGGCGAGCAAGGCTGCGCCGCAGTGCTTATCCGTGTTCACCGCATTCCTTGCTCCACCCCTGGGTTTGCTGCATTGATGAGTGTCGCTCATTGGTTGCGCACAGCGAGCATCTGTGGCGTCACTCAGGCACACAGGTGCGATGGACAGAAGAACCTCGACTGGGAGCCGACATCGAACAACTGCCATATTGCTCAGAACTCGGCGATGGATTCCAGTTCCATTTTGTTGCATGCGAACGTTGAAAAGCTTCGATGTGAGTGTGAGCTCTGCGAGAGTTCGTCGTGCCTGACCAATGGAACGCTCACATGCGAACCAGCAAGCCAGCAAGCGAAGGCATGAATCGTGTCTGCTCAGGTTCCGCAAGGCAATCCATATATGCCATTGACCCCCTGTCGGTCGGCAGCGTTGCAATGATTCTCATGCCTGCAGACCAACAACTTCTTCCTCTTCTCCCAAAAATGACAACCTTCCATTGATTGTTCAACCAACACCACACGCCGACCTCGGCAGATCTCACACTCGAGCATGCAGCCTGACGCAACACATCCCCCCTCCGCTCCCCACCATCAAAAAACCCACGTACTATACGGCATATAACCGTCACGGCGGTGAGGGTAGCTTGAAAGTAGCGACTGTAGTTTCACACCCCACCCTTGTTGCTGAAGAGACAAGCATGCGCTGTCACGAGGAAAGCCTGGCTTGAAGGAATCACGAAGCGTCGATTCGTCGAGATCCTGCGGTGTGTGCGTGCGAATGACCAGCGTGATGCTGTCACGCATTCCCGTGCTTTGTTTGTCTCGAGTAGCACAGTATACCAACCAACAATCTCGCATGTGCTTTCGCCGCTTCGTTCCAATACCCGTGCATTGGCTCAACTAGAACTCAGCGCCGGCCCTGAGAGGTTGTCGGCAAAGCGAAGATGAATTACGCCAACATGATCGAGGAGAAGAACCTCAAAGTGAGTCTACACCAGCCATTCCCGAAGTATGTGTCGCTGATGCATATGCGACGTATAGAAATCCTTCATAATAGCCACGCTCGTCAGCACAGTAATCGGCACCTTCACCACCTCCCTCAACTTCTACGACCGCGTGCAAGAGAAGAAAGCCCAGCGGAAACAAAACAAAGTCGACGACGGGCAGAACGAGGAGATCCGCCAGCTGCGGGAGGAGATCAAGAAGAATTCTTCGCGGATCAAGGATAAGGGCAGCTCGTCGGGGTCCCGGTCGCGGTCTACGTCGCAATCCCGCGATGGGAGACGGAGGCGGAAAGGTGGGAAACGGAGGAGGAGTGTGGGGTACGAGGATGAGGAGGATTTTCATCGCTCTGCCGCACGGTCAAGGGCGATGATTGAGAGGGAGTATGATGAAAATTACCTTCGGCTTGGGCAGCGGTATGCACAAGGGGATGTGATTACCGAGAACAAGCTGCAGGCGCAGATTATTACGCTGCAGCAGGCGGTGATCAATGTCCTGCAGGAAGCTTTGATGGACGGCAGGTCGTTGACGAAGGCGGATATACATCGGTTGGTGGGTGCGCAGGAGAGGGCGCGTGATGGTTCGTTGGAGGCGCTGAGGGGACAGTACGATCGGTTATTGCCAGCTGCATACGAGGAGAAGCGGCTGCGGATAGAGGGGCCGAGGAGTGGTGATGCGAGAATACAGCGGCAGCTCACGTTGCCGGCAGCAGTGCCAGAGAGGGAGGAGTTTTCTCCGCCGAAGAGGGTGATGTCGCTGCCGGTGCAACAAGCTTCGGAGGAGCTGTATTGTGGCTATAGCCGCGATCTACAGGCCTCGAGGGTGGCATTGGGCCCCTCGTTTGCTGCTAGTGGTAGCTGCAGATGTCCGGACTGTGGTGTACGGATCCCGGTGTCAAAGCTGGATGTCTGGACGTTCGAGGTGCGTATACCAGTCGGAGATGATCGCCTCGAGAAGAGGATATACGAAATGGACGCGCGGCTGGTCGTCAAGAGCCACACGTCCTATGGTGACTATGCATGTGTGCTTTGTTCAAGAGAACGGGAGCTGGACTGCATTTGCAAAAGCGTAGATGTGCTTGTGGAGCATTTGGGCCGTGTGCATACTTCCGAGGAGTTCGAGCGGGAGAAGGACATGCATCGTGTCTGAGAAGGTGGTAGCATTTTGCATTGCTTGCTAGGATACCCTTCTGCTCACTTCGAGAGTAGCTTTTGCCGCCGATCTGTGTCGGTCAGCTGCATTGAAACCATTTCACGAGTTCCGTCCTGCACTTGCTGCTCACCAAAGCCTTCCATGAATGACAAGTGGTCAGTCAATCAGGGACCGATGTGCATTGAGCTCGCCATTCCCTGGCTACGGCTGCAGCCATTGCTGAACCATCGTATGATGCTTGCTTGAAGTCGCTCCAATGTGCCGCCTGGTATGCACAAGGTTCCATCGGACGCCATAGCCAACATCCAAGCCGCTCATAGGTGATCATACTCGTCGAACATGCATCCACTTCACGTCATACCTTCGGATCATGATATAGGAAGTTGATATCTCGCGGTCGTTGTCGATTTGACCGTACGAATTCTGCATCACCTGGTGGCCCTGCTCGACATATCAGCAACAACGCCTTCCAATACATGTGGGGCTCGCCTCGACTCACGCTCCGCCTTAGTATTGCCTGCTAACATACTCTGTATGCTTATGCACACGCTCTCCACATTGTGCACCGGACTCCAACCTTGGCTGTCCAGCAGATCGAGACATATGATGCCGTTGCTGTAGATGTGCGGGTGGATGGGGATCTTGCGCTCCGGAGCAGCAAGTACGACGAACACCACTTCAGGCGCTTCGATGGGGTATGACGGCGAGAAGCTGAAGCGCATGCGGTAGGTCTCGTTGGGTGGGTAGATGGGGTTGTCGATGATGGAAATGTCCATGACCCATTCGCGTAGGTCAGGGGCGGAAACGAGTGTGATGCCGGGGGGTAGGGTGCCTTGGATCTGGGAGATTTTAGGCGGGCGCAGCTAGATAGGCGTGCAATGCTGTATAGGACGTACCTTGGTCAGTTCCTTCTGGAGTCGCTTGGAGCTCATGGAAGCCATGTTGACTGTGCCAATCTTCTGGCCGGAAGGGCCGCGATGTTGGTGGGACGTCCTCAATCCCGAGACTGTGGATATGATCAAGGATGAAGTTGGTGGGTGCTGATGATGTTTCGGGGAGCCGTGGTTGGATACGTGGACGCTACGAAATGTTCTCGGGGTTGTGCTTGCTGTCTCTCTGTATGCTGCTCACACTTGATCAAATGCACGCGGTGAAGACAGCTCGCTGATCTGCAGGCAAGTGCGATGGTGGGGCTGGACTGGCGTGAGTCCGCGGGGCAGGCGCAAGGCCACCTTGGGGTGGAAAGTGCGAAGGGAGGCTGTGTTTGCACCATCTCACACCTGTTGGGGAGCATTGCGCCGCTCATATTCCCACCTCACCTCCTATATCTTGCCCACATCCCATCTCACACGTCCTCCAAACATACTCAATCCCTACTCGGTGCGACAATACACCTAAGCAGACGCACGACAGAACTCGGGAGGAGTCCCATAGCAGGAAGGCGGCCTTGACGCTGCCAGGTGCTACACGGGCACCATGGCCTCGTGTAAGTTCTTGCCCTTCGGCATCCCGATGCTTGTACTGCCTTAATCCCTTCCCGCCTGTCTTCTTCACCGCTGCATCTTCATCCTACAACGCGCAGACATATCTTGGTCGATCTACCCTACCAGCAATACCTTGAGAAAACCTACACCTGACTATTGAAGCCTAAGCCGCGTGGTGCTTGCGCCCACACATCATCACCTGACTGCCACAATGTAGCTTGCGCACGTGTACAATAATTGAGCACTCGCTAACAATTTGCACCCCAGTCTCCAATATGCTCAACAAGCTCCATGGCCAGCCCGAATCCTACGACCGCAAGTCCAAGTACCGCATGGGCCGTACCCTGGGCGCCGGAACCTATGGTATTGTCAAGGAAGCCGACAGCCCAGACGGCAAGGTCGCCGTCAAGATCATCCTGAAGAAGAACGTCAAAGGGAATGACCAGATGGTGTACGATGAGCTCGAGATGCTCAATCGCCTCCACCATCCCCACATTGTCCGCTTTGTCGATTGGTTCGAATCACGAGACAAGTACTACATTATCACGCAGCTTGCTACTGGTGGTGAACTTTTCGACAGGATCTGTGAAAAGGGCAAGTTCACAGAGAAGGACGCTTCCCAGACTATAAGACAGGTCTTGGAGGCCGTCGACTACCTGCATCAGAACCAAGTGGTGCATCGCGACTTGAAGCCTGAGAACCTGCTATACGTTACACGCGCGCCAGACTCGGAGCTCGTCCTTGCCGACTTCGGTATCGCAAAGCATCTCGACTCTCCGGATGGCGTCCTCAAAACCATGGCTGGATCGTTTGGCTACGCCGCGCCGGAGGTCATGCTCAAGAAGGGTCATAGTAAACCAGTCGATATGTGGTCGCTCGGCGTCATCACCTACACTCTCCTCTGCGGCTACTCTCCCTTCCGCTCCGAATCTCTCGCCGACCTCATTGATGAGACGAAGCACGGCCGCGTAGTCTTCCATG
>JAABUW010005657.1_pt1 | contig 16129 bp, 8 predicted proteins | sample 5560081 | NCBI WGS metagenome assembly JAABUW01 (sample SAMN10711882, study PRJNA513363) | rock metagenome | isolation source: Antarctica rocks | place: Antarctica: Victoria Land, Knobhead sud | reverse complement strand
AAGGAAGAACTTACTCAGAAGCGAATTCAGGCCTGGATTCGACGTATTTCTCGTTATATAGAGTAAATTATTGCTATAAAGAGAGGTAATAATTATAAAGAAGATAGAGTAGAGAGTGACATTCGCTTGTACAATAGCATTGAGCGCAGACAACGTTATAAACGTCGTCAAGCAGATAATAAATCTGACGATAATAAGATTATTGTAGCTTCGATAGAAGAGGTAGAGGTAGAAGAGATGAAAGAGATGGAGTGGTAGTCTAGATAGTCAATTTGATGTTGCATTTGAAGTTTGGATTTAATATTCGAACTTATCGGTATTAAGCGTTCTCCGTACACTAGGACACTAATACACGTAATTTACTATGTGGCTGAGTCTTGGCATTCCGAGAACTTTTGGCGTCACTCCCCGTAGAGTCTCACCAGTGCTAAGATAGCCGTCGTCATTTGGCGGCAACCTCTCATACTAAGTTTGAAGATACCTAAGGCCCACAGTAACAACGGAAACTTGATGGGGCCATCCATAAATCTCACGGACGCTTGATTGGAGGATACCAATTCCATTCTCAGCTAATTGAGGTCTCATTGGATTATCTATGCATCAGGCTTCCTTCCCGTCACAATCACCCGGTTATGTGCCCACATTGCGCCCTTCTCCGACTCCAGGATGGATCCTTGGATCAAAGCATCAATCTGTCCTGCCTTTTCGGGATTAGATGTCCGGATCTTATCACTAATGTTCATGGGGATTGTGAGGTTGCACCAATGCATTGACATGGCCGTATGGCGTTTTCCGGCCTGCCAGTCGGCCGTGACAGCTTGGAGACCTTCCGCTTCGAAAGTTTGGTCTAGCGTCTTCACCCATGGTGGCAATAGCCGGGTATTGTCAACGACTGTCAACCTTTGAACGGCCTCCAAGCAGTCCGTGGGAATGCCGGGTGAAATAGTTTCAACATGCTGAGATTTAAGATCGATTTCACACCACTGCAAATATCCGCCTGGTTCTAAATGTAAGAGATAAATGCATCAGCTACAATAGACCTTGTAATATGGGGAGCACGGTAATAGTGTCGATACTCACTCAACAACTTCATCAAGTTCCGCAACACAGGTGCTGGATCTTCTTCGATAACGAAGACGATGAGGCGGACATTAACAATGTCAAATGTCCCAACAAGATCTTCTGGCACCTCGGCAAAAACACTCCATTCTCTGAGTGACAGGTTCTTAGGAAGCCACTCCTTATGCCCAACTTGCGTAATGTCGGTATCGAAGCCAACGAGCTCCGTCTCAGTGGATAAATCTAACTGCGATTGCAGATCCAGGAGCCAGACCCTTTGAGCTGTTAGTTATTGGGCCCAATGGAACCTATGACAGACATTCTTACCCAGTTCCGGTACCGACATCAGCAACCTTCAAGGACTTCTTGTCCCGTGGAATCTTAGGACTAAGACTGTACCCAAAGATGTCTTTCCAGAGGTGATGTTGGAGATTGAGTCTCACGTCCACACTTAGTATAGTTCAACGAAAGAGGATCTGGGGGTCAAGCGATCTCATACCTGTTGAAATCAACGTAATCTCGAGCAAGGGGATATGCACCAACGCCATCCTTGACCTCAGTCACTGTTGGGACAGAGTAGCCGGGAAGAGAGACTGCGGGAGCGGACATGGCCTGTGGATTTCTTGAAGAGAACACAGGTGAAAAGGATTGGACTTTGAAGATGTCAAGTCTTTGAATGCACGCCAAAAACCTTTGATTGACCTATGCAGGAGGGACCCAATGCACAAGACGTGTGCTTTGAGTAACAGTAAATACAGCCCTTAAATATTCATAGTGGGGGGGGTGAAGAGAGCCGTGTCTTGCTCGATTCCCAGAAGCCAAAACGGTGAAAATACGGGGGTATCAGGGGGACCCGGTATGGCCCCTCTACTGTGTATGAATCGTCAAGGGCTGTCCCTCCGTGTGCAGACTTTACCCGAGCCAGACTCGGCTACGGATGACAATTGTGACACGTCAGGTGGAGCCTGATCGGGATCCTGGTCGAGATCCTGTCAGCACCTACAAAGTACAACCCCTGATTGCATGCAAGCAGGGGCAAGATACAGTAGTAAGGTACCCTGTTATCTGCAGCCACCGCGATGCGCAATCGAAGCGCGATGTCTGGCCTACTAATCCGTAAAAAGACATCTATATTCACCGCTATGGAGTAGTGAAGGCTTTACTTGTTGATTATCGCCGCTGTGGCCTCGGCGATCCCCTCCGTGAGGCATAGCCCAATCGTAGGTTCTATCTTACGCTCATGGCTCTTCTGGCAATCCTAATAAGCAGTCAGCTACGGCATGCAGACCTTCGCCTCGAATTTATGACATTCGTCGAATGTTATTAGTTCGCTTGCAAACTTCACGCTTTCAATCAGTTTTCCTTTCTTATATCGCGCCACTGACGACCCAGACAGTCATTGTAAGTAATATCACTTGCACCACGCCCCATCATGGTCAATATCACTTACGACACACCCAAGCTTAATGGGGAACTTGCATCTATAACTAAATATTCTACAGACTTTCTTCATTGAGAATAAGAACGTAGGCAACAAGGCCGAGGTTGAAGAATGAAGAAGTAGATCGTGTCCTTCTCCCTACTCAGTTGCAATCGCTAAGTTCTCACCCGTCTAGTCTGCGACTACAATCCTCTCACTGCACCAGATCTCCTCCAACACAAGGTCCCAAAGACCGTTAATAGCAAGAAGACCGTTGTCCAGTCACGCGAGGAGGTAGCCGCTGTGGTGCAGGGCAAAGACCCTAGAAAGCGCCTCCTCGTTGTCGTCGGACCCTGTTCGATCCATGACCCGGTAGCTGCGCTCGAGTATTGCGATCTTCTGCTTAAAGAGAAAAAGAAGCATAGGGATGACCTGCTTATCGTTATGCGCGCTTACCTCGAGAAGCCCCGAACCAGCGTCGGCTAGAAGGGCTTGATCAACGACCCCGATATTGACAACAATTTCAAGATGCACAAGGGCCTACGAATGTCGAGACAGCTCTTCGTCGACTTGACTGACCGGGGCATGCCTATAGCCTCCGAAATGCTGGATACTATTTCCCCCCAGTACCTCGCCGACTTGCTGTCCGCTGGTGCTGTCGGCGCAAGGACGACGAAGAGCCAGCTGCACAGAGAGCTCGCCGGTGGTTTGTCCTTCCCGGTAGGTTTCAAGAACGGTACAGACGATACGCTTGGTGTCGCAATTGATGCGATCGGCGCGGTGCGACATCCTCATCATTTTTTGTCAGTGACTAAGCCCGGTAAGTGCAAAGACTAAGTCTAATATGAGTATAAGCTAACGAAGATATAAGGGGTGGTCGCTGCCGTCGGTACCCTGGGAAACGATGACTGCTTCGTGATCCTGCGCGGTGGTAGCAGGGGAACCAATTACGATGCAAAATCCATCGACAAGGCCAAAGCAGCATTAGCTAAGGCTGGCACGAGACAAAGGCTTATGGTAGATTGCTCGCATGGAAATTCCCAGAAGAACCACAAGAACCAGCCCATGGTAGCAGCAGCGCTGGCTGAGCAGATCAGCATGGGCGAGCAAGGTATCATGGGTGTAATGATTGAGAGCAATATTAATGAGGGTGAGTACATGAGCGCTTTCGTTCCTCGGTGACGTGTAGCATGCTGACAAGAGCACAGGTAACCAGAAGGTACCTCCCGAAGGCGACAAGTCCTGTCTCAAGCCAGGTGTCAGCATCACAGATGCTTGCATCTCATGGCAAGATACCGAGGCTGTGTTGCAGATCCTGGCAGACGCTGTTAAGCAGAGGAAACAGCTTCCCAACGACCATTGCGATGGTCATTCCAAAGATCATCTCAACGGTCATACCAACGGTCATATCAACGGTTATACCAATGGCTACCAGTAGAGACTTGCGCCTGGGTAGAAGATGAGTGGTCTTAACGACATCATGTACTCAGCAAACTAGGAAAGTACAAAATGGGTCGAGTAGAAAAGGCTCAGCAAACAAATATACATATAGAGGTAATCGCATGATCACCGTACCACTGCTTGAATTGAACGTGCCCTAAGCCCAACCTGGAAATGGTAAGCGTTGTTCCGAAACGGGTTAGAGAAGGTACGGTCGTTTCAGGCTCGGTGATTACAAACCACGGGGTCGGTGAAGCACCAGGGGAACAAATTCAATGGAATATCATAAGCGGCTAGGGGGGGTTACGCCGCCTATGATGTTCTATTTGGTGATTGACTTTTTGCACCCCCTGTGAAGGCAACATTCGTATTTCTAAGCATATTACGTCATTCAATATAGCTGTTTGTCTATTTAACGACAATGTCCAGCATCTCGAAAAATGCCGTAGCTCGTCGCTTTGACACAGGCTTTCTCCAATTGCATCCTTCCTTCTCAGTTCTGTTTCTGCCGAATCATTAGCCACCATGGTCCCAATCCGTATCGCGATCATTGGCTTGTCCGCTAATGCCACCACCGACTGGGCTTCCCGCGCCCACCTACCGTATTTCCTCTCGCCGGTAGGAAGGGCTCGATTCCAGATCACCGCGCTTTTGAATTCCGACGTAACGGCCGCGAAGAGGTCAATCAAAGTCTTCAACCTTCCGCCAGAGACCCGAGCGTATGGGTCGCCCGAGGACCTCGCCGCAGATCCCGATGTCCAGCTGGTGGTTTGCTCTACACGGGTTGATAAGCACTTTAACACCAGCCTTCCCAGTGTAAAGGCCGGGAAGGATGTCTTCGTCGAGTGGCCGCTGGCCGAGAATGCGGTCAGGGCTGGTGAGCTGGCGAAAGCGGCGAAAGAGGCAGGTGGAAAAACTTTGGTTGGATTACAGGTGGGCCATTCTCACGTCAGAATTATTCCAGTATGAAGGTTAGCTAACGACGTCACAAGGGGTGGTAGTAAGCAATCTTTTGGTGTTATTCATCCCCCCAGATTACCCTACGTAAAGGGTTTTTCCTATCCAGCTCGACCGTATGGATCTATGTTCTCGAAACACCGTTCGAGACTCGTACTCCTCCCTGGAGAAGGCGATTACTGACTCTAGCTGTTGCAGTGTACCCACGACATTGAAGCTCAAAGAGCTCATTGCGAGTGGACGGATCGGAAAGGTCCTGAGTAGCGACTTCCAAGCTGCACGCTGGAGTTCTGGTCCCTCAGTGTCTAGTGCGTTGAAATACTTCCATGAGAGAAAAGTGGGCGGGAACTTCGTCACCATTGGGTTCGGCCATGGTGAGCCCGTGATTAAGAGCAATTCTAGATGACCAATTTGACTTACCCGATAACAGCCTTCGATTATGTACAAAACGTTCTCGGTGACGTGCATCATATCCAGTCTCGCCTTCAGCTTCAACGACCCAAAATAAGGGTCCTGGATTCATTTATCGGAAGGTCCATCGACACAATCGAATCGGATGTACCAGACCTAATATACGTAACTGGAACTCTGCCTGGATCGGAACACATTTTGAAGGACGCAACTTTCCACATGAGATACCGAGGAGCCCCGCCTTTTTCGGGCGAACCATCTTTGGTTTGGACGATCTTGGGTGAAAAGGGGGAGATACGTCTCACTGCCGCTTTCGACTCCATGCTCCAAGTTAGTCAACTTGGGGACGTGACGATCGAAATAGATGACTATGAGAAACGCGAGATTGAACGCGTGAACTTGAAATGGGATACGTTTTCGGAGCTTCCACATCTTTCGAGAAGTTATGCCTCTTTGTATGAGGCGTACGCCACCGGTGCCGTTGGAAAGTATGCGGACTTTGATCATGCTCTGAAGAGACATGTTCAGCTGGATGGGCTTTTGGCAAACTGGGACGCGTCCAGAGATGGCGATCATCTGAACCGCGGGGTAGACATACCTCGGTCAATTCACGAGGAATTGTGATGGAATACTTGGTCGTGTTTTCTTACACGATATCAATTGCGCGTTGCATACGTTGGGGGCAAATAGTGGCACTTACTGTCACAGAGACATCGCTCTCTTGTTCGGGTAACAGACGCTTGTAATAGTTCTCTTAGTGATCTTTACAAAGACGATTAGTCTCAACAATATACTTAGTCGTTAATTTAATCTGCTAATTGTTTAATAAGATTATCATTTCGGTACAACATTGTAATCTCGATATATAACATGTCTAGACTAATATTTACTTAAAGACGTTATTGTAATATTATGTTTATTAGAACTAGTTATAAGTTTTTCTAAATTTTCGTAAAGAATAAATTATTTAAAAAAGTAATAATAATTATATATATACTATAATCAGTCTCGAGATGTACTAGTTTATTCGAATTAAAATTTTAAAATAAGTTAAAGCGTAATTTATTTAAGAAGTACTTACTTAAATATATTATTAAAAGACGAAAACATTAAATTAAAAGACTTAGTTTTTAGTATTACTATATATAAATAAATGTGTTTTTAATATTATAAATATATATTTTTAAAATACAATAGTTTAAATTTATAAAACTTAAAATTTTTATTTATACATTTTATATAATATACTTTTATAAAATATTAAAAATAAATTAATAAATTAAATAATAATTAAAATGTTTAACTATACTTAATTTATTTACGAAAGATAAATAATTTAAGAAATAAAATTTTTACTTTAAAAACTCAAAATTTCGCACTATCTAAGACAGTTATCTTGATTAATTTACGATAGATTTTCTTGTTAATCTACGTGTGCAATATTGTGTTCTTGTTAAGAAATATTAATAGTTAGCAAATACTAGTGTTTTGTATCTTTCGAACGCATTTCTTTACATTAATATTGGAATTAAATCTATAGATTAATATTACAATTTGTATTGTCTCTCTTTTTAGACAAATATAATTATTATATCTCTTGTGTGTAGCTAAAGAAAGATTATACTATTATTGTAAGTTGTTTGTCTTTTCTTCCGCCAAATATTAGATCTTCTTTGTTTTGTCGACGTTATTCTAGATCTTATAAGCAACTTTGTAGAGTATCAAATTTGATATTGTACACTAATTTTAATTTAATAGTCTCTTTCGAAACGCTACTATATATACAAATTCGAAAGCGCTTGTTGCAATATCAATTGAGAGAAATAATTTTCTTTAAGTATCTTTTTTTATATTGCGACAATCTATTTAAGCAATTTAATTATCTTTGATATTTGTTTGTTTGTTTAATATACTCTTGCAAGCGCATTTTGCAATATTAATTAATTAAAATAATTTTCTTTAAGTATTTTTTTTTGTATTACAACAATCTATTTAAACAATTTAATTGTCTTTAATATTTGTTTATCTATTTAATATATTCTTGCAAATACATTTTGCAACGTTAATTAATTAAATTTTTTTTAAATAATTTTTTTTGTATTGCAACAATCTGTTTAAGCAACTTAATTGTTTTTAATATTTGTCTATTTGTTTAATATATTTTTGCGAACATATATTGCGATATTAGTTAATCGAAATAATTTTCTTAAAGTATTTTTTTCTATATTGAAACAATTTATTTAAGCAATTTAATTGTTTTTAATATTTATTTTTTTATTTAAAATATTCTTACGAGTATATATTGCAATATTAGTTAATTAGAATAATTTTTTTTAAGTATCTTTTTATTTATTGCAACAATCTATTTAAGTAACTTAATTATTTTTAATATTTATTTATTTATCTAATATACTTTTGCAAACATATATTGCAATATTAGTTTAAAAAAAATTCTTTAAATATCTTTTTCTATATTGCAACAATCTATTTAAATAGTTTAATTGTTTTTAATATTTGTTTGTCTATCTAATATACTTTTGCAAGTGTATTCTGCAATATTAATTAATCGAAATAATCTTCTTTAAGTATTTTTTTCTCTATTGCAACAATCTATTCGAGTAGTTTAACTATCTTTAATATTTGTTTATTTATTTGATATATTTTTGCAAACATATATTGCAATATCAATTAAGAGAGATAATTTTCTTTAAGTATTTTTTTCTATATTGCAACAATTTGCTCGAGCAATTTAATTATTTTTAATATTTACTTGTTTGTTTAATATATATTTGCGAGCTTATATTGCAACGTTAATTAAGAGAAATAATTTTTTTTAAGTATTTTTTCTTGTATTGCAACAATTTATTTAAACAATTTAATTGTTTTTAATATTTGCTTATCTATCTAATATATTCTTGCGAATATATTTTGCGATATTAGTTAAGAGAAATAATTTTCTTTAAATATCTTTTCTTGTATTGCAACAATCTATTCGAGCAATTTAATTATTTTTAATATTTGTCTATTTGTTTAATATACTTTTGCGAACATATATTGTTACAAGATTCTTTCAAAGATATATAGTCTAGAGTTTGCATAGAATTAGAGTCTTGGCAAACATATATAAATATCTTGCTTCGAGATATATAGTTTGCTTTCTAATTTAACTATTATTACTATTATTATTACTTATTGCATTTATTTTTACAATTTGATAGCTTCAACTTTATTAATTAATTCTTTGTATATCTATTAGTATTTGCAAACAATTAGACAAGCTTTTAAACAACTTGTTTTTGCAAACACTTTTTTGCTAAAGTTTCAAATATCTAAAAGAGTTTTCGCAATTCTTTTGCTAAATTTGTTTTATTTACGCATATCTATTAGTATTTGTATCAAATTAGACAAATTACTATTCTACAATAGTTTCTTCTTATATTCGCGACAACAATAAAAAAGTTAATAAAAAACAATTGTTAATAGAGTTGTTGTTCTTCGAAGAAGATATAGAAGATAAATAGCTTGCTTGTATTGTTTTCGATATTTTTATAAATTTAGTTGTCTTCTTTTTCTTTTCGAAATCGATTATATTAAATGTTTTGCAATCTTAAATAGTTAATATCTATAGCTACGTTAACAATTAGATATCTATAAAACTAAAGCGTCAATTAACAAAGCTAGACAAACGTATTAATTAATATTTAGATTAAAAACTTAAAATAAATAATTAAAAGTTTGTTGCTCTATTAATACAACAATTTAAAGACAATTAATTTTTCTTTACTATTATTGTCTCTAGCGAAAAGCGAACAACGTCTCTATTATTTGTTTTACTTGCTTTATCGACAATATTTTCTCTATTAATAGTATCTTTTTTATTAATAGCAAACAAGCTATATGCAAAAGAAATAAACTTCTTCGATTTTAAATATTAATTAAAACACAAAATAATTACTATTGTTATAATAAATGCAAACAAATATATTTTCTATTGCAACGTCTATATCTTTGTTAATAAACTAAAGAATTTAGCTATATAGTATAACAACAAAATAATTAAAAACGTTGTTGTTGTATACTTTTGCAACTTTGCACTAATATAATACTTAATAAAGCTATCAAACTATATGCGAAATTAACTTTGTTTGCTTAGCGATATAAATAATTAATACTATTTGCTAATTAATAGATTTAAGATACAAGTATTTATAGCTTTTGCTTAATTAATATTGTTTTTCTATATTTTTGCTATTATTAAATATATATCTTTACGAGTATAAATATTGCAAATACTATATTTAACAAAGATTGTCAATATTATTTTAATCTACAATTAATTTACTTTGATTTAAAATTGTTTTTACGTTTAATTAAAATATAATTTTTTAAAATTTGCGTTGCATACAAAGCTTAAAGATTTTCTTAAATAGATAGATAATTGTATATCTATTTAATAAAAAATAGCAAACTTCTATTGTATTGTATTGTTATTGTTGTTGTAATTGTTCTACAATTATTGTTTTTTATAGTATTAATTTTTCTACAATTATTTGTTGTTGTATTAATTCTTTTACAAATTGCAAAATCAAAAGACAAACAATCTCTCTATATAATTCTTAATTAACAATAACAAGTTCTAGATCTATCTAATCGACATTAAGTTTAAAAATTATAAATTTTATATTAAAGAACAACTAAAGTAAAACAATTAAAACAAAAAATATATTAAAAAAGAAAATTAAATATATTTGAAATAATCAAAAAATCGAATTCTAAGTATCTAAAAAGATATATTTTAGATATATTTTTAAATTTGTCTTTAAAGATTTCGCAAAAATAAGACGCATCTAATTATTAAAAAAACGCATTTTTTTAGATTTTTTATTATGCATATTTTTGCTATAGAGTTATAACTTATTTTCAAAAACAATAGTAGATTGTTACGAAATTCTTTCAAAGATATATAGTTTAGAATTTGCATAAAATTAGAGTCTTAATAGACGCATATAGATATTTTGCTCTAAGACATATAGTTTGCTCCCTAATTCAACTATTACTATTACTATTACTACTTACTGCATTTACTCTTACATATATTATAATATTAATAAATTAAAATAATTTTCTTTAAGTATCTTTTTTTATATTGCGACAATTTGTTTAAGCAACTTAATTATCTTTAATATTTGTTTGTTTGTTTAATATATTTTTGCAAATATATTTTGCAATATTAGTCGAGAAAAATAATTTTCTTTAAGTATTTTTTTCTATATTGCAACAATCTATTTAAGTAATTTAATTGTTTTTAATATTTATTTGTCTATTTAATATATTTTTGCGAACGCATTCTATAACGTTAATTAAAAAAGATAATTTTCTTTAAGTATTTTTTTTTGTATTGCAACAATTTGTTTAAACAATTTAGTTATTTTTAATATTTGTTTGTCTATTTAATATATTTTTGCGAATATATTCTACGATATTAGTCGATCAAAATAATTTTCTTTAAGTATTTTTTCTTTTATTGCGACAATTTGTTCGAGCAATTTGATTGTTTTTAATATTTGTCTATTTGCTTAATATGCTTTTGCGAGCTTATACTGCAATATTAATTAATCGAAATAATTTTCTTTAAGTATTTTTTCTCTTATTGCAACAATTTGTTCGAACAACTTAACTACTTTTAATATTTATTTGTCTATCTAATATACGCTTGCGAGTTTATGCTGCAATACTAATCGAGAGAGATTATCTTTTAAAAATCAACTTTGTCTTTATAAAAAACTCTTGAACAGTTAAACAACAACTTCTTTAATATATCTATTAACTTAAAAACATTTTTTAACAACTATAGATAAGTTGAATCTTATCTTGATATCCAACGCTTTAATATTTCAAAAAAACTAAAAAGCATAAAAAAAGTATTCTCGCCAGATAGCGCAATTAATATAGTTATCTAAAAAAAAGATTTTTATAAGATATATAGTTGTCTCTTCTTTATCTTTAGTAAAGCATTCTACTTGTCCAATTATATCTTTGTTGCTAAGTAGACGAGCCGATATATATTGTAAATATCGATATTATCTCGTTTTGTTACGAAAGTATATATACAAAAAATATCAATAGTATGCATTATGTGTTTCTCTAACTCTACAATAGACAATATCGATTAAGAAATCGCTTTATTTTCGATATATAATATAAAAAATAAAAAATCTATCGCAAAAGAATTTAATCGACAAATCTAATCGAACAAAATTAATTACGTTGCAACAACAATATTTCTCGAGTTGCTATATCGCGTATTGTTGCGAAATTCTCGACTTAAAAGACTTACTGTATCTTGTTCTGTATTTCGCAAAAGAGAGAAATATTCTCGAATAAAAATTTGTATTGCGTTAAAATATATTGTCGCTTGCGCAATTGCTAGTAACAAGAATGTTAGCTTATTTAATAACTTTGTAGCAATAACTCGATTGTTAAGCAAGTCTTTCTAAGTTAAAAATCTAATCAAAAAAGATTCTACTTCTTGATAATTTATTTTCTAAATTTCTATAATCTTACTGTCTGCCAAAAATATTGCTATCTCTCTATAGTACGTAGTAAATAAAGTCAATCCGTTCTCGCTCTCGAGCAAATAACTTGTTATATCTTCTACTTTGCCCGATACTCCAAATAGAACTTCTTGATTGTCTATATTATCAACAACAAGCAACTATTTATCAACTATGTTGCTGTTTAGATACTGTCGCACTAATTTCTTCGAGTTCTTCTCGATCGAATTTAACGAGACAAAATATTAACTCGCAATATCTCTATATATTTGCTTAAAGCTCTTGTCGCTTATAATTAATACTTAGTAAATCGAGTACGCAGATTAACGCTTCTTAACAATATAGACAAGCTCTAGTGTTATCTGCGTCTTGCCTATTTTGTTAAGATCTATTACAACTAGCTTCTAGCAATTCTTGCGAATTATTAGTCTCTCTTTTAGCTCTTTTAGCTTTTCGATTTTGCCAATAAAATGTCGATTCCGAAGAAAGAAAAAATAAAAGAAAGAGAACAAGATTGTAAACCAAGCTAACAAGTCTTAATAAACACTAACAAGCTTCGACTTTGTATACTTTCGTAAATGTTTCTTGCTACGTGTACGTAACTAGCTTGACCGACAAATTTGTATCTAAATCTATATTTTTCAAGAACTACTTTAATATTTTCGCAATAAAGCGATAGCTTTTATCTGATCGATCTCTATATCGAGCTATTTGCATATAATTTGTATTAATACTTTCGACTCTCTCGATTGTAGACAAATCGAGCTTCAACAAGAAATTACTAACTATCTGAATTTTCCAATATAGATTAGTATAATTACTGATATTATATTTAAAAGACAAATAGCGCATCTTTTTATACAACTTTTTAATCTCGAATATCTCTTGTCTCTTCTAGAAAAAATAAATACGAATACTATATTTAAATATTATTTCGATAAATTGCTTGTAAATGTTGTTTAGCACTTTGCTATTTATTTTCAAAGTCTTGACAATTTTCTTTTGCAAGTTTTGTAATACAAGTCGAGCAAAATTTGATGCAATTTCTCTCTAGCTTGCTAGTGTGCTGTCTCGATGCAAGATCTCTAGAAAGACAACAAATCTTGTTTGTTTGCAATATGTTTCGAATTTTTACAATATCTATATTGACAATTAAGACTATATATAATTCAGTTTAAAGATAGCACTATTATCTTACATATTTAACAATAATATTGTCAAGACTATAAATTACGAAAATAATAGAATTCTAATATGCAATAAGTCTTTTGTGTCAACTCTCTAAAGAAAACTAGATTTATTTTATTATCTATGTTGCGCTCGAGTCGAATTTCAAGATTGCGTTTATATTTTAATACGTTGTTCTTGTTGTTTGTCTAGAATAGATTTCCAATAACGTTTGCGTTGTATTACTTGAAGCAGATAGTATAGTTTAGTTATACATCTATTGCTTGTCTATAAAATCTATAGTGTAAGAGATCTAATATATACAAGATTGTTAAGACGCGAGTCTAATTAAATAAGAGTTTTGCAGAAGATAGTTGCATCTTATTGATTTTAACACTTCTACTAAATATAAATAAATTTTAATTTTTAAGCAAATCAATTATTGTTGACAAACAATTGCTAGATTTGCTTGTTTGCTCTTTCAACTTATAAATTACTTATTAAATATCTTGTTTGCTATCTTAATATAGCATATCTAATATATCTAAAAATCTTTAAAATTTTATCGACAACAATATTTTAGTAAGATTATTTGCAATTATATTTTCTATAGATATATATTTTAGAACAATTAGATTTGATTCGACTATCTCGCGAATTTAATAATATTGAACGTCGATATATTTTGTGCGTCGATAATATTCTAAATTAGAAATCAAAACAATTGTTTCTTAATTGTCTCTATATAAAAGAACTAAAATCTTAGAAACTACATACAATTATATTAATAAAAAAATAAAATTATACTGTTTCTTTGTTTGTCTTTGCGACGACAACATACTTAGTTTCGCAAGTAAATTAAATAACAAAATCTTGTTGTTTAGAGCTTTATAATATAGAATTATTAAATAGAAAATAGATTTATTTATCTATTAAATAGCAACTATTAACTATTTTAGCAAAGTCTATATTTGTATAATCTATTAGACTCTTGTTTCTATTGTAATAAATATTATAATATAGTAATTCTTTAATGTATCTTAGAACACGAATAACTATATAAATATATATAGAATTCGAATTAAAACAATAACAAAAAAGTATCGATAAAACAAATTTCAAATTCGATTGTATTATTGTTATAATATATATTAATAATTCTATTACTAATATATATTAATAGATAGTATCGATATTAGTTTTATAGAACTTATCTAAAGATATAGCTACGTTAGAAAATTCTAAATTTATAGAGATTAACAACGTCTTGCAATCTAATATTTCAAAACAATCTAATATTGTTTGCAAATAAATTGTCTAATTAAAACTAATTTTGCTATTTAAATATATAATTAATATATTCAAACAATACGAAATAGAGTTTAGATCGCTTATTCTAAAATATGTTTTAAAACAAATTTTTATCGATTTTAGATAGATTTTTTCAAAGTTAATTAACAATATATTATTAATATAGATATACAAATATATATTTTGATTTTTTAATACAAAAACAGAAGAATCGACAATAATAAATATAAATTCTAGACTTTTAAGAAAATTCTAAATAACTTCATATTAAACTCGCAATAATTGTTCAAAATTGTAAAAAGTTTTTTGTAACTCGCATATTAAAATAGAATTCTTAATAAAGTTGTCAAACTAACTTACGTAAATAATTTTGTTTAAAAAACTATAAAAAAAGATAATAATTATATTAATCTAATAGATATAGAGACTACAAGCTTCTATTAATACAAATAAAGTTCTAAAAAACACTAATTTTATTATATTTATTTAGATAGAGATAAAGTCTGTTTTAGCAATCTATTTATAGTTGTAAATTATCTATTGTGTTTTATATTTAAAAATATTGCTATTAAAGCTGTATTTGATTTTGAATATCTATTAATCGATAATTATTTTTCGACTATATAATAGTTTTGTAAGTATCTATATATTGTTTTTGATATATAAGACAATTTTAATTTTTATAGTTTTTTGCTATTGCAATTATTTAGATAATCGATAAGTTTTTTTATAGAACTGCAACTTTATAATTAATAAATCTAATATTTGTGATATTTTAATACTAAAAAGACTTAGACTATTATCAATAGACAATATACAAAAAACGCGTATTATATACGTATAATTTTTAGATTTATTACAACAATTTAGATTTTTGTAGTTAGAATAATTTGTTATTCTAAAACTTCTAGTTGTTTAATTTAAAAACAATAATAACAAAGTTTTGTTATAAATATATTTTAATAACTTTAATAATAATAAAAACTCTACAATAGTATTGTCTAATATTGTAGAATTACAAAATGCTAACAATAAAGTAGATAATAATTTAGAATTTTGTAAAATAAATTTATTTTTAATAGAATTTTTATAATTTATTTTATTTTGATTTGATATAAATTGACTATTTGTATTGTATTCGTGTTTTTTTTTTCTCAATATTATCGAAGATTTTTGCAGTATTCGAAGTATCTATAGATATAAAATATCTATTTTGAGAGTATTAAATAGTACTTATTTTGTTGTTATTTTTCTTTGTTTAAATATACTTTGTTTTCTTTTTATCGAAATTATTTTTAGTATATTTCGAAGCTACTAAATTAGATATATAATAGCTAGTCTTTTTATTAAAATATATATTGCGTAATAGATAGAGTTCCTTAATTCTAGAATTGTAGATTTTTTATTAATTTAAATTTTTGTATTTTACAAAAATATTTTTTTAAAAACAATTATTAAATTTGTGTTTTATTGTTATCTTTAATATATATATATAGAAGCGACATTTTAGTATTTTTAAGTTTGAAATATCTAGTTTGATTCTATTAATTATTTCAAAAAATATAGTATTAGATTTGCAAAATAACGTTGTAGTAATTCTATTTTACGTATAAACAATTGCTTCGATAGTATAATTTCAAAACTCTATAGATATCTAATATGTTTTATAAATTGCACAAATTAAATCGACAATTATATATATACTCTTTTCGATAATATTGTTTTGTTTAGATATATAAGAGACAAACAACTTTTATTAAATATCTATTTTTTTAAATTAGTTTGCAAAGACGTTACTTTTTAGTTTATT
>JAABUW010005654.1_pt1 | contig 16140 bp, 11 predicted proteins | sample 5560081 | NCBI WGS metagenome assembly JAABUW01 (sample SAMN10711882, study PRJNA513363) | rock metagenome | isolation source: Antarctica rocks | place: Antarctica: Victoria Land, Knobhead sud | reverse complement strand
GAATTCAGCCGCACAGCGCCACCCGGACGCCCAACTACTTTCACGGACATCGTCGCCGACCCAATGGCCCAACACTCCACTCCGACAGGCTGCTAGACGGTCCTTCCTGTCGACGATGCTGGCAGCATGCCTGTTGTCGCGTCCCGCTTCGTCAGAAGCGCCTGCAGCGCTGGAAGTGGGCATTTTGCCAAACATCAGTGCGCGCATGCTTCTCGCGCAGTATCAGCCGATGCGCGAGTTCCTCGCCGGCGAATTGCACCGACCGGTGCAGCTGTCGACCGCTCCGAGCTGGAACACCTTCCAGCAGCGGACGCTGGCGCTCGACTACGACGTGGTCGTCACCGCGGCCAACATGGCTCGCGTGGCTCAGCTCGATAGTGGCCTTATCCCCTTGCTGTCCTACGCCCCGGGCATCAAGGGCATGATCGCCTTCGACCGCGACAGACCGCTCAGGTCTGTGGCCGAACTGGCTGGGCAGACACTGGTCCTTTCCAATCCGCAGTCGCTGGTCACCTTGCAAGGTATGCTGTGGCTCGCCGATAAAGGCTTGAAACGCGACAGGGATTTCGCAACTATCAATACGCCAACGGATGACAGCGTCGGCAGCGTGGTGGTCCGCGGCGACGCGATCGCGGCGATGCTCAGCGGCGGTGAATACCGAGCAATTCCCGACGCGATCAAGGCGCGACTCCAGATCCTGGTCACGTTTGCCGAAGTCGCGGGCTTCGTGGTGCTCGCGAGCCCGAAGCTGCCCCCGGTGGAGGTCCGTGCCATCAAGGAGCATCTGCTCCGTTTTGCCGCGGTCTCGGAGGAAGGCAAGACCTTCTTCGCCAGCACTGGCTTCACCAGCATCCGGGAACCTGTGGCCGGGCTGATGGAGTCGATGGATCCCTATGTCGAAATGACCCGGCGGATGATGTCCCAACGAGGATGATCGGCGTGTTCTGGCGAAACGCCTCGTTGCAGCGCAAGCTGATCAACGTCTGCGTGCTGATTCAGCTAGCGGCGGCAGCACTTCTCCTGTTCGGGAGCATGCGTCTGCTGGAGCGTACGCTGATCGACCAAGCCGGTCACGAGACCCGGCAGGTGATGGCGCTGCTCGACCAAGCCATCGCGGCGCCACTCGCACAACGCGACTATGCGGCCATCCAGCAAACTCTCGATCTGGTTCGCGATGACGCGTCGATCACTTATCTGGTGTTGTGCGATCACCGCGGTAAGATCATCGCGGCCTCGGGCTGGGACCCAGCACGGCCACTGCCCGCACTAGACCACGATGCGATCGATCTCGACCGTGCGGACGCAACAAGGCACGCGATGGTGCCGATCATGGTCGCGGGTGAGCAGCTCGGGCAAATCGACTTCGGCCTGTCGACCACGAGGTTGCGCGAGGCCCGTGCAAACTTTCTCTGGCGCGGCTTTGGGATCGGAGCCGCAGCACTGATCGCTTCGACCGGCGTGCTGGCGGCGATCGCATTCGCGATCACGCGTCACCTCGCGCGCTTGGCTTCGGCCACAAGGCGTGTCGCGGGGGGCGACCTCGACGCATTGGTGCCGGTGACCACCCGAGACGAGATCGGGCTGCTCGGTGCGAGCTTCAACGCGATGGCCGTGGCGCTCAAGTCGCGCATCGCGGCGCTCGAGACGAGCGGAATGCGGCAGCGGTTGCACCTGCACGTGGCCCGCGAGGAGCAGGCCCGTCTCACCACGTTGCTCGGCGCGATGCCGGGCGGCATCATGTTCGTCGATGCCCAGGCGCGGGTCATCTACGCAAACGCCTCGTTCGCCCGCATCTGGTCGATCCCGGAGCTTGCTGTCGGCCAGGCCCTGAGCGAAATCATACCGTCGCTCGTGCTGCGGACCAATCTTGCCAGCGCGGCGCACCTTGAGGCCATCCTGAGCGTCGATGCTTGCGACCCTGCGGAACGGCTAGAGCTGCAGATGCTGGACGGCCGCGTCATCGTCCAGCGCGCGCAGCCGGTTGCCCAAGCGGGCGAAGGAAGTGGTTGCATCTGGTTCCATGACGACGTCACGCTTGAGCGCCAGACGTTACAGCGCGCGCATCAGGCGCTGCACGACCCGCTGACCGGACTGCTCAACCGGCGGGGTCTATACGAGTTTCTGCAGGCTGCCATCGGCGACGCAGAGGCCAGCCGGACTCCGCTGGCGTTGATGTTTATCGACCTCGACGATTTCAAGAATGCCAACGACGTCGGTGGCCACGGTATCGGGGACGACATTCTCGTGACCGTGTCGCGCACGCTGGTCGAGTGTCTGCGTCAACCAGGCTTGGTAGCCCGGCTCGGCGGCGACGAGTTCGCGGTGGTTTGTCCGGGCATGACCGCCAAAGACGCCGAGTCGATAGCGGCACGTTTGGTCGAAGCCGTCGCCGCGCTGCGCTTCGAGTCGGCAACGCAGACGTTGCAGGTGGGCTGCAGCATCGGCATCGCGAGTTACCCGGCCGATGCGCGAACCGAGGACGAACTCATCGGGTGCGCCGACTTCGCGATGTACGAGGCAAAACATAACGGCAAGAATGGCTGGGCGACGTATCACCATGATCCGCTACGGACCAAGGCCGAATCGGCGCGGCTGGATTGGAACGCCCGAATACACCGGGCCTTGCAATTCGGACACTTCGTGCTGCACTTCCAGCCGGTCTATCAAGCCGCCGATCTGCGGGTGGCACACTACGAAGCTTTGGTTCGCATGGTTGACGAAGCGGATCCAACCCAGGTGATCTCTCCCGGCGACTTCGTCCCCTACGCCGAGCGCAGCGGCAAGATCCGCCAGATCGACCGGTGGGTGTTCGAGGCTTGCATCGGCCAGCTCGCCGCCGCGGATCCTGCGATATGCATTGCCGCGAACCTGTCCGCCCGCTCGCTCGAAGACTCGACTTTCCCGAGCTTCCTGCGCGCCAATTTGCAACTATACCATGTCGACCCGCGCCGTCTGCACATCGAGCTGACCGAGACCTCCGCGATCAGCGATCCGCTGGCCGCCCGAGCACTGATCGATGACCTGCGCGGCCTCGGGTGCGCGGTGCATCTCGATGACATCGGCAGCGGGTTCAGCTCGTTCGCCACCCTGAAACTGCTTAATGTAGACACCGTCAAGATCGACGGCGCCTTCGTTCGCAACCTGCAGTCGGACTCGAGCAACCGTCTTTTTGTGGCCTCGATGATCGCCATCGCGCACGATCTCGACAAGACGGTGGTCGCCGAGCATATCGAGGACGTCGCCACCTTCGAGACCCTGCGCGGCTTGGGCGTGGACCTTGTGCAAGGGTTCCACTTCGGGCGACCGAGCGCGCAAATCCCCGATACCCGCCCACCCGCCCGCCTGCAGGTCGTCGCCGACGGTCGCCGCAGAGGCGTGGTTCAGAATCCACCCTTTTTGGGTCACATAAGGCGCGCCGAAACCGCCGTCCAGTGAGGGTCGGGTTTCGCTGAGCGTTGAGGATACAAAGTGAGCGAGGCCACCATCAGCCGCCTGCTGACCGCCCACCGTGCCGAGAATTCGGTCTCATCGGCGCGCGGGCAAATAGGGACAAATGCGGGCATCGCTGGCCAAGTCGTCGGCGTGTTGCCTGTCTCCGTCCTAACCAGTGGCTGGCCATTATGGGCACCTCAGGATCAGGCAAAACCTATGCAGCCAAGGACCGGCTTGAATGGATGATGGCCGGTGATGGGCGCGTCTGCGTCGTGGACCCGCTTGCCGTGTGGTCGAGGCTGCGCGAGGGAGCGGACGGAGCGGCCCCGCCCTTCCCCGTCGTGGTGTTCGGCGGCGCAAACGCCGACATACCGCTCACCCCCGGGGTGACCACCGCTCTGGACCACCTGGTCGGCACGCACGTGCTGGCCTGCGTCTTGGACGTGTCCGAATTCGGCAGCGTCACTGTGCAGCACGTGTTCATGACGACGTTCACCGAAGCGCTCGCGTCGCCTCACCCCAGATGCGGGCAGGGTTCGTGCGCCCGCACTCCTGATCCATGCACCACGCTCACATAAAGTATTACATTTTCCCTGCATCCGTTGCTGGAGGGCAAAGCACGGGTTAACAGGCTCCCAACTATTTTTGGGGGGAGCTACAATGGCGGATACTTATTTTTGGTTGGGCGCACCCCGCAGCGGACTCGCATCGGCGGCCGCGAGCTGGCAGGACGCCACAACCGGCGCTAATCCCGCTGCGGCCGCGCCTGGGGCCGCCGACATCGCCGTCCTGCAAGGCGGGTCCGGCGTGGACGAGCAGATCGTAGGCGGCACCCTGGGCACTGCCACCCTCCACCTGCCAGGCAACTCGGTGATCGAGGGCAAGCTGACGACCAGCAGCTTGCTAATCGGCAGCTTCGTGACGCCGTATGGCCTTCCGACGAATGCACCCGCTGTAGATAATACCGATGCGGTGGATGTGGGTCAGGGCTGGTTACTGGGTGGAACGTATATCTCGGTTTACTCCAATCTGGAGGTGAATGGCCCGGGCGCCCTTGTGGCAGCGGCCCACTTCAGCACCAACCTCAATACCCTGAGTGCGACCCAGGGCGGACAGGTGGTCGTCGCCAACGGCGCTGCGCTGGTGACGGCAAACAGCCTTGACCTCGGCACTGGCGGCCTGGTGATAGACCCGATCTCCATTGTGGAGATCGGGCTGCTTGGAGGATCCAGAAAGGGCGCGGTCACAGTTGATCCCGGCACCACATTCGGCTTAGGCGCCCTGACTTATACTTCCGTCCCAGTGGTGGACAACGGTGCCGTAATCTTCGGCGGCGCCGCAAACACAGGCGCGACGTTGAGCGGTGGGGTCAGTGGCACCGGCACGCTGATTGTGAACGCCAACGGCGAGGGCACTGTCAAGGGCGGGATCACTGGCCTGGCTGGGATCGTCGTGAACGATGGCGGCAAGCTGATGTCCATCGATAATGACACGTCCGGCGTCGGCGCGATCAATGCGGGCGTCAAGGCCAGCGTGACCCTGGGCAATGTGACGGGCGCCGGCCCGATCAGCATCGGCGCCAACAGCAGCTTCGGCGCCATATCCCTGCAAGACGATGCCGCCATCGCCATCGGTTCGGGCGCTGCCTTCAACGTCTCAGGCATGATGCAGCGCAGCGCCGGCAACGGCATGGCCGTCAGCATGGGGGCAAACTCGGTCCTGAGCCTGTCCGGCCAGGACGTGAACGTGCCCATCGCGCTGGGTACGCGCGGCAACGTGGCGCTGAACCTGAATGCCGGGTCAAACATCGGCGGGGCGGTCACTGGCTTTGACAGCAGCGACCTGATCCGGAGTGTGCAGACCTCCACCAACACCTTGGTGGTGAACCAGGCCACCTGGGCCCCGGGCGTGCTGACCTTGTCCAGCGGCGGCACGCCCGTCACGACCGTCGCCCTCGCAGGGGATTTCACGGGCCAGACGTTCCTGACCAACTCGGTCGGCATCGGCTACGGCGACACCGACGTCGTGTTGCCCGGCGCCGTCGTCAACGGCCTGGGCGCCGGCACGCAGTCCTTGACCGGGGGCGCCGGTCGCTCGTTCAACCTGCTGACCGGCGGCGGCACTGCTGGGGCGATGAGCGTCGGCGGCAACCTCGCCATGTCCGGCACCTACGGTGCGGCCAGCCTGGCGCTGCGAACGACCGCAGCCGGGACGATTGACGCGATGGATCTGCAGGCCAACAGCACCTTGACGGTGGCCGGGGATGTAGGCGTGCAGTCCAACCTGGAGCTGACCGACCACAGCACCATGACGGCCGGCGGCCGGCTGACCATCGGTGGCAGCAAGGGCTACTTCGGCGAGGTCATGATGCTCGGCGCGTCCCGCCTGCGGGCCGCCAACATGACTCTGCTGGGCAAGACCGACCCGTTCGGCGGGTCCAACAGCAACCCTGACGTGGCCATCCTGGGCAACAGCACGCTGGAGCTGGGCAGCCGCGGCGGGGCTGCCGCTGGAACCCTGACGATAGACCCCGGTGCAATCCTGACGGGCGCGGTCGAGAACGGGAGGATCATCGTCGCCACCGTCCGGGACGACGGCGCGATTGTCATGGCGCCCTCCGCCCAAGGATTGTCGCAGTTGCAACTGACCGGCGATCTGACTGGCGCCGGCACGCTGACCACGATCAAGAACTCGAACACCTATGTGAACGGCAGCCTCACAGGCCTGTCGGCCTTGAACCTGGCAGCCGGCGGAACGCTTTCCGTCGACGGCAACCTGGTTGACGCCGTGCCGGTCGAGGTCGGCGGCACCCTGAAGGTCTTGGGTGCTACCACCGGCCTGACGGCGCTGCAGCTGGATGCAGGCGCGCAGGCGACGCTGCAACGCGCCGCGACGGCGCTGGGCGCCATCACGCTGGCCAACGGAGCGTCGCTCACCTTCGGCGCGGCGGCATCCGGCGCCGGGCTGCTCAGCGTCGGCGCCAACGCCACGCTTGCGGCGGGTGGCCTGCTGACGGGATGGAGCAGCGTCGCGTTTGGCGTCGGCGCCAAACTGATCGTGGACGGCAGCGTGGCGCCCCCGGTCAGCTTGGCCGGCAGCGACGAGGTCATCGTCGGCGACTCGGCAAGCATCACCGGCGCTATCAGCGGCTTTGACCTTACCGACAAGATTGTCCGCTACACCCACGGCTTCTACCTCGGCCGCCACTCCATCACTGGCGCGACCTGGGCGCAGGGCGCGAACGGCACCGGCACGCTCACGCTGTCGGAGGACGGCGCGGTCCTGCACACCTTGACGCTGGCGGGGAACTACACGATCCAGACATTCATCACCTACGCCGTCACCACCACGCTGGACGGCAGCGCCACCAACCCCAGCGAGGTGACGCTGGCCAATGCCAGCCAGGCCGGGCTTGGGAACGGAACCGTGGTGGGCAGCACCGGCGCCTCGTTCAAGCTGCTGACCGGCGCCGGCGCGGCAGCGACGCTGGCCATGACGAACAACATCGCCGTCACAGGCGCCTTCACCGCCAATGCCCTCACGGTGGCGCGGGCCGACGCCAACTCCCTCAACGCCACCTTGATCGAAGCTGGGGCCAGCCTGAGCGCCACCACGGCGACCGTGTCGTCCAGCGTGGAGGCCAACGGCGCCGGCGCGGCCCTACGGGTATTGGGCGGGCTGGAGGTGCATTCGGACAACTACCACGGCCAGCTGATGGCCTTGAACGGCGGGCTGATCCAGGCGGGGTCGCTGACGACTACGCAGAGCGGCGGTGCACTCGACAAGGACGTCTTCGCCATTGACCCGCTCGGCGCTATCGAGGTCGGCACGGCCGGCGGCGCGGCCCAGGGAGCATTGACAGTGGACGCCGGGCCAACGTTCTCGGGCGCGGTCAACACCGACATTGACGCGGCGGTTGTGCTGAATGGCACGATGAACCTGATCACCCCGACGGGTGCGAGCTACAGCGACGTAACCGTTTACGGTGGCGACGTTACCGGCGGGGGCAGCCTGGTCGTGGGCGGCCATGCCAACTTCAAGGCGGTCGCACACGCCATTCGCGGATTGGGGTCCATCCAGGTTCTCGGCGGCACCGTCGGGTCGGGCAAGGACATGACCGGCATCGGGACGATCAGCACCACCGGCAGCGCGGCCGTCAGCGTCGGCGGCGACCTGGGGGTGGGCAGCGTGACCCTGGGGAGCACGGCGGCGAACGTGGCCCGGGGGACGCTGACCGTCGCCGGCAACACCGTGGGCAGCGGCGCGCTCACGCTGGGCACGCGGGCCTATGCGGTGTTCTCCGGTACGGTCGGCGGCTTCACCTCCATCACCGAGGGGCCCGGCGCCTACCTGGAGTTCCGCGCGGCGGAAACCGGGTCGCCGATCACCATGCAGGCGAACTGCACCCTCAAGTTCGGCTTCAGCGCACCGATTGCGGGCGTCATTAGCGGCTTCGACAAGGGTGACGCCATCGCATTCAGTGCGGTCAATAGCACCCCCGGCGGCAGCACTATCATCACCGACGCGCGGTGGGCAGCGGGTCCCGGCGGGGTGGGTACGCTGTCTCTGAGCAGCGACGGCGTGGTCGTATCCACCCTGAAGCTCACCGGCGACTACACTGGCAAGCAGTTCGTAACCAACTTCGCCGGGGAGCCAAACGAAACCGTTATCGCCCTAGCCGACCTTCCGCCGGGCGTGACGCTTCCGCCGTTTGCGGCTGCACCGACGCCCACGCCTGTGCCAACGCCAACCCCCACTCCTACGCCGACCCCTGCGCCGGTTCCCACCCCGACGCCTGAGCCGACGCCGGCGCCCAGTGCGAACCCGTCCGTTGCGGCGTTCGTGGCAGCCAACGTGGCGTCCAGCATCTATGGAAACACGTCCAACGCGCTGGCAAGCGCCGGGCTGGGCGCGCTGGCCGGAGCCGCCGGCACGGTTGCGGCCAGCACATCGCCCGGCGGCCCGTTTGGCGCGGCCCAGGCGGGCACTGTCAACACCGCAGTCGCGACCGCCCCGGCCGCCGGCAGCACGATGGCGCTGCCGGCGGGCTACGGCGCGCTGGTGGCGCAGGGCGGCAATGCCGTCACCCTGTCCGATGCGGGCGTGGCCGGCGCGGTGCTGGTGGGCAATGCCGGGCCGACGACCTTCAACAGCGCTGGAGCCGGCGTGTCCCTGGTGGGTGGACCCGGCCAGAACCGGTTCAACGTGTCGGGATCGGCCACGATCGCCACCGGCGACGGCGCCAGCACGGTCGTAGGGTCGGGCCAGGCCGCCATGTCCGTGTTCACCGGCACAGGCGGCAGCACGGTGGTGCTGGCGGGCGGCGCCAGCACGGTGCAGTCGAACGGCCAGGACACGGTGTTCGGCGGCTCGGGCGCCGGCACGGTGACGGCCGCCAAGGGCCTGGTGGCGGTGGGGGGCGCCGGACGGATGTCGTTTGTCGGCGGGTCGGCGACCAGCCTGGTGTTCGGCGGCTCGGGCGGCGTGAACTACACCGCGGGCTCCGCCTACGACATCGTGGTCGGGATCGGTGGGCCGCTGAACGTGCAGGCGGGATCGGGCGGCGGGCAGTTCTGGGGCAATGGCGGCGGCGATGTGCTGCGGGCCGGCAGCGGCCAGGCCGTGCTGTTCGGCAGCAATGGCGACCAGCTGTATTCGACAGGCTCCGTCGGCAATTTCCTGGTGGCCGGCGCCGGCAACGTCACCGAGGACGGCTCGGCGGCAAGCGGAGCCGACGTGTTCTTCGGCGGCACCGGCACGGACACGATCATCGCAGGCTCCGGCAACGACCTGATCGGCACCGGCACCGGCACCAGCATCGTGCAGCTTGGCTCGGGCAAGGACACGGTGTTCGCCTTCGGCACCAGCACGGTCACGGCGGGCTCGGGCAGCGCGGATGTCGTCATGGGCGGCACCGTCAGCCTGAACATCGCCGCCGGGGCGGCACGCAGCTTCGCGCTGTTCAACTTCGTGCCTGGGACGGACAAGATCAGCCTGTCCGGATATGACGGTGGCACGATCGGCAACGCCATCGCCAACCAGGTCAGCGCCAGTGGGCAAACGGTGCTGACCCTGGGCGACCAGACCCAAATCCAGCTTGTCGGCGTCACCCGGGCAGACGCAAGCTTCTTCGGGTAGGTAGGACCAGATCTGCGACTGGCGGCAGCCCCCGTGCCGACCGGGGTGCGCCGCCGGCACAGGGGCTGTACGGCCAGCGGCCCAGCGGGGTGGCCAGGCTGCCCGGGCGCCGCAGCCCGGTCAGACGCAGCCCGGTCAGACGCAGCGAAACAGGGCAACGTAGCGCATGTGTCAGCGTGTAGCGTAGACCTGGATAGCGAACGCAGTAGCCCAGACCCTGTTTGAGGTCAGGCGATGCGGACGTAGTTGGGGCGCCCAAGCTCCGACATGCGATTGAGCGCGTTGAAAGCAATGTCCACCTCGGTCGCCCGACGGTCGTCCGTGTGCAAGCGCAGTGCGTCCCCAATCACCTGCTTGAACCGGCTGATCGCTGCCTCAGCTCGCGCCCACGTCGTGCAGCCGGATGCCTTCTGCCACGCCATGCCGCCGTTTTCGGCAATGTGCTGCATATTGCGGTCGCACTGCGCCGGCTCAGTCTCGGCTGTCTCGCTCGGCACGGCTGTCGTATGTGGCGGGACGACGACGGCCGCTTCGGGGTAGCACTCGGCAACACCGGCATAAACGCGGTCCTGGTCGTATCCGCCGTCGGCGGTGAACGAGGCTGCTACGCCCGTGACCTGGTCGAGCAAGGGGCTGACCTCCTTGGCCGTAAGCGACGCGGCGACGATCTGGCCGCTTCCGGCGTCCAGGCCGATGTGCACCTTCCGCCAAGACCGGCGTGTCTTGGTGCCGTGTTTCTCCAGCAGCCACTCGCCCGCGCCGCACAAGCGCAATCCCGTGCTCTCCACCACAAGATGCAGGGGCTCGCCGTTCCGGCACCGCTGCGGGCGTGGCACCTCCAGCGTCTTGGCCCGGCGGCTCAAGGTGGAGTGGTCCGGCACGCGCAATTCCAGCCCGAGCAGGCCGATGATGGAACCAATCAGGCCCCTGGTCTGGCGCAGCGCCAAGAGAACACCGCGCGCAAGGTGAGCACCGCCAAGATGGCAAGCGCTGAATACCAGACCTGCCCGCCTGGGGTGGTGCGCGGCGCTGCCCGCCAGCCTTCGACTGCCTCGTCCGTGAACCAAACCGTGAGGCTGCCACGCTGGCGCAGGGCCGCGTCGTAGGCTGCTGAGTTGGTAACCCTATGCTTCCGTCGCGGGATGTGACCGCAGCGGTCGTGGTTCAGCTTGAAGGGCAAGGTGAGCTTCCAGGGTCAGGGCAGAGGCGAGCCTCTTACGTTAGCCAACCCTGCAGCGCCACAGGCTACCTCCGTGCAACATGCTAGCCGACGCGTTCCATTCCCGCTGGACCCTGGCCTTTATGGCTCGTCGGCATGAACGCAGCGACATGGCATGTGCGATCTTGGGCTGGCGATGCTAAGCCTGCCGATACCCGGACGCGGCAGCCTCCACGATCCGTAGCGCCGTCAACGACCCCTCTGCCTCGCCCTTCTCGAAATCGCCGGACTGCTGCCCCATCGTGTTCGTGACATGGGCAAAGCACACTACGGCAGCCTGCCGGGAGGCTGCGAACGCATACAGCGCCGCCGCTTCCATCTCGACCGCAAGTACGCCCTGCGCACGCGCCGCTGCAATGGCGGCCGCGGTCTCGCGGTAGGGGGCGTCGGTGGTCCAGGTCGTGCCGCGGTGCAGCGCGGCCGCCCCGCCCGGCATCAGCGCGTGCCGCAACGCGGCCTCGATGCGGCCGATCAGCGGCAGGTCAGGCGCGGCCACGACCGGTCCGGCGCCGGCTGCCAAATAGTGGGCGCTGGTGCCCTCGTCCCGCAGCGCCCGGTCAATCAGCACGGCATAGGGCGGCTCCCCCAAGTCGGCGACCTGCCCGGCCGAGCTGATGCTGACCAGGAACCGGCATCCCGAGGCGAAAAGCTGTTCGGCCACCAGCACCGCGAACGGCGCCCCGACCGCGCAGCCGACGATCCCGGCGATGGTGCCGTCGGCCAGGGTAAACTCGTCCAGGGCCGTGTGGTAGCAGGCCCAGCCCGGGCCGGGCCGCGCCTGCCCCGTGCGGCGGAGGTGGCTGACCAGGTCGCCATCTGGGTCCAGCACGCATATCCCGGGCACGGCGCGGTCCGGCAGCCCGCGCTGGCGCCGCGCCTCCCGCAGCAGGTGCTCCGGACGGAAGACGGACGGCGCGGCATGGTCCTTGGGCAGGGCGCCCGGTGGCGACGTCCCGCCGGGTATATCGTGCGGCATAGGGCGGGCGCTTATGGCTGGGACGCCCGGCTCAGCAGGGCGCGCACGGCACCCCCCATTGCGGCAAGCGGCGCGTCGTAGGCGGCGGGCAGGGCGTAGCGCGTCTTCAGCACCGCCGGGTCGGCCATGCCGAGCCAGACCTGGCCGGCCTCGTCCTGCCATGACACGGCGCGCAACGGCAGGTCCAGCCCAATCCGCTGGTCGCACTGGATGACTGGGGTGCCGCCCTGCGCCTTGCCGAATACCAGCAGCGCCGTGGGGCGCAGGGACAGTCCGGCCCGTTCGGCGTTGGCAGCATGGTCCACGCGCACCACGATGACGAAGCCGTCGGCCTTTGCGGCGGCCTCCATGCGGTCCAGCGTCTCCTTGACAGTCGCGGCGCCCTTGACCGTCAGCAGCTCCTCCGCGGACGCCAAACCGGGGGACGCCAGCAGGGCAAGGATAACGGCAAAGCGCTTCATGACCATGGCCTCCGTGCAGCGAAGGCTGCAACGCGGCGGGGACTTGGCCCGGACTGCCCAGGAAACGCAAGGCCCGGGAACACAAGGCCCAGCGCACCCTGCGTCTCGCCATTCCTGGACGGCATAGGGATCATGCCTGGCGCAGCACCACTGAACCATCATAGGGTCCGCTTCCGGAGTGGCATGACCACCCACGTTGAGGATGCTGGCCCGATGCGCACCGATCCGTTTTCCGACAGCCTGCAATTCCTGATCGGCAATACGCCCGACCATAACAGCATCGGCTGGGCCAAGTATCTGCTCGTGCTGCTCTACGCCGTGCTTCTGGTGGGCAGCATCGCCATCGCCGCGCGCAACTGGTCGCAAGACCCGGCGCAGCGCACCGCGCGCCATGCCACCATCTGGCTGTTCCGCACCCTGATCGGCACCATGTGGCTGCAGGGGTCGTTGTGGAAGCTGCCGCTGCCGGTCTCCGGCGGGTTCCAATACTGGACCGGGCAGTTGGCCGAGAACTCGTTTCTTCCCGCCCATGCCGCGCTGGTGCGCGACGTGCTGCTGCCCAACATCGCGATCCTCGATCCGCTGGTCTGGCTGGCGGAGACCGGAATGGCGGTCATGCTGATGCTCGGCGTGGCCGTGCGGCTGGCCGGGCTGGGTGGCATCTTGTTCACGCTCAACCTGTGGGTCGGCCTGTATCACAACAGCGCGGAGTGGCCCTGGAACTACCTGTTCCTGATCATGGTCCACGCGTTCTTTGCGATGGACCACGCTGGGCGCAGCCTGGGGCTGGATGCGCTGCTGACGCGGGCGGGATGGCCGGCGCTGCGGACCTTGCCCGCCCGCGCCTGGCGCCTGGCGTCCTGAGCGGCGGGCTTACGCCCTGCTGTCCCAAGCCCAGCGGCGGCCGGTCCGGCGCACCCCGGCGCCGCGTCACAATCCCCGCTGCGACCGGCCTGGCGTCCGATCAGAGACGCCTGGGCAAACGCCGATGTGCCTCCCACCCGGCACGTCAGCCCGTCAGCGGCGTGCCTGGACGATGGTGGTGCAGGCGCTTTCCAGCTTCGGCAAGTCGCGTTGGGGCGCCATCGTGATCGCCATGCGCCGGTCGTCGCCGCGGATCACCGGGCAGTACGGGTCGGGCTGGTCCAGCATGTCCAGCAGCCGCCGCCGCCCGGCGCAGCCGCCGCGGCAGGGTGCCTGGTAGGCGCAGCCCTGGCAGGCCGCGGGCAGGGAGCGCGCCGCCGCGAACGGCTCGGTCGCCGTGATCGCCGCGCCCAGGCCCAGCAGCACGTCCAGCGGCTCGCCGCCGCCGGGCCAATAGACGCAAGGCTGCACGGTGGCGCGCGGCGTGACGCGCACCGTCGCCGCGCCGCAGCCCCCCGCGCGCGGCGGCAGCCCGGCCATCGCGCGCACCAGCGGCTCCCCGATGGCGACCACGTCCGTGCGCGCGAACAGCGCCGCGAAACCGTCCCAGTATTCCGCGTAGGTCAGGGCGTAGCTGTCGCTTTGCACGGACTGGTAGACGTTCAGGCGCAGCGGCGCGTCGAAGGCGGCGGCCACCTCCGCGATGTCGGCAAGGCGGAGATAGTTGGCACGCATCATCACGGCGATGATGGTGACGCCGACGCCCAGCCGGCGGCAGCGCGCCGCCTGCTGCTGGATCAGGTCCCAGTTGCCGGCGCCGCGCTGCGCGTCCTGCTCCTCGCGCGTCGCATAATCCAGCGAGAACTCCACGTCGGCGAAGGCCACCAGGTCATCGTCCGGCAGCACGGCGATGGAATGCCCGTTGGAGGTGATGGTCAGCTTGACCGGCTGCGTCCGCAGGTAGGCCAGCATGGCGCGGAACTCCGGGTGCATCCCGTTCTCGCCGGTGCCCAGGTTCACCGACCGCACGGGCAGCCGGCCCATCACGTCGCGCACCTGGTCCAGCGTCAGCCGATCGGTGCGCGTGGGGTCGCGGTAGCAGAACGAGCAGGCAAGGTTGCACTCGTTGGTCAGCCCGAGGCCGAGGGAGAACTGCATCGGCGGGGTCGCCACACCGGGTGTCGCCGTGTCCAAAGCCATGGCATCATCCCCTCTGCCGTTACGGCGCAAGGCCATACCCTACAATGATCCAGCCTGACCAGGACCCCGCCCAGTGGGATCGGCACGTGGACGCCTACGAGAGCGTGTTCGAGCCGCTGACGGACGCCTTCAACCACGCGGCGCTTGGCCTGCTGGCGCCGCTGGACGGCGTGGACCTGATTGACGTCGCGGGCGGCGCGGGCGGCGCGGCGCTGGCCGCGGCGGCGCAGGGCGCGCGGGTCGTGGCGGTGGATGCCTCGCCCGCCATGGTGGCGCGCACCGCGGCCCGCGCGGCATTGCAGATCGCTAGGGGGCGGCCCGAGGCACGCCTGGCCGATGCGGCGGCGCTGCCCTTCCAGGACGCCAGCTTCGGCGCTGCCCTGTCCAGCTTCGGCATCGTGCTGCTGCCCGATCCCGGGCGCGGGATGGCGGAGCTGCGGCGCGTGCTGCACCCCGGCGGACGGGTGGCCGTCGTCACCTGGACCGAGCCGCACCGCTACGAGGCCGCCGCCCACCTGCGTGACGCCGTGACGGCCGTCCGCGGCGCGCCGCCGCCCCTGGGCGACCTGCCGGCGCAACTGCGCTTCACCGACCCGGACCGGCTGCGTGCGCTGCTGGCAGACGCGGGCTTCACCTCCGTCCGGGTCGAGCGGGTAGAGGCGGCGCTGCGGGCGCCATCGGCCGCGGCCCTTGCCGGGTCGCTCGGCTTTGCGCCGGGCATGGCGGCGATGCTGGACCTGCTGGGGCCGGACCGGGAGGCCGTGCTGCGGCACTTTCGCGCGGCGTTGGAAGACGCGCAGGGCATGGGTGCCATCACGCTCGGCGCTGTCGCGCACATCGCGGTTGCGGTCCGGCCCTGACGCGGGCAACGAACACTTCAACAGACACATAGGGACAAGACCACCATGAACCGCCGCACGATACTCGGCCTGCTGGCTGCCTTGCCCGCTGCCGCCAAGCCGCGCCCTGCTCAGGCGCAGGCGGTGGCGCAAGGGGCGGCGCTCGCCTTCACCGCTATCCCCGACCAGGACGAATCCCGCCTGGTCGAGCGGTTCGGCCGCGTCGCTGCCTACCTGCAAGGCGCGCTCGGCGTGCCCGTCACCTACGTGCCGGTGAAAAGCTACCCGGCGGCGGTCACGGCCTTCACCAACAACCAGGTGCAGCTTGCCTGGTTCGGCGGCTTCACCGGCGTGCAGGCCCGCCGCGCGGTGCCGGGGTCGGAGGCCATCGCGCAAGGCGTGGAGGACACGCGGTTCCGCAGCTTCTTCATCGCCAACAGCAAGCTGGGGCTGGCGAAAGCGGACGGCTTCCCGATGGGGATTGCAGGGCGCAGCTTCACCTTCGGGGCACGGGCGTCCACGTCCGGGCGGGTGATGCCGGAATATTTCATCCGCCAGGCGTTCGGCAAGGCACCGGACGCGGTGTTTTCCCGCGTCGGCTTCTCGGGCGACCACACGCGGACGCTGCAGCTCGTGCAGTCCGGCGCATACGAGGCCGGGGCGATGGACTTCACCGTCTATGACCTGGAGCAGAAGGCCGGCCGCGTTGATCCCGCCCAGGTGTCGGTCATCTGGGAGACCCCCACCTTCCCCGACTATAACTGGACCGTGCGCGGCGACGTGGACGGCCGGTTCGGCGCCGGCTTCAAGGAGCGGCTGCGCGCGGCGCTGACCGCCTGCCATGACCCGGCGATCCTATCCCAGTTCGCCCGCAGCGGCTTCACCCCCGCCGCCAATGCCGACTACGCGCCGGTGGAGCAGGTGGCGCGGCAGACCGAGCTGCTGGACTAGCCAGGCTTGGACGCGCCGGCACACACGACGGCGGCCGCCCCGATGCTGCTCAGCCTGCGC
>JAABUW010005143.1_pt1 | contig 16142 bp, 18 predicted proteins | sample 5560081 | NCBI WGS metagenome assembly JAABUW01 (sample SAMN10711882, study PRJNA513363) | rock metagenome | isolation source: Antarctica rocks | place: Antarctica: Victoria Land, Knobhead sud | reverse complement strand
TGGCGATTACTCCTGGAATCCACACGCCCTCCCCAAACCAGGACACTTCAGGCCCCTGCGACCTTCTGCAACGCACTAACGGACTTTAAATTCCCTTTCCTGTGGTCACCCCAAGTACTTGAGGACACCCCCATGCTCAGCACTTTTCTCTCTCAGATGAGCGCCGCTGCCTTCGGCACGGCCACGTCCTTCATCGGGAGCCTCTTCACCCGCGTGACTTCCTTCTTCACTTCGATGATGGGCGGCCTGATGAACCGCATCGTGTCAGGATTTAGCGCGTTGCCCGGCCTCGTCTTCGGCGCGCTGGGCAGGCTCTCGGATGTGGTGAAGGGCGCGATGGGTGCCGCAGCCAGCGCCCTCAAGTACGCGGCTCAGGGCATCGGCGGCGTGTTCCTGGGGCTTGCAGGCGCAGCGGGCGGCCTGGTGGCTGTGATGGGTAAAGCCATCCAGACCACAAGTACTTGGGCTAAGGGCGTCTCAACTCTGAGCGCCATGAGCGGACTTTCGGGCGGGGCCGCTGCGGGCGTGCAAAACAGGTTCGGCGCGGTCGGGCTTGATGCCAGTGAGTTAATGGCGGGCCAGAATCCGCTGCTCTACGGCATGAAGGCGAGCGCGTTCGGAATCCGAGGCGGCTACGATTCGCCCAACTTCCTGCCAAACGCGGCCAGCCGGTTCCAGAGCTTGAACGGGCAAGGCGGCATCATGGGGCCGATGATGGCGCAGCAGATGGCCAAGAGCCTGGGCCTGGGCGATTCGGCCTCGCTTCGCGTGCTCAATACGCCGGTTCGAGAGATTCGCGAGCAGATGCGGTTTTCCTCTTCGGTTCACTCTGGACTTGGCTTGAATGATGCCGCCTTGGTCAACGTCTCTCGCCAGTGGGATCAGTTCACCGGCAAGCTCAAGACGTTGGGCGAATCGGTTTTGATGAAGATAGCGCAGCAGACCCTCCCACGGCTGAACGCTGGATTTTCGGCTCTGCTGAAGTTCGGGGAGTCCCAGGCAGGTGGAATCGGGGGCTTGATCGAGCGCGGCGTGGACGCGGCATTTTCTGCCTTTGGAAGGCTGGCCCAGTTCCTTTACAAAACTGGGCCCGAGGCGGTGCTGGGTTTCACGGCTACTTTCCTCAAGGGGCTTTTGTTTGTCTCGGATGCCATCCCCGGCGTGTGGCAGGGCTTGATGAAGGTCGTGGATATCGGGCAAATGGGCTTCGACTGGCTCGCTAAAGAGGGCAGCGCCGCCTTCGACATCCTGAGCCACGCGTTTGCCGGGGTAAGCGCCGGGATCGGGGAGTTCGTCAAGCAGCTGCCCGACATTGAGAAAACGCTAAGCGACGTGTGGGCTAAAATCCGTGACGGCATCAATGGGCTTGTGCCGGGGTTGATACCGGGCGGCGGAACGCCTTCGGCAAGTGGCGGCGCGGCAGGACAGTCAGGGGAATCCGGCATCCCTGGCCTTCCCAATCCCAACGCCTCGCCTTACACCTCGGCTACCGGCATCCTCGGCGGCCTCTGGAACGCCGGGCGCGCGTTGACCTCGCCGGGTGGCTGGTTCGGGCGGCAGGCAGCGCACGCAATCGGAGCGGACGCGCCGTGGCAGCAGGGCGCGGCTGACTTAGCAGGGCGCTACATCGGCGGGCGGGCTCTGCTGGCCGGGGGCCGCGCTGCTCTCGCGACGCCAGCTGGGATCACGACGGCGGCAGCTCTGGCCACGGCGGGAGTTGTGGGCTACGCGGGATTCAGCGGCGCTCAGGCGCTCGGGCTTGTGGATCGCGACCAGAGCTTTGGCGAGCGCCTCGGCCTGGGGGCCTCGCGCGTCGCGGACTTTTTGACCAGCAACACGGGCGAGACGGACAGGCGCGCTAACGAGCAGTGGGCTTTGGATCGCACGCAAGCGCATGGGCGCGCTACCGGGCATCCGATGCGAGGCGACTACCTGGGGCGCTTTGGGAAATCGGCAGCCGCCATCCGTGACGCGGCCACAAAAGCCTACAAGTCGCCGGGTGCGAATCCATTGGGCGGCATGATGGGCGGCTTGCAAGGGTTGCTGGATAAGGTGCCCTCGGGGAGTTGGAGCCAAGGGCTCGAAAATCGCTTTGGTCAAGGCGTGAAGGATTTTGGAGCCAATAGCAGTGGAGCCATTGGGCGCGCCCTGGCCGCCATCGAAGCGGCGCAGAAGAATGTGGCGGGGCGGCCCGACAATCTGGAAGACCTGATGAAGTCGCTGCTGGGCGCGGCCAAGGGCATCGAGCACAACACCAACAAGCATGACGCGCGCAGGCTGAGCCAGGAGCAGATGGATCGCTTCGCGCATATTGTGGGAGGCCACGTCACTGGCCGGGCACGCTCCGAATACGTGGCTTTAGTGTCCCGTTAGGATGTTGGATGGATGGAAGACCCCGGCGCAAGGCATCGCAAGCAAATGCAAGAGAACACTGCAAATCTCACGGGCAAGCAGGCCAAAGTACTTGCCCTGCTTGTGTCAGGCCACAGTATTGAAGCCGCCGCTGCAGCCGGCGGGGTGAACGCGGCCACCATTCACGCCTGGCTCAAAACATCGGGCTTTGCGGACGAATACCGGGCCGCCCGGCGCGAGGTCGTCTCTCAGGCCACAGCGACGCTGCAGGCTGCCTGCAGCGCGGCTGCCCGCACATTGTTGGCTATCTGCCTGGATCGCGAAGCGCCATCTTCGAGCCGCGTCAGTGCAGCCCGCTCAATCCTTGAGTTTTCACAGAAGGGCGTCGAGATTGAAGACCTCGCCTCACGCATCGCCTTGCTGGAAGCGGCCACCGGAGACGCCAGGCCATGAGCCAACAACTCGAACGGCGATTGCACCACCTCGAAGCCCAGCGACGCCACGCCCTGGCCACTCAGGGCAGCTCCTTCGAGGTCACACCGGAGCTGCTTGAGCGGGCTGCAGCTGAGCTTGTGGCGTGGCATGAAGCGATGGGATGCCCCTGCGACGCCGATGAACGCGCCAGGATGGAGCAGCGCCTGCGCGAGATGGCAGGCGAGCACATTGAGGTCGGGCCGGCCTTTTACACGCCATGAGCCAACTTGAAAGACGGGTTGAGCAACTCGAAAAAGCCCACAGCAGCGAGCCCGGCACTTGCCCGCACCTGCCGTTTGGCACCCGCTTGTTTGAAGAAATAGCTGGCCAGCAGCGCGAGCTGCTCGGCTTCTACGCCACAGCCCAGCCCGCGCCTTGCCCGTGCGGGCTGCCACGCGAAGAGCTTCACGTCGTAATGAAGGAAGTGGAGGCACCCGGCCTATGACGTTCTCAACTTTGGCAAAGCAAGTCGCGCGCATCGAAGAGAAGATCAATGCGAAGCCGGGCGGCTCTGTCTCGCTGTGGCTGGCCGGCCTGCTGAAGTCGCCAGACGAAAACGAAGTCACGCTCAACGCGGCCAGTCTGCTTATTTTTGAATCCGTCCTCGACTTGCCCGACGCGCACGTGTGGGAACGCTTGTCCGAGCGCCTCAACAGCAACAGCGAGCATTGGCCCGACGCCCGCCTATGGTTCCTCGGAGCCGCGTTGGAATTGGACAGCCCAAACTTCGAGGATGAAGAAGGCAGAGAAGCCGCCTGCTATCTGGCGCGGGTGTACTTCGAGCTGTATCAAGAAGCGCCGCCGCCCCGAGCCCCAGCGCCCCATGTGCGCGCCTGGTGCAAAGACAGGCTCGGCCTGAAGTTCATCCGCCCGCTGCTGGCCCGTGCGTGCCCTGAGTTGGACGCCTACAGCACCGCGACACACACCACCTGGCTGAAGAAGATGTTGGATGCGCCCCAATCTCAGGAACTGGACAGCGCGCTCGCCTCACTGCAGGAATACGTGCACGCCATCGGAGCGAAGGCTTGAATCGAGTGAGATCGGGCTGAGTGCGAAGTGTGTAGATACGATAATGTTTCATATGCAAATACAGTGCTTTGTTTGGTTGAGCTTTAGCCGCAAGTACTTGCATATCCCCAACTAAGAGCAGCAGTAGAACTCGGCAAGTACCTGGGGCTCTGTGCGCGGCCTGGCGTCTCGCTTCAGGGAAACGACGGTAGACGGCAAGTACTTGCAGATGGACTTTTGGCGCGTGCGAGAAGATGCGAAGCTTTTCCAGAGAGTGCCAGAAGATGCCAGAACTTGCGAGAATGTGCGCCGTTGTATAACAATGTCCAACAGACGTTAGCGGACATTTTGAAACAGGAGGCAGCGAACATGAAGGCATTGCACGAAGAGGTACAACCAGTCGAAACGCACAGCAACGGCACGCCTTCGCTTCACGCCGTGGCCGCTTCCGTTGAGGTGGCTCCTGGCGTGTTCATGGCACCTGGGCGCGCTATGACGTTTGCCGAGGCTCGGGCTCACAGCCTGGCAGAGAACGCGGAGCTTTACCGGCGGCTGGCCAGGTGAAGTACTTGAGCGTCGAAGAAGTAATCGATCTACACAATGCCCTCATTTCCGCTTCAGGCGGGAGCGAGGGCATTCGTGATGCTGGGCTCTTGGAATCGGCTGTGGCACAGCCAGAGGCCGGCGCGTTTGGCCAGGACTTGTATCCGACCATCGTTGAGAAAGCTGCTGCCCTGCTCTTTTCGCTGGCCAAGAACCACGCCTTTGTAGACGGTAACAAGAGGATAGCCCACCATGCCGCAGACGTGTTTTTGAAGCAGAACGGATACAAGATCGTCGGGCTGGTAGACGACCAGGAGGCAGCGGTGCTGGCCGTGGCTTCCAGCGGGATGGCACGCGAGGAACTGGTTAGTTGGCTGGCCGAGCATATCGCACCCGCCTAACGAAGAAGCCGCAAGTACTTGCCGCCTGCCGTCGCCGCAGAGCCAGCGCGACGGCGGCGCGAAGACGGGCGCGGTTGGATTTCATGGCGACTTGCAACAACTTGCAACGGCCTGGGCCGGTGCCTCAAGTACTTGCGCGGCGTGAAAGCTGAGCGGATAGCCGCCCGAAGTCGCGCCGCGCCGCTGGGCCGCGAGCAAGACGGCTTGATCGCGGCCCCACACTTCGCCCTCAAAGCGCCAATCGCCGGAGCGCAGCCGCTTCGCGCCGGGCAAGGCTTCGAGCACGCCGCCGATTTCGTGCGCGAGCCGGAGCCGGGCCGCGTGTTCCTCGCTGGGCTCCGGCTCCGGTTTGGCCTCGACCGGCGAAGGCGGCGCGCCAAGTACTTGCGGCTCAGGCTCGACCTCGACCGGAGCTACGGGCGCAGCCTGGGCTTTGAGAATTAGCAGCAACTCGCCTTTGCTCGCCTTCATCGCGGCCAGGATCGGCGGCTTGAGCACGCCGGGCGGCGCTTTGAAGCGAAGTCCGGCGTGCTCACCTTCGCCTTCGATCCACAGCACAACCGCCCGGCGTTGCAGCTCTTCGAGCAATTGTGAGGCGTTCACAGCACACCTTCTAAAGGTGTTTCGACGCCCTCTTCTGTATCAGGGGTGCTAACGGTGCTATCTGTGCTGTGCTCCCTTGCCCTGCGCGGTTGGGCTGTTTTCTCGGACACTGGAACATTATTGTTCGAGTGCTCGGGAAAAGGGGTTGCGCGCGTAGGGCTGGGGGGGCTGTCACCGTTAGCACCGTTAGCACCCTCTGAGGCTTCTGCATCAGAATCAGCTTCGCGCTCAGGCTCCGGTTCGGGCGGCGTGCCTACAAGCATCAAACGCCAGCGCACGCCTTGCTTAGAGCGTCCGGTGCCGCGCGTGATCTTGAAAGCGCCGAAGATTTTGTCGCGCTTGGTGCCCATCATCTCGCCGAAGCGCCTGGCCTGCGTTTCGGTTTTGTCGCCAATGAGAGCGGCCAGCTCGTCGCACTTGAGAGCAACGGGAAGTACTTGCTTCGAGGTGACGTATTCCGCGCCGTGAGCTTGGTACCATGCGGCTGTGAACTCGCGCCAGGTCGCGGCCTCTGGATCGCCCGCCTCGCGCGCCTCGCTGTGATTGTCGAGGAAGCCGGGCACCTGGGCCACGTCGAGGATGCCGCCAAGTACTTGCTCCCACTTCTTAAAGCGCGTGCGGCACTTCTTCTTCTGATTTGGCGCTCCGGCCTTCTGCCATGCGCGCACAAGCGTTACGATGGCTCCAATGACTGCGGGCCTCTCGCGCCGGATCGTGGCCAGCGGGTCGCGCGTGAACTCGCGCGCTTCGGGGTTTTCTTGCTGAGTGTCGAGCCGGATGAAGATCGAGCGGCTGGCCGCGTCCGCATCGAGCTGGGCATTATTGGACGTGGCCACCCATACCGCGCGGGTGTCGATGGTGATCTTCTCGCCGGTTCCAATGAGACGACCGCTCAGCTTGCCCGTGGTGATGGCGGCGGCAATGGTAGGATCGCCCAGGCTGCCCTTCACATTGTCTATGAAGATGGTGGCCGCGCCTGAAGCGCACTCCGCGAAGAGTGCTTTGCGGTTCTCTTCGGCGTCCTTTTTCTCGGTCGTGGGCACCACCTCACTAAATGGGGCCAGGCACACACTGGCCGCGTAGGTTTTGCCGCTGGATTGTGTGGGCGCGTCGAAGAGGTGAAGCGGTGTTTGCTCCGAAATCATGCGCCGCACGAACGGCAAGACCATAAGCGCCAGAGCATTGGCGCGCGAGGATTCATCCGCGAAGGCGACTTCGCCCAGCAGCTCGCCCAGCAGCAGGCTCTTGGCGGCCTCGACATTGGCGGGCGTGGCTGTGGTGTCGGGTAGTGCAAAGCCAGGCGGAAGCGCGAGCCAGGTGCGAGCCTCAGCATGGAAGCCAGGCACGGCGCACAGCACGCCGCTTGCGTCGAAGAAGGGCGCGGTGGCGATGCCGTCAATGGGCGGGCATCCGCGCCACAAGTCGCGCACGGATAGGTAATTAGCGCACAGATCGCGCGGCGGCGGGACGTGCTGTATCCCGCCTTGCTCGGTTGTGGACTTCCACCACGCGGCCCGGCCTGCAAGTACTTGCAGCGCCTCGCGTGACACAATGCTCAGCACGGGCGCGCCGTCGCGGTCGAGCTCGATCTTGACCAGGCCCGCCGCGCCGTGGAAGAGGTAAGGCGCGCCCGCGTTGGAAGATTCGATCGCCGCGCTCAGGTCATCGAGCTTGTGCGTGAGCTGCCTATCGTTGACCTCGATCACGGGCCGCCCGTCGCGGTGCAGCTCTTCAAGTACTTGCGCGCTCTTCTTTTCCTTTTGCTTGCGGCGGCTCTCCTCGGGCGGCTCCAGGTCGCGGGCCAGGGCGCGCAGCTCCTCGACGGTTCCGCCCCGTGCGAAGAAGTCGTCGAGGCCGGTTTTCTCCCCGTTTGGGCCTGGCTCCAAGTAGGCGACTTTCACCCGCGCGCCCAACGGCTGCAAGAGCGCGCATAGCTTGCGGAGCGCCCGCTCAACATGGGGGTTCTCGCTGCTCACGTCGCTGTCGAAGGCGACAATGACTTCGCGTCCCTCGACCGCTCGGCCCGGCGCTCGGCTGCCTTTGAGGGCGATGCTCTGCCAATCAGCCAGGGCGGTAACGCCGCCTTTGGCGTTGCGCCCGCGCGAGCCGTCCACGCCGTTGATGTTGATGGCGCACAACCCACGCGAGGCGGCTGCATCCGCCTTCTTCGCGCCCTCAGTGACAATGAGCGGGCGCGACGGGTCGTCGATGTGCCCGCGTGTGAGTGGTGCCACGTCGAGCACCTGAGCCGCGCCCATCGGCTGCAAGTACTTGCGGGGCTTGCCCGTGCGCGGTGTGTGGGGAATGTCGGGGCGCGCCGTGTCACCTACATAATCGCCGCGCCAGTTGAAGAGCGGGATCATCAGGCAGCGGCCCAGGTTCGCGGGGAAGCCCAGCGCCTTGAGCGTGGCCTTGTCGTCGCACGTCCAATACCCGCGCGCTGCGATGGCCTCGGGGCTTAGAGCCGATTCCTCTTCGAGCTGGGCGCGGTGATCGTCGGCCAGCGGTGTGCGGGTGAAGCCCTCAGTGTCGAACGGGTAGCCTTCGCTCGCGGCCTTGTCTGAGGCTGAGACGTGCCCGTTACGGCTCGCGTTGGGCTGGGATGCTCTGGCCTGCTCGCTCGCGTTGGAGATGGGCGCGTGGCCGTTGTGGTTCGGCGTCGCGGCTGTGTGCGTGCCGTTGGGATGCGCGACAGCATCCGCGTTGTGCGGTAAAATGTTCTCCATGCTGGAAGGCCTCCTAAGCCCTCTTCCAGTCCCCGCCGCTTAGAGAAATCTCTTCGCGGATCACAGCCCACCGGCGCCACACCGGTGGGTTTTTGTGATTACGGGGCCCCGAATTTTAGAATCTTGCTACCGTGGCGCGCTCTTCACGCGGCCTTGAGTGAGTTTTTGGGCACACAAAAGACGCCCGAACCCAGCCCAAAGCAAGGGCGGCAAAAGCCGCTCATCGCGTGGTGATGGGTCACAGGCGCCTCGCGCGCTCCGATTTTCCAAGTAGAAGATTCCCCCAGCATCTCGCTGGCTTCGGCCCCTATTGGTTGTGACTTCGGGTTTTGCCCCCCAGAGCAACGCGTCGCGCGTCTTTGGCTCGGCCTCTGCTCGGCGTCCTAATTTCAGGGACAAGTATACCGCAGGGGCTTTAGACATTTTGTGCCTTGAGTAGCAGATTCATGTTTTGCGTCCACAAGTTGCGCCACTGGATCGCTGCGTCATACATGATCTCTGTTTGAGCCAGGAGCGGCCATAGGCCTTCCATTTCATGCAAGTACTTCTTGAGGTCTTCGGGCTCAAAAGGGTTGCCTGTCTCTTCAAACTCGGAGTGCTTGATCGAAAACGGGATAAGGGCCTTCTGCAATTTCGCGGCGTCTCGAAACAGCGCCGATGTTTGCATTTTCATGGCATCCAATTGCGTTTCATCATTCGGCCAGATGGGTAACTCTGCCGCTATTTTTTGAGCAGTGGCGGCAATCATAGCCATATCGCAGGCCAGGAAGCCGCGCTCCAACTGCTCTCCGACGCGCTCTTTTTCTCGGTTGAACTGACTGAGAAGCAACGCCCCGCCAACGTGGTGCCCAGCGGTTTCAAGGTCGCTCCTCGCCTCGTTTGCTTGGCGGCGATAGGACTTGCTCTCGGCTCGGAGTTTCTTTATCACCTCGCTGGCTCGGGGATCGCGTTGTTCTTGTCCGTTTTCGTTCATAGCTTGATCCTTTAAGCATCTTCGGCAGCTGCCCCCTGCGGCCTCGCTGCAAGTACTTGCCGCCTCAGCACGTCTCGCGCACGAACGCCTCCAACGCTTCGCGCCGCACCTTCCAGCCGCGCCCGATCCGCTTCGCCTGCAGTGCGCCCGATTCAATCGCCGCCCGCAGATGGCCACGGCTGAGCCCAGTTAGCGCCTGAGCTTCGGCCAGGTCGAGCAGCAGCTTGTCGGCAGTCGCCACGCGCGGCTTCTTCTCTGCCTCGCCAAGCATCGCCGCCAACCTCGCCAGCACTTCGAGCGGCACCAGTACGCTCGTCTCTGTGCCGCCGCGCTTTGAGGCTGCAAGTACTTGAGGCTCTACCCTCGCCAGTGTCGCCGCGCCTTCTGGCGAGCCTTCAGCGGGCCTTGGCGGGCCTGCAAGTACCTGGGCGGCCTCGGCCTGCAGCTCGGCCTTGAATCGCTCAAGCTCGGCCTCGGCATAGTCGAGCGCGAGCCCGGTCTTGGTTCGCACGCGGCCAGGCTGCAGGCGGCCCTCTGAGGTGTATCGCTCCAGGCTGCGCACGCCGATCTGCAAGTACTTGGCGGCCTCTGCTTTGTTCATGGTGTGGTGCGAGTTGGAAGAGAGGCGTGGGGCTGGCATCCTTGCTGCCTCAAGCACGCGCTGTGTTCTCAATGACAATCCGTACAACCGGGTAAAACGTCCCCTTAGCCAGACTTCGAGAGGTAGGTCGCACTTGGAAGAATTGCACCTCCTGCAAGCCACCACGAAATTAGTTTCATCATCTCCCCCACCGCGAGCCACAGGAGCTACATGATCGATGCAGAGCCAGTGAGTTTTCTTCTCGAACGCCCGCCCGCAATAGCGACAGGCTAAGCCGTCGCGGGCAAGAATTTGGCGACGAATCTTTTGGCGAACGCCTCTTCTCGTTCTATGTTGGCGGGGCATGGCGATGGTGGCGGCGATGCTCAAGCGAGCCTTGGCGATTCTCTGGCGGGGCCAGCAAGTACTTACCGGCCCGGTTTTTCGGCCTCGCTGACTTCGCCGTCGCCCTCACAAAGCACTTCAGTCTATAGGCTCAAGTACTTGCGGCCTCAGCTTCGAGCTTCAGCCGTGCGGCGCGTTCTCGCTGTTTCAGCAGCCGCCCGCGCGGGCACGTCCACTTGGGATTGTCGGGGCATCCGCCGCACAAGCAAGGCAGCGTCATGGGATCGCGGCGTCGCGCGTCGTTGGCTTTGGTGATGTTCCGCCGCGCGGCGTCGGTCTTGGCTATTGTGCGCCTGGAGCCGAGGGCGCTCATGTATGCGCGAGCCTCTTCCGAGATTGGTTCGGTCATGGCTGCAAGTATATCCAAACCGTTGCCAAAAAACCTTAAATACTTCAGTTGGATTCATTGACTTTGCAAACCGTTGGATTTATACTGTGATCGTCACAAAAAAGCGCAGGCGATTCCCGCGAAGAAAAGTGCCTGCGCCTACCCCGATTCAGGAGCACGAAATGTATAGCAAGTTGGACACGCACCGCGCCGAAGCCAGCACTTACCTGAAGATGGCGCACCAGGCCCGCGCGAAGTTCTCTTCGACCGGCGACCTCGCGCAAAGCGACTGGGCCGCCAAGTACTTGCACGCAGCCCGGATGCACGCCGCGCTTGTGGTTGAGCTGGGCGGCGAAGTCCCGGCTGAGCCGGAGCTGCAGCCCGAAGCCGAAGCGCCGCGCGCGCCGAACGCGGTTGACCTGGCCGCTGAAGCCGCCATCGAAGCGATGCGCGAGCGTGGGCGACAGCAGCGCCGCGAAGCCAGGCCTGAGCCCAGGCCGAGCGTGCAGGCCGCGCCCGTGGTGCGCGACTGCCGCGTGAAGGCTATGAGGCGCTTCTGGGCGATCTGCAAGGCTCAGGGCTTGGACGCGCGCAACGCCGAAGCCATGACGGTGGCGCTCAGCAAGTACTTGGGCTGCATCATCCCCAGCCGCTCGCAGCTCAGCAGCGGCCAGTGGTGCGAGGCAGCCGAAGCGGTCGAGCTTGGCGTGCTGGCCTGGTAGACGCTCCGCCCGCTCGCGCTCCGGCTGCGGCGCGAGCGGGCACCACTGGCAGCCCGATTAGACGCCCAGGAGGGCCACACCGATGACAGAGAACACAACCGACACAACCGTGTCCGCCGTGATGAAGGACACCGCGCCCGGCGCGATCTACCCGCTCTTGCAGGCGGCGCTCAAGGCCCAGGACGTGCCCGTCCTGCAAGTACTTGTGCCGGGCCTCACGCGCCCGGAAGCGGCCTGCCTGCTCTTCCACACCACCGAGCAGGAGCGCCGCTATGCCGCCGGCCAGCCCTACTACGGGCGCGAGACGTGGGGCGCCCAGGTGCCCGCCGTGGTGCACAGCGCCACGCGCCAGGTTCGCATCGTCGGGCTGAGATCCTGGCACCCGAGCCTGAGCCGCGAAGAGGCCGCGCGCATCGTCGAGCGCAACATGGCCCAAGAAGTCGAGGCGGGCACGTTCTGGCGGCGCACCGTGGACGTGCCCGCCTCGCATGACTTGGACCGCGGGCGTTTTCTCGAAGTCGCGCGCGCCCAGGCCATCACGCGCGCCGTGATCTTCCGCTATCGTGCCGAGCTGCGCGCCGCCCACGCCGCCGCCCTGCAAGCATTGGAGGCGGCTGGGCTGCCGTGGGCGCTGCTGGCCGAATGGCACAGGGGCAACCACGGCGAAGAGGATGCGGTCGAGCGGCAGGCCCAGCGCGAGCGCGACGCCCAGGTCGAGGCGGCCTGAGCCGCAAAGCACGAAAAGGCCGGGCGCAGCAGATGCGCCCGGCCAGAGGGAGAATCAACGATGCCGAAGTCCATCAGCTTTAGCCACACGTCACCCCAATTCTTAGACGGAAGTAAGACCGTCACCCGCCGCCAGATCAACTCATGGGAAGACCTGAAGCCTGGAACCATCCTCAAGGCGATTGAGAAGTGCCAGGGCTTGAAGAAAGGCGAGAAGCAAAAGCCGCTCGGGTTGATCCGCGTTACCGCCGTGCGATGCGAGCCGCTCAACACCATCACGCAAGCCGAGTGCGCGCTCGAAGGCTTCCCCGAATGGGCACCCGCCGACTTCATCGCGTTCTACATCGGCAAGCGCAAGTGCTCGCCTGATTTTGTGGTCACGCGGATTGAGTTTGAGCGCATCGAGACGCCCACAGCCTGAGCCGCAAGTACTTGCCGGTGGGGAGCTGCCGCTGTTTCCTCGCTGTTTAACAGCGAATCATCGACCGGCCCTCGCGCGCGGGGAGCTGCCCGTGGCTCAGCTCCTCGAACGCGGCGACGACCCGACCGGCCCTCGCGCGCGGGGAGCTGCCTATCTATCAGGTTCCGCAAATGCGGAACCTGACCTGCCCGAGCGCAGCATCGGCAAGGACGGCAAGAGTTACCCGAACGCGCTACAGCCATTCTAAGCGCCTCACAGTGCCGCCGCGCCCACTTGCCCGCCCTGGCTCCGGCGTCGCGCCCTGAGCCGTCCTGGGCCCCTCTAAGTACTTGCCGCTCTGCCTGAGCCTCGCTGCTGAGGTTGCAGCGGTTGTACTCGGCCCGTCGCGCGCGCATCATGAGCTATGGAGTGCCAGGTATGATAATCTCGTAACGAAAAATATCCGCAGGAGGCTCCCATGCCCGAAGAGAACACAGAAGCCATCGAACTGCTGCGCCAGATCGCAGCCGACACCCGCGCCACGCGCGAAGCCATCGAGCGCCAGGTAGGAAAGCCCGAAGAGTTCGCGAAGATCGTGGCCGGGTATGTGAGCGGGTCAGCGAGGGCCGATTACGCGCGCTTAGTCGCGCCCGGCGCTTGAGGCTCGCTGTGAGTTTCCGGAGGTGCCCATGCGAAAACGCCACGCGGCCAGGCCGAGGCGGACGGCGACGGTTGAAGTCGAAGGCCAGCGATTCGAGATCGCGATCTGCCCGCTCAGCCTCGATCAAAACATCGTGCTGGCAGCCTGCTATTTGAAGATGCAGGCGCTCCAGAGCGAAGGCATCGGGGATGCCGAGTGCGAGGCCGAAGCTCTGGCCGCTGAGGATGCTTCGGCTCTGGATCTCGTTTGGGGCCATGTGCACGGCGACCGGGCCTCACTGCGGGCGCGCCTGCGAGAGATTCAAGATCTTCTGCTGAAGCATTTCGTGCTCGACCACGCGCGCGCCCTGGCCTTGCCGCGCGCGACGCGCTACAAGCTCATCGTCACCACGCTCACCCGTGGGGAAAGCTCACGGACCGGCACGCCGCCCAATGCCCCCACGGGCAACCCAGCAAGTAGGGGTGACCACAGGAAAGGGAATTTAAAGTCCGTTAGTGCGTTGCAGAGTCTATTTTGGGTGCGCGGGAATCCAACGGTAGAGGGTCGGTATAGAGACGCCCAAGTTGAGGGCGACATCGCGTGGTGCGACGCCTGAGTCCAATAACTTGCGGGCGGCTTCGAGCTTGGAAGGCGTCATTTTGCGCCTGCGTCCTCCGACACGCCCCTGGTCTTTGGCAGCCTGCAACCCAGCGCGCGTTCGCTCGATGAGGAGCTCGCGCTCCATCTGGGCCAACGAGGCCATGACGTGGAAGAAGAAGCGTCCCGCCGGCGTCGAGGTGTCGATGGCATCGGTACAGGAGCGCAAGTGCACGCCGCGCTTCTCCAACTCACCCACCATCTCGACCAGATCGCGCACCTGGCGCCCCAGTCGGTCGAGCTTCCACACCACGAGCGTGTCACCCTTCCTCAGCTTGTCCAAGACGCGAGCTAACCCAGGCCGATTGCGGTGGCTGCCGGATCCGGCCTCCTCGATGATCTCCTCGCACCCGGCTTGCCCCAGTGCATCGCGCTGCAAGTCCAGGTTCTGCTCCAGGGTCGAAACCCGCGCGTAGCCGATTTGCATATTGTCCTTCCTCTTCTCAAAACTCGTGCATAGTGTATCCAGTGAGAAGGAGGAATCGAGAGGGGTTTTCGAGAAGGAAAAGAGACTTTGATCGGGTGTTCTGGGGCTGGAGGGTGAGTGTTCTTGTAAAGGGACGTTTTCAAGAACGTGTTGAGGCCGCATCACTCCGACATTGTCGCGCGGGCTAACCTTCTCCTATGCCACGCCGATCCGTCCTGTCTGCTACCCACAGAGAGTCCTTGTTGGCCTGGCCAACGGACGAGGCGGAGCGCCTGCGCCTGTGCACCTTGTCAGCGACCGATCTCAGCATTACTCGGGAGCGCCGAGGAGAAGCCAACCGGCTGGGTTTTGGCCTGCAGCTATGCACGATGCGCTATCCGGGCGTGGCTCTCTCCGCCGAGTGCTCTCCTCCCTGGTGGCTACTGGCGTCTCTGGCCAGCCAGTTAGGGGTCTCGCCCAGCTGCTGGCCAGACTATGCTCTTCGTGCAGCGACCAGGCGCGAGCACGCTTTGGACATCCAATCGTTGTATGGCTTCGTGCCTTTTGGGCGTGCTCATGTCCGGGCCACCGTGGACTCGCTGAGGGACGTGGCGGTTGAGAGCGACCACGGCATCGTGGTGGCCCGTGTTCTGGTGGCCAAGCTGCGCCAGCAGCGTATTCTCTTGCCTTCCCTGCCGGTCATTGATCGCCTCTGCGCCCAGGCGATTACTCAGGGAGAGCGGCACATCTATGCGGCGTTGTGCGAGCCGCTCACGCGCGAGCACCGTTTGCGGTTGGAGCTTCTGTTGGAGATGATGCCCTCCTCTTCGGTGACACGTTTGCGCTGGCTCTGCCGTGCGCCTGGAGCGCCCAACCCCAAGCATATCTTGGAGCACATCGAGCGCCTGACCCTGCTGGACACCCTGGATTTTCCAGATGAGATTGGAGACCGTGTGCCGCGCCCACGCCTGTTGAAGATGGCACGCCAGGGCCTCCAGATGGCTCCTCCGGATCTGGCTCGCTTTGAAGAGACACGTCGCGTGGCGACTCTGGTGGCTATGGTGGTGCAGACCCGCGCCACTCTACTGGATGAACTGGTCGAGTTGCACGACCGGGTGCTGGGAGCCGCCTTCAACCAGGCCAGACGCGCTCAGGAGCAGCAATGGGGGCAATCGGGGAAGGCCATCAATGACAAGGTGCGCCTCTACGCTCGCATCGGGCAGACCCTGATCGAGGCCCGAGAAAAGGGGCAGGACGCCTTTGCCGCCATCGAGAGCGTGCTGTCCTGGGAGGAGTTCGGAGAGAGCATCCAGGAGGCGCGGCAGCTGGCTTTGCCCGTCGAGTTCGATGCCCTGCCGCGCTTGGCCAGCAGCTACGGCACCATCCGCCGCTACGCAGCGGCCTGGCTGGAGGCGTTGCCCCTGAAGGCGGCGCCGGGCTGCCAGGAGTTGATGGAGGGCGTTGAGCTGCTGCGTGATCTCAATCGGCGCGGGGCACGCAAAGTCCCCACTACAGCTCCGCTTGGCTTTGTGCGCAAGCGATGGCGCGCCCTGGTCTGCACCGCAGAGGGTATCGACCGTCGGTTCTACGAGCTGTGCGTCTTGGCGGAGCTCAAGAATGCCCTGCGATCGGGCGACGTGTGGGTGAGTGGCTCGCGCACCTTCCGCGAGTTCGAGGAGTACCTCTTGCCACCCGTCAAGTTCGAGGCGTGGATGGAGGTATGGCAGCAGCAACACGCGACGCCAGGAGTGAGCCACTTACCGGTCACGCCCGAGCCTGCGGTGTCCTTGCCCGTTGAACGCGATGCCACATTGTACTTGCAGGCGCGCTTGGAACTGCTCTACACCGAGCTTCACGCTGTGGAGCAACTGGCCGCACAAGGAGCTTTGCCCGATGCGCGCCTGGAAGCCAGCGGCCTCAAGTTCACGCCTCTCACCAATGCCGTCCCCGAAGCCGCCGAGGCACTGATGCGCCGCGTGAGCGCGCTCCTGCCCCGAGTGAAGATCACTGACCTGCTGCTCGAAGTCGAAGCCTGGACAAGCTTCTCGCGCCACTTCACCCACCTCAGCCACGGGCAAAGCCCGCCCGACTCCTCCCTGCTGCTCACCGCGATCCTCTCGGACGGCCTCAATCTGGGCCTGACCAAGATGGCCCAGGCCACTCCCGAGGTCAGCACCACCCAGCTGTCCTGGCTCTGC
>JAABUW010005651.1_pt1 | contig 16145 bp, 20 predicted proteins | sample 5560081 | NCBI WGS metagenome assembly JAABUW01 (sample SAMN10711882, study PRJNA513363) | rock metagenome | isolation source: Antarctica rocks | place: Antarctica: Victoria Land, Knobhead sud | reverse complement strand
CCACCCAGGGACAACGCAATTGAGCGATTGCATCCAGAGAAATTTGTGGTAGGCCAAAGCTTCCCTGTGGTGCAGCACAGGAATCACCATACTCTGGCATGCTCATGCTGTTATACACACACTTGTTATGGTACTCCTGACATGGTTTTGTGTCAGAAGTACCATAACAAGTGTGTGTATAACAGCATGACACAAAACCATGTCAGCAATTTTCAGATGAATGTTGATGAATGCAGGTGCTGCTGCCAAGCCAATGCAGACAGTGTATCTTTACCTGCTGGCCAGCTCTTTGGTGAAGAGGATGTTACACAGCTTGGACTGAGCATATGCGGCCATGCCGCTGTACTTTCGATGTCTGAAGTTCAGGTCATTGATGTCAAAGCCGCCATGCCTGTGCACTGTTGAAGATACTGCCACGATTCGGACTGGAGTGGCCTGCAGTGCGCAGTTTCCCTGCTCATCACCAGTTGCATCTGCTTACTGCAAGGTGCGCAGTGGAATTCAAGTATTACTTCATCCAGCAGATCATTCCAATGAGTGAATGAGACTGAGCTCTGTGAGTTGCTGCAGGGAAGTAGGTATGCCTCTGAAGCAAGTGTGTTGCATCATGCGTGTATGCATGCCCGAATATGGTGGTGCTTGCAGCAGGTATGACACTGCCATGCAGAACAGGTCTTGAGGGTATGGTACAATTCAAGCAGTCTTCACCTGTTCCTTTAGCTTGTCTAGCAAAGACTGCACTAAGACAAAGTGCCCAAAGTGGTTTGTTCCCACTTGCATCTCAAAGTTGTCTTTGGTGTATGTGAGAGGAAGGCCCGCTACTCCGGCATTCAGAATCAGCATATCAATCTTGGGCTCAGACTGAAGATTGTTTGCAAAGCTTCTGACATTGCTCAAATCCGCAAGATCTAGCTGTTGAACCTCTACATCCCCCTGCCACAGTCTCAATCAGAAGGTGAGGGACAGCAACTTGGGCATGCAGGTGTGCTTTCATCCAGTTCAGTGTTCGAGCGTCTATTTCCTGCAAATTATGCACTGCGTGCTTGGGCAGTCGGCTTGCCTTCACCCCAGCAGCCTTGAGAGCTGCAGCAACCTCCTCGCCCGCAGACACCTTGCGGCTTGTCAGGATCACTCGAGCACCAGCATTTGCCAAAGCATGTGCTGTTTCTACGCCAATGCCCGAATTGCCACCTGATCAGCGTGAGGCAGGCATCGTGCAAGTCAAAGTTTATTGCCCCATTCAACGTCCGGTAGAGCGCGTTACAGTCACAACTCACACCTGTGACAACCGCTGTCTTTCCTGTGAGGTCAGCCCCTCTCAGCGCTTGTACAGCAGTGGTTCGGGACCCGAGTACTGGCGCCATGAAGAGATTTTTGTTCTCCCTGCACCCGTTTGTCGAGCAATGCGCTCCTTCCTTGATCGGAATCGATTGTAACGCTTGTTGACGTCATAATGATGTGACATTGACAAGTGACATTGGATTACACACACATGATCATTTCCTCTCTCCCCTCAACTTGCGGCACTGCGGTCTCACAATCTACGTAACTGTACCAGCAGCACTGCTACAGGTCAAGCTCGGGAGCTGGGTTGCACAGGAACATGCCTGTGAGCTCCAGCTGCACAGCTGTATATACGTTCATATATGTGACTGTCACAACGCGTTCACGCTTGCACACAATCGTGACTTTGGACATCATGTTTGTGACATGCTGCATGCACTCCACACCATCAGGCCAATACTTGATAGATGTTGGACTTAGTATGGTTGCAGCCACCCTGGGGCCAGGACCCGGGCGTGTCCCAGCATCTGTGTTAAACTGGAGATTAGTAATAGAAGCATCCTGCATGCCATCTGGCTTCTGCACTTGACGGTTCGGCAGCTTCGTCTGCATCGGCGCAACGAGCCGAGCACAAGTGACGCTTTTGTGCATCCAGATTAAGCATCAGCCCGACCTCTGACATCTGCAGATCGCTGATCCGGCTCTCGAAGCAGGTTGTCGACCCTTCACACTACAGTATGAGTCGACTGCCTATTATATCAGTGCCTAAAGGGTTGGCAAACACAAACACCGGACTATGGCTGTATGATTGTATGCCATTGTTCACAATGGCAGCCTGTGTGCCGACGCTGTTTCTTTACTACAGAGCAAAACGATGGGCAGACTTGGTGAGACTTGCAGCACGTCTTGTACAGCAAATTGTGAAAAAACGAGCAGTGTCGTTCTCATCTTTGTACTGACACTTCTCCCGCGTTCCACGCATGACCGTGTTGGTCTGGTGCGCAGGCTCTGTTCAGCCTAGGGTTTGTCCTAGCTATAGTGTACCACGTATGTCATATGAACGCAGACGGACTGCAAAGTTCCACAATACTAGGCATCAGTGGCCCTTTGTGGCGCACATTTGATATTATTTGTGCTCAATGGCTTCTAGCACGCACCTTTGGACACGCTGTTGGTGCATCACATTGGGTGACTCAAGGTAGGCTCCCTCTTTCTCTGCACATTCAGAATCCTCCAAGCTTGCATGCACAGCAGCCATATTCTGAGTTTACAGGACTACGCTGCACATGTGATGCTGCTGGCAGACCTTGCGGCTGACTGAATGCCCATCAGTGACATGCTTGTTGTTGTTTGACAGTTGCATTCTCAAGCGTTGCAGCATGATTCACTGTGCACATGAACATCACATAAGGTCATACCTATGGAGACTTTCAGACACAGCAGGTCAACAGTGCCGCTGTGATGCTGCAGTTCTCACCAACACAGTCTTCCCTGCTGTCTGTCTGTACTACTTCTGGACAGCTACTGAGCAGCTACCGATGAAGAACATCATGCACACCCTCATGGCAGTCATACTGGCTGCGCTAGCTGCCAAGCTTCTTGTGGAGGGAGTTGACACACTGCCAAAGTATTGCAGGAGAAGAGGAGCTAAAGCACTTGGTAAGCTTCTCCCTTTGCATCTGCTGGCCCTGCTGTGCAAGAATGACTTGCACAGATGAGCATAATCATACACTATGCACTGCAGCTAGCAGCCCCTTCAGAAGCTCATACAGCTGTCACGATCTGTTCATCTGTATGCTGTGTTGCATCATTGCCATGTTGTTGCTTGTCCCCCATATAATGCAATATAGCTGGCCTGCAGGTTTGTTTGTCCTGGGATTTGTAGCTTTCCCCATGCCAGAGATCTTCCCCAAGCATTACTGGCTATTCCACAGCTTGTGGCACGTTCTGTTGGCAGCTGGATACTATGAGCTGTACGCGCTCATTGAGTTTGACAGCAATACAGTTTACAAGAAGGCTCAGCGACATAAGCATGTCAGAGCCAAGAAGCAGACTGGACAATTGCTTAAGCAGGGCGTGACAGTCTCTGAGGCTGACAAGCTTGGGCCATCACAGGTATCTTCAGCTCTTCTCAATCCCAAAACGTATATTACAATTCAGAAACGTCATCCCTACATTAGTAAACTAAACTCAGAAATGGCTGGGGATAGTAAAAAGGCGTTTCCGCATGGTGGAGATGTTTAAGGGCATTCTGTAATGTTGCATCAGCCTGCTGAACTCAAAGAGCTGCTGTTATTGCTGTGTTCAAGTGTCAACAGTCTTGTCACCAACAATACATTGTGAAAGCCTTGGAACAATGCTGCTAAGCTTGTGGTGGTCATGTACATTATAGTTGGCAGCAGAATGTGTTACGCAGGAACTGAGGGCAGGTCAGCATGCCAATCAAGAATCCACAGTTCCTAGAGTACATGCTGACTCCGCAGATTGTGTTGTGCAGGAAAAGAGGGCAGCCAATACAGAATCCACAGTTCCTAGAGTAAACGCTGATTCAGCAGATAGTGAAGCATCAACTGGTACAGATTTTGACCCATCAGAGTCCAGACTACGCGGGGTGACCCAACCCACGGTTGCAGGCATGCCTGTCAGCAGTCAGTTGAGAAAGTAGTGAAGGCAAGGCTATGGAACACATTTAGAAAAGTTAGATCAAAGGCAAAGTGTTCTGTGTGTTGTGATACTGTATCATACGGCATATGACATACGGCACTTGGATCCAGCTAAACGCTGGGCCAGATTGTGTGTACAGACAGTACATATTGTGCGCAGGGATGTGTTGTTTGGGGCAAACGCCTTTGGGCAACTTAGGTACTTAGGCGAATTGGTCATCAAAGTCTTTAGCAGCATTTGCAAGTCTTTAGGCAAATTCATAGCCTGCTGCAATGCATGAGTACCCTGAATTAGATAAATGTAGACTAGACCAGCATGTGCAATGCTAGATGACATAGCCTGTTCTCGTGGTATTTAACCAGACAGTTGCGTCGACGTCGTTCACGACATACATAGTGCAGCTAGGTAGACTTCTTGTCATGAGGAGTCTTACAACATAGATCATTGATCATGTGTAAATGTCACTGCAGCCACATCCATGCCAGTGCATCACCTGGTATTACCACATCTGTACGGTGTGGATGTAAGTGATCATCCATTTCACTGTCACTGCTTGATTATAGCTGTCAGGCAATTAAACACAAATCATTTGACATGATTGCAAGAGAGTGGTGCAATGACACAGCTAGTTTACAAGGTGACTGAATGCTACACACGTATGACAGGATCCTGCTGGTTGGTGGATTTTGATCTATCTATCTATGGGGGAAAGGTGTAACCAATGTTGACCGCTGATTTGTCCATCACACATCACTTTGTACTGCTAGCATACTTGCTGATGCTGAAGTAGACCTAGATCTAGAGTACCTATTTGCTGCTAGGCATTTCCAGAGGCACCTGGGGTCCAGCGCCTGCTACAGCAGCTGATGATGCAGGGCTTGAAGCAGCTACTTCAGGCTCTGAACTGCCTGCGCTGATCTTCCTCGAAAGTTGATATATTCCAGTGATGGCCATAAAGACATTGACAGTCAGGAGGTTGTAGTTGACCTGCGTATAACCAACGAAGTATGGGTTTTGACGTGCAGAGGCATGCCGGCGCGCACACTTAGCTCAAAGCAAAAAGGAAGTCTCAAGCGTATCCTGCCAATGCTGCACAGTGGATTGGTGCAAACGGCATGCCTGAGAAGGACAGCAAGGATTATGATGGTGAAGAACACTCACTGGGGTGATCTGAGTGGCAAAACGAGACCAGATGAGCCCTGTTGCTGTGACAGCACACTGTTGAAGGTATGACACTTGCTCTGCTGGCCTCTTGAAGTCAGCTACATTAGCAATACTGATGCCCCACTTGAAGGTTGGTGCCCAGAACTGAATGTCAAACGCAGTGATCAGATGATGTTGACAACCATTTCAAGTACAGACCTGTTGCACATGCAACATTGTTACGTGAATTGTTTTGGGGCCAGCAGGATGATGCCAAAACTGCCTGGCTTTGGAACCAATAGTTGCCATAGTCCGCTCTGTGTATCTCGGTGCACCGTTGCCAATCACGAGAAGTTTCTGCAACGCAAATAGCACGTCTGGTGGTTTTGATGAGTGATTTGCGTGTGGGATCCTAAGTATCTGAGACACAGCTGTAAAGTGTGACGGCATGGACGTGAAGCAGGCTAATCAAATGACATGACACTGCCAGGTACCTGGTCGTCAACAACGCTGCCGGAAAAAGTGACCGAACTGTTTGTTGTGACCCCAGAAAGGCTTTCCGATCGAAAGTTCTGACACAGCAGCAGAGTATTGCCTGATCAAGCGATGATGTGAAGCTGTCAGGTGTTTTGAAGGTGCTCAGCGCTTGCGCTTACGATGCTTTGTTCAGCTGCGTCCCGTTAAAATGCAACAACCGTACGCAGGTCTTGGCAGAACCAAGGGCAAAACTCAGTACAGAACCCGATAAAACCCTTCTATGTCAGCCTGTTGCGTACGATGCGAGACTTTGCACTGAGTCGAGTCTACGTTGCAGTGACTGAATTGCAGTCAGCTACATGATGTGCACATTGCTTGAAAACAACAGAACTCACGACGCTGCTCTGCGCTGACAAGGCCAGTTACAAATAAATTACATAGGTGCTGCAGGCCAAACAGCCCAGCTAGTTATGCACATCCAGCACAGGTGACATCGCAGACATTGCAACCAGGCCTGCATCGAGGCCTCCAACAAACCCACAATGCCAAAACCTGCGTAGCAGCAGCTGTTTTCGAGCACGGGTGCATCAACAGCCTCTACTGGTTTGTAAGCAGGAGGCACAGCCTGTCAGCACAGCACGCCAAAGCAGCCTGAGCACCTTCAAACACCGTTCAGAAGCCATCACAAGATACACTGTGGTATTAGCTTCGCAGGACATGCATGCATTGACAGCACTGTCTGCTGACCTACGTGCGCAACGCGATACAGTGCACACTGATGTCGGGAATCCTGGGCAAACAAAGAAAAACAAGTGCTGGGGTACGGGAGGGGGACGCAGAGATGGGTTCTCACCTGTTTTATTGCGGAAATGACTCAAAGTATTCAGCCTCTACAGGCTGACTAGACTGCAGAAATGGTGCATCATCCCAAGGTGGACATTCCTCCTTGTTGTTCTCAGTGCCCCTAGCTCACACCATACCTGCTTGAAGCTGTCCAAACCATGCTTTGCTTCAATTGTGCGAGCTGGGTTCTGCATCGTACTGGCGTGGTTAGCAAGGTGCTGGTGCGCATTGTCGCTGCTGTTGTAGTGAGGCTGGACAGATGTGGTGCTAGCTAAGCCCAGACCTGTGGCAGTGCTGTTCGAGGACTCTGCCTGTGAAACCAGGCTGTGTGAAACCCGAGGCTTGGCATGCTTCTTCTTGCCTGGCTGAGGCTTAGCAGGCAGAGCATGGGGCACAGCAGGGTCTGACAGGGGCCGTTGATTGAAAACATCCCTCAATGCAGACGTCTCAGGAGTAGGGCTGTTGCCTTGGATCTGTAATCTGCTTGCAGCTGAAGCAGTCATGGCCGAGGCAGCAGCAGCAGCAGCAGCTGCTGCCTGTACAGCAGCACCTTCCCAAGCAGCTTCAGCTTGCACCACAGCCGCTGCTAGGTATGACTGATCCAAGGTCACGCTTGTAGACTCTGGCCTTGTGCTGTGACTGACGCCTGATACAGCCTTTGCGCTACCAGGTGGCTGGAAGGGGCGAGGGCGGGCAAAGGCAGGGCTTGTTGAAGCAGCCCAAGGGTTTGCTGAAGCAGCCCCAGGGTTTGCTGAAGCAGCCCAAGGGTTTGCTGAAGCAGCCCCAGGGTTTGCTGAAGCAGCCCAAGGTTTTGCTGAAGCAGCCCCAGGGTTTCCTGAAGCAGTCCCAGGGTTTGCTGAAGCAGCCCCAGGGTTTGCTGAAGCAGCCAAATGGTTTGCTAAAGCATCCCAAGGAAGACTGCTGCTTGGTGGTACAGTCTTGACAGATTTGCTGTCGGCCTGTTGGGCAGCAGCTGAGTGTGCAGCAGTTCCGGTTGCAGGAGCTTGCTCTGGCAACATGCTTTGTGGCTTGACTCTGGCGGCAGCTCTGCTTGCTAACTCCTGATTTGCGGCAGTGAGAAATCCTGCATCTGAAGTTTTGGTGCGCCCATCACCGGATTCAGTCTTTGCAGCATGTCCCTCTGCCTCTGTGATGATGCTGAGAGGAGCAGATGCAGTGTGATGAGAGGCAGAGGGAGAAAAAGCAGCAGCTTTTGCATTGAGGGTAGCCAGTGCGCCAGGCTTGACTGTACTCCTGCTTGGTGATTTGCGCTTTGCAGCAGCAGCTTGCGCTATGGCCGTGGCACGCTTTGAAGACGTGCCGTAGCGCTGTGTAGCCTTTGCAATTGCCCCGACAGGCTCCACACCATGTCCTTCTTGCACTGTCAGGCTTCCAGCAGTGTCTGGCTCAGCAACAGGCTGTGAAAGACCAAAAGTTGACTCAGCCTTTGTAGTGGCCAAACAGCTGTCAGAGACAGCAGCGCTGCTATGCTTGCAAGGTGGTGATCCAGGCTGATCAGTGATAAATTTGGCTGAGCTTGATTTGGGGCAGGAGGTGCTTGTTGGCCTGTGTTGGTGGAGATGGCTTGGGTGATCTTGATAGCAGGTCTGGTTTGGTGGGTCAATCTCAGACCTGATCTCTATTATGAGAGCCTGCAGCATAATTCTCGGCTACAAACTCGGCTACATATTGCGGCAATGTGCAATAATGTGCATGCTGGGGGGGGGGGATGGTGTCTGTACCCAGTACTTTGGCAAGCAAGGTTCATTTGGGTCTGTTTGGGGGTTCGGAAAATGCATGTGCCTTGCTTTGACAGGGCTTCAGGTGCAGCATAGCATTTGCTGATGTCAACATGTTTGAATGCACCCAGCAGTCTAATGCACATCCTGCAATTCAACACAGATCTTGCAGAAATCATCACTAAAGCGCTTGCATGATTGCTGGTGGGCTGCATGCAGTAAGTGTCACAGTAAGTGTACACAGTAAGTGTTACAGGAAATGTTGTATTTTCCAGTTACAGAGGGTCCATGCTCACCTGTAAAGCATTTGATTCTGTGCGCTTTTGATTCTGTGTGCTTTTGATTCTGTGTGCTTTTAATTCTGTGTGCATACAGTAAGCTGTGACTCAAATTCCAGATCCAGAAGGTTCATGCTCACCTGTAAAGCATTTAATTCTGTGTGCTCTGGGTCTTCAGAAAGTCCACTTTGGGCCACATCATCTGCTCCATCAACGTTCCTCTCCACCAGCATTGTTTTGCCAATGCGGCAGTGAGCTTTGCTTGCATTCCCATGCGCCGGCCTGCAAGGTGGTGCCAAAAGAAGAAGCAACGGAGGAGGCAGGAACGATGAAGAAGTACATGAACAACAAGAAGCTACAAACAAGGAGTACCATGCACAAATGCTTGAATAAGTGATTGTCTAGTCACCCTGCTTATGCAAGATCCAGTATGACAATAGTCAGATGGTGCATGCAACTTAGTTACTACATGATGCTGCTGACACAAGCTGAAACTTGCACTGACACAAGCCGAAGCTTGCACTGACGCAAGCCGAGCCACTGACACAAGCTGAAGCTTGCAATTCATTCTCAAGACCATGGTAGCAAACACAGCATTGAATGTGTTGATTGTCATGACCACAAGAGGTGCTATGTCACATGTCTACACGCTCTTTGGCAAGTACACGACAAAGATCAATACAAAACAAAGAAAGAAACAACTGAGATAGTGGTTGAACAACCTGCGGCAGCGTGACTGCCTAAGCACATGAGCATGACACATTACTGCACAGGCCAATGCAAATGTCGGCATCAAGATCACTGCTCTACATGTTCATGCGAGAATGCACATGTAACAACAAGCACTGTCTACCATCACCAAAGATACCAAAAGACAAAACATCCAAGGTTGATAAAAAGACAAAAAAGCCTTTTCATGTCACCTTAAGCACAATGCAGCAGTGGAATCAGCTTTAGCTTCTTCCCAGCGCCTCAGCTTCAGATAGACCGAGGCCCTGTTGTTCAGAAGAACAGCATTGTTTGGAAGCGTTGCAATGCTGTTGGTGTACAGATCCAAGGCCTCAGGGAAGCGCTTGGCGTGATAAGCCTTGTCTCCAGCCTTCTTGTAAGCATGGGCGTCCAACAGCTGCATAACAGTGTTCATACATTTGAGGTGTAAGTTTGGCAAGCGGGTTTCAGATGCTTGACAAGCAGCAAGAATGCATTGTGGAGATGTGTGTGTGTGTGGCTGCTGCTTGATTGCAAGGATGAGTAAAGCAATATGCACAGGTAGTAAGCTTGTGCTTGTGCAGCAATGCCTGATTGTGTTTTGCAGCGTCCAACGCATGCCTGACTGTGCAGCAACAGACTTGAGTGTTGTCATATGCTGTGCATGCACGAAATAATTTGCAACAAATTAGCACTTGTTGACATGATGGTGCCAAAACAGGACACTGGTGAGCCCAATTGACAAGCCTCTCAGGGATGTGCATGTCTGACCATTTGCAAGTCTGATAAATTGGTGAGTGACAGATTGAGAGTGAAAGGATGAGTGGGTGGGTGAGAGTGAGTGAGTGAGTGAGTGAGTGAGTGAGTGAGTGAGTGAGTGAGTGAGTGAGTGAGTGAGTGAGTGAGTGAGTGAGTGAGTGAGTGAGTGAGTGAGTGAGTGAGTGAGTGGGTGGGTAGCTGAACAGCTATGATAAGTGACTTGCTGCACATACGCGCAATTGCTCAGATGTTTGGTGTGACATAGGAATGCAGGGACCGAACAACAAATAGAAGAAGGATATAGTTAACAACTGAATGAAGGCTTGATGCATCCCACCTGTTGCTGTTTTCTTTCCACAGGGCTAGCTGCTCCCCAACAGAATGGGAAACCCGGTGGCTGCCCCAAGGTTGAGACTGGCTGCTCATGCATGGACTCTGGTGAGGATTGGAAAGCCTCATCTGCCAAGTCAGCATCAGTGACAGTATCACAATGGAGATTGGGCTTGGTTGGGGTGCACACAGGTGACCCCGGCTGAAATGAGGAAGAAAGAAAGTCAGTGTGAGGCCAGAAGGTGCTGCTCTGTGAGATGGGTCTGCCTCTGTAGGTAGATGGCTGATGGAGCTTTTCATACATGACACCTACATTTGTCATGCTGTCTTCATGAGCAGTGGCCTTGGCAGCTGTTGTGCTGTCAGCCAGGGGGGTGGCAGTGGGCTGGCCATCAGCAGTCTGTGCGTCTGAAGAAACTTCATCTGCTGCTTGATCACTGGGTGATGCCTGCTGATGCTCAGTGCGTGAGTCTGACACCAGCAGCTTCTTCCTGTTTGCTATGGCAGTCAACTCTGGGTAAGCAGCTCTGTGCTTGGGTCTCTCTTGATTGCAGCCTGATCTGATTCTCAGCTTGGGCTCATTGCGAGGCGCTTTCAGCAAGGCGTCTGATACAGTATCGATAGCTTGTCTGCGCAGCTGCAAGCTCTTGTGCTTGATGGAATCTGCATCAGCACACAAGCCTTAGAATAGTTCATGGGACATTTTGCCTGTTGGAACACGGCCTATTCGTACATGGCCTGTTGGTGCTCTCACTATTGATTTGCCCTTTCTGATAGTGAGAGTACATTTCTCATGCATACAATCAGCATTCAAACCTTGAAGCATGAACTTGTGTCTGATGAAAAAAGACAGCAAGTTTGACCATGCCAGTACTGTGGGTCTTGATCACCGCGATCATCTTCACAGCAAGCTTGCTGCCAGCTGTACTATACAGAGCAACCAAATGCTGATTTACTGCAAGCTGATATAAGTCAGAATACAGGCTCAACATGTGGCATGCTTTGCAGATGTTGAGGTCCTCATGAATACACTGCTGCCGACGAAAACTGGTAGATCATTGCACACCCATGCTGCTGATATGCTACAAACAACCATGACCCGGAACAAACAAGACAAACGTTACAGGGCAGGACAACCGCTGTACCGAGGTTGATGTGTGGTGTTGCAGATGAGCATCTGCCCTTCTTGCTCCTCTCACAATCAGATGGCTCTTGCTGTTGGTTTGCTTCAATCTTTGCACTCAGCTGACCCATCCTTTGCCATTGCTGAAGGCAAACATGCAGGGTTGAGCTTGGTGTCAGCCAGGATTAGGAGTACTGCATTACAGTGTGATGCCAACACCTAGGCATTTCAGCTTCTGGCTGACTCACAGCAACGCTGCATGCGTGCTTTATGCAGAACTCCTGCCAGAAGACAGCCTGGCTGGAAATTATACAGGCACCAGCAACCATATATTTAGCTCAGTGTCTTGTTCCCATCAGGTGCAGAGATCAGCACACGTTTAGCTTGTACAGTACCTGTCCTCGTGCATATCTGCTTCATGCGTTCAGCATTTCTGAGCATGCAGAGACAAGTAGTATACACGTGCAAGCTTCCTACCTTGTGTGCAGCCACTTTCTCATGCATTTGCTTGCTCTGTAGAGCCATGGCGCTATAGTCATTGCGTGCAGTCAGGAAGTCTTGTCTCTTCTCAGAGCACATGGCTCTGAAGTGTCTCGTCATGTATCGCTCAGGTTCCAGTAGGACTGCAACGCTGGCATGAACCTTTTGTGAACACCAAGCTTGATGAGTGATCATCATGTAGACCAAATATTGTATGATTTGTGCTGCTGGCACAAACATACTTTGCAAGGGCAGCTTGTGATGCTGCATGAAGCCAAAAGCTTTACAGTGTGATTCTTGATCAGATACAAGGCTGGCAGATGGCAAGCAAGGTGCCATCAGCACATGCTGAGAAGACTGGTCACCGCTGACTCATAATCTCCCATTTGGTACATGATGCCACCAAGGTCAGCATGAATCTTTGCCTCGATGGGATACTGCAGAACCAGCTGACTTGCTCTGTCCTCTGCTTCCTTCAATGAGTTGTTCATCACTAGTTGCCTTGTCTGAGCCATTCTCTGCAGCAGCAACAAAAATTCAGACGCAGCTAGTGACAAGAGGGTATGGCAGTGGGTGAGCAGCTGCATGCAGCACACACTTCTTCTTTAGCAAGTACACTCTGTTTGTCGGACTCATCGTTGGACTCAAGTTGTTCCCTGTCTGGAAGCGACCTGACCCCGGCCGTTTTGCTCTTGGCGAGCAGATTACAGGAGCTCATCTCACTAGTGGGACGAGAATTCGCAGCATCAACGCTCAAGGGTCCCTGGCAGCACGGTATTGGAAGCTATGGGCGCTTGCAGTCCACCCATTGTCGAGCCTGACGTCCTTAACTCACGCGAAAGCAAAACAGCTGATCACCGCTCAGCTACGCGGTCGACAGAGTCACAAAGTGATGGATGGGCCACAACATTCACAGTGGGAAAACTTTCTTTCTTGTAACTGCCATCGCAGGTTCAATAAGGTAGCACGATCCACAGCATCATACCCATCTGGGTTCTTCCACGCATTTCGCGCGAGAGACAAAAGCTTCGCTCCGCTCCGAAACCAATATGATTATATTGCAGACCGTCGAATCAATGGAGCTTAGTGATGCCTAATTACATTCAGAGAAACGCATGTGCGCTGCAAATATAAAGGACTCAAGAACATGCAATAGTTGCTTCACTCCCATCGACACCTTGTTAGCTTTGTGGTGGCCATATGGCCTGCCTGCATCAAGACAGCAACAGCAAAAACATGAAAGGCGCTGAGTTAGATGCAACCTGGGTTGCTTCATGTAGGGGACCGTGCTTGCATTTGATTCAGCAGAGCTTGTCGACATCTTGAACAGAACACTCTTACAGCGAAATGGAGGGTCATGTGCAATTCAACAGCCCTGCAGGTGACAAGACATGTGTTTGTACAAATCTTGCCAGCTTGGCACCTACTTGGCCAGCAGAAAATGGTACAGGCAGTGTTGCTGCAGTTCATGCATGCTGGTCCGCACTGTGGGTGTCCAACTCGACATTGTTACTGGTACTAGCAAAGTCTGATCTTGCTGAAGCAGGATTGGCATGCTCATTTGAAATACAGGCTAGACCTCCTGACTGCTCCTTGGAAGACATGCTGCTGCCTGACCCACACCTTGCTGCGAATGCATTCACAAGCGGCTGAGGCTTCAAGTTATGTGTCCTGCACTGAGACTTGACAGGCATGCCATTGTTTGGTATGCTCTCATACAGGCTCTCAATCAACACAACAGCCTCATCAGGTCCACACTGTGGGAGCTTTGCAGCTGAAGGGTCTGAATCAGCTGGACTGACTTGCACTGTACTGGCTGGCTTGTGTGCTGAGTCAGTGCAAGCTGAGCCTGAATCAGCGCTTGAGGATTGGCAGCCTTCTCCAGGCTGATCACTGGTGACAATGGGAAGCTCCAGCTGAGTTGTCCCATTGCCAGCTTCTGTATGCTTGCAGGCAGGGCCTTCAGCAGCAGGGCTGTTGGCGAATGCAGCCTTGACATCAGTGCTGGTGTATGTCTGAGTCTTGACAGAGGTGAGTGCTTCTGGTGATGCTGTTTCAGCAAGAAATAGCATGGAAGTTGCTATAGTGTGCTTGCTTGGGGAAACGGTGTTGCCGCAGGATTGTCCGGTAGCAGCTGTGCGCTCAGCAGCCAAGCTTGCAAGTTTGTGCTGAGCACCAGCTGATCCTGTCTTGGCATCCACCTTGACAGGATCTCTGGTTGCTGCTTCATGCCTGGCTTCAGTGTGGGGCGCTGGATCTGGATCTCCAGTGGATTTGTCAGCTGGCCAATGGAGATCATCCATTGGGGCATCTACGGACTCTTGAGACTTGGCAGCCAAGAGGCTTGATAGCTCAGCCTGCATTCATGTATTAGAATGGGTGTCTTGCTGCATGCAATTTGCTGTTGGTATGTGCATACACATGTGCTACATTGCCAGTTGTCATGAACGTCAAAGGTGGCAAACCTTCCATGATGCCTGTATGATGGCAATGAATCAACAGGGATAGCTGTAACAATAAAAGCACCAGTAGAAGTCATGATACTACCAGTACTTTGAGAAGGGGCTTAGCCAACAGGCATCAGGCATCAGGTGTATGCAATGCAAGCTAGCTTCCTTCCAGGCAGACTTGTTCTGAGCATTACTCATGTAGCACTCCAAATTCAACAGATGACTTTCACACAGTTGCAAGCTCTTCATAAGCTCCACAGCTGTGGTCACGTTTGCTGTGACAAACTGCAGCCAGTATGAGAGCACTTGCTGATGTACTTCCAGCCAGGATGTCTGATGAGTCACAATCGGCTCCCCACCCCAGACTGTAAGCTATAAAATGAAAAAAACAAAATGGAATGTATGGGATGCAACCCACATAGGGAAATCTCACCTGTAAGGTATTCAATGCTTGGTGTGTAGGATCCTGTTGTAGCTGACTCTGGACAACAGCAAGGCCCACAGCAATTTTGCCTTTGGCTTGCCACGCCTTGGCCAAGCGGCAATGCGCTTGGCTCACATTCAAGCCATTTGGCCTGTACAAACACAAAAGGATATTGAGTATGTTAGTATACTCTTAGACTGAGCTGTCAATACGCCACTTTTGAGGATGTCTTTTGCTGATTGCACAAGTACACTTGAGGCATGTACCTTGATAGCAGATGTGGTCTGTTCTTTGTGCTCAAAGGTGACTTGATTTACCAACATGTTTGTCAGATAATGGATCTCAAATACAGCAAGGATGACTCATTTCCACATACAATTGTAAACATCTTGTCAAAAACAGCAAGGATGACTCATTTCCATACACAATTGCATACATTTTCATTGTATGACGGACAGCTGGAGACCAACTTCTTTCTTACCTGGGTACAACATGTAGAGCTGCATCAGAATCAGCAATTGCATCGTCCCAGTGTCCCAGCCTCAGATGAACAGACGCACGGTTGTTCAGCAGAATGGCATTCCCTGGAGCAATCTCAATGCACTGGTTGTACATCTCAAGAGCTTCTGGGCACGACTTGTTGTGGTAAGCAGCGTCGCCAGCCTTCTTGAGCGCATACGCCGTGGACATCTGCACAGACAGGAAGGTGTCATGCATGCACCTGCCTCAGCAATAATTATTGGTGCACACACCAACAGACATGCACCTCCTCTGAGCTCTGCAGGCAATGCCAAGGCCCAAGCAGAAACGAAGAGGTAAGGTTTCACATTTGGAGTGAGTTTACCTCGATGCATGCAACAGAACATTGTTGAGATGTGTCGTTGATCGGTTGGATTCTACTGATGACGTGGCTGAGGTGTGTTGTTGGTGTGACACAGATTTCTGCATGGCTGTGTTGTTACGATTGTTAAAGTCTCACATGAACTCATGGTGCTGCTTTTTGCAGGTTGTCTTGTGGCCCAATAGCCACTCCGAAGCACTCGACATGGTTGAAGTAGCACAGGGGGACGCAGAGCAGGTTTTCGCTTTGCGGCATGTCAAGGTGATGCTGCATGTCAGTGTTGCAGTGCTCCAATGCAGTCAGCATGCTATAGGAGTTGATCTTTAGGAATGCATAGTTATGCAAAGTGCAAAGGGCATGCTTTCATGATGTATACCTGTGTGTGACAAACTATCGCTGGACAATGCAGATGGCGTTTTGTGGTGGTAATCCTAATGGCTCACACCTGGCTGGCGAAGGGTACATGGAGCTGGCACAGAGGAATAGTTTCACTGAGGAGGCGTGTGACAGTGTGACACGCAAGATGAATGTACGTGTGGAGCCATATGGAGTAGATGGTGCAACGCTCACTCTATACAATGCATAACACATGCCGCTCAAAG
>JAABUW010005648.1_pt1 | contig 16147 bp, 16 predicted proteins | sample 5560081 | NCBI WGS metagenome assembly JAABUW01 (sample SAMN10711882, study PRJNA513363) | rock metagenome | isolation source: Antarctica rocks | place: Antarctica: Victoria Land, Knobhead sud | reverse complement strand
AAACCTAGCATCGATCGGCACTGTCCATGGTCTAATTCCGCCGTTGCTCGGTCGCGTACAGCACAAGTCGCCGAACCTTCAGAGGTTGGAAGAGACATAAGTGAATTACTCCTGCAACAAGGTGGGTGGATGAGTGCTCCGGTACATGTACATGTGTTATGCAAACAGAAGTGGCTAGAAGGAAACAATCAAGCCACACGTGGGTGGCCTAGCAAAGACCCGTTTCAGCTTTTCTCCCTGAAAGTGGCCCATGATTTGAAGAAGGCGCGAGGCATCGCAGGCCTAAACCTGTTGTAGCACCTAGTTAGCGATCATGCTGCCAAGAGTTTTTGTGCTGAGCCCTTGCAGGCTGACAGGCTCGCTTGCCGGCAGCCTGCGATTGGAGGCACAGTGACGCAGGGACTTGTCACCACGTCGGAGAATACTGACGCAAAGATAAGGCATTGCAACTCCTTGTGTAGTATGCGTACACTGGGGGGATCCTGACCCTCCATCAGATGCAATCCTTTGGGTTTCAATCAATGCTGTACAGAGGCGCTGGCTCGTGTCCTGGCTTACTGGATTCTGTTGATCGTTTCGACTGATGCATGCTCATCCGCTTCGGCATTACCAACATATTAGACCCCAAGCGCTTCCTACCTTGCGCCCTCGTGAGAGACGCGCTTTTCGAACGCCTCATCCATGTCTCCAAGAGCGTCTCTATCCAGTACAGCTCTTCCGTTGTGGACGAGACCGGATTTCGAGACCATGCCACCTACCGGACGACCTAGAAAAGGATCAGGCACCAAGCCTGTCTCATCAGAGAAATCAAACGATCCTGGTCGTCATTCATCCCCAGCAGCAATGGCCGAGACTGGAAGCGGGAAACGACTGGCTTGCGTCAAATGCAGAGAAAGGAAGATCCGATGCAATAGGGAGCAGCCTATATGCGGACGGTGCGCAAGACTTGGACACAATTGTAGATACACTGCACCGGCCAAACAGATTTCGTCCCAGATGGATGTGTCGCAACTCCTTTCAACACTTTCCTCGCGTCTGGCGCAGACGGAAGCACGACTAGCTATGAACCCCCTTCAGCTCGACCCAAACCAAGGAATGAACTACGACCTAGACATTCCGCCTTTGGATTTCAAGGACATACAGCAGCAAGCCGTACCGCCTGATATGGGTTATCTCGACAACTTGAATATGAATGAGCAGATTATGCAATCGGACCTTGATACTTGGTGAGTGTTTGGAGGGGCCATTTTTGCATGAGCACCGAGCTAATGGGTGTCTCACTACGTAGGGGAAATCTGGAGTTGGAAAATGATTCGAACATAACTTTCAGCGCCGAGAGCCAAATGCCCATAACTCCCTTCATCTTCGATCAGTCGGTTACTCTTTCACCCCTTTTGCCTGGACCTGCTTTGAACTGTGGCGCATCAGATGAAGAGATACCGTTGCAGACTCTGAAGATACTGTAAGACTTCACCTCTGAAACCAAAAGTGTATGCTAATCTTCGTAGGCACTATGCGTACTTCGATGTAGCTCACCACACAATGCCTATAGTCATCCAAGAAAAATTCTCATCGGAGATGAGCAAACCAATCAAGTCACCGCAAGTAACCAGCCTCAGTTACGCAATGGCCACTCTGGGCGCCTCACTGATGGATGGATACACCCACATCAAAGATAAATGCTATCAGCTTTCCCGGGTATATTTCGAGGTCTGCGAGCGAGAAGAGGATGGTGCAAATTTGATGAGCATTGAAGCTTTGCAGGCCTGCATTTTGATAACGTGCTCCGAGCTCAAGGGGAAAGGTTTCGCGAGAGCTTGGATGACGCTCGGTAAGAATTTGATTGCTGGACATAGATCTACACTTCTGCTAACCGCAGATTCAAGGCCGAGCAATCAGGCTCGCTCAGATGATGGGTTTAGATCGCATGGATTCTCCCAGCCCTTGTGCCAATGGCATACCCAAATTCCAGCAGACTCTACCACCACCGCAAAGACAAGTCGACTTAGAAGAACGACGGAAAGCCTTCTGGGTGTTGTTCATCATTGATGCATATGCCAGCGTTCGATCTGGAACCGTCGTCGCGATCAATGCATCACAGGTCACCACCGCCCTACCTTCTCACCGATTGATCCCAGAACCGAACGAACCATCTATGCCATCACTGGAAAACGCTCGAAGTCTTTTAGGGACGGGCTACATCTCTTCATTTACAGGCTTGGTGATCATGGTTTCATTGTACCGCCGCTGCCTAAGCCATGTCAGATCATCTCTCGGAAACGAATCGACAACAGGCGGCTCCTGTTACAGCTTCTGGGAGCACCACTACGGAATTGACAAAGATCTCAAGAGCTATACCGACGGCCTGACCGGCATGATGAATGCGCAAGAGCTCCTTGAAGACGAGTTTGCATTGGCGCTCAATTTGAACCTGTGCGCTATTGACATTTGCCTTCACGAAGCTGCAATCGTCAAAGCTAACGGAGACGCATTGCCCAAGACCTTGGTCGCAGAGTGCAACAGTCGATGCAGCCAAGCCGCCATGCGCATCGTGGAAGGCGTCTCCCTCATTCCGAAGCTGGCCCAACCCAAGAGAACGTTGTTGAAGCAGATGAACATCTATTGCATGTGGCCCGTCTGCATGGCGATGCAAGTCCTGAACAGCGAATTATCTTCAGCAACCGATAATGCCCAACTAGCACATACTGTGGGCGTCTTGAGACTTCTCGTTACTGCTATTGAGGATTTGGAAGACGTGAGTGGGCACTGGATTGGTTCCATCGTGCACATTGTCAAACGACTGGAGGAGATGGATCCGACAGCCTTGAGAACGCCGGAAGTCGATGGGCTTGGCTGATTGGGGGCTGCATGCTCCAGACTGCCTCGCCTCTATTAGAAACGAGTATCGAGAACCCATGAAAGCAACCAGTCACAGCTAGCCCGTGCCCGAAGGAACGTCCGCTTACTCGCAACGCCTCTCCGCCCCCGAGTCGTTATCTCCACCATGCAGCTTCTCATGCGGTCAGCCTCCAATTCCCCTCGCGCTTTGTGCAGAAGCGCGGCACGGCTCCTGCATTGCCGAAACGGTCTCGCCGAACTCCGATAGACAACACCTGCCGCACTCCAACGATCCTGAATCCGTACCTTGCGGCATAGTGCTGTCCTCGGATCCTCCTATCTCTGGTCGGGGCGACGCGTACACCGCAGGCTTCAGGATCCCGGGCCTTCGCGGAGTGTGGAGTATGAAGGCGATTGGCTGCATCCCATGCTATTAGAAGCGGCCCCAAGCGAATTACCGCTGGGGAGCATTGGACGAGACTCTGATTGGCACGGCCTCATATGCTGTTGGGGAACGCCTGCCTTCTTATGGCGCATATCAAGGATCTTTCCTATGGTCGTGGCTTGATGCTACAGGAGCTTTCAGACAGGGCGCTGCTGCGTAGACACCTCTATTCGCTGCTGACACCTTTTATAGATTAATATAATGAGACCCCTAATATGGTTGGTCCGGAGCGCGGTAGACGACAACCAGTCAGAGGGGCCGCCATCAATGGTAATCATTTGGTTCCGGGGGAGCTTCATATCCACCTTCGTGCTACAAACGATAATTTAGGGATCATATAAGGCCCTACGTGGAGACTTGAGACGCCTAGGAATAGATAATTGGGACGGCATGCCATAGATCGATCTTACACAGCAAATCTTTTAAATAAAAACGTATGTTCCGGTCGCTCTCTTATTCTTCTGATATTGTTTGAGAGAAGCTTGAGGAGAAATTCGAAAAGGACCCTTCTTTGCACCTAAATTCAATCGGATTCCTCGTCTTCCTCCAGATTCTTGTTCTCCTCGCGAGTTCCAAAATAACCTCAATTGAAAGAATGTTCTTTATATGGCTCAAATAGTCGGAAAAAGATGTCATTGTATAAGGGAGGGGTGCCAAATTAGCGAAAAGGGCTGTCTACGCAGTAGCTCCCTTTGACAAAGGATTGATTCCGTCGCTCTGCCGGGCTATCTATGGAACTGCATGCAGGCATTCTAAGCCCACAAGTCTAGCACACGGTAGATCCTTCGCGTGAATGGCCAATATGCATACGCGACTTTGATCCGCACGATCCGCCATGTTCGCTCTCATCGGCCCTCGAGTGTCCACTTTAGCCTGCTCCTCCGAGTCGATCCTGCTTCTACGCTGGAGCTACACCGGGGACCGCATAGATCTTCTTTCTCTGTAAAGAGGATTAATTAGCAACATGTACATCACGACATCGCCGTCACCAGGCGGTACGCATTGACGAGTGCAAGGATTACTCACACCGAGAAATGGCCCCAACAACACATTAAGGGCTGCTCCCGCGATCATGACCGCCCAAATGTTGCTCATCACCTCGGTGATCTGCTCGATAACCACCTGCTTCAACTGAGGTGACAGGGATTGGAATAGTGGGTTGCTTGTTCCGGCAATGATGCTAGATATATCCGTGGCGGAGTAGGTGGTCAGGAACGGCAATAGCTTGGAGTGTCCGTAGTTCTGATACATGCATCCGGCCATGGACAGGAAGATGTTGCCACCGATGACTTGAGCTGCAGTTTCACGTTAGCATAAGCTCAACCGGATCGGAGGCTGGATTGGGCAAGTGGTCCGAGCGCAGTCATACCGATTGCCATGAAACCGATTGCGTTGTTGATGTCGTGCGGAGCGACAAGGAACGGTACGATAGAAAAGCCAGCAGTGACATATGATCCGATGCCGATGCCGATGAGTACGGTATATCCATATACAGCGGAGATAGAAGTGTCGACCTTGACGGTGTCTGCATGAAGGATAAGCCTTGATAATCTTCCAAAGCACCGTGCCACTTACACATGAGCGCGGAGCCGATGAGCGCGAGAATACTCCCACCAAGATACCACGGCATGTAGTATCCGAACTTAGGCATCAGAGCACCGTTCACGAGGGAGAAGAACACGATCATGACGATGAAAGGCAATATCCGGACGCCAGCTTTCAAAGGACTGTCACCCTGCAAACCATCAGCACTCCAGCAATCCAAGGGTTCCTTCTCTGGGACTTACCTTTGTAAACTGGAAAAAGAGTGGCAGATAGTATGTCAGAGCCTTGATGAATTTCAGCAATCACGTACGCAGAGGGTGAGCAGATCGTCCTTACAAACATCAGACCCGAGACCATGAATAATTGGATCTGCAAGTTTACTAGCTCAAACTGCTTGAGGAAGTGAGATGGATAGAGCTTGTTCTCGTTGGAAACGAAAGGATGGAACTTGGTGACCAAAGCCATCAGAATTAGGAAGACACCAGTCATAACCCAGAAGGCTATTTCTTCACTCGAGTCCCAAGCAAAGACAGAGCCACCGAAGTTCATGGCCATGATCAAGAAGGCGGAGCCACCCATAAGGACGATGGTACCAAGCCAGTCTGTCTTCTTGAACTCTCCCATCAGAGACATGCCGGGATTGTTTTCGAAGTCCGGGAGGACAAGGAAGTAAGCTGGAGCGAGCATGGCGCCCATGACAAGGTTGATGTAGAACGCCTATCATTATGAGCTACGGTACCGGCAGTAGGAGAGATTTTGTCTTACCCATCTCCATGTAGCAGAGCTACCTGCAAATGCACCGCCAACAATCGGACCGATGACTGTACCAGCCCCCCACGCCACGGCGACTCCAGCCATGTACAAAGGTCGCTCCGTGTTCGAAGTCATCACTGATATATAGGTCAGGCAACCCGAGTACATGCCAGATCCTCCAACACCAGCGAGTACGCGGCCGATGATGAGGGCGTTGACGTTGGGCGCAGCACCGCAGATGGCACTACCGGCCTCGAACAATATGACCGTAGATACGAAAAGCCATTTTACCCTATAGATTCCGTAGGCTTTGCCCCAGGGCAGGACGGCCGTACTTCCAAGACCGAAACCGACACCGAACCAGGGGAGTCGCTCAACATCATGGAACTGGTTGATGATGGATGGCTGGATATCTGCGACGATAGTGTTGTCGAGGGCGAAGAGGAAGGTGGTTGACAGGATTGTGACCATCGCTATGGTCCATTTCCAGCCATGGATGGTGCGAGAAACGGGGTCCTTGGTGCCGTTGTCGGGCTGGGTTGAGTTCGATTCCATCGGGCTCGAGGGATCTTCAGTCTCTCGAATAGCTTTCTCCTCGAACGCGCTTGCTCCCGCCAGACCAGGAGTGGATGCCTCCATTACAAGTTAAGAGAATAAAGGCTTCTGCGGCCTCGCACACAATTCAAATAACAAGTAAACTAAAGTAAAACAGGCCACGGAAAATTAAGACAACGACTCTGTTCGCAGGAGAACAGAGCAATAGTTGCAGGCAAGGAGATTGTGAATGAGTAGCGAGAAGGTCTAGGAGTGAGAACAGGAGAGAAGGAGGGTGATGTTTGTGACTATTCCAGGTACGGGTGCAAGCCTGGGAATGCAGGCGCGGAGTTCCCGGACTGCAGAGCCTCAATCTGTCAGCCATCTTCAATTCAACTTCCAATAAGCTTGCAGAATTGTCTTGAAGTGATTCTACGATGCTCCACATGATGTGATGGCTGGTGCAAGATTTGAGGTGCAAACAACAATCGCGGGCCGCATGTCCGCACCTGCAGGAATTTAGTCAGCAAGTCATTGCCCTAAAGCCTAATTATAACCCTAAAATTCTTGACGACATATTGGTAAACAGCAGTGGAAGAACGATGAGTTGCCAGGAAACCAAGGGAGTACGTTGTCTCATCACTAGCGGAGCAGCGGAAATGATCACGAATAATCCAGTTTACTTTCTTGCCGGCGGCAAGAAGCAAGTACACAGTGTCGTATGATGATTTCGCGGCTCCAACGACTGTTGCGCGGTCGATTCGATTCAAAGCGTCCATAGAGGTACCAATCTCAGAAGAGTGAATGACAGGCTGATTGAGGTCTTTTCTCGGCCACCGAGGGAACATAGGATGAGAGGTAGGTCCAGATGCGAACATCAGCTTCTGACAAATAATGGGAGCGCCATGTCCGACGCATAAACTGCCATCCTCCAATTGACAACTTTTCCACTCCGTCCACACGAGTGTTGAGACGCATACGGCGGATGAGATCGTTTTCCCTTGCAAAGTCGTTGAGATAGTGGTGGACGGTCTCGCCCGAGATATAGCGATCTTGGGTTACATTCTCCTTTCTCATGGGACGAAATGAATATTCAAACATGCCATACCCAACTTGCGCATAGAAATTCGGATATATCTTTTCCTTCGACCAGACTCCCCCGATGGAGTCGCCATCATCGAGAATGATAAGATTGGTGCTTGGTGCGAGTTGCAAGTATGTTCTTGCTCCGATCAAACCATTCCATCCTACGTAGCCAAGAATGGTTAGCCGCGCAAACCGAAGATCGACAATACGAGGCATCATTTAGCTTCAATGTCCTACCTGCTCCGACCACAACCACGTCAAATTGTTCCTCAGTCATTGCTGATAGTATTGTAGCTGTTACTCTGACTCGTCCTGGTGGTCAGTCTCAATGAGATTTGCTTGTTTGCTCACAAGCATAGGCGAGCAGCATGAACGAAGTTTGGGCCAGTCGACCAGCATGGTTCAGCAACGAAGTGTAGCCCGGCTATCGTACATCCCAGCTGATCCCTGCTGGACTGCTCTATAATGAGCCTACCTTGCCATGCCGTGTGGTTGTTCTTCTCCGTGCCCGTGTGTGCAGCTGCAATGCGCGGCTTTCTCGGTCCGCCCTGTCCGCCCTGCGTCGTAAGGGGCTCGTAATTTCGTGCGCCTAAACAACACTTGTGACTTGTAGCTCATGCCATGGTGACCATGTTTGCTTATTATCTGGTTGATCTGTCCTTCGCATGATTTTCATGAAAGGCTGCTTTGCCATGCCCTCGCTTGGTTCTTAATCGATACCTCCAGACCTCAAAGTACTTGTGAATCACTGTGGACCATGAAGATAACTCCCATTTCATTGCTGTTCCTCAGCGCTCTGGGCTTTGGACTTTTGTGGGGAGTTGCACTCTCCAATGGCACCTTAGAAGCTTTGAACAAGGTCCAGGCGGACGGCTTCTTCCCTGATGGCAGACCTCTCAGATCAGTCTATACCGGTTTCAAGCCCATCGACTCAGCTCTGACGACGCTCATTGCTTTTTTCGATGCTCTCACGAATGGAGCTGCTCCCGGCCCCAGACTGCTCTGTGTTGACATTCTAGCGGTGATCCATTGCGCAAATGTCTGGAGTGTAATCGATTCCAGGCGAAGGGGTGTACAGACTGAATGGATGCGGCAGTATGTAGTCACACACTCCAAGCCCCCATCTAACTGACCCATCATAAGCCCACTTCTATGGATAGTCGCCTGGAACAGTGTTGGCGCTGCAGTCGTGCTTCCGCTTTACTGTTATTGTATCTGCTTGAGTGGTGCCACAAAGCGCGACCCCACGACACCTTTGAATGAAGCACGAGCATTCGTGCCTACGACAATCACGGGAGCTTTCTTTCCACTGCTCATGTTCGCTCCTGCTATCCTCGATTGGGGGACTTACCATGAGCACGGCTACATTGTCCACTACATGTGGGTCACAGCCCTGGGCTATATCCTTGTCCTTGTGATAGCTAGCCGCCCCGGCGCGACTTCCAGGAAGGACCCAGACAATCCAGATGTTGACTCCGTGTTCGTCATCCTGTCCTATATTCTCACTGGTGCCTATGCAGCTGCTGTACATGCGGTATGATGCATCATCGTGACTTAGTTGGAAGAAAGCTGACTCAACCGATAGTACACATTATGGGTTTCACTCACTTCTTCGGACCCAGACCTTTCCCTCCACCGTTTGTTCATCCCGTCACCTAGCAAGGTTGGGCAGTCTTCAGCGGTCATCCTCGTTGAAGGCGCACACTTATTTACACAATTTGACTGGCACGTCGTAACGCTGACGTGTATGGTCTTCGCCTTTTTGCAGGTGCAGCAGGGAACGACGATCCAAGCTCCGTTTGCTGCAATGTTGAAAGTTGGAACAGAATGGGAAACACCGCTGGCTATGGGATCAATTGCTGTTACTACTGCCCTTTTTGGCCCAGGCGCTGCAGCATCATTCGCCCTCGCCCTCAGGGAGCGGAACCTACGTGCCGCGACAAAACCGATCAAGGACCATTTGAAATGAATTTGTCACGAATGTGCCCCAACACGCAGTGAAAGTCATGTTCGAGGAGCAGATACAAATAGAAAGGGAAAACCAGCTCCAAGGAATATCAGGTATATCTGCCGGATATTTCAGCACGTCGAGTTAATTTCGAACAAATCAATCCCAAAGTTTCTTGAGACTAGAAAAACCTATAATAGCCGTTGACACCATGTTCGTGTCATGAAGTAGGAAATATGGTTGTCTCAGCTGTCCCAAGATCTACAGCACTAGTATCCGATTATTTAGAGGCTTGGCGGAGACTGTCGGACGTGTACTTTACTTTAAGGGCGCCAAGAGGGTTTTTTAGATCACACCAGTATCTTCCCCAGATATTCTCAGAGATCAAATGTGCGCGTTGAAAAGGGCATCGCTCATGTTATCGATTCCAATTCTTGCGCACGATATTTTGCATATTCAATAATTGCTAAGAATATTGCTCCCACGAGATTGTTCACGAGGCGAGATTTGCTCGCAGGCGAGCTAACTAAGCTGTAATAATACAATACCGAACATATCTACGAACAACAAAGCAACGATCAAGCCGAATCAACAACATGAACTAAGCTACGTGAGTAAATACACATGACCAGGATAAACTTTGCTTGAATCTCTCGAATTCGAAACCACATTTGAAGAAGCGTTGATGTGTGTAGAGCAGTGCAACTACCGAGTTTGCATATTGCGGGATAATCTTGTTTCTTAGCATTTTTTGGTCGCAAGCATTCTGGAAGCAGAATCTTATCAAGCAACAAATCTCGTAAAAAATTCTATTATACCAATAGCAATACGATGACACAATATTGTATAATTACTTAGAAGCGAGATTTCTAGATTACGTGACTACTGGCTAAGTCGTGCGTGTGAAAGGCTCTCAATTCTATGATTTGTGTCGCAAGCCTGTCGCGGAAAACCTCCTTCGCGCCCTTAAAATATTATTACATCGTCCTCTATTAAAAGGAATTTTCACACTAATCGCATGCCGCCACAACCGTCGGACTGAGATTATAGCAACAAAGTCCATCTCACAAAAGCAATCATATATATACATAGCCTGCACGCGAGACGCTTCTGCAAACATGGTCCCCCTCGAGTTCCAAAAGCCTGGTACGTCTAGCGGACCCAGAGAACAAGGCCCATTAAAACGGTAAGTAGTGATTGTATCTCGGCGTCTGCAGGTGCGACAGGCTTCTTGTGAGGGACGCACGAGATACGCGGACGGACCTGATCAGTACCACTAATCCTAATCCAACAGGACTCTCATCTCCAACTCAGTCGGAGGTGTCAGACGCGGACCCATGGCCCGCACCAATTGCGAATTGAGTGAACAGTGAAGTGGGAGCGGCGTTGGCAATGCGAGTGCAACCGAGACCCTCCGTTCTGCCTTCGGACCGTTGATACCGATCCATAGGACATGGCAACGGCAGGCGGTAGCTTCAGTAATGGCAAACCTCGGGTTCTCCTGGAACAGTTGATGGCTCCGTCTAATAACTCACAGAACGATCCATTAGTCGCAAAGCGACCGATCTATCATGAGATAGGTCTTTAGTGCTTCTCTATTTTGTGCACTGACACCAATGCCTAGAGAGGCGCGCACATTCATACGTGTCGGAGTGACACCTTGCCTAGTGTACACGCGGACAACCTTGGGCTTTCCTGTTGAATGCAGGAACGCTGCAAAGATCTACATTCATGCAAGGCATCAGTCTGACTACTCGGGATGCCATCCTACGCGGGACGCAGGATGCCCGCGCCGCGGTATTGCAAGAAATGTCCGATTAGTATGGTTCGAGCCGACTACTGCTGAGCCCTTGGTAGCCGCCCAGCGCATTTGACTTGAAAGATATGGCAAAGAGTTGAATTCATGCGAGGGTGAGACGGCCCACAGAGGACTAATCGACATTCATGGCACTCGCTCTTCGAATCGCGGAGCGGTGAGGCGGTCCGCTACTTTCGCTGACAGTCACAGGTACTGTAGTAAAGAGGATGTAGCAATGCTACGACCATCAAAGACACCATACAAAGCCACTACTTGTCCCCAGCTATGGTGGAAAGCCGTGCTCGAAAGTATCGAAAGCATCGTCGCTAGAGTGTAACTACGCGATTGGATCACTAGATCCATGTCAAGATTGTACTGTCTAGTCATTTATTGATCAAAGACATAGTGTTGCTCTTTCCATCTCAACTGGTATCAACAAGCAAAGGTCGAGGAACATGCCCAGACTTTTGAAGAAAAACCCCTACTCCAGCTCCTCGGAGTCTGGTTCCACCACCGACAATGAAGTCTCCGGTAGCAACGAGCCTTATTACAAGGACGGTGAATATACTGCAGCCTCCTATCCAGGCTATAACGAGAAGCCTCTTAAGGAGCAGCTCGAACCTATTGCAGTCTGCGGAATGGGTATGTCATCCTGGCTCGTGACAGATCCTGGCTTACAGATGCTGTGTAGCATGTCGTTTGCCCGGAGATGTTAGTTCAACCAGGCTTTCCAGACAATCACCAAGCACCCTGCATTCTCGAACGTCGATCCCTTCATCGAGATCGGCCCTCACTCTGCCTTGTCTGGACCTATCAAGCAGATCAAGTCTGAGTTCAGCCTGGAGAAACTCCAATACCTGCCTACTCTGGTTCGGGGCGCTGATTCTGCTACGAAGCTCCTTGAACTCGCTGGTGAGCTGTTCTTGAGGGACTACCCTATCGACATGGAGAGACTTACAACGATCGAAGAGGCTCTGCCCGGCGGGAAAATCCACAACATGAAAGGTTTATTCATTGCCGACCTGCCCGGCTACCAGTGGAATAGGAAAGAGTTCTGGGATGAAGCTCGTCTTAGCCGTGAGCAACGTGCACCTTCCGTCATGAGGCACGATATTCTTGGTGCTTTGCTCCATGGAGGCTCACTGGCTGAGCCTACGTGGCGAAACATCCTTCGCATACGCGATGTGCCATGGTTGAAGGACCACTCGCTTGGCGGCGAAGCCGTTTTCCCTGCCGCAGGCTATTTCTCCATGGCTTGTGAGGCCATCACTCAACTGAACGAGTTGAGCCTGGATCCGGTCAAATTTCAGGGCTACGTCCTTCTCGATGTGTCCATCAAGAATGCGCTTGTCACTCCCGATGACGACACTGGAATTGATGTCTTCTTTAACATCGACCATCTGTACACAATGAGACTGACTCCCAGACAGCGTGGTGGGAATTCAGCGTCTCTTCCGTCTCCGGAGAAGGCATACGCAAGGATCATATGGCTGGAAGCATTAGTATCAATTCCCGCAAGAGGGGTGTAGCACCCAAGGATGCTCCAAAGTTCCCCCAACGCGCCAGCGGTAAGTCTTGGAATCAGGCTCTCCGCGACGTGGGATTCGACTGTGGCGCAACATTCCAAGACATGCAGGATATACGCTTCGACGGCAAGACATATGCCGCTACCTGCAAGACTACGATCAAGAACAACGTCGATACTATGGTTGGCGAGTCACGCTACGCGCTCCATCCTGCCGCGGTCGATTCTTGCCTCCAGCTTCTTATTGTGTCGATCTACGCTGGGCGAGCTAACGCCATGCCTTATGGTGCTGTGCCGGTCCAGGTCGATGAGATCGCTATTTTCACCCCTACCGCCAAGCAACTTGAGACTGTGACTGCTAACTGCTACTCCTGGATCGACCAGCGTGGTCTTCGTTCATACGTGGGAGGTTCTCAGCTTGTTGCTGATGACGGAGAGCTTCTCATGGAAATTAGTGATATGCGCTGCATCAGTTATGAGGCTGCTCTCCCTCAGCGCGCTGACGAGCCGCTCAAGTCTCCACCATACGGTGAGATGGCTTGGAAACTGGACATCAATCGCCTTCAGTACGTCACCAAGATTCCCAATCTTTCCATCCCAGACCTCGTCATGCTCTCACTGTTCAAGAAGCCTGGGGCCAAGGTCCTGGAATACGGATCTTATTACACTCATGAGACTCTCTTCGAGCTCGAGGACTCATGCTACACAATCACTGAGATCGCTGACGAGAACGTTGAAAATGTCGAGGCAATGGTTAAGCCGTTCAAGAATGCCAAAGTACAGAAGCTTGACCTGTCTCTCGATATTCAAAGCCAAGGCATCACTGCTGGTCAGTACGACGTTGTGATCGGCCCGATTGATCTCTCTGGTGCTCAGAATGTTGCTCGCCTGGCTAGCTTGTTGACCCCAGGCGGAAAACTCCTGTGGGAGTCGAGTAATGGGCCCGACGTTGCTGCTCTAGAAGGCGCTGGGTTTTCGGGCATTGGTTTCAGCATCCCCCGCGCGGCAACCACCATCTTCGCTGCTTCAATCTCTACGAACGCTTCAGATACTGCTGACGAGGCTGTCTTGCATGAGGTCCAGCTTGTATATCGAAACAAGGCAGATCCAATGTTCCCTGTTGTCCAGGAAGCTTTCGCATCAATAGGCTGGCACACAATAACTTCGAAGCTTGTTGACTGCAAGACGAAGGTTAGCGACCGTGTGGTCATGCTGACTGACCTGGAGGGTCCTCTACTCAGCAATCTTCAAGAGGAAGAGCTTGCTGCTATCCAGTCCATCAGCAACACGGCTTCTTCTATCCTCTGGGTGACCACTGGTGGTCTTATGAATGGTAACAAGCCTGAGTATGCTATGGCTGCCGGTCTGGCTCGGGTCGTCACCTCAGAACAGGCTTCCCTGGACCTGACAACGCTGGACTTTGACCTCGACAACACCGATGCCGGGCAGCTTCCCAACATAATCGCGAGGGCTGCCAAGGAACAGAGTGACAAAGGCTTTGCGCATGAGTCTGAAACCTATGTCGTCAAAAATCTTGTATATCAGCCGATTGGTGCCAAATGTCCAAGTTAACGACACCTATTCGAGAGAGGAGCAGAAGGCCATCAGCGCATCATACGATCCCGAATCCCACCTTGTCGGCAAAGTGCAGTCTGGAAAGGTCGTCTTCGAGGTTGACAATCGCGCCGAGGACTACCTCAAGGACGGCCATGTTGAAGTTCAGGTCCTTTGCGGTGGTCTCAATACGGAAGATATTGCGGCCATTAATGGAACAGACTACGTCACCAATTTCAGTCAAGAGATTGGCGGTGTTGTTCGTGCCGTCGGACCACAGGTCGTTGATCTAAAGGTAGGTGACCGCGATGCTGGCTTCAATCTTGACAAATTCGCCACATACCAGCGTCTTCCTGCCAAGCTTCTGAAGAAGATTGAGAGCAACGAGTCCCTGGAGGAGGTCGTCGGTGTGTTGATGGCCTACGGTACCGCTTTGTACGGCATGACTTCTCTAGCTCAAGTCGAAGCCGGTGACACCGTTCTCATCCTTCAGGGCACCGGTCTTCCGGGTCTTGCGGCCATCAGGATTTCCCAAATCTGGGGCGCTGTTCCCTATGTCGTCGTCGACAACGAGATCAAACAGCACATTATCCAGCAATACGGCCTCCCGCAGTCACAGGTGTTGGCAAAGACGCCTCTTAAGCTGCCGGTGTTGACGTATCGGTGATTCGGGGTGATGTGACCAGGGTTGTCGATGTTGAGCGTGCAGTGCAAAGCATTCCATCTGAGTAACCACTTGCTGGTGTTGTCCATGCTGCTATGGTCTTGAGAGTATGTATCTCCTGCGTCAATTCAAGATATACTGCTGAATGATTAGACAGGATTGTCTCTTCAACGCTATGACCTACGACGACTGGCACATCAGCACCCACACTAAGGTGCAGGGCGCCATCAACCTCCACAACGCTCTTAAAGATAATCGTCTAGACTTCTTCGTCATGACAAGCTCCGTCTCCGGAACTCTCGGCACCCCCGGCCAAAGCAACTACGCTGCAGCCAACAGCTTCCTCGACGCCATCGCCAAGCACCGTCGCTCACAGGGCCAGCGAGCAGTCTCCCTCATCCTTCCCATGGTATCCGGCGTCGGAGTGGTCGCCGAGAACAATGAGATCGAAGAGGCCCTAAAGCGAAAGGGCATGTACGGAATCGACGAGGAGCACCTGCTCGAGGCCTTCGAGACCGCCATGTCGATCCAAGACAGCGCGGATCACCTTGTGCTCGGCCTCGACCCCGCCAAGCTCCAGCGTTCCATGAGCGCCGCTGGCACCACTGATAATTCTGGACCGACGGCCGTCAGCGCTGGCCAGACCATCCTCTCGTTCATCACGTCTGCACCTTCGTCTGCGGAGGCTATTGAACTTACCAGCCAGCACATCATGGCGAAGCTCGGGCGCATGCTTATGCTTGCCGCGGACGACTTCGAGCTCGACTCCAAATCCATTGCCGACCACGGGCTGGATAGCATGGTTGGCGCCGAGTTCCGCAATTGGGTCTTCAAGGAGTTTGGGATGGATGTTCCGTTCCAGCAGCTGCTGGCTCCGACGCTGACGATTGCTAGGTTCTCGGTGCAGATTTGCGAGTACTTGGATATGGTTGTTGAGAACGACGCATAGAATGCTTTTTGGGACATGGGTCTGCTTTGGTCGGAAGAAGGCGTTGGAAACATACGACTGATATGATGTAGATGATCTTGGATACTCTATCCGATCCAAGTACTTTTTCCGCCCTTAGTTTCTTCTCAATTGGCACATCTCTGTTATGCAGGCCAAGATAGGCCGAATACCGCTTTTAGCTGGCACCAACCACCACAATCAGAAATTTTCACGCAACATCCAATAGCACCACCTCCCCCGCGCCCCCTTGAACCCCCATTGAAATCTTGTCCCCACCCTAAAAGCCATCTACCTCGCCCCCTCTCCTCACCACATCATCAATCCTGAGCGCTCACCCTAAAGCCGCAGTTACCAACCACAGGCATATCCACACCCCCAGAAAATCATTCCTCGAACCACACAATATACACACACCCTACACGATGCTGCCCTTCGAACGCTCTCCGCCAAGCAAGAGCATCAAGTCGCATCCTAATAGCACGCTGATCCTCACAGCACTCAGCATAAA
>JAABUW010005646.1_pt1 | contig 16151 bp, 21 predicted proteins | sample 5560081 | NCBI WGS metagenome assembly JAABUW01 (sample SAMN10711882, study PRJNA513363) | rock metagenome | isolation source: Antarctica rocks | place: Antarctica: Victoria Land, Knobhead sud | reverse complement strand
CCTATGGCTGGCTATGCCACTGCAGCTGCTATAGCAAGCAGCGTGACAAGCAGGTGTAAGCATAGCAGCAGCATTGTGCAGCATTGTGCAGCAGCAGTGTGCCAAGCATGCAGAGACAGGTGTGGCTGTTATGCAGGTAGGGAGGCAGCAGGCAAGGCCTTCAGGCTCTTCACAGAAGCCAGCTTCAACCAGCTGGCTGCCACAACTTTGCCTGAGATTCAGCGAGTCAACTTGGCCACAGTGGCCCTGCAGCTCAAGGCTCTGGGCTTTGACGACCTGGTGGGCTTTGACTTCATGGACAGACCGCCCACTGCTGCCATGCTGAGAGCCTTGGAGACTTTGTACGCTCTTGGTGCCCTGGATGATTCAGGCAAGCACATCTATGCTGCTACCACATCTATGCTGCTGCCACATCTATGCTGCTGCCACATCTGTGCTGCTGCCTGGATTTGCAGCCACAGCAATGGATGCTCTCGGACCAGCTGCTGCAGACTTGATCATGAGTCGAACCGTGCGTTTTGTAACGAACTGAGTGCTGCCATGCTCAGCGCTACACGTGTATGGTCTTGATGCTGCATGGCTCAATCAAGCAGCCTCATGTTGCATAAGCATGCAACTTCTGATTGATTGGCTTGCTTTGCTGATGTGTCGGCTGTGCATGTTTGCAAAGTGCAGCAGGAAACATGCTGCATATGAGTGCACTGTCAAATCACCCACTTGCCACCATACACATGCAAGCCCTCAAACAGGGTCACCTACCAGTCCAACGGCATGTGAATGCAACTTTTCACTTTGCTATTGCAGGCAAGCTGACTTCAGTCGTAGGCAAAGCCTTGGCAGGCTTTCCAGTGGAGCCCTGGATGGGTAAGGTGCTACTGGCAGGGGCTGAGCTGGGGTGTGCCCAGGAGGCCCTCATTGTGGTTGCCATGGCCGCTACTGACCCTGTCTGGCTTACCCCCAGGTTGCTCCCATTGCTGTGCCTTTTGCCTTGCCCTGTGTTTGCCCCTTCCCTTGCCCTTTCTTTGCCCTTTCCCTTGCCTATCCAATTGGCATTACCCCATCCCTTGCCCTGGCCTGTGCTCTTGCTGTGGGTCACTCTGCTTCATGGGTGACATGCATGACCTGTGATGGCCATGCCAGTGTCTTACCAGGCATACTGTCACAACCTGCGGATCCTGTGTGACTGCTTGCCATGTGCTCCTTCTCTTGTACTGAGCTTGCCCTTCCCAGGCCTTCTTTGTGTGCCTTGTTTGTCATGCTGAGTGCTTGCCTGCCTTTTCCTGGCCAGAGCAGAAGGTCAGATACACGCTCTCTCCATGGCTGCTGATGCTGTCCAGATTGGATCAATTGCTGCAGTTTGTCTGCTGTGGTCTTTCTGGCTGCTCAATGGAGACTATGCCAAGTGCAGGGCAGGAGTCAAAAGAAGGTTGAAGGGGGTCTTCACAGATATTGTATCATGACCTGAAATGTAGGCGGCGCTAAGTCACCAAGTAATTTTCTTTGACATGTCTTCTGGTGCCATCAGGAATCGCAAGGAAGCGGCTGTAGCAGCCCATCAGCAATTCTACAGCAAGCTAGGCGACCACATCACTGGCTTGAATCTGTACAGAGCCTATGAGGGCCTCCCACGCAAAGAGCAGCTCGCCTGGTGCCAAGAGCACTTCGTGAGTCCTCGGTCCTTACAGAAAGCTGTGGATATCTTTAAGCAGCTACATCAGCAGCTGGTCCAGCTAAAGCTGCCGATTGCGTCTGCTGGCACTGTGGTGGAGCTGGTGTTGAAGGCATTGGTGGCTGGCTTGTTCACAAACGCTGCCAGGCGACAGCTGAATGGTGAGATACCATGTGGTCATATGGCGCCGTGAGTTTTGGTCTCACCTGATTGTATTGGGCTAGACTACTTGCGTCTGGTTCAGCTTTGTTAGGCAGCTCCACATACAAAATTCCTGATCCTTTGAGCCGACATTGCAGTGTGGTTGCTTGCATGCGTTGTTTGATCTCCAACGCTGCATGATGAGCTGTAGTGAAATCTCAGGCAGAGTCTTCAGTAGTGACATGATACACTCCACCACATCATGTTCAACCTCTGTCTGTGAATGCATTTGTACGCCACTTGCAGGCACATATCAGGTGGTGAGCACTGGCCAGCCTGTAGCCATGCACCCATCATCAGTTCTGTTTGGGAAACAGCCATCATGTGTGGTTTTCAATGAGATAGTGTGGACAACAAAGCAGTATATGGTGGCAGTAGCTGCTGTAGACCAACAGTGGCTGCGAGAAGCTGGGTCTCAATACTTCAGATGACAGCCCAATCAGCAATGTGCAGCAAATTCATTTCACGGGTTGTATACTGAACCAAAGCGTCACGTTTGTATTTTGCATAGTACATAACTAATGTTGACTCTGACAAGTAACAGTTCCCTGCTCAAAGCCTCCAGTCTTTCACTCTTTATCATGTTGTTTTACGCTGAATAGGCATGCTAGAAGAACGCGCAGGTGTTGACTCTGATAGTAACAGTTCCCTGCCCAAAGCCTCCAGTGTCTCACTCTTTATTGTTTTGTTTTACGTTAAATAGGCATGCTAGAAGAACGCAGGTGTCAGCCAGCAGCCTCATAATTTCCTGACACAAAGATTGTTCAGGAAAGGCCAGCGTTAAGCTTATTGTGCCAATGCAGTACTGACTGTATATCTGCTGAACATGCATCCCATGATGTCGGCAAGCCAGGCGTGTGAAGATCACTGTGAGTTTCGCAACAAAACTGTAATGAAGCTTGAGAACGAAGTTGCTCAAAAAGTACCATGTGCTAGCACTGTCAAATCTGCTGTGCGTAGGCAATGGTCAGCTTGGTCCAGCAATCTCAGCTGTGGCCGTTTTCAGTGCTTGAGTTTGACATAGCTGAGGGCTCAAGCAAATTATTACAGTGATCTAAAATGCTTCTGGTACTGTTCAGTGCAATTTATCAATGTCATGAGCATCTATGCATTGTAGCTCAGGTCCAGATCCCTCAGCTGATGCCAACTTGCTTTCACAATGTCATCCGCTCCCCCTGTACTCTCAGACCAGTCCTAAGCAGGCCATACATATGCCTGCACCAGGTCCTGCACTGTCTTGTGCACTGTTGTCTGCTCACTAGCTGCTGTAGCAACCACGGTGATGAAACATGCTACACCAGTAGATGACTCACAGGTTGGCTCAGCATGCTGACCTGCAGACCATATGCATGCCAATATCAGCCCTGAGGCAAACGCTGCTGTCTCAATGTGCATTTCACTAGATACGTGGCTTTCCACCTTGTGCATGGATGCAGCAGCTGCTGCTTGCTGCACAAAGGGTATTGACCAGCTGACTGCTGTGACATGCTGCATCCGACAAGAGGCACAAACCAAGTTGCAGAAATTACAGTGGCATGAAATGAGGCCCCAACATGACAGCCTTGCAATCAGTATGAACAGCATCAACCAGAGACTGGATGCACAATAGCAGCGCATGGTCACGCCTGGGCTGATCATGGCACATTGGACAAGTTACCTGTGCAGGCACAACAGCACAGTTCTGCAAACAAGAACCAACCTGCCTCTCACGCCACAGCAATGGCAACAGCCAGCATCCTGCTGTCATTTTTTGCAATTAAGGCTCTCACCTTGGCACAGCCAGTGGTCTGCATCACATGCTAAAATGCCTTAGCCTCAACCTCTTAGTTTCCTCTACACAAGACATGTGCTGGCTGCAGTCTCACATGACAGCTGCAACCTCATGACCACATGAAAGCCTAAGGAGCAGTACAACAGCACAGGCATCACACAAGGCCAGCATAGCTTGAAGTGCAGTGGTGACAGCTGAGCAGAGGCACACAATCACTTCAGCAAAAGCCTATTGGCAGACTTCCTACCGCAAGGCAAAACCTGTCTCCTGATTGTGTGATCATGACCCCATAGCAGAGCCCCAGACCGTCTGAACGACATTCAGATTCCCAGGTGACAGTTGGAGAGCGCAGCTCGGGCAGCTACATTTGGGACCAGTCTGGTATGCAGCAGGTGGTGGCCAGTGACAGGAGACACCTGATGCTGCTGCAGCCAGGCCTCCATTGCTGACCTCTCATATGTCCGCCCATCAGCAGCTACCACTGGATCAACCATCATGCTCTGCAGTGCGGATACATCAAGTTTTGGCATCCATGCACATGTAGCTTTGAGTGTAATGGTGCACATGCAACAACGAATCTCTAGTTGAATGTGTGGAAGACATGCCAATAGAAATGCCCAGGAAGCGGAGACATCAGTGCAACTGTGCAATGCCAAGCACGCTATGCCAGCTACATGATAGCACAAGATAGGGACTTCGGATGCGGTGTAGTATGTGAGGATGAGCTACCAGAGCAAATTGCCTCAGACCTTCATGTGCTTATGCGTGACATAATGAATTCCATGTTGACTGTAATGCGCTGCAGCATAGCTAATTTGCAAACATGTTTGCGTTGGCCAAATATCATCAGCATTGACTGAGCAAGTTGTGGTCTCACATGAGTGATGGGGCAGCAGAACAGGCTCCTCAGGAAGTCAGCGTCTGACGTCTGATCCCGTACGGCGCCGACCGTGTCTGCTGTATCATCTGGCAATTCCACAGAGCCACTTGCAGAGACGTCAGCCAATACTGAGTGGTCTGCTGTGGCCATGGGCCACCTTGTTGAGTCACTGCTGTCAGTACTGACATTTGGGGAGCCTGTGCGAGCAGCTGCACGCGACCGTGCACTTGGTGTCCGTTGGGCAGGTGTTGCTGGCTCGGCGATGTTTGACTCTGAGTCTGCAGCTGTCTGAGGTGAGTCAGCTGGCTGAGCGTCCTGCAACTGGGCTGGTTCACGCTGCAGTAGCTGTTCTTTGGCCTGCTTCTGCCTCAGCTTCTTACCTTTCTTGGCAGCTACCCTGGCAGCTGCTTGCTGTTCTTCAGCTAGTAGCCGGGCTGCAGCTTGGGAAGCTGTGGCTTCAGCCAACGTCATGTCCTGCATGACACAACATTTCACATCCTGCATGAATCATCCTGCATGAAACAACATTTCACATCTTGCATTGTCACATGCAAGACTGGTGTCTGCAACAGACCGCACATCCCAACATCAATGGTGACATGATGCTGGAGCAATCATTTTGAGACCGGACTGATGACACACTGCTGAAGCCTGTCAGCCTCAGAATAGGAAGTTGCCCATGCTGATAGTTGAGACAGTCTGAAGCTCTGACATTGGCTGCAAGGCAGGTGAGAATCTGCGGTATTTAGTGACGCTCAGACAGACAACATTTGGGTGCAGGTTAAGCTAAGCTTCTGATGTGTGGGTGATGCCTGTCTATCAGGCTGGCATTTGCTCTGCATGGTGAAATTGTTGGGCAGGGTACTCAGGGTGTTCTTGAACACACCTGTGGGATGGTGAAGCATTCTTGGATGTCAGAGGTGGCAAGCTCAGTGACGACGCCCTCAGCTTGGAGGCGCCGGAGCCAGCGCTTGAGCATGAATTGTGCTGTTTTCTCTTTGCACCATCCCCAGGGGGCCAGGGCGGCCCAAGCGCTCATCCACAGCTGCTGTGTGCGCATCACCTTCAGTACGCTCAACAAGGTGTCTGCACACACATGAGAGATTATGCTTTGCACTGCATTGCATTGCACTGCTTTGTGAGGCATGAGATTGCGGTGCAGACACAATGGCAGAATCTGGGCATTGCATTGCCTGCTGTGACACTTACAAAAAGGCTGTGTGATTCAGAAAGCACTGAACCTTAGGCTTCTTGAGGCATGCACATAAGTTATGTGCTTGAACAAGCAAATGGCCGACGGAGATGTGGCTTCTAGTCATGTCGTCCAGTGCTGTGTTTAATGTAATAATAATAATCATAATAAAATCGCTCTCCAGCTCATGATGAATTAGGTATATCAATGTGGGCGGCAAGTAGCAGTCTGGAGGCAACGCTGTTGCAGGCAACTTGCATGCATGATGTGTACTGCACATGACATGTACTGCACATGAAATGTATTGCACATGACATGTACTGCGCATGACATTGTGAGCTCACCAAGATATAGCCTGTGTGACGCCATCAGCTTCATTTGGAATGGTTGTTTCCTAGCTGGACCTTCATGCGTCCAGCTCTCCAAACGCTGCACCAGCAGGAAGAGCAGCTGCAGCAGGGCCTTAGCTGCTCCTGGTGGCACACCCTTCACCTTCTTCTTGCCTGTTGTCTTGCTATATGCACCTGCATAGAAAAGCTTAATTTGATTGGTTGGTGTTAACCCATGCAAAGGTGCATGGGTTCTAAAAATGCCTCATCTGTGGTTCAGATGCCAACCAGCAGGCTTGCTTTTAGCATCTAAAGGTGTGCAGACGATGCTGCATGCTACATGGTCATCCAAGGGAAACCCTGCACCTATCTGATTTGATGCAAACTCGCAAGTTGCAAATGTTGAACCGGTGAACAGTTTTGTCATGGCCTGACAAGCTGACTGATGATCTGTACCTCAGGAGGTACCATGCAGAAAGGCAAGCTGAAATACAATCTGCACTTCCTGTGTATCGGTGTCTACTAATCTGTTATACAGCGTGTGCAGCAACACCATGACATGTCAGGATGCTACAGAATGCAAGATGGCCTGCTTGCATGCTTGCTTGAGGCCATACAACACAAGTCATGATGTGTACTTTGGTCAGTTCACATTTGTCCAGAAAGTCCAATGCTTCTCATGGTCATTGCAGATATGGCAAAGTAGGAGAGCGCTTACCCAGCATGTCAAGGTAAGGGCTAAGATCTATAATGTCATCGATGAAATTTGGCTGGCGCCGCTCATCGAACCGCTTCATATCAAGTTCTACGAACTTCAGAAAGGGAGGAAGACAGTCTGGAATGGCATGCTGGCCCAAGTACTGAAAGTCCTTGGGTTGCTCCAAGAGTTGCATGACAGCTCCCAGGGTTTTGCACTGCAGTTGTATGCCTCTCAACTTTGCCAGCCCTATCTCCACATAGCCTCTGCATGTGGGTGCCACTGGGTCCTGACCGGTGTACTCGGAGGGGACAAGTGAGACCAGCAAGTCAATCAGTACTTGAGGCAGCCCCTGTGCAGACACACAAGCTTGAGGTATCAAGGATTGTGCATCATACAGTCACTGCATCATCAATTGCAGCAGAGTAAGAACCAGAGTACAGAGGCTGTGTTTGTGTAGACTGTGGCGCTGGTGACCCCAGAGCGAGGCTTGAGACATACAGCAAGACTAGTACATTCATGAGACGCCACGCTAGCTTGCAAAGAAACATTCAGCTAACAGTGGAGCGACATAGGCATACCTCTAGTCTTGGGCCCTTCAAGAGTGGGTCACACGATGGAGCCAGCAGTCCTAGTGTGGCAGTCAGAAACTGCTGCTGCAGGCGCTGGATGGGGATTGTCTTCTGCAGAGACTGCAGGCGCTGCTGGATCACAGGTAGGACTCCTGCCCTCTGCACGATGTACATATGGGCTTAAGCCCACAATTCAGGCACAACATACCAAAGCTGGGTCACACACATAAGATGTTGTACAAGGCAGAGGGATAAACTAGGCAGAGCATGTACGCCTAAACTAATGTTTTTCAAGCACAGGTCCTGTATGAGCAGCTGAGGGGTTGTCTCTTAGAGGTGTGCCGCATACAGAGGGGCAGGCCTGACGTGCAGAATGGAACCCATTGCCGGTGACATGTTATTGCTTGGCGTTGATTGATAGGGCATAATAACAAACAGTGCAGTGATGCAACATAGCTTTGTACATGTTACCTGTGCAGAGACATGAGTTGCTGTACGCATGGTTGCATCATGTGCTCTACACACTTGGCTGCACATCTCTAGCACTCTTGTCAAGGCTACACAGTGCTCAGTGGACCATGGCAGTGGCTCCTGCAAGGCATCACAGATGGCATGATGTATATCGACATGTCTGGCCACAGCAAATGGTGCCCAGCCCTTTGGTTTTGCATTGCATTTGCTGTGTAATGTGTGCAATCACTGGCCAACTGTTACGTGACATCATCATTTTTGTTGTCATGAACACCTTCTATCATGCCAGTGATACCAACATGCAAACCAAAGTGTGCTAGCTATATCTGCTACACTCTGATGCAGTCAAGGCTCATCATCATCAACACGTTCATCATCACCACTGCGACAGCCCAGTTATGTTCTGGACAGATGCGTATTCTGTACATTCGAGCGTATTGCCATTTCAGGAATAGGTTGGAAATGGGTGTGCAGTCACCTTGAGGCCGGTCAGGACAGCCTTGAAGACATCATCCAAGATGTCTGCAGCCACAACTGCCTTACAATAAGACCCAGTCTTGGCGTGGGGCTGAGGCATGCTGGATTGCAGGTGTATCTCCACCAGGCATAGGTGGACCTGACATGCAGCAGCAGTCAATTGCGCAGCCACATTGTGGCTCAATTCCTGGATGACACTGTGTAGACTGAAGCCATGCGTTACTTTACGGCCTTCAGAAATCTGGAACAGTGTTAGCTGTGTCAGATGCTTGCCCTGCAAGATGTATTTGCAGTGCTCCTCATGGTCCAGCGCAGCCCAAAGTGCATTAATTACTGCTGTTGCAGCTGCTGAAAACTGCTTCTGGCCTGCCAAGGCGCCTGCACCAAAAGCCACGTCGCCGCTCAGGTGTGTATCATTTCATATGACATTAGCAGTGGATGCAAACCACTTTTCCTGAATTTACATTCTGTGAGCCAATGCAGAATGCTGACGCAAAAGACTTTGGGCTTGAGTTGCAAAGCTTTGCTTGGGTCTGGAGAGCCTCCAACATATCCACCAGACTACCGTCATACATCAAGCCTTTTGAGTCAGCAACCCAAGTCAAGCAACTCGTAGCCAGCGGTTGCAATGTCAGACTGTTTTACCGCACAACATATGACAGCAGCAGCATTTGCTTTTATGCAATCTGCCACAGTTACATCATGAAGACAAGCAATACTGACACAGGAGCTGCAGCACTTACACACATATCTCCAAAGGACGCCCACATTACATTGCTTGGCACCCCACTGTAGACTACTGTTTTCCAAGTCCACTTGCAGGTCATTGTTGTCACCATAGCTGACTGTGCCTGCAAAGACCCTCTGATCATCTGCTGCCCTCTTCAACAAAGCAAAAGCCAGAACATCAGCTGGTTCTTGCTTGCCAGCCACAAAGACACCAGTCTTGAAGCACCGGTCTCAGTAGATAGTGCACGGGTGCATACACGTCTAGCTGCTTATTGGGAAGATGATGAGCCACAAGCAAATGCGCCAGTCTCCAGAGTTGCTGGCGGCACTCCATGTACAACTTTGGCACTACTCCCTGGCGCCAACAAGCCATTTGGCTTGATCTCTCCAAATGTGCCAGGCTTTCAAGGAGTATGATGGCTTGAGACATTCTGATGAGGACCACGCCAATGTCAGCTTGCCATTTAGCTGGGTCGACTGCAGCATGGCGCTTCGGATTGCATATTGTGATCTTGACAGCCATGTCAATGATGCTTTTAAGGTAGCTGAGCTGGGTAAGGTCGTCCTCTGACCCATTGCCAATCCAATCAGCGCTGCAAGACATGCTCCCTGCAGCACAGTTACAGTTGGTGATTGTTTGTGCATACAGAATGAGAACTTGTCTGGGTGTCTGTAATCATGATGCTAACAGGGTGTAATACCAATCAGCATTGGCCTGAGCTTGGGAAAGCAGTCACATTATTGCAATGACCAAGACCATACCTGTCACACCCTCTTTGAAGTTGGGGCGCTCCAGCACTGAAGCTGTCTTGTCAGGGCAAATTAGGCCACTGTAGTACATGATTGCATCTAGGCCAGCCAATGCAGCAGCTGTGCTGTTGACTTGACTAAGACCGACTTTTGATGCATCCATAAGGGCGCATATAACATCATGAGCTCTACTTGCCAAATCTCTTTTCTGAAGCAATGCTCTCACCAGCATTGGCAGCCCACCTGCAATTTGAGCGCATCTTGAGCAACGCATGACTTGGGACAGGAACGTGACGCTGCACACATATTGCTGTCGTCAGACATGTAGAGCACAACATTCTGTCACTTTGATCTTGGCATATGCACGGCTGCGCTGGAGTTTGTCTTGTCACAAAGGAGCTTGTCTTGTTATAAGAGCAAGGCAAGTCATACGATGTGGCGGCAAGGGCAGTGCTTGCCTTGCTCCACAATTTTGCAGGCAACAGGTTGGGGGTGCAACGACGCCAGCATCAACTCTAAGGAACAGCATAGTGCCAGCTGCATACGGCGCACATCATGGTACTCTATTATCTGCCAAGCCTGCTCATCCTCCCCAACCAGATTCTGTTGCACAGACACAAGAACACCAGCCAGCACAGTGCACAGCTGTTGTTCTCGCTGTTGCAAGTGAGCGGCAGCAGGTGTCTTGCTAAACATAGTAAGTGCATTGCGTATTTGCAGCACAACGGCCCAGAGCGCTGTTTCCGCAGGCCGTATGTGATGTGTTTGGGCAGCGCTGGTGTCCAGCTCAATGAGCTTCAGCAGCAGCAGGGCGCTGCGGAGCAAGGCAAATGCACTGAGAGGATGCATAACTGTAGGGTCTGCTGAGGGTGAGGCAGTTGATGTGCTGTGCTCAACAGCTTTCTGCGTCAAATGCTTTGATACCTCCAGCTGAAACTTGTATGCCATGGCCGCAAGCAGGTCTTGCTGCGTCACATCACTCTCCACCTCAGGGCCATGTACATTGCACTGCTCCACCACGTCTGCCAGGCTGGTTGGGATTAGGTCAGACGGTTCAACAGCTGCAAAAGCCGACAACTGCGCAATATCGACTACCTTTATCCATGCTTCCGAGAACAAAATGCTTGTGGCCGCATTCTGAACAGCAACAGATACGACCGTCTGGTCAGCGATGTGCCTGAACTCGAGACTTCTCCTAAGGTAAAAGGCAATCGTGTTCTGGAAGACGGCCGTCAATCGTAGGGCTCCTGCATTCCCCCGATAAACCTGAAGGAGCCATACCAACAAAATTCAGATCCCGGTAGTGAATGACAAGTAGGGTGGATAGCTGCCTCACTGCAAGCCTGATCAGTCGTGATCTGCTCACCTGCTTGAGATAGACTGCATTCACCACTACATCTTTATGAAGCACAGTGCAATGACCATCTGACAGACCAAAGTGCTTGCAGAAGATAGCTACGACAGAATAGCCCACATCGTCGCCGCTTGCCTCACACTCCAGCACCAACTCTGGAAATTCCTGGACAACACGCAAAATGGTGCGTACCCTTTGCAGAACACGAACACGCTCAGCGACCCCTACCTTGGCGACTATGACCACCTTCATTGCTACCAACGGTCGTCACCGATAACACCTGACAGCATCAGTACACTCCGAGACCCCTGGTCGGCAGTAACAAAAGAAGAGGAAAAGAAACCAAGCCAAGTTGCTCAGTAAGACTGAAATCTCAGATAGACCAGCATCCTCCTAGACATGAGGTAGCGCTGTTGTCTTCGATACTGTTGTGTTTGTCTTTGCACAGGCTGCACGGGCAAGCAAACTTTGCAAAACAGTACACTCAGGGCTGGAGGCCAAGTCACTTAAGTTGACTTGGATAGACAACGCCTTTGTGCTGTGAAAGTTGCATCATGTTGAGCTTGCTTCCTTTGACTCAGCCTTGCTTGCGTTTGCTCTCTCAGTGCTCAGCATCTCGAGAAGTGTCAGAGCTTGGCATCTAGACAGATATGTGCACTCTTTACTCAGCACTCATTGACAGCAGCAAAATAGCAGAAGCAAATGATGGCCGCCCTAAAGATAATTTGCGCATGCACTGCATGGATGCTGAGATGCAGGCACTTGACTGTAATCCAACTTTTGTCACACACCAGACGGACATGTCTATATATGCATGCAAAGTTGCAAGACAAGTACAGAGATCAATACTTGGGTACAGCTATAAAGACCTCTTCAGTCACCTCACACTCCTTCTTGTGTGCCGTCAAATAGTACTAAGCTGCACAAGTAACTTGCTTCTAGTATAATTCATCAGCAATCACTGACATAATTTGAATGGATGCAATGACACACAAGCCAACTGCTGATCTCATGATCATTGGTGCATTTTGTGGAGTCGTATTGCTGAGCAGCGAACATGAAGCATTCACATGTGAGCCCATGCCCACAGGATGAACAACTGGCAGGTGTTCTTGTCATAGCCCATGTGGTCATTTTTTTAGCCAACACCCTGGGGGTTGAACAGCTCCGCAATCTGCTCCCAGTGCTCAACCAGGAAAACCCGGGTGTACATTTCTCCAAGTGCAGTGAGCAACTTGTATGGGCCACTCTGTCATTCTGCTGCAGAGAGGATAGCTTCCACCTTTGCTGCCTTGCCCCCAACAGATCCTCAATCTGGAATTTGTAGTTTGGACTGCTGCCCAGTGTGACTCAGGTGAGATTCGTCCATTCTCAGTAGAAAGTCCCTGGCCTGAGCCTTGGAGGCTGTGGTGAACACAGTCTTCTTCTGCAGCAGGCACATACAGTAAATGAGAAACTCCTGTTTAGCAGTGTTCATGTTGTCTATTTCATACATGTGGCAAAAAGTTGTTCAAGTAGCAGCAGCGGTGCCCATATGCATGCATGCAATCTCAATGAGACACATGACATGCGCATGCAGCAGTTCCTGACCAGAAGCAATGCTGACTTGCAGGCATCCAGGACATGCAAAATCACACAAGCAGTGCAGCTGTTGCTAAGCATACCATCTTGGGAAGCTCGCGTCTCTGCAAATCGTCACTGTTGTCTTCACGCTGCTTGCCGTATTCTGTCAAAGCGTTTCTGGCTGAACCCTTCCAGCCCTGCAACAAGCAGTTGCAGCGCTCTCAGTCTAGCAAGTTGACATGGAGGACAAGAGACTTTGCACAACAGAACTGCATTTGACTGGTGGCAGAATTGTGACACCAGATCTAGGTGATAACCTCAAGTTGTGCCAGAATTCTGACACACGGCATACCTGCGACAAGTACGCTTCAAACCAGGTACACAGTTCTTCTTTCTTCTTGCTGTTCAACGTGGTCATCGACAGGACGTCCGTTGACGGCTTCGGAAAAATCTGGCAAGATCCGGTTTGTTGACGTCAAAAACAAACAGTAGACGGGACAGCTGCTCCCGGTCATCGCTGAAAAATCGCACAAGCTCGTCGACGGATGCGTATAGGAGTCTGGCCTTGGCGCGAGCTGACTCCAAACGCCCCTCTGGCAGGGAGTTGGCGAAATCCCTCGCACGCTGACGTTCTGGTGCCGTCCATGTATGTTTACCCTGCATTGTGATCAGTCTCGCGACACCGGTCGGACGCTTAAGCTTGATGAACAGAGAATGTAGAGAACGACTATATGAACCGTGATCGTCTTGGGAAAACAAGACAGAACGCCACAGAAGCCAGCCTCGAAGCCTCGAAGCCTCGATGGTGTAACGCCACGCCATTTCGAGGTAGAAACGCTCGCAGAGCCGCTACCCTATCATCTTGTCTTTGAATATCCAATTTTCCAGCCACTCAAGAGACAAGTATCACACTCATTTCAGTTCCCGAATCTCTTCAATGCGATCCTTCTTTGCCCAGAAGGAGCGCATGATTAATCAATATTGTGTATAAATTCATTTCAGACTGTTTAGGCATGATGAACACTGGCGTTTTGTTTAAATGTGCAATTTACTCCGCCGCGGATTTAAAATGGGCCCATTTTAAATCCGCGGCGGAGTAAAGAATGCAAGCCTTGCACTTGGGTGAGGTGACATCAGATGTGTAAGACAGCGTTGCGATTTATACCATGATCGTGCAGTCGTACCGGATGCCGACACGATGTCCAGCTTTGTTTAAAAATTGCAGTAGGAGGGATGCGCCATGCGACTCAAGCTTGTGCCAGGTGAATAAGGAATATCAACGTAGGATACCCATATGGCAATGCATCCGAGCCTGCTCACAAGCCAAGCACATGCAGTTGTGAGCATTGCCATGCAAATACATGGATCCGTTCAGTCATTGAAAAGTGCCTCCCGCGAGTTGCTGGTGTGAAGTCCATGATATCATGTCCATGATGGGAACCTTTACGGTACGCAAGTGCTCAAAAGGGAGAGAGACATCCAGTTGTTCACTGCAACTTGCAAGACACAAGACCAAGATAAGCAACGGCAGCCTATAGCTATGGGATGCAACTATGACTACACAGGGCCAGCCTGATGTGTGGCCAAGCGCTGCATAACTTGCTGAGCAGTAGACATGAGACCATTTGGCTGTGACGCTTGGAGCAGCGGAGTGAAGCTCCTGGCTGTGTGTATGTGAGCCTGGCTGGCACTGCTCAATTGGGCAACTTGACATTGTTGTTGCCTCGAAGTACCAGACTGGCTTGTTGCCAAGTCGTGTGGGAAGTGTTGCTGCAGCTTGCCTATACTCAGCTGCTGAGGAAACACCGGCCCAGATGTCATTTGATGCATCATCTGTTGTGGCAGCTGCTGGCTCAGCTTCTGCTCTGTATCGCCACCTGCCAGCTGCTGTGCTGCTGGCCTTGAGGCCAGGTCCTGATGCAGCTGCTGAGGAAGCTGAGCGGGTGAGTATGGTTGTAGGCCTGATGACGTCACAAGCAATGATTGCGGTACATGCCCTGACTGATGCTGAGCTGTCCAACGCATTCCTTGCACTGCTTGTCTCTGATGCTGATGCAGCTGACTCCCCAGCTGCCCTGGCAGCTGCTGCCTGGGGTAAGTGCATGACTGCTGTGGCAGATGCTGATTGGCAGACCCTGCTGGCACCACCTTCAAGTGACCTGACAGGTGCACTTGTGGTGTGTGAGGGTAAGGGTGCAAGGCAGGGTGGCCTGTGGGAGGCTGATGCTGTTTCACGTGTGTGCGAGGCTGCAGCTGCCATTCTAGTGCACACGCCATGTTGCTGACCACCTGCATCATGACATGGAACACTTCAGCTGGCGATGTGTCTTGGTACAACATTGTTATGACCTATACACTGGTGGTGACAGTGGGTGTGAAGGCTGCTCGTTGCTTGGCCTCACCCCTTTCCAAGGCATGCTTGCACTGCATTCTGCATGCCCTTATGAGCTGTGACAGCAGTCTGGGCAGACCCAATGAGATACTGGGATGCAATCAGCACTTCTCACAGGCTTCACCATAAGCCATGTCATCATGGTCTATGAGTATAGACATCATCATCATCATCATCATGCCCTTGCCAAGTGATATGCCAACCATGTCAGCTCTGCAGCATGCATTGTGATTCACTTGCAGTTGGTGTACTGACCAGTCGGACTTCATGATCAATCATGCGCTCCTTGGCTGCCACCTGACTTAGCATGCGCTCCATGCAGCGCTCGATGTCTCGAGCCTCAGCCTGCCGCTGCCTCGCCTCTCGCTGCTCCCTGCGGTACTCACCTGCCACCTGCATCACACACATGCACGCTAGTCATGCCCCTACCCAAAATAAACATAGAAAGATCTCTCTTTGTTACCATTGGCCAATTGTGCACAAAATGCTACTGGCTGTCAGACATCACCAGGTCAGTTCCTTTGTTACATTTGACCAATGCCAGGATAGAGCTTTGGAGCCTTGCACTGCTACTGCAGCATGCTTGTTGTTGACCAGTCAGGATGCTGCACAGTGGTGCTGCTTCAGTTAACACAAGCTACATCATCAAAAGGAAGGTGCTACAGGCATGCCTGAGGGAATCAGCTTGTATGTATATCCGCGAGGATTGCGGTCTCATACCATGGCATGAATTTTAGTTGTCATGCAGGTTGTCAAAAATCCCACCCACACAGTTGGCAGAAGGTTGCACTGTGCAGTGTGTGTTTTGATAAGCTTGTTACTTCACTGCGGTCAAGATACATGAGGCAATGATGGGTGCATTGACAGATCATACCTGCTTGAGCATGGCATTCATGACTCGTCTGATCTGAGCCTCATCAGTCTGACGCCCTGCTCCACTTTGACTTGTATTGATGCCGGCATGCAGTCTGTATTGCCAAACTTGCGTCCGTGACGTCCATGTTGACAAGCTACAGGCTTGCACAGCAATGTGATGCAGCAACCTAAGACGCTGCTGTTGCTATAGCAATAACGCCAACTATGCTATCAACAAAACATAGGCCA
>JAABUW010005645.1_pt1 | contig 16153 bp, 15 predicted proteins | sample 5560081 | NCBI WGS metagenome assembly JAABUW01 (sample SAMN10711882, study PRJNA513363) | rock metagenome | isolation source: Antarctica rocks | place: Antarctica: Victoria Land, Knobhead sud | reverse complement strand
TCGTACTAAAACAACAGCACAATGAAGAGATTGTTAGCGGCACATACCATTGTAGTAAAGGAAACCATCATGTTGATTTACATATTATACACCTTGAGGGGACGAACGCTGCATATTGGCGACCCAGGGGGAGATTGTGTTCCAGTACAAATGATTCAACGCATCATACAACCTGGGATGGTGTATCAACACCCTTTCGCACTGAGGCACGGAAATAACCACTTTGTAAGTTTGAAGCTCGACGAATATGCGTTGTCTGGGCTACCCTAGTCCACTATCAAGGAAGTCATCGTGGGAAGCTCAGCCGGCGAGCTTTCAAGAGCTGTGAGGAGTCATGAAATGATGCGCTTTCTATTTCTGAAAGAGAGGCCCAATTCTTGGATTGAGTATATTTCCAGTGAAACCCGAATCTCTGATAAGTCATGGCCAGCATGTCATACAGAAATGAAAGGCAATGCCAAACACAGTGCAGTCGCCGGCAACGTATCTACCATGTAATCGCGAACAGTAGCGCTCTCTAAGCCGCCATGGTACAGTTCAACAAGAAAAACGACCCAGCCGGAGCCACTCCAGCCCCAGTATCAGCTTCGGTACAAGTCAGATGCATCTTCGATGCATGCAGCGCCTCCTTTGGCTGAGGATAGACACTGGACTCGCCCGACCCGCCCGACCCGATGACATTGACAGCGGCTGACGAACTAGAAGCCGGCGCAGAAGAGGTCAAAGCTGGCGTAGACGTAGGTGCTTTCGAAATCGAGGTTGGACTGGCCGTAGCAGAGAACTGTGAGCAAGTGGTATGGGTCTCATCGCCGACCGGAGGAGAGATCTCGTTGCCCCTGTTGGCGGCAGCGATGACACCGCAGGCGTAGCTGTCGATGGGCACCATGGTGTCACCCTCAGGGCAGATGTTTTCCGAGTCCACTGTATACAAATCAGTACGGGTGGTATGTCGATTGGTAGGGTAGTGTCTCACCGCCATTGCACCAGAAGTGTCGCTTCATCAGACCATGTTTTTGACTTCGGCCTGAAAGCTGTTCAGGTACAGCGAGGATGGCGGTGGCGAACAGGGTGGACCCAAAGAGGGAGAGTGAGAGCTGCATTGCTAGAAAAGATTGTAGATACGTTTGGAAACCTGAATTCTGGGATCCTTTCGAACAAGATTGCTGCGTTGATGATGTTCCAAGAAGTGAAAAACTCAGATAGCCTGTATCTGAACGCTGAAAGAGACTTTTGAAGAATGATGGATCCCATCATGATATGAAAAATCGCGAATACTTATACTTCTGTGAGATTGATTCAAGGGACCAACACATAGCCCATGTACCTAGCAAACCATACTCCCTTTCATCTCAAACAAATTCAATTGACACCATTCAGAAACATCCCAAAGCCTCAAACCTACCCCTCACTTTGGCAGAGTCTATTCCATCGCAATTTCCACGTACAACTGTAGCTTTGATGAAGACATGCCAGGAGCTGTGACGTTTTATATGTTAAGAGTGGCGAGGATAATCGACCATAGCGCCAAGCTTTAAATTGCCGCTGGCCCTTCATTCAGTCCAAGCTTCTAGCCCATGAACAGGGACCAATTGCGGACGCTACTGGTCATCTCCTTGGCTAAAGTAGATATCCCGCCCCCCAGTAGAAAAATAACACCACTGCCATCCTGACCTCGAGGGTACTATCGCCTTCTACTACCGCCTCTTCAGCCAAAGGAATCTCGTTGTCACGCTCCATCTTGAAGCTGCCTTTGCCATATATTCACCTCGTCTTGTGTCTGCGTAGTGGATGAATAGGTTCTCAGGAAGAGGGTTGAGATAATCCGTCATCGAAGCTTGGCAATTGGGTGACAAGCGAAGATTAGAGAAAGCATCAGAGCAAGGTTGTATGCGACCACGATGCCTATCAAGACGTAGACGGAGACGCGAAATGAGACCACGGGAGATATGCGAAGGTAGCAGAGTAGGACGGCGATTTTGGCGAACATCATTGCTGAACATTAGACGACCACCGCTGTAGTTACGATTTGGCCCCATCTAGGAACCAGTGTGGTGACTGGAATGTCCCAGATGTGTTTCCAGGTGCCATATTTCCGGCCCTCTGTTCAACCATGTCAGGTCCCAGCCGTGCCTCGACCTGATCTGAAGGCTTACCGAGAATGAGGGCAGATGTTACCGTTGGGCATATCCATTGCATCAATCAGGTGCAGTCTTCGAGCGCGAATCGGCGCATTGATGGGCGTAGGGTGATGGGATCTGCGTACGAAGGCCAACAGGATTGTAACTGATGTGGATAGTCAGCCGGTAAGTCTCTTTTCTCTCCTTTCCCGATGCATCATGCCATCTTCGGCACCAAACCTCCACAAGAGGTATCCATTCGTGTAGAAGCGCATTACGACCATAAGGCCAGCTATAGCCAGCCCAATACCCACCAAGATAGGCGCATTTGCAGCTGCAATTGGCGGGTTTATGAAATCCTGGGTAACGCCTGGCGGAGGCGGCACGGCGGCCACCAAGGGATGTGCGTCGCGCCCGAACAGTTGTGCTCCTGGGAGGTTCGAATCCATCATGATACCGAGGTATCAACCATCGTCTTGTCGAAAGGAAAGCTGGAGATATGTGATGACCTTTTGATAGGGAGGTTGAAGACATGACTGTTGGCTGTAGCTTCTCCGTAGACACACGTTATCAAACAGGCCGTCGTGTTTTGATGCATGGTTTGCACGGCTTGGCGGACGTGGCGACTGGTTAGCACTCTGGTGGTAGGCTTTTGACATTCAAAGGAAGCTGCAACTGGCGATTGCGGAGTTGTCAAGGGCTGGTTGAGCAGACACATCTCGGCACTAGAAGTGGCACCATGCATACACAAAGGCCTTCGCTCAGACCCGCTGGTGACAGCAGCTTTCAATGCTCTGACTGGTGCGCGGGTTTCAAGGGTAGCTACCCGCCCCACCCCGTTCCGTGGCGTAAACCATGTAGTAATTATCTACTACAGTAAAAATCCACCATGTACCCCGTGAGTTGGGATTCTCTATGCAAGGTGACACACTATGTTCTGTTTGGGAAAAGATAGTGGCACTTATTTACCCCGCTTCAAACGTCTCCGTGAACTCTCATTGGCCTGTACTACTGGGTACTAGTATATACCAGTAGATAGCATCGCGATGCTGTGCAAGATGTGGCAATCACAATGTGTTTCATCTTCATTGTAAGGAGTTCACGAGCCACAAGAGCACTATAAGACTTCCATGTGCCTCTCTCCATCAATGAGGATGTCTGCTCTGCTCAACTTGAATGTTGGTTCCAATTCATTACCTCCGCCGGGCTCTCCCCACGGACCCTCAACTGCCTAGCGCCTCATTAACCTGAGTATTAGCGATCCTTCGCTCAGAGCTCGACGTTGCTATTGCCATATCTGGGCTCGCGCCGAAGCGACCAAGCCGCGATGCCGTGCTCCGCGCGAACGCTGCTCTTGAGTGGCGTGAGTGGGTTGCTACTTTACTTTACATCTGGATTCTTCCGAACCTAGAGACATTCGAAAGGCGGTCAACTCCTAGCCATTCATATATCTATAAGAGTCAATGATGCATTTCCCTCTCAGCTTTTCCTTATCAGCTATTTGCTCAATACGACAATTCCATCGACAGTATGAAGTCCATGATAATCTCCTTCCTTGGTGCCTCTACGCTTTTTGCATCTTACAGCAGCGCCGCTCCTGCCAGTTCGTTGACCGCTCAATGTCAACGATGTGTATGTGGCACCCCCCTGCAAATTTGGATTCATGTCAAGACAAAGTTATAATTAACACCGTACTCGCAGTGTACTTTACTGAAACTCGCTCACCAAAATGAGACCTTCTCGCCGAACTCAGCTGGTTACAACACATCCATCAATTCCTATTGGTCCCAGCAAGCCAGAATCAACCCAAGCTGCATCGTGACACCCTCCACCTCACAAGGTGTGGCCGATGTGACGAACACGCTCGTCCAAAACTCATGCCCTTTCGCTATCCGCAGTGGCGGCCACAACCCGTTTCCAGACAACAATATTGGAGCGCCAGGAATCACAGTTGATTTGGGTAGACTCAATGCTGTTTCACTGAGCAATACAAGCACGGGCCTTACCGCATCAATTGGCCCTGGTGCAAGGTGGGGAGATGTCTACAATTACTTGAGTGCAAAGGGCGTCGCCGTGCCAGGTGGACGGGCGGCGGATGTTGGTGTGGGCGGTTTGGTCATCGGAGGTTCGTCTTGCATTTACTTCGTAATTACGGCGTTCGCAAGCTGATATCCGCAACAGGCGGTAATTCCTTTTTCGCGGCTCGATATGGCTTCGTCTGCGACAATGTGGAGAACTTCGAAGTCGTACTGGCAAGCGGCAGAATTGTCGACGCCAATAACCAAACCAACTCCGATCTATGGCAAGCGCTCAAAGGGGCCTCTAACAATTTCGGCATTGTGACACGCATCGATCTGACCGCATTCCCATCCGGCGACATCTGGGGCGGCGTCGTTCTCTACCCAGCCTCCACCATCCCCGCCCAAATCGACGCCTTCGTAAAGTTCAACGACAATATCGAAAAAGACCCATACGCCTCACTCATCACCTTCTGGGCCTACACCTCAGCACATAACACCACGGTCGTCGAGAACGCCTATGAATACACTAAATCGGTTGCCAACGCCTCCATCTTCAGCGACCTCCTCGCCATCAAGCCCGAAATCCCCAACACCAACACCCTCCGCATCGCGAACCTGACCTCCCTCACCACCGAGCTCGAAGCCGCCTCCAACCTCCGCGACCTCTTCGCCACGCTCTCCTTCGCCAACGACGCCGACCTTATCGCCGAAGTCTACAAAATTTCCACCCAACTCCTCGAGCCGGTCAAAACCGCCAAAGGCCTCACCTGGATCACCATGTTCCAACCCATCCCCTCAATCATAACCACCCACTCCGAAGAGCGCGGCGGTAACGTCATGGGCCTCAACCGCGCAAAGGGCAACCAAGTGCTCTTCCTCTTCTTCGTCCAATGGGACGATGCTGCCGATGACGAGGCATTGCAGAGCGCGGCGTCCACGTACATGCAGAAAGTGACGCAGCTGACGAAACAGGAGGGCAAGAGCAATGAATGGATATACCTGAATTATGCGCTACAGGACCAGGATCCGTTGGGGAGTTATGGACAGGCGAATCTCGATAAGATTGAAGCTGCGGCGAAGGCTTATGATCCGTCTGGTGTTTTCCAGAAGTTGGTGCCGGGTGGGTTCAAGATTGCGAATGCGAAGCCTGATGGACCTTAAAGAGATGAACTGGACGTAGAAACATGGACTGCTCGGAGCGGGAATGCATCTTTCATGACAGATACGATTACGACCGAATATGACATTGCAAAAACCTGCAGACAAATGAAGCTGCCTGCACACAGATAGAACAGCGTACATAAGAACCTATGAATAGCTTTACTCTCGAATCTAACCGGAGGGACACCTGTCCTTTTCGTTATCGGCGTGATTCTCTTTGCTTGATTGATTCATAAATTTATCAAGCTCGCCATCTTCCAACATCGGACGACTATCAATTTTTTAAACTTAACAGTATATCGGGGCGATCTCATGTAAGGGCCCTATTTTATTGCCCTTGTTCGACATAGAGTTTATGTATCAAATATCAAACCGTCTAGATTCCTAACGAGATATATATCTGAAGTATTTGGAATTCCTACTACTAGCTTTCATATTAGGACCGTATATATCAAGTATGTACTAAAAGCGTACCTAGGGTATTTAGATAAGATATACAGTATATCCTTATTGATTACCTTAAGTTCTAGGCCAACTAAGGGCATCAAGTTATGTGTCCCCTCATCACCAGCCCACCCGGGCCGGGTCGGGTGATATAATTTAGGCTAGTAAATCCTTCCATAACTCTATGAGTGGAAAAAACTGTCTGCAGTATGGCCGCGTAGTATGTGTACATATTGTACGCCTCAACCTAATGTGATGATCGTTTTCCTCGGCTTCGCCTGAGCCCACGCATCAATATGCACAGTCCCAACCCCCAACCGGTACGCAACCTCACCGATCCACTCCACGAGCATGACATTGTACAAACACCACGCCTTCTCCGTATCATACCTCGTCTGATCACACGCCGAAGAATCACCCGCCTTCTCCACACCCGGTCTATCTGGGAAGCTTTGCTTCTCCATCGTCACATCCTTTTCATCGACCAGTAAATCCGGGTTTCCTTCCCCTCGGCCTTTTTGCTCGCGCTTCTTGGTCCGAGAAAGATTTATGAGATTGCACCTATTAGTAGGTCCCAATTGAGTGGCGAACTCGCCGGGCACCATGACGTAGCCGGCCACGTAGCCGTCGGCGTCGCGGATGACGAGGGGGCAGACAGTGTGGGTGTCCTCTGTACACGCATTTTTCCGTAACGCCCAGGTCAGGTAGTGGCCCCCAATGTGGAAGGCATCTGTTCCTTCCTCCATCTCTGCCTCAAAGACTAAGTGGTCAGTCCCGGCCTTTAGATTGGGACCATGCTTTCTTTCATTTCCTGGCGCTGTGGGGTGGAAGAAGTAAGTATCGGGATTGTCTCTTTCCATATAGTAAGGCACGCCGGCTTCTAGCGCGGCACGCCATTCTATGCGATAAGCTAGCCGCTTGAAAACGTCTGCGTTCACACTTGCTGGGTAGCGAAAGTCTTCACTGGAGTATTGCGTGCCGTCGGCTTCAATCCATTTGATTCTTGACAAGTTTTCGTTAACATTACATTCGACTTCTCCTACCCAGCCCGCCCAACTCCAGCTTGGAAAAATTGTAAGATTCGTCTTGGGGTCACGACGCCGCTGTATTGGCCCCTCAGGTTGCCAGAGAAGCTGGGAATCTAGCTCGGACCGCGGGAGGCCAAAGACGAAGTCGCTGCGGAAGAGAGGGTGAAGTCGGGCTTCGATCGCCTTAAATGCGTTGAGGATATCTGATGGGAAGGTTAAGTGTCTTGATGTGTATGCCTCTACTACCCTGCGATAAAGAAGAATATTGACGCTCTGCGAAGTTTGGCTTATCAGATTCACGCTTTGGGTTTTGGATCTTTTCGGCCTGTTAGTCCTTCCGAGACCGTTTTCTCTCGGGTCTTCGCTCTCAAGGAACTCATCTTGACGGTGTTGGCAGGTGAAGAAGCATGCTTGAGCTCCAAGATAGAGAACTCGGGGCGACACTAATTTTTCTTGCAACGTCCAAGCACGGCTGTTCCAGATAGATTCGCCGACCGCTACACCAAAGCTTTTAGGGCAGTTAGCGAGATAAATCCCCTGGACCTTCTCGATATGTCGTTGGAAGTCACGCGGCCCGGTGCTCATGCCTGGTAGCCCGGTATCAGCGGCAGTGCCCGACGTAGCGGCTATCGTGAGTATTGCAGAGCTATATATCGGATCCATAGCGGCAATCTGAAGAGCTTTATCCTCGGCGTCATCTTGAATGATGCAAAGCCTGTCTACCCAGAGGTATCTTTCTCCAAGTATATCGGTTAGCTTCATGGCGTCCTTGATGGTATTTGGTAGTTCATGGGATCTCTTAATTAAGGCTCCTGTTTCTGTCAATTCTTCTCGTACGGCTTTCTTGTTTTGCAATGTCGCTACGCCACCCCAGACGTAGCTCAAAGCCACATATCGGTAGTCAGGCTCAAATTCAACAATGCAACTGTCCTTGACATCAATTAGTCGGAAACCATTTGGCATGTTCTTTTCTTGAACGACTGTTGGATGGAATCCACACTGGCCAGTGAGACATTGGTGACACCATTTCTTGACAAGCTCGAAATCGATTTCAAGACACTGAACCGAGAGTCCATAACCTACGGTCGCGATTTCCTTAGGAATAAACTCGGAAAAGTTTATACCCGTATGAATCCCTTCAGGCTTTGGTTGAAGCAGCAGATTGATCTCCCCCCGACCCGTAAACCCCGTCTCCATTGGCAGCGCCCTGAACTGACACACCACATCCTTTCCCTTAACTTCCGTCGCCAACTCTCGGCCCCCAAGCAAACCCTTGATAGTCCTCAAAATCAAGCGGCAAAAACAACAACTCTCCCCCTTTTCGACCACCCAATTCAGGTTGAAGAGCGTAAATTCCTCAAGCACCTGCCATATGGGAGCATCAATAAGGTACTTGAAATCAACATGCTGACAAATTTCACACAGATACCCTGGCTCGGATTTCTCGAGAGTCTGAGGGTTCGCTAGAAACCATTTTTGAGATGGCGTTTCGGGTACAACACCTGCCTTTGGATCTGGGATCGCATTGATTTTCCAAAAGGCTTTCTCAAATTGTGCTCGATCTGCTTCCGAGAGCTTCGAGTAATTGATAGCAACCTGATTGGCTCTGGCCTCGTCAGTGGAATCGGGCATTGTGGTGTCATAGGATTCGCGGTCTTTCGCAATGTTTTGGCTGGTTCGTGTGCTTTGAGCACCTAAGGGTGTATCTTAGCTTATCACCTCCTTGTGGCTGACGAAGCGCACTTGTGCCGCGCCCGACTTCATTAGCTTTGTTCATCGAAGGCGCTCAAATGCGAGTACCAGCTGACGAGAGCAGATGCTGTCATATCTGTGATCGGATGTTTTGCTTAATCCATTCCACACAATCTGACCTACGTCTATGATTGCGATCTGTGCAGTTGCGAGGTTCCGTTCGGAATTGCGAGGTAGGAGTCTAGGTGGCCATTACATCCCATCGATCGTTCTGAAAATTACCGATTAATACCGTTACATTCATTTCGCGCGTCTGGTAGCGTTGAGACTAGCGAATTGGGCGTGCGTTCTCACCTGCACACAAACTATTCGCGTCCACACACAACTTGAAGACCGACCGTACGAAAGGTATCCGAAGATGAGATGACATTATCGCACTCTTGTCCTGTGTATCTATCATCGTGATTATTCTTGACAACAGCAGATTTGTCTCTGCGTATACATTATCTAATCTTACAAATTACTCATTTCGGAGTAGGAGAGACGAAAGAAGATGTCCATCGTGTATAAGCCCGTCGGACCAGAAGAGACGCAAGAAGTCCACCGTGTATAAAGCCCACCCAACCCTCCGATGACTCCTCCAGACCCGGACATGTCCCTGCGCTTAATGATACACTAGGCCCCAGCGAGGTTGAGAACCGAGCAGTCATCGCCTCTTCATGTCGCCCAATGACCATCCTCGCCCTCACACTGTTTATGGTGTGGCAGATTGTCATCATAAAGAATACTCTCCACATCGAAATCCTTACGCACATAGATCTCCGCCATCTTAATTCCCATCTCTCCATTGGCTTTGGGTTCCGGTGGGTTTGCCGACTTGTCACTTACACAAATAGCCGCATCGTTAGCCCCAGACGAAGGTGGTTCTTCATTATAAGAGGTATAACTTTTGGGCGATCTGCTCCACAAACGGCTGACGCGCTGTAGGATCGAGACACTGCCTAATGCAGATGTTCGACTAGTAGTATTGCTGCTTTTGGGCATGGATCCGAGTATTTTACCCAGGATAGGCCTCAACATGGGAAGACAGGCATTGATGGTGCCGAAGAGCGCTTCGAGAGAGGCGAGAAGACTAACGAGTGGGTATACGTTGCCCGCATTTGTGTCGTTTATCGTGGTCGTTACGTAGATACGGTAGAGAGTGATAGCGCAGGCGCTAATGGTTGTCTATCAGCCTAATGCCGCCGAGACTTCCACAGGCGAACCGATGGGAGGAAGGGGGAGAGCATACGCGAGTCCCATTCCAAAGATGCTACTCACGGCAACCTTCTTGCCGATGGACAACTTGAGGCGCCAAAGGATTGGCATGGGCATGACCACCACAGCAACGTCGAGGGCAAGATTCAGGATTCCAATAGACATGGCCATGTTCTTCCCGGGTCTGCATATGCCACCCTTAACCGAGGGATTAAAGGGGTAAGATATTGGTCGGCAGATAAGACAGTCGGCGAGGACTGATCCAAGGCAGAAGGCGACGTTGATGACAAGTACCGAGTAGCAGAGGAACCGGAATGGTCGTTTGGGGAAGATGTGCATGTAGAGGAAGATGACAGAGGCACGGATGAATGTAACGGATAGGATCCAGAGGAGAGTGGATGTGAATCCATCCTGGTAGCGTATCGATTATCCCTGACGCTTTCGACGCTCCGGAGGAGAACGTACCTTGCCTGCGAAAGCTATAGCTTGCTTGATATCCTCGACGCTTTGCATCTTTTTCATGCCCAGGAAACAGGCTGATGTTTGGGCATTAGCGTGGCAATGCGGTGATCGGTCAGTGAATGGTACCGTATATGGTAAAGACAGCCCCGCCGAGGGTGAAGAGCTGGTTATACAAGTCAACAGGAGTTGAATGTTAGGACTGGCTGATTCATACTAGACTAGGTATCATGAGATAGTCGTTCAATGCGAGCTTCACCTTCTGAACTCTTCTTGCCCAGAACCGCAGGAACACTGTAACGGTTGCGAGGCATGAAAAGACGAACAAGACAATAGCATACTGGACCAGGTACAAATGGTCAGCGGCGGGGGGTATCAAGTCCATCTGGGTCGGTATCTTAGAGCTTATCCTGTGAAATAAGGTCTGATACGGCTTCAACCTGTGACAAGCGACTTAAGGTGATGAAGGTGCTCGGATGGGTTATTGTTGTTGGTGATACAGAAGAATGCCTGTGCAGAAATTTCGAGAGAGGATGATCGTAGGCAGAACAATCGGAGAACGATTGAAGGGCGAGTTGGAGAATGATATGAGAAGACATGCTTCTTAGACTCCGCAGAGATGTCCACTGGACACAATGTTGAACGGAAGCGTGGACACCCTCGTTGCTGCATGCAGCAGGTAGCGAGATGGCTGTTGGGAGGGTAGGCGTGAGCGAGCGTGGAGGGACACCCCTTGATCGCCGTTTCACCACCATCAAATCTGGCTAATGCAGGTCGGCAATGCGGGTACATCGTGCGCAGACGGGCCGAAGAAACAGTCACTGAAGAAACACAAGAAAGTCCGTTGGAGCGCTGACCTCTCAAGACTTGGCTGATCCAGAATGTTGATTCCAATTCTCTTGGGTATCTCACCACTGATTGGGAAGCTTGCAACTACATCCCACCGTACTATATCGAACAGCTGGTTGAATTGCTCATACGTAGATTCTCGGCCATCGTGCAAGGATCTCGGTAGTTGAAAGATTGTGAGATGCAAATGCCATGCAGGAACGGAGGCGATGGGTGGGTGTGGATCAAAGCTGATTGGTACTGCCAGGGGCCTGGGTCCGCAAATTTGTTTCAACGCTTGCACAGCTGTTGACCGACTTCCTAGCTACCCGAGAGGGGTCCCTTTCAAAGTGTGGCAGCCTATATGTAAGCCTGTATGGATCTAGATTATATCTGGGATTGTCTGAAGTCTGTTGTAGGGAAGGTGCGATCGAATTGCGCTAAGAAGCGTGAACGGTGCGGGTCGACCCTAGCAATGGTGCATGGCGTCGTTCGATAATCCAAAGATAGACTCACATCCCCAACAACGCTCCAGTATAAGATATCCTTGTCAGGGCTAATCTCATTCATTTTATCCATCTCGAAATCCCCTTCACCGGACGCAGACAAGCGCGCATCATTGGCTTGTAGAAAGGAGACTCTACGGTTGTAGTTGCGTCCAAAGATGGGGACTTTGCCAAGAAAGCGGTCGTTCGTTACGCACATATCTCGGTGGAGATCTCCACTAGCGATCTGCAGCTGGGGGCCGGGCCTTTCTGCAACCCGCAAGGCCCGAAGTCATGAAATCATACAGCATACTTAGTGGCATGCTTTCTGAATGAAAGGAACCGCCCCTCCACACAACGGGCGAAAAAGCATATGGGACGCTAGAATGGCGTTGCGTTCTCCAAGAGGACTCCTTTTCTCGCGCGGATTTTGGGGTCCATGGTGGGGTTGATTGTTTCTTTTTCTCTTCGGAGTTCTGCTCTACTACGACACACCACTCTTCGCAATGTCTTGTTGGTTTTTGAGATAGGACAATGTAGTCCGCTTCCCTGGGCCACCTCAGGGGTGCAGAGCAGTATTGGCCCCCTTTCTTGGAAGACCGGAGTGGCGCTATTGCGGGCTCTAGGAACGGAAGATGGCGAGGGGCGGAATGTACGGCCGCTAGAGCACTAGCGTTCGGTCGGTAGTTGATTGGCGGAGATTATCGTAGGTCAACAGTCCTTGAGGTGCAAAAGACAGGATGTGGGTGGAAAGAAAAGAGAAGGTAGTGCTAGGTGCTTTTTGTTAGCGTATCCAAGACTCTTGGCACTTCTTGGCATTACCTCCTGTATCCTCTGCCCCCAAACTCATGTGTAAATATAGATAGGAGCTAATGATCGTAGACCAATAGCCGGGATCACCTGTACTGCAATCCAGAGTCGCTCCACCAGCTTATCTGCAACATCCAGCGCAATACCTACCCCAATAGCGACGGCCTCAGTCCCCCAATAGAAGGAGAAGAGCTCCTTGCCAGGGCATTACATAACAGTAAACGAGTGATAGAGCGGTGCGCAGGCTGTAATATCTACATAGCTTTGATCTCGATGTTGTAGTATATTGATGGCGAATGAAACATCGGAACATCGGCTTCGGACAGGACGTGCATGTATATTGGGGAGTTGGAAATATGAGAGCTAATGGTGATAGATCCGAAGACCCTTGGATACTCTAATTGTTTTGAGCCATTGCCTTCTGGTAAGACCTTCGCGACTCAATTAATTCCTTCGGGCTGAATATAATTGAAAATTCTGGCTGGATGGAGATGAGGGGTAGTTGGAGGACGCTCCAGCTCTTCGATCATGTTGGGATAAAAGAGGGTGTATAGTCTAGCAGAGTGTTCGCGGCCTCTAGACATCGTGAAAACGGGAATCCATCTTTCACCACTTCAAAGCTCCCTATTCCCACCCCTGGCCCCAGCTACTGACTGAAATCAGCTCAACCGCTTTTTGCGGTCTTGGTAAATCTCAGCACCAAGTTGTCTACTCAGGTGCTTAAAGTGCGTCATGGCTGCGCTCCTAGTAAGTTCTTTCTTGAACAATGTGAAGAAAGCAGCCGATTCCTGCCCGGACAACTCCACGCTGAGCTCTTCGAGATCATCTGTGAGCATCTTCATATTGATGCATCCGTAATACGAACGAGCGCCCTTAGCAACGCAAATTTCTTTTATCTGAGTGATTTCGTTCGGATCGTGGAGACATAGTTCGAAGATAGCTAAGGGAGAGAGCTCCACTTTGAATTCATAATAACGCCGTATTGGGATCTGACGCTTGTATATTTTGTCTTCAAATCTAGGAGCGACGGAGCTACCCGAATCCACCACAGGAGTTATAATGATGTGAAGATCTGCGCCATTCTCAATGAAGGCCATCGTGGTCTGCAAGAAAAGTTTCCGCAATTCAGCAAGATCAGCATGTGCGTATGAATCATAGTGTAAGCAGTCATGCATAGTCTCTAAGAAAATTGACCATACTGTAACGTTAGATGTGGGCGCGATACGCAAAGGGTCTTTCATATTCGGATCAGCACCTTGCCTCAAACATTCACCAATAAGTGTTACAGCTGCCATGATTCCCTCCTCGGAGCGCTCAAGAGTTGGTTCAATTGAGTGCTCAGAGCAGTACAATAGACAGGTTGCTGCGCCCGTTTCAAGAGGAACCTTCTTGGAATGGAGGACCTGCAGGACATATCGGGAAAGGCCACTCCAAGCTGCGAAGGCCAAGAAATCAGGCTGTCTACCCACAAACTTGACACAACAGTTATGAGCCCAAGGCTGAGTTGCGATGGAGTAAAATGAATCCCTTGAGCTTGACGCGGAGCTTGACGCGGGGCTCACATTCGAGTTTATATCTTGTTCCTTGCGGTCGAGCTGCCGTGGTAGATCTCCCCAACGAGTGCACCAGTGGGATTCGGGACGCCAGTCTGGGTGCGTATGGTCTATCGTGGACATGACAACATCTATAAGCTCACATAATTGTTCTTGCGCAACACCAGTTTGCCTTTCAGCTCTCGACATCTCGTACATTATATAGTCGGCGTACCACTGGCATTGGATTCCAAAGAGCCTCATTTTAGCAAGTGAAACTTTGACATAAGAGACTCGAGGATCGAAGTCCGAAGGACTGTGAGCTATCAAAAACGCACCCCCATGCCTTGGATCTTGCAAAAAGTCGAGAGCTGTACGATGAACGAAATCGACAGTGACATACGACTCGAGATAGAGGATTTCTTCCTTGGTGACTTCTCCTCCAGCATCTAAGGCTAGGTCATGGCGAAAAGAGCGGGGAAATAATTCATCCTCCCCCCTGTTGGCATGATCATGAATCTCCAAAAGGCCAGCACACGTTATGCCAATTCTTTCCCTGATAGAGTGCGATGTTTCGATCAATTCTAGCTCCGGGATGTTATCGGATGAGCCAAGTATATTATCTAGTCGTCCTAAACTTGCAAGTGCAAACCCCAGAAGAGTGCGGTCGTATGAGTGTTGTGGGTTGTGTAAAGCTATTTGAAGGAGCTGTGACGCCTCTCTCCGATAGTATTTCTCAATTTGACTCAACATGTGCGCATAGACTCCCTCAACTTCGCTTGGCAAGTTCTTAAGTCTCTCCTCGAGCTGTTCTGGACTGTCGCCGTTTCTAAGGCCATGTATCTGATCCCTCACGACCAAGAAAACCCACAAGAAGACACCCTCCGCTCTCCATAATATTGCTTCTGTTACATCCCCTAGCCACAATGGATATTGCAAAGTGATTTCTGATGCCTGCTCCATACCCTGAAGATTATCAACTACGAACCTCTGGATATCTTTGCGGGTCAAATCTTGTAGCCGAAGTTTGGCTGAAGATCCAAAAGCCTTTTCAAATGCTCTGTAAGGTCGACTAGACAAGCAGACCTTGACTTTAGTGACTTGAATTGCTTCTTGAATAAAGCTTATCAGTTCGTCTTGTTCTCCGCCAAATTCGTCCAGTCCATCGACGAAAAAACACAGTGAATGTGTATTCAATGCCAGCTGTACTGTCTTCTGAAGCGTTGTTCGAAGCCGGCGTTCTGTCCAGGCGGCAGTCGTTTGTGGAAACCCGATGTCTAAACCAGGCAGGTCATTCAGAATTTGCCAGATAAGTGATCTCAGTAGTCCCTCAATACTCTTCTCCAAAGCAGTACCACCGCTCCAGAAGAAGAACTTGGGCATGAGAAATTCTTTTTCTCCTGACCAGACTTTCAAAGATTCTTTCGTCCGGGCATCTTGACACAAAAAGCTCATCAGAGTTGATTTTCCCGAACCAGCTTTACCGTTGATCCAGTAGGCATCTCGGCCACTCTCAAGCCATTGAACATAATTGTCCCAAGGACGAACGGCCTGGCCGGACTTGTCGAATATCCATTCGAAGGTCTCTCGATGAGCATCGGCAATTCGTTCCTCTCGACTATGAATCTCAGTAAACCACAGGCTGGTAAGAAATTGCTTCTGATAGTTCTCCTTCTTTTCCTGTGCTTGCTTCTGCTGAAATATCTTGTCGATGTGGTCTCTCGTTTGTTCATTTTCGTGTCGCACTACAAGTTTAAGCTCTTCAAAACCCATAAATCTCCGGGAGAGACTAATGATTAGGTTCCGAACCTGCTGATCCAGATTTTGAAACCCTTGAGTCTGTTGTAAGGAGGCCATGTCATGACGCTGTCTGCCCAAGGACACACATTAGTACCCATGAATTATCACATGTCCTTTCATCCAAATACTTTTATGAATAGGAAACGTCACGAACCTCAAATCAATCAGGATGTGGGTATCCAGAGCATTCCGATAGCTATCCAGTCGTTTCTGGATGTCTTGAATATCTTTCCGTCCCCAAATGTATTTCACTGTCTTCTTGAAGGCGTCTCTCTTCTTACGAGGACCGTCAATCCTCAAGTCTCGAAGCTTTGTAACAAGCTGGGCCGCGGTCGCCGAGCACTTCGTCACTAAATCTAGAAGGCTTTTGTCTGAGGGTATCTCGGTACCTCTTGGACTTGAAATGCGGAGATCCTTCTGAAGGCCAGTAAGGTGATTAGAGATTTCCTCTACGTCATGATATTCGGATAGAGCGCCATGGTCATATATCTCTTTGCACTTCGTCAAGGCTTTTGTGCT